>WNGH01002572.1_pt1 | contig 27916 bp, 26 predicted proteins | sample 5400631 | NCBI WGS metagenome assembly WNGH01 (sample SAMN13153373, study PRJNA577476) | soil metagenome | isolation source: 115 cm soil or saprolite under Garry oak tree replicate 1 | place: USA:California | collected 2016-06-15
ATAACCGCCAGTCACCCCAATGAAAAACCGCTGGAACAAACGTTGACGAATACCCGCAATTATGTTGCTAAGCGTAAAATCTTGCCCTGGGAGAACCGCAGAGACCGCATTACGCCTGTTGCCCCGTAGCGTGATGAGTGTGCCATCAAACGGCTGAAAAGTGGCACCCAATTCATAAACGCCGGTAGTATACGTGCCACCTCTGCTCGTATTCTCATCCTCGAAATCACGGAACTCCACACCACCCATAGCATACAGACTGATTTTGCCGGTCGCTTGATACGTGATTCGAGCGTTAACGCTGCCAAATGGTTGATCGGGGGTCGGTGGATCGCCCCATTCAATACCGCCGCCACCGCCTATACCGAGTACCAGTTTCCCGGTCGGAATGTAATTGAAATAAAGATGCCCAATAAATCGCTCCGAGCTAATCAGAGAACTGTCGTAATCATAGATGGCGTACTCGGCATCGCTGCTTAGAAATGTTTTGTCCGTCAGAAAATAGGCGGCACCCAGATGCGTCCGATAAACATTAACGTCTGTCCGCCCGGCAACGTCCACATTTGCAATGCTGATCGCAGTGCCATTGCCGATCACCGAATTGGTTTCTGTGCCAGTCAAGATTTGCACATCCTGAGTCAGGTTTAGGGTCAGGCGACCAAAGTTGTACTGGCCTTCCAGGCGTATCAAATGCTGAACGTCATTGAACTCATCGTGGTCAATATAAATGTCGATTTCCGGCGCATAATCCAACCGGATGTAATTTCCCTGGCGCCCAACCACATCGCCGAACCCGAGTGCAATTGCAGGTTGGATTCCTACATACCAGTCTGAGAATTTCCGAAAGCCGGGAGGTGCGAGAGTAATGTTATCATCATACACACCTCTTACCAGCAGGCTAAGTCCCCATTGAAAGCGATTTGGAGTAGGAGATATTGCCGCTGCGCCGGGCTGCACTAGCATAGGCGGCAGACCCTCCGTCGCCGGCCGACGAAGAGCGGCACCCTCCGGCGGAGCCAGAGGCTCCGGGGTATACGGCGTGTACGCGCCATAGCCCTCTGGAGGCAAATCCGGTTGTGGCAACGCGCTCCCCACAGCAGTGGTGTATGCATTCGCAACATCCACGTCCTGCGCACAGACCGGTGAATTAAGCCCAGCAATTATACCAAGAAATATCAAACCAAGCAGGCCAGCTCGCTCAGTCGGTCGGCTAACCGCATCGCACTGGTTCATTTTCATAGTTCTTAAATGCCTGGGGTACAACTTACTTACCACTCGGATCGCTGGGACTTGCGACTCCCCCTGGGCCAGGATTAATCGAAATGATGTTTCCAACATCCCAAATAGTAGGGTAAGGGAACGCAGGGGGGGCCGGAGGAGGGATGACTTCTTTGCCCTCTTTGCCGCTAATGACTTCCTTGCCGTCAGACCGCCTGGTGTAAGCGACTCTAAGATCCTTGTCGGTGATCCCCACTGCTGCGAGGATACACTGACGGGATCCCGGCAGAGCGGCCAACATGGCTCGGGTGATGGCGTAACGCGAATCGGGGGCAGCGGCGATCGCCGCTTTGATGATGGCGGTAATTTCCTCACAACTGTGTCGATCCATCGGGCGGGCGTTCAACGCCGCGACTGTGATCTGCGATGCGAGATCCGGGCGCATCTTGACGGCCGCTGAAACATACAGAGGCGCATCAGCCTGCTTCACCTTGATGACGACAGTGTTAGACCCTTGCAGGAATGTGGCTGACGCGGCGTGCTTGACATCAACTCCACCAGCAACATTGACCGCGCGATTAATTTCGGTAGCCGGCGATGCGAAGACTGACTGTCCTGAGAAAAGAGCGAGTGCGAGCGCGAATATCAACCCGCCCACCCATTGCGAAAAACTTGATTTATTCATAATCATAAAACCTCCGGATTTGATTAATTAAACGGGCTACGGTTGCGATGTTGAGAGGCAGGAATTGCCAATGCAAGCTTTTTTTCACTTTTTTTTAAGATTTTTTTTGCCCCGATCCTGGCCGTCATTTTAACCGGAAATTGCAGTCTTCAGCGATCGAGAAAGCCGGGTTTCAAAAGGCGCTGGCGGCCTGCAAGATCTTGCAACTCATGTTCGGTTTCAATCATCGACATCACATCGCGTTGCGCTTGTGCGTCCTCCGCGGCCGCCTTCGGCGAAAGGTCACTCGAAGGAAATTCCTGAAAGTATCCTGCCTCGATCAGGAAATCAGCCCGCTCGATGTGTGAAGCAAGCATGCCGTACACGCAAGTCACTCGTGTTTTCTCCTCGCCAACGTTTATCAGAAAAATACAGTCCGAATTGGCGCTCAGCGCGCCCTGCGGCGTTTTGATCGTGAGATCGGATCTACAATCGGGTAGCCGATTGAAGGAGACCTGCATTGTTCCCCCCAGCAATAGAAGCCGAACCATTCGTGAACGGACATCATTTCGCATCGCGTTCCCATCTTTAGTCACAGCCAGGTCATCGATTTGCAACTCGCTCTTTTCGGAGAGGCTGGCTACCGTATTGGGGAGAAAAGCCAGATTTAGCGTTCCGCTTGTTCCTATTCGAACCAGAGAGCCAACCTGGAGAAGAGTTGCCGGTGTGATCCGGTCAAACTCTGAATGACCTTTTTGTCTGACCTCGGCGGTACCCTCGACTGACAAAACCGTTGCCAGCACACGTCTGGTTACGCTCGCCTCGCAAGCAGAAAATGATAAAGCGATCCCGCAGTGTAAAACCACGGCGAAGCAGTTCAGCCAACCTTGGGCCCGCATCAGCGATAAAGGAGCGCGATTTCCTCAAAGCTCAAGCCCGCCTTAAGTTCTGGCAGGCTCTAAATCAAAATTGGAAAGATTCCAAACAAAAGCTCGATAAACGACCGGTTAATAGCGAGCAACCAGAGGATCACAACTTGAGCCTCTTGTCTTCATAGACGCTTTCGTCGCTCATTAGTCGATTTAGATCGCGTTTCCGCGCGCCAGGGTGGCGGAATTGGCAGACGCGCCAGACTTAGGATCTGGTGGAGAAATCCTTAGGGGTTCGAGTCCCCTCCCTGGCACCTTCAACGCAGCAGAGCGAATAAGAGCTAGAGAAAGTCAGCTCGACAGGAAAGGTTGGGTTCAAAGAACCTCGCGAAGCAGACGCAGCCTTCACTCCGCGGCGACGAGCTCCCAACTTGGGCGGGCGCGGTACTCGATTTTAGATTTAGGAGGAAGGCGGAGCGCAAGAGCGAGGCTTTCTGCTGGCGCTCTGACACACCGCAAAATTTGCGAAGTTGCCGATTTTGGCCGAGCGGTGGTTTGCGTGCAGTTATCATTGTGATGAAGCTGCGATTGACAGTCGCCGCGAATCGTTGGTAATAGTCACTTTGGCGCTGGGGCGGGCCATGAGTTCTTAATTCTCAATAAAGAAACCGAGCATGAGCAGAACAACGAAAATCAACACACGTTCTTCTAAATGGTATGGATGGCTACCGGATTTACCCGACCATCGTGATTTTTTCTATTCTGCGATCGCGCCCAAGCTGGTTACGCTGCCACGAAAGGTCGATATGCGCTCAAAATGTTCCCCGGTTGAAGACCAGGGACAACTGGGGAGCTGCACTGCTAATGCTCTAGTTGGCGCACTCGAGTTCCTCGAACTCAAGCACGGCGCGCAATTTGTCGATTTAAGTCGTTTGTTCGTGTATTACAACGAACGCGTGATCGAAGGCACAGTCGATCAGGACAGCGGCGCTTTCATTCGCGATGGCATTAAATCGCTTGCTAAACAAGGCGTGTGTCCGGAGAAACAATGGCCCTATCGTATCTCCGCTTTTAGGAAGAAGCCTCGTGCCGCGTGTTATAGGGCGGCAAAGAAGCACCGGATAAAGTCCTACCATAGAATTAGCACGGTGCACGAGATGCGTAGCTGCCTGGCCGAGGGCTTTCCTTTTGTCTTTGGCTTCACCGTCTATGACGCGTTCGAATCGGCCGCGGTGGCAAGGTCGGGCGTGTTGAATATGCCTGGTCCAAAGGAGAAGGTTGCCGGCGGCCACGCAGTAATGGCAGTCGGTTACGACGACACGGCGCGGCGGTTTGTCATCCGAAACTCCTGGGGCAGCGACTGGGGACAGAAAGGCTACTTCACCATGCCTTACGATTACTTGTCGCCTGACAAAAATCTGGCCGACGATTTCTGGACAATTCGTGCCGCAGAAGAAGGCTGACAATTTCGATACGAAAGTGTGGCCGAGTCCATATTTGGCGCGAAAGATAACGGCGCCTTGGTGCAATTACCGCGCGACGCAAAGATCACGATCGAACTAGAGGAAAACCCGACAACCGGCTATAGGTGGATGATCAGCAGTATCGATGAGGCCTTCCTGGTGCCGGAAGGGGACGCGTTTCTAACGGGCGATCCGATGAGTCCCGGCGCCGGCGGCCTACGCAGGTTTTTCTTTCGCGCGAAGGCCCCGGGCTGCACCGCGTTGAGCTTGATCAACAAACGCGCGTGGCAACGCGACGACCAAGCGGTCGGCAGCTTCAAGTTGGCGATTCAGATAGTAAAGTAACTCCACGGCGGGCCAGGCTACGACAAGGGCTACACTGAGATCGACAATCAGTCTCGCCAGGTCGGGCGAGCCGCCGCGATTAAAGCACGTGCCATTTTAGTTCGCGCGAACCCTTTTTTGTTTCCCAGAGACGTTTTCCACCGAGGAACGCATTTTCGTTTCGCCCGCGCTCAATTCCTTTGGGCAGTCGAGTAAAATGGTGCACAAGACCGCCGCCCAGCACCACATAATCGGCCATGAAGGATTTCTTTAATTGCGCGACCGCGTACATGACTCCGCGTTTCCATTTTTTTTTACCCAATAGCGCCAAGCCGGGAATACCGAGATAATTTTCGATGATCTTGCCATCGGGATACGGCAGGTCGCCGAGCTCGAGAGGCAACAGCGTTTTTTCCCATACGAGCGCGGAGCCCAGCCCGGTTCCAAGGCCCAGGAAAAGCATGCGACCGCCACGGTAACTGCCGAGCGCTTGCATCGCAGCGTCATTGATCAGACGCACCGGTATGCCGAGCGCCCTGGCAAAATTGAAATCGACCCATCCTTTGCCCAGATGTTTCGGCTTGCTTACGATGTGTCCCTTGCGCACAGGCGCGGGGAATCCAATCGATGCCACGTCAAATTCCCATCCCTGCACGCTCTCTTTAAATCGCCGAATGAATTGTTCAGGTCGCATTCGTGGTCCGGACCCGAATTCGCGCTGCTCGCGCAGTGAAACCAAGAGTTTCACCCAGGTGCCGCCGATATCGACGACGAGAACTCTTCTTTTCATGAGCCGACCACGCCGAAACCTTTCGGGATGATGTTATCGGCCGCTGCGTCCGATCAATCGCTTGAACCGCTGAAAGACGCTCTTCCGTTCTGGTTTCGTCGCCGCGCTGGCAGGCCAGCATTCCACAATTTCAAGCGCAACGAACCGGAACAGCATCAAGTGCGCGGATTTCAGGTCGAGTCGCAGATTCTTGGTGATTTGCTGGACAGACCGGACGCCATTGAATTGCGAAGCGAATTGGGCCTCATCCGAGGTCAGCTTCAGTTTCTGAACCCGTTCGTAGCCATCCCGGGTGTAAGCAGGAATCGATGCAGGTTCGAAGCCTAGCGACTGATCGAGGTTTTGAACGAGACGCAAACTTTCCAATGCCCAATCATCCACATTCGCCTCCGTGGGCACGTCGCCGGCATCAGTTAAGAGTTCGGTGTTCTTCTCGAACATAATCCACACCCGCGGCGCCATCCAAAGCTGCGAGAATAGCCGTTGCCCATAATGCTGCACCAGCTCCACAGCAGGTTGGCGGCGTCGTCGCGAAAACAATCGCGCCATCCTGCGCCAGGAGCTCGATTGACTCCCGGTCCCAGAACGCTCGCAGGGCACCGGTGAGTTTCTCCTTCGCGATCGCTTGAAGCGCGCGGCTCAACGAAAGCAGGGTTGTATGTCCGCAAAAATAAACATCGGCTGTCCTCGACTCCTTTGGAATCGCGGGCTCTGTGTTCGGAGCGCTCCCGGCCGATTGCGCCCAATCGCTGGCAGGCTGCTCGCTCCACCAGTCTTGAGCTTCCGCGGCGGCCTCGCCAGAAGCCGACGCCTGCGTAGCCGGTTCCTCCTCTTTGGAAAGAGAGCGATTCTCGACTTGATCCGACTCTTCGCTACCCGAAGATTCGAGTGGACCTTTAGTTGGTTCCGGTTCGCCCGCTGAGTTCGGCATGATTTTCCTCCAGGGTTTTCCTAAGCAAATCCGTGTGCAGCCTTTATTCAAGCACCCAAATCAGCCTGACGCCTTTTTGTCGCAAAACGCCGCGCCAGCTCGCGCCGGCTGATTTTTCCGCGCTCGTTCACCGGGATGGCATTGACAAAGAAAATTCGTTTCGGCACCTGCCAGGCGCTCAGCACGTTTCGACAAAATTCCTGGAGTTCTTTTTCGTTTAGGCGTGTCCTGAGGCCGGTCGAAGGATCGGCATCAGCCACCACGCACGCGGCCACCTCTTCATTGCGCAATGCTCCGGCGGCTGCCGGACGCCCGAACACCACCGCCTGCCCGACACCAGCAAAGCGCAACAATTGCGCCTCCACTTCCGCAGGAGTCACTTTTTTCCCGGCAACGTTAATCACGTCCGAAATCCGACCGACGATTCTGAATCCGGCTTCATCTCGCGCGAGTAAATCATCGGGAACGAAAATGCCGTTGCCTAATTTTTTGTCATCCGGCTCAGGAAAATATCCGTCGCCCACGGCAGCGCTGCGCACCCGAATCTGACTCGCTCCCGCTGCCGCATCGACAATTTCAAGATCGACATCCTTCATCGGCTGCCCGACAAAACCCTCGATCTCATTGGTGGCGGTGCGATCGTAACAAATCCCACCGCATTCCGACGCGCCGTAGAACGAGTGGATGGGCAGCCGGAAGTTCTCCCGGAATTTTTCCGCGACGGTGACCGACAATGGCGCGCCCGCAGAGATACAAAGCCGCAGTTTCGGCAGAGTTGGAACATCATCCATCTCGCCAAACGCCTGGTAGAAAAACGGCATTCCAGGGAAGACCGTCGCGTTTGTGCGGGCGAGATCGAGCAGGATGGCCCGCGGTGTTCGGTCGCGGCTCACGACCATCGGCACGCCGCGCGCAATCAGTGGTGTGAGCAGATTGCTGAACCCGTAGGAGTGCGAGATGGGAATGACGCCGAAATTCAGATCAGCGTCGCTAATTCCCATCGTGTCGCAAATCTGATCGCAATCGGCCAGTAGATGTCGGCTGCGAAACCGAATTGCGCGCGGTGTGGCCGTTGTGCCGGAGGTAAGCTTCAAGAGCGACGGCTGGCGATCCCAGTCTGCTGTAGTGTCGGCTGTCCTCAGCCGAAAAATCTCCGGAGAATTCCCGCTAGCGACAGCGGACACTACAGCAGTCGCCCTGCAAATCTTCAGCGCGGCGTCGCGCTGTTGGTCGTTGATGGATTTTTCGAGCGGAAGAACAACCAGCTGCTTGCGCAGGCAAGCGACCAAAATCGATGGCCAATCTTCATGATTGCCGATCTGAACCGCGAGGACCTCGCCTGCATCGAAGATGTCGATCTTCGCTGCGAAATGGCGCGCTCGCTCTTCGATCTGTCGAAACGTCCGCGCGATTTTCCCCGTTGGATCGAGAATGGCAGGCCGATCGCCTTTCCGCAACAGCGTTTTGTCCCACGCCGTCAGCAATGGGTCTTCGGATTTCATCGCTTGCAGGAAACCACGTGCGCGAGTAAGTTTCGCGCTCCTTTTCGAAGATGAAAGCAGGCATTCATCCAGAGTATTACGAGACCGATATCGTCTGCGCGTGCGGCGCGGTGTATCATACCCGCTCCACACGTCGCGATATTAGGATCGGTATTTGTGCCGCTTGTCATCCCTTTTTCACCGGCGAGCAGAAGTTCGTCGATACCGCCGGACGCGTCGAGAAATTCGCTCGCCGGTACGGCAGCACTAAAGCCGCACGGGCTGAGAAGAAGGCTTAGCTGCGCTGGAGCGGCGGTCTCTGACCGTCGTACGTTTCTTTGACGCTCAGAGAGCGCCCCTACAGATATGAACTTTAATTCGCTCATCCAACGCAAGCGCGAACGCTTCGAGCAACTTGAACGCGAGATCGCTGATCCACGCCTTTTCGACAATCGCAAACGCGCCGAGGAAATCATGCGCGAACATGCAAGCCTAAAGGAGCTGCGGGCAAAATGGAACGAACTCGAAGCCGTGCGCAAGCAGTTGGATGACAACCGCGAGCTGGCGATGTCGCGTGATGTCGAGATCGCCGCGATGGCTGACGATGAAATCCCGGATCTGGAAAAACGGGTCGCCGATCTTGAGCGCAAAATTCAAATCCAGCTGCTTCCATCCGATCAGAAGGAAGATCGAGATGCCATCGTCGAAATCCGTGCCGGGACCGGCGGAAGCGAAGCGGCAATTTTCGCGGCCGATCTTTACCGGATGTACCATCGCTACGCGGAATCGGCTGGACTGAAGACTGAAGACCTCGAATCAAGTCCGTCGGAACTTGGCGGACTCAAGGAAGTGATCTTCCGCCTTTCGGGCGAATCCGTTTTTCGAAAACTGCGTTACGAGAGCGGCGTGCATCGAGTGCAACGCGTGCCGGCAACGGAAGCGCAGGGACGCATTCACACGTCAACCGCCACGGTCGCGGTGTTGCCTCAAGCAGAAGAGGTCGATGTCGAATTGAAACCGGAAGATTTGCGGATCGAAGTCTCTCGAGCGGGCGGCCCTGGTGGACAAGGCGTAAATACGACCGACTCGGCTGTGCAAGTCCTGCACATCCCGACCGGCATGATCGTGCGGTGTCAGGACGGGCGCAGCCAGATCAAGAACAAGGAGCGCGCGTTGTCGATCTTGCGGGCGCGTCTGCTCGAGCGAAAGCAGCGTGAGGAAGCGGAGAAATACAGCGCGCAACGCCGCGGCCAGATTGGCACTGGCGGACGCGAAGAAAAAATTCGCACCTACAATTTCCCACAAAACCGCGTGACCGATCACCGCATTGCCTTGACGCTTTACAATTTGGATCGGGTCATGGAGGGCGATCTGGGCGAATTGATCAGCGCGCTGCAAGCTGCCGATGCGGCTGAGCGATTGAAGGAATCAGCCGTCCTATGAGCAATAGAAATCCGCTTCTGCCGTCTCGAACGAAGTGGAGAAATCTCCTTCTGCTTTGACTGAGTTGCGCGCCTAACAAGCAATAGCAAGAGATGTCTAGATTACGCTCGACGTGGCAGAAGAATACGTATGACCGTTCTTGAAGTGCTTCAATCGACGACGGCGTATTTCAAGAAGCACAATGTCGAGAGTCCGCGTCTGAACGCAGAGCATTTGGTGGCGTATGTGCTGGGACGAACGCGCATAGAGCTTTATCTGGAATTCGAGCGCGAGCTGACCGAAGCGGAACTGGCGCCGCTGCGTGAAATGGTGACGCGCCGCGCTCAAGGCGAACCACTCCAGCACTTGCTGGGCACGGTCGAATTTTGCGGCCTGATCTTTCTTTGCGACAAACGCGCGATGGTACCGCGGCCTGAGACAGAAGAACTCGTGGAGTTCTTAAAATCCGAAATCCGAAATCCGAAATCCGAAATTCTGGACGTTGGAACGGGCAGTGGCGTGATCGCGTTGAGTTTCGCGGCGAAATTTCCCGAAGCAGAGATTTATGCTGTGGATATTTCGGAAGATGCACTTGAGCTCGCCCGCGAAAACGCTGCAAGGCTAGGCTTGAGCGACCGGGTTCGTTTCTCCAGAAGCAATTTGCTTCAAGATGTCGATGGAACGTTCGATCTCATCGTGGCGAATCTTCCCTACATCGCAACGCAAGATCGACATACGCTTTCACGCGAGGTTTTGCATGACCCGCATGTCGCGCTTTTCGGCGGTGCGTATGGCGAAGAATTCGTGCGCGAGTTGATCGCGCAGGCACCGGCTCGCCTGCACCCCGGTGGCACGCTGGCCTTGGAGATCGGAATCGGCCAGAGCGACGCGCTTTTTTCGGCGCTGACGGAAAAAAAATACCGCGACATTTATTCGAAAAACGATTATTCAGGTGTGACACGATTTCTGTTTGCCAAGTATGGATAAGATTCGTATTCACGGTGGCCACCCGCTTTCCGGTTCGATCAAGATCAGCGGCTCGAAAAATTCTTCGCTGCCGATCCTTGCTGCGACGCTGCTTACCCGAGAGCAATGTGTGGTGTACGAGGTGCCTGATCTGAGCGACACGCATTACATGTTGCAAATTCTGATGCACCTGGGCGCGCAAGTGGAACGCGCCAGTGGGACGGTCAGTGTGACCGCCGAAAAGACGCAATCGGTCGCGCCCTACGACATCGTGCGCAAAATGCGTGCTTCCGTCTGTGTGCTCGGGCCGTTGCTGGGCCGTTGCAAGGAAGCTACCGTCTCGTTGCCGGGAGGTTGCGTCATTGGCGATCGACCGATTGATTTGCATCTGAAAGGGTTCGAAGCGCTCGGGGCTGCGGTGCGGGTGGAGAGCGGTAACATTAAAATCTTTGCGCCAAAGCTGACCGGAGCGGCCATCAACATGCAAGGCAAATTGGGGCCGACGGTCCTCGGTACCGATAATATCATGATGGCCGCTGTGCTCGCGGACGGATTGACTGTGATCGAAGGCGCAGCGCAGGAACCAGAAGTTGTCGATCTTGCAAATTTTCTGAATAAAATGGGCGCGAAAATCGAAGCGTACGCGCGCTGCACGGAGCGGAACATCAAGTGATTCCCGACCGAATCGAAGCGGGCACGTTTCTGGTGGCGGGCGCGATTTCGGGCGAGGGAGTCACTGTTAAGCGGGTGAACCCGGAGCATGTTCGCGCGGTCACCGACGCGCTGACTGCCTGCGGCTTTCCCATCGACACCGCCGACAACGCAATCTCGGTCTGGCCGAACGGAGACGCGAGAGCGTTGGAGATAAAGACAGACCCGTATCCCGGTTTTCCCACCGACATGCAGGCGCAAATGTGCGCGCTGCTCTCCACCAGCCACGGTACGAGCGTCGTGACGGAAAATATTTTTCCGCAACGCTACATGCACGTAGCAGAACTCAAACGCATGGGAGCACAAATGCGCTTGGAGGGAGCGGCTGCGGTGATCGACGGGGTCGATCGCCTTTTGGGCGCGCCGGTGATGGCCAGCGACCTGCGCGCATCTGCAGCACTCGTGCTCGCCGGATTAAAGGCGGAGGGAATTACCGAAGTCAGTCGCGTTTATCACATCGACCGCGGCTACGAGCGGCTCGATGAAAAATTGAGCGAACTCGGCGCGCACATCGAACGCGTCAAGGAGGTATAGCGGTTCGCTTTTTTCTTGCGCTTTCGGCCGCGAGCGGGCAGTCGTTGTTCGACGCAACCGAAAGGTCAAACATGGAACCATCGACATCTTCCTCCGACGTTCGAACGTGGAATGTGCTTTGCCACGCCACCGCGCTGATCGGTTTTTTCGTGCCATGGGCCGGCCACATTCTGGGTCCGCTGATTGTTTGGCTGGCGAAGCGCAGCGATTCCGCCGAAATCGACGCGCACGGGAAAGAGTCGCTCAACTTCCAGATCTCAATGTTGATTTATAACGTGATCGCCGGCGTGCTATGTCTGGTGCTGATTGGATTTCTGATTTTGGTCCTGCTGCACATTTTGAATGTGGTGCTGGTGATCGTGGCCTCCATTCAGGCGAGCGAAGGAAAATTCTACCGTTATCCGCTCGCCATCCGGCTGATCAGGTAAAACGCTCGCGTCATCCCGAGCGGAGCTTCGTTCAGAACGACGCGCTGAGTTAGTGCGGCGCGGGCGCTCAGAGAAGCACGGCCTGGAATCGAAAAACAAACACGCGAAAAGCGGTTTCGCTGCGAAATTACAGAGGGCAATCCCAAATCAGGAAGGAGTCAACTATGGCGATTATTCCATGGAGAAGAGGCAACCAGCGTTGGCTGGCGGAGCGCGAGGGCGAGCCGTTCAGTTATTTACGGCAGCAAATCAATCGTGTGTTTGATGATTTTTGGGGCGAGCCGTGGCTGGTGCGTGGCGAAACCTGGAGCGGATTTGCGCCACAGGTGGACGTCACTGAAACCGAGAAGGACATGAAAGTCTGCGCGGAAATTCCCGGCGTCGAAGCCAAAGATATCGACGTGAGCGTAGAGGGTGGGATGCTCAGAATCCGGAGTGAAAAGAAATACGAGCGAGAGGAAAACGAGAAAGGACAATATCGGATGGAGCGCAGCTATGGCTCTTTTGAACGAGCCATCCCGTTGCCGGTGGAAGTGGACGAGGCCAAAGCGAAAGCCGAGTTCAAAAACGGCGTTTTGCGATTGACTTTGCCGAAACGTCCAGGAGCGCAGTCCCGACGGAAGAAAATTCCAGTGAAATAACCGAGTGCTTTTCCGAGCGTGGTGCGCCGGTGAAGCGTAAACACCCGCCGCGCTTGCGGCTTCGGTTGAAAACGGAGCGCGAGAGGCCGAGGTTTACTTTGCGATGGATCCAACCCGCAACATCAAATTGCGCTGGATGCACGGCATGCTTCACGACGTGACGTCCGAGCTGGCGCGTCTGCATTTGTCGCGGGTTGGCTCGCACACATGGGAACCAGCCATCAATGCCTATCGCTGTGATAAATGCATTCGGGTGTGTGTCGATCTTGCCGGTGTTGACCGGTCACGGATCGATCTGACGGTCGAGCCCGAGCGCCTCATCCTGCGCGGCGAGCGCGACGTGCCAGAGCCCACGCACGAAGAGGGTCGCGCGGTGCAATTGCTGGCCATGGAAATCGACTACGGGCCGTTCGAACGCGAGGTGCGTTTCCCGGCGTCAGTGGATATTGAGAAGGTGCATGCTGAACAGCGCAACGGGCTCCTCTGGATTTCGCTCCCATTAAAAGAATGAACGACGACCCACTTATTGCCTTGAAATCAGGTACCGATGCGAAATCGCCTCCAGGAGACGCAGCTGCGATCGGAAACATCGCGGAGCGAGCGGGGCAATCGATCCCCGATGTCCTTTCTATTCTGCCACTCCGCAGCTTTGTCATTTTTCCCGGGACAATTCTCCCTCTGACAGTGGGCCGCGCTGCATCGATCAAGCTTCTGGATGAAACATTGCCGCAGACCAAAATCATCGGTTTGCTGACACAGCGCGACGAAACCAAGGAGGAGCCAGAGCCACAAGATCTCTACCCAGTTGGAACTGCCGCGATCGTTTTGAAACTTCTACGGCAGTCGGACAGTCACGTCATCCTTGTGGTGCAAGGCCTCCGCCGGTTTGCCCTGCGAACAATTGTCGCCGCACATCCCTACCTTCGGGCGGAAGTAGAACTGCTACATTCCAAATTCCCAACGCAAACCAAAGAATGGGAAGCAACTTTCCGGAACTTGCGCGACTCTTCGGCGAAGCTTCTTGAGCTCACTCCGGATATGCCCGAGCAGGCGCGCGCCGTAGTGTTGAGCATTGAGGATCCCGAGCAACTCGCCGATTTCCTCGCGCCGAATTTGAATGTCGACACGGCACAGAAACAGGCCATCCTTGAGGAGCTCGATGTCGAAAAGCGGCTCGCCGCCGTGCAGAAAGGCATTTCAGCGCAACTGGAGATCGCGCAGATTCAACAAAAGCTGCATCAGGACGTCCAATCGCAGTTTTCCGAGGCGCAGCGGCGCGCGTATCTGCGTGAACAGATGAAAGCGATCCAGCGCGAGCTGGGCGAAGATGCGGGCACGGCCGACCAGATCGAGCAACTGCGCAAGCGTTTGGAAGAAGCAAAGCCGCCAGAGGAAGTTCTCAAGCAGGCCGATCGGGAATTGAAGCGGCTAGACGTTATTCCCCCAGCCAGCCCGGAGTATTCGGTGATCGTGAGCTACGTCGAAACCATTGCCGAACTTCCCTGGTCAAAACTGAGCAAGGACAATCTCGATCTCAATCAGGCGCAGCAAATCCTCGATCGCGATCATTACGATCTGGAAAAAGTAAAACGGAGACTCATCGAGTATCTGGCCGTGCGCAAATTGAACCCGCAGGGGCATGGCCCGATTCTTTGTTTTCTTGGGCCACCCGGGGTAGGCAAAACAAGTCTCGGTCAATCAATCGCCGATGCGCTTGGGCGGAAATTTGTACGAATGAGTTTGGGTGGCATTCGGGACGAAGCCGAGATTCGCGGCCATCGCCGCACTTACATTGGCTCAATGCCAGGCCGCATCATTCAGGAGCTGCGCCGCGCCGGTACGCGCAACCCCGTGATGATGCTCGATGAAGTCGATAAGATCGGGGCCGATTTCCGCGGTGATCCGGCGAGCGCGCTTTTGGAAGTGCTCGATCCACGCCAAAACCATACATTTTCGGATCGTTACCTCGATGTGCCGTTCGATTTGTCGCAGGTGCTATTCATCGCGACCGCCAATTATATCGATGCGGTGCCGGAACCGCTGCGCGACCGGATGGAAGTGATCTCGCTCCCGGGTTACACCGAGCGAGAGAAGCTTGAGATTGCGAAGCGCTATTTGGTTCGGCGGCAGTTGGAGGAGAACGGCCTCAAGCCGGAACAATGCGAATGGCAGGAAGAAGCTTTCCGCCGCATCATCAATGATTACACGCACGAGGCCGGAGTCCGCGAATTGGAACGACAAATCGGCGCCGTCTGTCGTGCCGTGGCAGCGCAAGTCGCGCGTGGAGAGACCGAGCGCGCCACAATTACGCCGGAGCGAGTGGCCGAATTACTTGGCCCAGCAAAGTACGTCCGTGAAACAAAACTCAAAACGAGTCAGCCAGGTGTCGTCACTGGACTAGCTTACACGCCCGCCGGCGGCGAAGTGCTCCACATTGAAGCGACGCGTTATCCTGGCAAGGGCAACGTAACGCTCACCGGACACATCGGCGAGGTGATGAAGGAATCTGTGCAGGCCGCGCTCAGCTTGGTGCGCAGCCGCGATGGACAGCTCGGGACAAATGCAGAAGATTTCCGAAAGATCGACATTCACGTGCACGTTCCAGCCGGCGCAGTACCGAAAGACGGACCGTCGGCAGGCATCGCTATGTTCACGGCGCTCGCCTCGCTTTTCAGCAAGAGACCGGTCCGTCCAGATGTCGCCATGACCGGTGAAATCACTTTGCGCGGACTGGTTCTACCGATTGGCGGCCTGAAGGAAAAGAGCCTCGCGGCGATGCGCGCCGGCATTTCCACCGTCATCATCCCAAAGCTCAACGAGAAAGACCTTGTCGATGTACCGGAAGAAGCAAAACAAAAACTCAAATTCATTCCGGTCGAAAATGTCGATGAGGTCCTTGCCGCCGCGCTGGAGGAAAACGGGGCTGCGCACGCGTCAGAATCGAAAGTGGCCTAATAGGATTTCACGCCTTTCGGGCTGGGAGCTATTTCCATTCCCAGGCTTCCGAGCGTGAGTTGCCCTGCCCGTCCACCTCGTATTCGAAGACAGCCGCAACCTTGTTGAGCCGCGACCATTTTTGGGAGGAAGTTTGATAATAAACTGCGCCGCGATAACTCACGGTCCCGCCTTTCTTCATCGTGCCGACACCTTGTCCAACCCAAGTGGCCATTTTCCCGTCCTTGGCCATCACCACACCTTGGCCCTCGCCGTAGAGTGTTCCATCCGTCCGGACAACGGACCAATACGTGCCCGTCTCCGTTATGTCTGTGCCCAGCAGCGATCCGGTTGCCTGAAACGACGTTTCCATCTTTGGACCGCCGCCCGGGTTTGGCAATACCCGCTGCGAATTAACCTTGCCTGACGTTCCACCAATCTTTTCACCTAGCATAAATATCCTCCTGTTAGAGTTTCCTTTCTCGAATCCGTTGGATTCGGCTCCCAAAACTATAGCGAAGAAAGTTCGACCGTCTACGAAGGCAGTTCAGCGGTCTTCAGCGTCAGTTCTTTGATCAATCTCGTCCAGTGTGAGATTAGTGCTGCGAATCCCATTCGTGTGCTTCGGTGAATTCCATTGGAGAAAAACCGTAGCCTCCTGCATCGGAATTGAAACCAGCCTGAGAGATATCACTCACTGCTAGTGACATTACAGCCAGCATCGTCGATGCCGGCTTCTCTCTAAGACGCTTTTGCATCGTCCAAAGTGTCGCCTAACATCCATTGTTCTTCGCATGATGGAGGTGCCACGAGATCCTGCTGCGTCCCGCTATGAGCATGTCGGGAAGGGCCTGCGCCGGAGTGATCTTGATCCCGATCCAATCAAACAATTTTCGAACTGGTTTACCGCCGCCATCGAGGCCGGTATTCGCGATGTGAACGCGATGAGCCTCGCCACCGCCGGCCCCGACGCCAAGCCGACAGTGCGCATCGTTCTGTTGAAAGGTTTCGACCAGAACGGCTTCGTGTTCTTTACAAATTACGAAAGCGAAAAAGGAAAGCAGCTCGCCGCGAATCCGTACGCGGCGATGGCATTTTATTGGATCGAACTGGACCGGCAGATCCGAATCGGCGGAGAAGTGGAAAAGACCTCCCGCGAAGAATCGCAAATTTATTTTCATTCACGCCCCATCGGAAGCCAGCTCGGTGCCTGGGCCTCGCGCCAAAGCGACGTGATCGACGGCCGTCGCGTCTTGGACGCGCGTATGTCTGAGATGACCGAGCGCTTCGCTAACAAAATGATCCCGGTCCCGCCGCACTGGGGCGGATATCGGTTGAAACCCGACGTGTTTGAGTTCTGGCAGGGACGCCCAAACCGCTTGCACGATCGTTTCCGTTACACGCGGCAGGCGAACGGCAGTTGGCTCATTGAACGACTCGCGCCGTAAAATGAAGACTCCCAGGGAAAGGATCGACATCGTCCGCGGAGATATCACGACCCTGGACGTGGACGCCATCGTCAACGCGGCGAACAGCACGTTGCTGGGCGGCGGCGGAGTGGACGGAGCAATTCATCGCGCTGCCGGGCCGGAATTGCTCGCCGAATGCCGAACGCTGGGTGGTTGCCAGCCCGGCGAAGCGAAATTGACCCGCGGTTATCGTTTGCCCGCGCGATTCGTCATTCACACTGTTGGCCCGGTGTGGACCGGCGGCAATCGCGGCGAGGCGCAGACTTTGGTGAACTGTTATCGGAATTCGTTGCAGCTCGCGGTTGAAAACGGAATCAAAACCATTGCCTTTCCGGCAATCAGTTGCGGCGCCTACCGTTACCCGATCCGGCAAGCCGCGCAGATTGCTCTGGAGACGACGAAAGATTTCCTGAGCAGCAGCGACAAGATCGACAAAGTCTTCTTCGTCCTTTGGAGCGAAGAGATTTACGACGCCTATCGCGAGTCACTGTAGCGGCGCGTTTCCTCGCGCGCACTCCGTGATCACCTAGTTCTAGCTGACAAAGCCACAATTTTGGGAAACGCAATCATGCCGCCGGTTACGATTCCTTTGTATGATCAATCCAAACGAAAACAAGCTTGCCAGGGACGAAGCGCTTCAGATGCCACCGCAGTTGGGCGAGGAAGAAATTGCCTCAACAGGGCGCGAGCCGTTTCGTCGAACATCCAGAAAAATTTCCACCGCGATGAGCCACACCTGGGGCGAGACAAAGCACAGAGCCGGGCGGGCCCGCGAGCGGACCGAATATTTCGTGCGCGAAAATCCCGTGCCGACCATTCTCGGCGCGCTTGGTCTTGGAATCGCGATTGGATTAGCAATCCGTTACGCCTCGAGCAGCGAAGAAAAAGCAGAAGTCCAGGTGAAATCGCCACTCGGAAATCTGAACTGGAGTTTTCTGTCGCTGCCTTTTCTCTGGCCGTTGTTCAAAACAGCCAAGGAAAAATACGAGAGATCGACTGAAGTGATGAAAGACGGCGTCAAGCGCCTGAAAAAGATCGACGTCGACCGTTACGCCAAACCGATCCGGAAACGCTGGAAAGCGTGGACGCGCTGACCAGGTGGGATTTGACTCTCAAGATGGGTCGGTAAGCGCTAGGTGCGGAATCTTGCAAAATTTCGCTTTACGTTTCTTCCGGGCCGATGACGAGATGAATCACGCCGTTAGGCGCAGAGATGAAGAAGCCGTTGAAATCTTCGCGTAGTTGTTCGACTTCATCGCGCCGCGTAACGCCGTGCACTTTCAGAAACGCCGCGGCTGCCTCGGTATCGTTGGTTTCCAGTTCCAGCCAGATATCCGGATGACTCAGGTTCGGGACGCTGTCGATCCACAGCCGGTTTGGACCGAATTGAAAAATGCAGCCGTCCTTTTCTTCGTCGATCAACGGCAACCCAAGCGTGTCGCGATAAAAAGCAACTGTCTCTTCGTAGGTGTGGCTGGGGCATTTGATCGCAATATTCGCTCCGCCTGAAAACTGAGGTCCTTCCAGTTTAGCAACCATCGCATTCGCGGCGAAAAGGCGCGCTGCTATTATTTGCCGCCGGGCTCGGTCATTTTGATCGGGTCCAGTGCGCGTTCGAGTTCTTTTTCCGGCAACACTTTTTTCTCCCGGGCAATTTCGCGAACAGTGCGCCCGGTTTTCGCACTCTCTTTCGCAATTTCAGCTGCGCGATCGTAACCGATCTTCGGAGTGAGGCTGGTCACCATTGCCATCGAAAGCTCTACTAACTCGCGGCACCGCGCTTCGTTCGCCAGAATGCCGCGCACGCATTTGTCGCAAAAAATATCGACCACGTTCGCTAGCAACCGGATCGATTCGAGAAGATTGTGCGCCATTACTGGCATCATGACGTTGAGCTCGAAATTTCCGTTAGCGCCTGCCCAGGTGATGGCCGTGTCGTTGCCGATCACCTGCGCGCATACCATCATCACCGATTCGCACATCACGGGATTGACTTTTCCCGGCATGATCGAGCTGCCGGGTTGCGTCGCGGGCAATTGGATTTCGCCGAGTGCGCAACGCGGCCCGCTTCCGAGCCAGCGAATGTCGTTCGCGACCTTGAAAAGACTCACCGCGATCGTTTTTAATTGGCCGCTCGCTTCGACAACCGCATCCTTTGTGCCTTGCGCTTCGAAATGATTTTTTGCCTCGTAAAATGCGATGCCCGTGCGCTGCTCCAAGTGCCGCAGCATTTTTCTCGGAAGATCGAGATGCCGATTCAGACCCGTGCCCACGGCTGTTCCGCCTAGCGCAAGCTCGCGCAGAGCTTCAATCGATTTTTGGGCGCGCATCTTCGCGTAAGCAACTTGCTGCGCGTAACCGGAAAATTCCTGGCCGAGCCGGATCGGAGTCGCGTCCATCAAATGGGTCCGCCCGATCTTGATGATGTCCCAGAATTCTTCGGCCTTCGCCTCAAACGCGCCATGTAATTTTTCCAAGGCCGGAATCAGAGAATTCTTTAACTGTTCGGCCGCGCTAATGTGGATCGCGGACGGAATCACATCATTGCTGGACTGGCCCATGTTGACGTGATCGTTCGGATGAACAGGCTCACGTGATCCGATCGGCTTGCCTACAAGCTGGGCGCACCGGTTCGCGATCACTTCGTTTGCGTTGGTGTTTGTGCTCGTGCCGGAGCCGGTCTGAAAAATGTCGAGCGGAAAATGGTCATCGAGCTTTCCATCTGCGACTTCTTCGGCTGCCTGCACGATCAAAGCGGCGCGCTCTGCGTCGAGTAAGCCGAGGTCATGATTGGCTTGGGCAGCTGCCCACTTGATCAAGCCCAACGCGCGAATAAACGGCCGCGAAAATCGATAGCCGCTCACCGGAAAATTCAGCACCGCGCGATGCGTGGAGGCGCCGTGAAGCGCAGACGCCGGAAGCGACATTTCGCCCATCGAATCTTTTTCTGCTCGCGTCGGCTTCTCCGTCATGCCGAGCGATCTGCGCCAACTAACGCTGAAACTTTTCGGGATTGCCCAGTGCGGCGCTCGCGGCCCTGCAGCGAGGGCGTCTTGTGAAAAACGGTGATAAACATCGGCGGGATATTTTGCAGGAAATATTCCGATTCGGCGCGCTCAAAAATCGTGGCGTGCTGTTTCAATTCGTTTGTGACCTGGTAAATAATGAAACTGCCGCTAGGCCCGAGCGCATCATACGTTTTTCGCAGGAGCGCGCGTTTCTTGTCGATCTTGAGAATGCTGAATGGAATGCCAGAAAGAATGTAATCGCAGCAAGCGATGCCGCGACGTTTCAGCTCGAATGGCAAAGACGCTGCGTCACCATGGATCACATGCACGCGCGGATCGCCTGCAAATTGCCGCTCAAGAGCACGCGAGAACGCCGCATCGAGTTCGAACAGGAGCAGATGTGAATCCGCGCTCATCCGTCGGGCAATCTCGCGTGAGTGCACGCCCTCGCCCGGGCCGTACTCGGCGATCACGCGCGCCTGGCTGAAATCCATTTTGCTGGCGACACGTTCCACCAGCGCTTTCGAGCTGGGGACAATGGAAGCGATCTGAAATGGCCGCTTCAGAAAACGCTTGAAAAACAGTGTGCTCACGGGGAAACGAATAGTCGTCCCGCGCTTTCGAGTTGTCCAGTGATGAAGTAGGCGAATCAACGTTCCCGAGTTTGTTATGCAATGGGATCTCCGAGCGCGTTGCATGTCATCGAGCTCGGAGAGCTCGATCCACCTGCCGAGCTTGGTCTTGACTGATCAGCGATCACCGATCACTTATCACTTCTGATCCAAGCGCGCGGTTAGCTCAGTGGTAGAGCACTACCTTGACACGGTAGGGGTCAGAGGTTCGAACCCTCTATCGCGCACCATTTCCTTCAACATGCTCCGCAGATTTACGCGAAAGGACCTTGTGATATATGGACCGCGACCACAGTATCCGTACGAAGCGCGCGTCAAACGGCCAACCGGACATGGAATAGTCTGGTTGTATGTTGACCCGGGAACTGGGTATGTCACGTCGGCTCGAATGCTGCCAAGCACAGGACATAAGATTCTTGACGATGCAGCTCTGGACGCATTTCGACAGTCGCGATTCAAACCGAACGCGGTCGTGAAAGTAAGGATGCCGATCACATTTGCGCTGGGACGTGTTAGGTAGCAACGCCGATGCGCAGCTCGTCTGAAATTTTAAAGAGCGCACTCGCTGCAGCGACAAAAACGCTGGAATCCCTCGCGAATCTGGACGAGCAACTCGCTAAGGCTGCCGATCTGATCGAGCGATCTTTACGCGCGGAAAACAAATTGCTCGTTTGCGGGAATGGCGGTAGCGCAGCCGATGCAGCGCATTTTGCGACCGAGCTCGTGGTACGTTTTGCCAAGGATCGGCGCGCGTATCCGGCGATTTGTCTTGCAAGTGACGGTGGTCTTCTCACCGCCGCCGGAAACGATTATGGATTCGATGAAATTTTCGCGCGCCAGGTCGCGGCGTTAGGTATGCCAGGCGATGTGCTGATTTGCCTGACCACTTCCGGCAAATCGAAAAACGTGCAGCGCGCCTTGGAAGAAGCGAAAGCGCGCAAATTGAAAACGATCGCGTTTCTCGGGCGCGACGGCGGATCGAGTGTCGGCATGGCCGATGTCGATCTTTTGGTTACGGCCGATTCAACCGCCCGGATTCAGGAAGCGCACCAGCTCCTTTTGCACGTTCTGTGCGAGACTATCGAGTCGCCGCGTCTCACCTGACAGAAAAAGCTGTACAGCCAGGCGTGTCGCCCCGCCTGCGAACAAAGGGAACTTGCAGCGGTACGGCTGCCACGACAGGAGATCACTCCGATTTTTTCAGCAGACGCTCGCGTTCGCGATTCAGCTGCCGCCGCTCGCTCGAGGTTAAACTTCCAATGCCGAACTTGGAGATTTTATCGAGAATCGGATCGATCGAGGCATAAACATCATCCCGCTCCGCAGGACGTCGCGGGCGCGTTTTCTGCACGACCGTAAGCTTCGGTTTAGGGCCAATGCGTGCTTTCAAGGCGTTCCACCAGGCGAGTTCCGGCCCGGCGCCGCGCAATTCAATAAACAGGAAAGCAGCGCCGATGCTTGTCCAGACAACGACCAGATCGCTCCATGCATGGTAGGCGAGCAGCTGAAATGTGTAAACGGCAGCGAGAATCAGGGCGACCCATTTCGCCATGATCCGCAGGAACAATTCGACGCGTGGATAAATGGTGGCGAAAGCAATAAAAATTCCAAAGTGCAACGCTGGCGAACCGGTGAGGGCGGACTGTTGCCAGAGTCCCCAGATCGTGAGCAGCACTGCAGGTGTGATCAGCAAGATGAGATAGAGCGCTATGTAGGCGCGCCGCCCGATGAAACGTTCCACTTCGCGGCCGAACACGAATAGCATGTACATCTCGACCGCAAACCAAAGCAGACCCGACGGCACATGAACAAATGCGTAAGTAAAAAGGCGCCAAATCTGGCCGCTGTACCAAATAGCCCCACTATCGAATTGCAGATAAACCAAAATCGCACTTGCACCAATCGCATAGAGGATGGCTGCGAGAATCGCGGCTGCGACGTGCAACCCGACCAGCATCGTGGTCACATCGACGGGATAACGCCCCATCCACGCAACCGGCCGGTAATCATCGGAGGTAGTCACTCCGAACATGCTTTCAATTAATGCCGCGCTTCCGTTTGCGCAAGCGCAACGGGAAGTTAAAAGCATTACAAAGTTAAAAAAGCTTAAAGAGGTTACGAATTCAGGTAAACGACGCAGGAAAAAGATAGCGGCGTCTAAAACGTTGTAACTCTTTTACCGCTTCGAACGATTCAACGTGGCGAAGCCGTCATTCGTGATTAAGATGAACATCTTCGCTTTATGAAAAATATCGCGCCCGCCATATTCCCGCCAAATGGGATCGGTGACGCAAGGCCCGCTAACCAGGGGGTGCTGGATTGGGTACACGAAATCGGAAAACTGACAAAACCGGAAAACATTTTCTGGTGTGACGGCTCCGAGCGCGAGAACGAATTCCTGATCGCGGAATCGTTAAAGCAGAACGTGCTGATCAAGCTGAACGAGAGAAAAGTTCCGCGGTCGTATTTGCACCGCTCCAACCCGAACGACGTCGCGCGCGTCGAGCGGGTCACGTTCATTTGCACACCGACCAAAGAGGGAGCCGGGCCGACAAACAACTGGTCGGAAGCGGCGGATACTTATTCGAAGTTATATGGACTACTGAATGGCGCGATGCGCGGGCGCACCATGTTTGTTGTGCCTTACATCATGGGCCCGCCCGATTCGCCGCTAACGAAAGTCGGGTTCGAAATCACCGATTCAAAATACGTCGTGCTCAGCATGCGAATCATGACGCGCATGGGTGAAATCGCGCTGAAACGACTTGGTGATGATCCAAAAGCGGAATGGAACCGCGGCGTGCATTCATTGTTAGATGTCGATCCTGACCGGCGGTTTATTTGTCATTTTCCGCAGGACAACACGATCATCTCGGTCGGCTCCGGTTACGGCGGAAACGTTTTGCTGAGCAAGAAATGTCTCGCGTTGCGCATCGGGTCGTATCTCGCGCGCGAGCAAGGTTGGATGGCTGAGCACATGTTGATCCTCGGCGTTGAATCACCCGAAGGAAAAAAACATTACGTGGCAGCGGCCTTCCCCAGCGCATGCGGAAAAACCAATTTCGCGATGTTGATTCCACCGAGACATTTCAAAGGATGGAAGATTACTACCGTCGGTGACGATATCGCGTGGATGGAAATTCGCGATGGACGTTTGTTTGCTGTGAACCCGGAGAACGGTTATTTCGGCGTTGTCCCGGGCACGAGTTACAAATCGAATCCGAACGCGATGAGGTCAATCGAGCACGACACGCTTTACACGAACGTGGCCCTCACTGATGACAGCGATGTTTGGTGGGAAGGAAAAGACGGCGCGCCGCCGAAACACGCTATCGATTGGCGTGGGAACGATTGGACGCCGGACTCGAAAGAAAAGGCCGCGCATCCGAATAGCCGGTTTGCCACGCCGATGCGCAATAATCCTGCTCTCGACGTCGATGTTGAAAAAGGCGAAGGCGTTCCCATCAGCGCCATCATTTTCGGCGGGCGCCGCAGTGATACGGTGCCACTGGTTTATCAGGCGTTCGATTGGACTCACGGCGTTTACCTCGGCGCCACCATGGCCTCCGAGACAACCGCCGCCGCGACGGGCGCTGTCGGACAAGTCCGCCGCGATCCGATGGCGATGTTGCCCTTCTGTGGATACAACATCGGCGATTATTTCCAGCATTGGATCGACATCGGAAAGCGTCTCACCAATCCGTCGCTCATCTTTAACGTGAACTGGTTCCGCAAAGGCACGAATGGAAAATTCCTTTGGCCAGGCTTCGGCGAGAACATGCGGGTGCTCAAATGGGTCATCGATCGCTGCGAGGGAATCGGCGGCGCACTCGAATCACCCGTTGGCTGGTTGCCCAGCCCGCATGATCTCGATCTCGAAGAACTCGATATCGATCACAAATCTGTCGCCGACCTTCTCGGAGTCGATCACGAGGAATGGCAAAAAGAACTCGCCGAACACAAGAAGTTTTTCGACTCCCTCGGCGGCGTGGTTCCGGATGAACTCGAGAAACAGCGTGAAAATCTCGAAGGGCGACTCGCTGAATAATCACCCGCGGCGGTCATCCCGAGCCGCGCAGACGGCGAGCGACCTCGCATTTCGTGGTGGAGCATGCAAGTCACCTCGCGTGGCACGCCAGCTTGTGTGAGGTCCCTCACTTGGTTCCGGATGACACCGCGTCCCGTGCTGCGAAAATTTGCGCTCGGCGTCCGCATCTGGAATTGTTTCCAGTGGGTTCGAAGGTTGGGAAAAAAAAGCGCGTCAGAGTGTCGCCCGCGAACGATTGCATCGAGATTCGTGGGGCGCGCCAGAACAATCTCAAAGGCATCGACGTTGATCTTCCCCTGGGCAAATTGACGCTAGTCACGGGCCCCAGCGGGAGCGGCAAATCGAGCCTGGCATTCGAGACCATTTACGCCGAAGGCCAGCGACGTTACGTCGAAACATTCAGCCCTTACATGCGACAGTTTCTCGATCGCATGGACAAACCGCGCGTGGACGACATCCGCGGTATCCCTCCTGCGATCGCAATCGAGCAATCGAATCCGGTCAAGAGCTCGCGCTCGACTGTCGGCACGATGACGGAGATCAACGATTATCTGAAATTGCTCTGGCCCGGCGTTGCTCGCGCGTTTTGTCCGAATTGCGGCCGCGAAATTCGCCCTGAAACCACGCAATCGATCGCCCAGCAAGTGCTGCATGACTGCGCAGGAAAAAATATTCTCATCACTTTTTGGGTCGCAGTCCCAGCGAAAACGCAGCCGCGCGCATTTTTCGATTTCCTTCAGCAGCAGGGTTATTTGCGCGTTTGGATCGAAGACAAAGTCGTGCGTGTCGACGCCGATCCAAAAATCAAACGGCTTGGCGCCCGGGTGCAGGTAATTCAGGATCGCATCGCAATCACTGAAGAAAATCGCGCGCGATTAGTTGAAGCAATCGAAACGGCGCTGCGTTTTGGGAAAGGCAAGATCAACATCATTCCAAGTGTAGAGGCAGGCGTGTCGCCTGCGATCTCAACGAACGCGGCCGACACGGCCGCCACTGCAGCTCTTCCCTTCTCCACCGGCTGGCACTGTGCCCACTGCGATCTCGACATCCGCCCGCCCACACCCGGGCTGTTCAGTTTCAATAATCCGCTCGGCGCGTGCCCGGAATGTCGAGGATTCGGCCGCACCATTGCGATCGATCTTAACAAAGCGATTCCCGACCGTAGCTTGAGTATCAAACAAGGCGTGGTGCGCGTTTTTCGCGGCGCCGAGTTTGGCGAATCGCAGAAAGATTTGCTTCGGGCATGCGCGCGCGAGGAGATCGACGTCAATGTGCCCTTCGAGGAATTGCCCAAGGCCGATCAGGACTTCGTTATCGAAGGCGAAAAGCGATCCGGCGATTACACCGAAGAAGATTACGAATACGATCGATGGTACGGCGTCCGCGGCTTTTTTCGGTGGCTCGAGAGCAAGACTTACAAGATGCATGTGCGCGTTTTGCTCAGCCGCTATCGCACCTACGTCACCTGTCCCAGCTGCAAGGGCGGACGCTATCAGCCAGAAACGGTCAATTACAAAATCTGGGGAGCGCACGCGCCCTCGCGTGCCGTTTCCGGCGCCTCGCCGGAAACCCTTCTTACCCTTCCACAATTTCAGGCGCTTTCGATTTCCGATGCGCGCGATCTTCTCCGCAAGATCGACATCCCTGCGGGCGACAAAACCGTCCAGATGTTGCGTAATGAAATCAGCGCGCGCCTCAATTATCTTTGCGAGGTCGGCGTCGGTTATCTCACGCTCGACCGGTCCACGCGCACATTGAGCGGCGGCGAAGTCCAGCGCGTTAACCTCACAACATGTCTTGGCGCATCACTAGTCAACACACTCTTTGTTATGGATGAACCGAGCATCGGTTTGCATCCACGCGACGTGGGCCGGCTGGTGCGTGTGATGCACGATTTGCGCGACAAAGGCAACACGCTGCTGGTGGTCGAGCATGAAGAACAAATCATTCGCGCCGCCGATAATTTGATCGATCTCGGCCCGGGCCGCGGCGAACGCGGCGGCCGGTTGGTTTGGAACGGACCGCTCGATGATTTTCTCGCGCGCGATTCCGTGAATCTGGGGAGCGCACACGCCCTCGCGTGCACATTTCGGCGCCCCCGCCGAAATGCCTCGGGCGCGGCAGCTCCAGGGTCTACGCAATCAAAAAAAGTTCGCGATCGCGAGGGCGCGATCGCCAGCGTGCGAGACGCGCACGCTCCCCAATCCTTAACGCGCGATTACCTAACGAATCGCAAATCAATTTCGGTCCCGACATCGCGGCGAAGATCGACATCATCGATCAAGATCATTGGCGCGCGACAGCATAACCTGAAGAACATCGACGTTGATCTTCCACTGGGCGTTTTCACATGTGTCACCGGCGTTTCTGGTTCCGGGAAATCCACGCTGATCCATGACGTCCTATACCGGAATCTGGTCGTCGCGAAGGGGCAGTCGTCCGATCACCAGCCTACACAAAGCTACGGCTTGGGAGGGGAGCCGGGCGCATGCAAATCGGTCACCGGCGAGCATCGCGTACGCGACGTAATCATGGTGGATCAAGCGCCGCTTGCGCGCACGCCGCGTTCAACTCCGATTCTTTATCTCGGTTTGTTTGATCGCATCCGCGAATTGTTCGCCGCTCAACCGGAAGCAATGTCGCAGGGACTCACCGCAGGCGCATTCTCGTTTAATTCCGGCAGCGGCCGCTGCGAACGTTGCTCCGGCACAGGATACGAGAAAATTGAGATGCAATTTTTGAGTGATCTTTTCGTGCGTTGCGCAGAATGCGAAGGCAAACGGTTTCAGCCGCATGTTCTGAAAGTTCAACTGCATGGAAAATCAATCCACGATCTGCTCAAGCTCACCGTAAGTGAAGCGACCGCATTTTTCGCGCAAATCGGCGAGGACAAGAGCTTGTCCGAACCGCTTAGCGTGCTGGAGGAGGTCGGGCTCGGTTATTTGCGGTTAGGTCAGCCCTTGAACACGCTCAGCGGCGGCGAATCGCAGCGGCTCAAACTGGTCGGGCATTTGCGCGAAACAGCAAACGTTCAACGCGCAACGCGCAACACGCAGCGTCAAAACGAGGATGCAATCGGCAATCTGTTCATCTTTGATGAACCGACCACGGGACTTCACTTCGATGACGTGGCAATGCTGCTTCGGCTATTTCAGCGATTGGTTGATCGCGGTCATTCCATTGCGGTGATCGAGCACAATCTCGAAGTGATCAAGTGCGCCGACTGGATTGTCGATCTTGGCCCGGAAGCGGGAGACGCGGGCGGCGATGTAATCGCTGTCGGAACTCCAGAGCAAATCGCGAAGGCGGAGAATTCACACACCGGAAAATTCTTGCGACAGGTTCTTTCCAAACGCCTGAAGTCTCTGGGTATCATCCCGAGC
>WNGH01000802.1_pt1 | contig 27913 bp, 31 predicted proteins | sample 5400631 | NCBI WGS metagenome assembly WNGH01 (sample SAMN13153373, study PRJNA577476) | soil metagenome | isolation source: 115 cm soil or saprolite under Garry oak tree replicate 1 | place: USA:California | collected 2016-06-15
GCGGCCATCGTGTCGATCTCGCGCGGCGATTTGATGGTGATCATCGCCCGATGCCGCGCTTGATCTCGGTCGCGATCTCCTCAATCGGGCCCGTCGCCGGCACGCGCCGCACGTTGCCGCGCTGCGCATAGTGGGCGATCAGGGGGGCCGTGTCGCGCTGGTACACCTGGAGCCGCGTGCGGATCGCTTCCGGGGTATCGTCGGAGCGCCCCTCGATCCCGGCGCGCCCCTGCAGGCGCCGCACCAGCTCGTCCTCGGCGACGTCGAGCAGGATGATGTGGTTGAGGCGCTGCCCGCGCTCGGCCAGAGTCCGGTCCACCAGCTCGGCCTGCGCGGCGGTCCGCGGAAATCCGTCGAGGATCGCGCCCCGGGCGGCTTCCGGCTTCGCCAGTTCGTCCTTGATGAGGCCGAGGATGACGGCGTCGGGGACAAGCTTCCCCTGGTCCATGTAGCGCTTCGCTTCCTGTCCGAGGGGCGTCTCGTTGCGCACGGCGGCGCGCAGGAGGTCGCCGGTCGTGATCTTGGGGAGGCCCAGCCGCTCCGCCAGCAGCTTCCCCTGGGTGCCCTTGCCCGCGCCGGGTGCGCCGAGCAGCAGGATGAACACGCCTGGCTACATGGCGCCGCGGCGCCCGCGGAACTTGACGCGACCTTCCTTCATGAATCCGTCGTAATGTCGGAGCAGGAGGTGCTGCTGCACCTGCTGCACGGTATCGAGGGCGACGCCCACGACGATCAGCAGCGCCGTGCCGCCGAAGCCGAACGGCATGTTGAGCACGTTAGAGACGACGATCGGCAGCATCGCCACCAAAGTGAGAAACAGGGCGCCGGGAAAGGTGATCCGGGACAGCACCTCGTCGATGTAGTCGGCGGTCGCCGCGCCCGGTTTCACGCCGGGGATGAAGCCGCCCTGCTTCTTGAGGTTCTCCGCCAGGTCCACCGGGTTGAAGATGATCGAGGTGTAGAAGTAGGCGAAGAACACGATCAGCACCGCGCTCGAGATGACGTACACCCACGACGTCACACTGAAATACTCCGCCACCCGCTTGAGCAGCGTGTTGCCGCTGAACGTCGCGAGCGTGCCGGGCACGATGATCAGCGACTGCGCGAAGATGATCGGCATCACGCCCGACGAATTGATGCGCAGCGGGATGAAGGTCTTCTGGCCTTCGCGGATGCGGCCCCGGCCGATCACCTTGCGCGGGATCTGGATGGGGATGCGCCGCGCGGCCACCGTCACCGCCACCGTCCCGGCGACGACGAGGACCATCACACCGAGCACCACCAGGAGCACCGGAAACGTGAGCGAGTGCGCCTTGAGCGCCTCGACCGTCCGCAACGTCTCGGGCCAGATCCGCTCGATGATCGAGAAGAAGATCAGCAGGCTCGCCCCGTTGCCGATCCCGCGCTCCGTGATCTGCTCCCCGAGCCACATCACGAAAATCCCGCCCGTGGACAGCGTGAGCACGGTGGTCATGCGGAAGCCCCACCCCGGATCCGCCACGGCGCCGGGGAGCTGCGCCGTGAAGACCGCGTATCCATAGGCTTGGAAGACACACAGGAGGACCGTGAGGTAGCGCGTCCACTGCGTGAGCTTTTTCCGTCCTTCCTCGTCCCGTTGCATCTTCTCGACGACCGGGAACACGGGGGCCGCGAGCTGGAAGACGATGCTCGCCGAGATGTAGGGCATGATCCCCAGCGCGAACACCGTGGCCCGCGAGAACCCCCCCCCCGCAAACAGGTCGTAGAGGCTGAACAGCGTCCCCTGCCCCTGGTTCCGCAGGAAGTCGGCGAGCGCCTGCACGTTCACCCCTGGCGTCGCGATGTGGGCGCCGGTGCGGTACACCAACAGGCACAAGAAGGTGACGGAGAACTTCTCCCAGAGATCGTCCGGGAGCTTGAAGACGTTCAGCCAGGCGGGTAACCGGAATGCCATGGGCGACTCAGGCCTCGATGGTGCCGCCCGCTTGCTCGATCTTCGCGCGCGCGGAGGCGGAGACGGCGACGCCTTTCACGAGGAACTTCCGGCCCACGTCACCCATGCCGAGCAGCTTGACCGGGTGGTCGGGCCGCCGCACGAGGCCTGCGCCGAAGAGGGTCTCGGGAGTGACCTCCACCCCGTTGGCGAGCTTCGCCAAGTATCTCACGTTCACGACCTGGGCCGGCTGCTTGAACGGGTTCGTGAACCCCCGCTTGGGGATGCGGCGGATCAGCGGCATCTGCCCGCCCTCGAACCCCGGGCGCGTCTGACCGCCGCTGCGAGCCGTCTGGCCCTTGCCCCCGCGGCCCGCCGTCTTGCCGATCCCCGAGCCCGGCCCGCGGCCCTTGCGGATCCGGGCGCGGTGCGAGCCCGCCGGGGTCTTGAGGGTCTGCAGCGTGATCCGTCGCACTGCCAGCGCGGCAGCCTTCGGCTTGGCCCGCCTCGGTGCTTTCGGTTTCCGTTGCGTCTTCCGCGGCGCCTTCGCCATCGATCAGTCCCCGGCCTTCGCCGGCGTTACCTCGACGAGGTGGCGCACCCGGTCGAGCATGCCGCGCAATGCCGGGTGATCCGCCTTGACGATCACATCCTGGTGGTGTCTCAGCCCCAGCGCCTCGAGTGTCCGCCGCTCCACCGCGGGCCGGCCGATCCCGGAGCGGCGCTGCCGGATCCGCAGCTTGGCCTTTCCGGGAGGCGGCAGCAGGCGGTCGCGACCCGGCTTGCGCTTGCGGTATTTCCTGGTGGGCGGATGCCTACTCACGGGTGGCCCCCTGACGCGGCTTGTACGGAATCGACTCGGGTTCGATGCCGCGCTCGCGGGCCACCCGCCGCGGGGTCGTCAGAAGCAGCAGCCCGTCCAGCGTCGCCCGCACCATGTTGTGCGGATTGGTCGAGCCCAGGCTCTTGGTCAAGATGTCCCGCACGCCGACGCACTCGAGCACGGCCCGCACCGGTCCTCCCGCGATGACGCCCGTGCCGGTGGCGGCCGGCTTCAAGAGCACCCGACCGGCCCCGTGATGGCCGATCACTTCGTGCGGGATCGTGCCGCCGGTGAGGGGGATCTCCAGCAACTTGCGGCGCGCGGCTTCGACCGCCTTGCGCACCGCCTCGCTGACCTCGTTGGCCTTCCCGGTTGCGATCCCGACGCGGCCTTGGCCATCGCCCACGGCCACCAAGGCATTGAAGCCGAAGCGGCGGCCCCCCTTGACCACCTTGGCGACGCGGTTGATGGCGATCACGTTCTCGATCAGCCCGTCGCCTTCCCGCTGGCGCTCACCAGTGTCGCGGCGCCCCCCTTCACCACCTCGCCCGCGGCCGCGCCCCCCTCCGCCCCCCCCTCCGCCACCCCGACCACCAGGCCCGCGGGGCGGCCGGTGCGGAGGCGGCGGAGGGGGAGGGGGAGGGGGAGAGGGAGCGGCTGCCGGGCCGCTCGGAGTGGGCTGCTGCGTCCCCGCTGTCTCCGGAGACGCCGCTGCGCCGGGCTGCTGCGTGTCGTCGATCATCAGAACTCCAGTCCGCCCTTGCGCGCGCCGTCGGCCACCGCTTTGACGCGCCCGTGATACCGATAGCCCGCCCGATCGAATACGACCTTCGTGATGCCCTGGCTCTTGGCCCGAACCGCGACCAGCTGCCCCAGGGCGAAGCTCTTCGCCGTCTTGCCCTTGCCCTCGACCTGCAGCCCCTCGGAGCGATCGGACCCGCCGAGCAAAGGGACGCCGCGCTCGTCGTCGACGAGGTGGGCGTAGATGTGCTTGGACGAGCGGAACACGACCAGCCGCGGCAGCGTCGCGGTGCCGCGCACCTTCTTACGCACGCGGAGGTGCCGCCACGCACGGCGCTGCTGCCGCGTCTTGATCTTGCGGATCGATCGCATGGCTACTTGGTCGCCGCCTGCGCGGTCTTGCCGGCCTTGCGTCGCACCTGCTCCCCGACGTAGCGGATGCCCTTGCCCTTGTACGGCTCCGGCGGCCGCACGTTGCGGAGCTCGGCCGCCACTTGGCCGACCAGCTCCTTGTCCACACCCTCGATCTTGACGAGCACGTTGTTGTCCACCGTGATCTTGATCCCCTGGGGTGCGTGGTAGGGAACGGGGTGCGAGAACCCGACGACGAGCTGCACGCCGAACGGCTTGGGCTCCGCCTTGTAGCCCACGCCCTGGATCTCCAGCGCTTTGCTGAAGCCCTTGGTAACGCCCTCGACCATGTTGGCCACGAGCGTGCGCGTGAGCCCGTGGAGCGCCTTGTGGCGGCTCTCGTCGGACGGCCGCCGCACGACGACCGTGCCGTCCTCGACGGCCACGCTGAGCTCCGCGTGAATGGTGCGGCTGATTTCGCCCTTCGGCCCCTTGACGGTGACCTTCAGGCCCTCGATGTGGACCGTGACGCCCGCAGGGAGCGGCACGGGTCGTCTGCCGATGCGCGACATGACGCCTCCTACCAGACCACCGCGAGCAGCTCGCCGCCCACGCGGGCGGTGCGGGCCTCACGGTCCGACATCAGGCCCCGGGGCGTGGACAGGATCGCCATGCCGAGGCCGTTCTTCACGCGCGGGATCTCGCGCGCCTTCACATAGCGGCGCAGGCCCGGGGCGGAGACCCGCTGCAGCTCGCGGATGACCGGCGCGTCGTTGTGGTACTTGAGATGGACGCGCAGCAGCCCCTGCCGGCCGTCATCCAGCACCTGGTAGTCGTGGAGATAATGGTTGTCGCGCAGGATGCGCGCGATCTCCACCTTCAGCTTCGACACCGGCATGTCAACCCGCCGGTGGCCCGCCTGGCAGGCGTTGCGCACCCGCGTGAGCATGTCGGCGACGGGATCAGTCACGTTCATTCGCGTTCTTCCGTCCTTTACCAGCTGGCCTTGCGCACGCCGGGAATCTCCCCGCGCAGCGCCAGGTCGCGGAAACAGATGCGGCACAGTCCGAACTTCCGCAGCGTGCCTCGGCTCCGGCCGCAGCGCTGGCAGCGGTAGTAAGCCCGGACCTTGAACTTCGGCTTGCGCTTGACTTTCTCGATCCAACACTGCTTCGCCATGCTTCGCCCCCCTCCTAGGCGGCCGCGACCGGGGCTTCACCCCGGAAGGGCATCCCCAGCTCGCGCAGCAACGCCAGGGCCGCGTCGTCGCGACCCGCGCTCGTGACGATCGTGATGTCCATGCCGTGGATCCGCTCCACTTTGTCGTAGTCGATCTCGGGGAAGATCATCTGCTCCTTGATGCCCACCGTGTAATTGCCCCGGCCGTCGAAGCTGTCCGCCGGGAGCCCGCGGAAGTCGCGCATGCGCGGCACGGCGATGCTGACGAACCGATCCAGGAACTCGTACATTCGGGCGCCGCGCAGCGTGACCGCGCAGCCGATCGGCACGCCCTCGCGCAGGTTGAAATTTGCGATCGCCTTCTTGGCGCGCGTCACCACGGGACGCTGCCCGGTGATGGCCGCCAGCTCGGCGACCGCCGCGTCCAGCCCCTTGGGGTTCTTCGGGGCGTCGCCCATCCCCACGTTCAGCACGATCTTCACGAGCCGCGGAATCTGGTGCGGATTCGTGAAGCCGAACTGCTGCTGCAGCTTGGCCCGCACCCGCTGCTCGTACTGCTCCCGCAGGCGCGGCCGCGGCGCCGGCTCGGGCGGCGGGCCCGCGGGCTCGGGCGCGGCTTCCGGCTTGGAGCCCTTCTTGGTCTTGCCCCGGGGCGTGGCCCCGGGGTCGGGGCTGCCTTTGTCCTTGGCCTTGCCCTTGCTGCGGGACGCTGCCTCGGGCTGCGCCGGGGCGTCGCCCCCGGGCGTGGCCCGGGGGTTGGGGGTCTCTTGGTCCTTGGGTTCGTCCGCCATCGCCTACCTCACCCGCGGGATCGGCTGGCCGGACCGGACAGCGACCCGCTCCACCGTCCCATCCTTGTCCCGGCGGCGCCGCACGCGCGTGGGCTCCCCGGACTTCGGGTCGAGGAGCATGACGTTCGACGCCGCGATCGGCGCCGGAATATCGATGATCCCACTCTCTCCCTGGGCCGTGGTGGCGCGCTTGTGCTTCTTGACGATGTTGACCCCCTCCACCACGATGCGGAAGCGCTTGGGGTGAACCTCCAGCACCTTCCCCTCCCGGCCGCGATGCTCGCCCCGGATGACCCGCACGGTGTCGCCCTTCGCCACGTGCAGCTTGTGGCGCGGCGGCTCTCCGCCGCGGGTGCGGCGACTCTTGCGATAGACCAGCCGTCTCATGTCAGATGACCTCCGGGGCGAGCGACACGATCTTCATGAACCGCTTCTCGCGCAGCTCGCGTCCTACGGGGCCGAAGATGCGCGTGGCCCGCGGCTCGCCCTGATCCGTGATGAGCACGGCGGCGTTCTCGTCGAAGCGGATGTAGGAGCCGTCCTTCCGCTTCGTTTCCTTGGCGGTCCGCACGATCACCGCCCTCGCCACCTCGCCCTTCTTGACCTGGCCGGTGGCGATGGCGTCCTTGATCGTGACGACCACGATGTCGCCCAGCCCCGCGTAGCGGCGCTTCGAGCCGCCCAGGACGCGGATCACGAGCGCCTTTCGGGCGCCCGAGTTGTCCGCGATCTTGAGGATCGACTCCTGCTGCACCACGGTCCCGTCCCTTCCTCAGCGCGCCCGCTCGACAATTTCGACCACCCGCCACCGCTTCGTCTTCGAGAGCGGCCGCGTCTCCATGATGCGTACGGTGTCGCCCATCTTCGCGCCCTGCTCGTCGTGCGCGTGGACCCACTTGGTACGCACCACCTGCTTGCCGTAGAAGCCGTGCGGGAATCGCCGCGTCAGGGACACGGAGACGGTCTTCTGCGCCTTGTCACTCACCACCACGCCCGTGCGAACCTTGCGGCGGGTCCTCATGCGGACTTCCTCTCGCGCAAAATGGTCTCGATGCGCGCGATGTCGCGGCGCATGGTGCGGAACTGCAGCGGGTTCGCGACGGCCTCGGTGCCGCGGCGGAACGCCAGCCGGAACCGCTCCTCCTGCAGCACCGCCAGCTTCTGTTCGAGCTCCTCGGTCTTGAGCTCCCGCAGCGCCTCGGGTTTCAGCTTTGCCATGTCAGCGCTCCTCCCGCCTCACGAACTTGGACTTGATCGGCAGCTTGGCCGCTGCCAGCGCCAGCGCCTGGCGGGCCGGGAGCTCCTCGATGCCCTCGAGCTCGAACAGCACGCGGCCGGGCTTCACCACCGCCACCCACCCCTCGGGGTTCCCCTTCCCCTTCCCCATCCGCGTCTCGGCCGGCTTCTTGGTGATCGGCTTGTCGGGAAACAGCCGGATCCAGACCTTGCCGCCCCGCTTCATTTCCCGCGTGAGCGCGACGCGCGCCGCCTCGATCTGGCGGTTGCTGATCCACCCCGGCTCGAGCGACATCAGGCCGTAATGCCCGAACGCGACCGTGTTGGCGCTCGTCGCCATCCCCTTGGTGCGCCCCTTGAACCGCTTGCGGAACTTGACCCGCTTCGGCGCCAGCATCGATCAGACTCCGGTCGAGTAGGTGCGCCCCTGAATCTCCTCGGTGCGCTCTCCCTTGAAGATCCAAACCTTGACCCCGATCGTGCCGTACGTCGTCTTCGCCGTCGAGAGGGCGTAGTCCACATCGGCGCGTAGGGTGTGCAGCGGGACGCGGCCCTCGTGGTACCCTTCGGTGCGCGCGATTTCCGCGCCCCCCAGCCGGCCGGCGGTCTTGAGCTTGATCCCCTGCGCCCCCATCCGCATCGCGCTCTGCACTGCCCGCTTCATCGCCCGGCGGAAGGAAATGCGCTGCGTCAGCTGGTGTGCCACGCTGTCCGCCACGAGCTGGGCGTCGAGCTCCGGCCGCTTGATCTCCTCGACGTTGATCCCGACTTCCTTGCCCGTAAGCTGGGTCAGCTCATCACGCAGCTTGTCCACCTCCGCCCCGCGCTTCCCGATCACCACGCCGGGCCGGCCCGTGTGCACCGTCACCGTCACCTTCCCCGGCTTGCGCTCGATGTGCACGTCGGCGATGGCGGCGTGCGCGAGCCGCGTTTTCAGATACTTGCGGATCAGCTCGTCTTCTTTCAGGAGCTCCGGGAAGTTGCGGCGCGCGTAGTAGCGCGACCGCCACGGTTTGACGATCCCGAGCCGAAACCCGTAGGGGTGCGTCTTCTGGCCCACGTTACCTGCTCCCTTTCCGGGCGGACGCCGCCGCCTTGCCCGCCGGTTTACGTGCCCTCGCCTTGCCCTTGGGTTTGGCGGCCGCCTTCGCCGCCGGCGCAGCCGCCTTCGGCGCCGGCGCAGGCTCCGACGCCACGCGGATCTCCACGTGGCTGGTGCGCTTGAGGATCGGCGTGCCGCGCCCCATCGCCGCCGGCGTGAAGCGCTTGAGCGTCGAGCCTTCGTTCACCACCGCGTACTTCACGCGCAGCCGGTCGACGTCCAACGCCTCGTTCGCCCGCTGGGCCCGCTGCTCAGCATTCGCCACGGCCGACTTCAGCACCTTGTGGATCTGCTTGGCCGCGAGCTTCTTCGAGAACCGCAGGATCGCGTACGCCTCCGGCACGACGCGACCCCGGATCAGGTCGATCACGAGGCGCATCTTCCGCGCCGACTGGCGGACCGTGCGCTGAATGGCGCGGGCTTCCATCGCTTACGCCGGCGGCGCTTGGGCCGCCTCGGCCGCCGCGGCCTCGCGCTCTTGCGCCGACCCTTTGGCGCTGTGGCCGCGGAACAGCCGCGTAGCGGCGAACTCACCCAGCTTGTGGCCGACCATGTTTTCCGTCACGTACACAGGGATGAACTTGTTCCCGTTGTGCACGGCCAGCGTGTGCCCGACGAAGTCCGGCGTGATCGTGCTCCGCCGCGACCAGGTCTTGAAGACCTTCTTCTCGTTCTTTTCGTTCAGGGCCTCGATCTTTGCGAGCAACGACGGCTCGACGTACGGGCCCTTCTTGACCGAGCGTCCCATTACTGCGTCGCCTTCCCGCGGCGTCGGCCGCGCACGATGAGTTTCGTCGACGGTTTCTTCTTGTGGCGCGTCTTCTTCCCTTCGACCTTGCCCCAGGGCGATGTGGGCGGCCGGCCGCCCGAGCTCTTGCCCTCGCCGCCGCCCAGGGGATGGTCCACCGGGTTCATCGCCACGCCCCGCACCCGTGGCCGGCGACCGAGCCAGCGGGTCTTGCCCGCCTTGCCCACCGACAACAGCTCGTGCTCGGGATTCGAGACCTCGCCGATCGTGGCCAGGCACTCGCCGCGCACCATCCGCATCTCGGTCGAGCGGAGGCGGAGCGTGACGTAGTTGCCTTCCTTGGCGACGACCTGCACTCCTGTGCCGGCCGAGCGACACAGCTGGCCGCCGCGCCCGATCTTGAGCTCCACGTTATGGACCGTCGTCCCGAGCGGGATCTCGAACAGCGGCATCGCGTTCCCGAGGCGGATGTCCGAGCCCGGCCCCGACACGACCGCGTCGCCGACGGCGAGCCCTCTGGGGGCGAGCATGTACCGCTTCTCGCCGTCCGCATACGTGACGAGGGCGATCCGCGCCGTCCGGTTGGGATCGTACTCGATGGCGGACACCTTCCCCGGCACCCCGAACTTGTCGCGACGGAAGTCGATGCGGCGGAACCGCCGCTTGTGGCCCCCACCCTGGTGCCGGGTGGTGATGTGGCCCTTGTTGTTTCGGCCGCCGGTCCGTCGCAGCGGCTCGAGGAGCGAGCGCTCGGGCTCCTGTCGCGTCACGTCGGAGAAGTCCGAGACCGACCGGAAGCGGGTCGCCGGCGTCACCGGCTTGAACTGGCGGATGCCCATATCAGCCCTCGAAGATCGGGATCGTGTCGCCGTCCTTGAGCGTCACGATGGCCTTTTTCCAGGATGGTCGCCGGCCGGCGTGGCGCCCCAGCGTGCGGCGCTTGGCACGCACCACCAGCGTGCGCACGTCGGTCACCGTCACCTTGAACAGCGCCTCGAGCGCCGCCTTGATCTGCGGCTTGGTCGCATCGGGCCGCACCCGGAACGCGTATTCCTTGCGCGCCGCGTAGCTGGCGGACGACTTCTCGGTGACGACCGGCGCCACGATCGTCCGGTGCAGCTCAGGCATCGGCGGTCTCCGTCGCGGCGCTCCCGGTGCCCAACGCGGGAAGCTCGACGAGCACGGCGTCGGACCAGAGGATCTCGTACGCCGTCACGTCGGCGAAGCGCATCACGCGCACGCGCGGCAGGTTGCGGCCCGAGAGGTACACATTGTGCGCCGCCGGCTGGCCCGCGGTCAGCAGCAACACCTTGCGGTCCGCCACGCCGAGCTTGTCGAGCAGCTCCGCCAGCACCTTGGTGCGCGGCTTCTCGTACTCGAGGGGGTCCACGACGAACAGCGCGCTCTCGCGCGCCCGCGCGTTGAGCGCCGACTTTTTCGCGAGCTGCCGCAGCTTTTTCGGGATCCCGAGGCGGTAGCTCCGTGGATGCGGGCCGAACACGATGCCGCCGTGGCGCCAGTGGGGCGCCCGGGTCGATCCCTGACGGGCGCGCCCGGTGCCCTTCTGGCGCCACGGCTTCTGGTTCCCGCCCGTGACGAAGTGGCGGGTCTTGGTCGCGTGCGTCCCCTGGCGCTGGTTGGACAGGAAGGTCACCACCGCGCGGTGCATGGCGTCCTCGTTCACAGTGCCGTCGAACAGCGCCTCGGGGAGGCGCACGGCCTTCTTCTTGGCGCCGGCGGCCGAGAAATGGGGGGCCTCAATCATGGCGGCTGGGCCCCCCCTGCTTCCGCAGTGTGAGGAGCCCGTTCATCGGTCCCGGCACGGCGCCCCGGACGAACAGCAGGTTGCGGGCGGCGTCCACCTTGACGACCATGAGGCCGAGCTCCGTGAAGCGCCGCGCGCCCATGTGCCCCGGCATGCGCTTCCCCTTGATGATGCGCGACGGATCGGTTCCCGGGGCGATCGAGCCCGGCTTGCGGTGCCGCGTGTTGCCGTGCGTCTCCGGGCCGCCGCCGAAGTGATAGCGGTGCACGACGCCCTGAAACCCCCGACCCTTGGTGACGCCTGTCACCTTGACGCGGTCGCCGGCGGCGAAGATCGTCACGGTCACCGTCTCCCCCGCCGTTGGGGGGGGGGTGGAGGGGGAGGCCTCGCCCGTGGTGGGAAAGCTGCGGAGCAGCCGCGGCGCGCCCTCGAGCCCCGCGCGCTTCACGTGCCCGGCGAGCGCCTTGGGCGTCCGCTTCGCCTTCCGGGCGCCGAACCCGAGCTGCACCTCGCCGTCGCGCACCTGGACCACCGGGCACGGCCCCGCCTCGATCACCGTCACGGGCACGTGCGCCCCATCCTCGCTGAAGAGGCGCGTCATCCCGAGCTTGCGGCCGATCAACGCGTTCATCACTGCACCTTGATCTCGACATCCACGCCGGCGGGCAGATCCAGCTTCGTCAACGCATCGATGGTCTGTGAGCGCGTGTCGAGGATGTCGATCAGCCGCTTATGCGTCTTCAGCTCGAACTGCTCCCGGCTCTTCTTGTCGATGTGGGGGCTCCGCAGCACCGTCCAGAGCTGCCGTTTGGTGGGCAGCGGGATGGGGCCCGACACCTGCGCCCCGGTCTTCTCGGCCGTGCGGACGATGTCGGCCGCCGCCTGATCGATCAGCGCGTGGTCGAACGCCTTGAGACGGATGCGGATCTTGCCAGCCATAGGTCAGCCCTCAGCTATTTCTTGATTTTGGTAGCGACGCCGGCGCCGACGGTGCGGCCGCCTTCGCGGATCGCGAAGCGCAGGCCTTCTTCCATCGCGATCGGCGTGATCAGCTCGATCGCCATCTTGGTGTTGTCCCCCGGCATCACCATCTCCACCCCCGCCGGCAACTCCACCGTCCCCGTCACGTCCGTCGTCCGCAGGTAAAACTGCGGCCGATAGCCCTTGAAAAACGGCGTGTGCCGCCCCCCCTCCTCCTTCGTCAACACGTACACCTCAGCGTCAAACGCCGTGTGCGGCGTGATCGACCCCGGCTTCGCCAACACCATCCCCCGCTCCACCTCGTGCTTCTCCACCCCCCGCAACAACAACCCCACGTTGTCCCCTGCCTCCCCCTGGTCCAGCAACTTCCGAAACATCTCCACCCCCGTCACCACCGTCTTCTTGTCCGTCCCAAACCCCACCATCTCCACCTCGTCCTGCACCTTCACCTTCCCCCGCTCAATCCGCCCCGTCGCCACCGTGCCCCGCCCCGTAATCGAAAACACATCCTCCACCGGCATCAAAAACGGCTTGTCCACCTCCCGCTGCGGAATCGGAATGCTCTGGTCCAACGCGTCCATCAACTCCCACACCTTCGCCACCGCCGCCTTGTCCCCCGCAATCGCCTGCAACGCCGACCCCCGAATCACCGGAATGTCGTCCCCCGGAAACTCGTACTTCGACAACAACTCCCGCACCTCCAACTCCACCAAGTCCACCAACTCCGTGTCGTCCACCAAGTCGCACTTGTTCAAAAACACCACGATCGCCGGCACATTCACCTGCCGCGCCAGCAAAATGTGCTCCCGCGTCTGCGGCATCGGCCCGTCCACCGCCGACACCACCAAAATCGCCCCGTCCATCTGCGCCGCCCCCGTGATCATGTTCTTCACGTAGTCGGCGTGCCCCGGGCAGTCCACGTGCGCATAGTGGCGCTTCTCCGTCGCATACTCCACGTGCGACGTCGCAATCGTCAAAATCTTGGTCGCATCCCGCCGCCCTTGCGACTCCGACGCCTTCGCCACCTGATCGTACGTCACGTAGGTCGCCAACCCCTTCTCCGCCGCCACCTTCGTCAACGCCGCCGTCAACGTCGTCTTCCCGTGGTCCACATGCCCAATCGTCCCCACGTTCACGTGCGGCTTGGTCCGCTCAAACTTCGCTTTCGCCATGGTCTCCTCTATCCCTTCACTTTCGATACGATCTCTTCCGCTTTCGATTTCGGCACTTCCTGATAGTGACTGAACTGCATGCTGTAGACGGCGCGCCCCTGGCTCATCGAGCGCAGGGTCGTAGAGTAGCCGAACATCTCCGAGAGCGGGACGCTGGCGGCGACGATGTGAGCGTCGGCGCGCTGCGTCATGCCGCCGATCTTGCCGCGGCGGCTCGAGAGATCGCCGATCACGTCGCCCATGTAGTCCGATGGCGTGACCACCTCCACGTCCATGATCGGCTCCAGCAGCACCGGCTGCGCCTGGCGGGCCGCTTCCTTCACCGCCATCGAGCCCGCGATCTTGAACGCCATTTCGCTCGAGTCGACGTCGTGGTACGAGCCGTCCACCAGCTCGACCTTGACGTCCACCATCGGGTAGCCTGCGAGGACGCCGTTCTCGAGCGCCTCCTTCACCCCCTGCTCCACCGGCCCGATATACTCCCGCGGGATTACGCCGCCCACGATGTTGTCTTCGAACACGAAGCCCGTGCCGGGCTCGCCCGGCTCGAGGTTGATGACGACGTGGCCGTACTGGCCGCGGCCGCCGGTCTGGCGGATGAACTTGCCTTCCACCGCCTCCACGCGCTTGCGGACCGTCTCACGGTAGGCGACCTGGGGCCGGCCGACGTTGGCGTCCACCTTGAACTCGCGCTTCATGCGCTCGACGATGATCTCGAGGTGCAGCTCGCCCATCCCGCTGATGATGGTCTGGGCGGTCTCGGCATCGGAGTGCACCCGGAACGTGGGATCTTCCTCGGAGAGCTTCTGGAGCGCGATGGAGAGCTTGTCCTGGTCGGCCTTGGTCTTCGGCTCGATGGCGACGGAGATGACCGGCTCGGGAAACCGCATCGCCTCGAGGATGATCGGGTGGTCTTCGGCGCAGAGCGTGTCGCCGGTCTTCGTGTCCTTGAGCCCGATCGCCGCCGCGATGTCGCCGGCGCGCACCTCCTCGATCTCCTCGCGCTTGTTGGCGTGCATCTGGAGCAGTCGCCCGATGCGCTCCCGATGATCCTTGGTGCTGTTGTAGACGTACGAGCCCGCATTCAGCACGCCCGAGTACACCCGGAAGAACGTGAGCTTCCCGACGTACGGGTCGGTCATGATCTTGAACGCCAGCGCCGCGAACGGCTCGTCGTCGGAGGCGTTACGCACGGCGTGCGTGGCGTCGTGATGCGGCAGGTGACCCTGGATCGCCGGGATGTCGACCGGCGACGGCAGGTAGTCCACCACCGCGTCGAGCAGCGCCTGTACGCCCTTGTTCTTGAAGGCGGCGCCGCACAGCACCGGCACCACGTGCCCGGCGACGGTCGCCTTCCGCAGCACGGTGCGGATCTCGTCTTCGCTGAGCTCGTGCTCCTCCAGGTACTTGTGGAGGATCGCGTCGTCGTGCTCGACTACCGCTTCGAGCAGCTCGTGGCGCATCCGGGTGACGGTGTCCTTGAACGCGGCCGGCACCGGGCCTTCGAGGTACTTCTTGCCGAGGGTCTCGTCGTCGTAGACGATCTGGACCTGCCGGACGACATCGATCAGGCCGGTGAACAGCTCGCCCGCGCCGAGGGGCAGGTGGACCGGCACCGCGTTCGCGCCGAGTCGCTCGCGCACCATCTTGAGGCACATGGCGAAGTCGGCACCCACGCGGTCCATCTTGTTGACGAAGATGACGCGGGGCACGTGATAGCGGTCCGCCTGGCGCCATACCGTTTCGGTCTGGGGCTCGACCCCGCCGACCGCATCGAGCACGGTGATCGCTCCGTCGAGGACGCGCAGGCTGCGCTCCACTTCGACGGTGAAGTCCACGTGGCCGGGGGTGTCGATGATGTTGATCCGGAACTGCTCGCCGCGGCGGGCCCAGAAGGCGGTGGTGGCGGCGGAGGTGATGGTGATGCCGCGCTCCTGCTCCTGCTCCATCCAGTCCATCGTCGCGGTGCCGTCGTGCACTTCGCCCAGCTTATAGGTGCGGCCCGTGTAGTACAGGATGCGCTCGGTCGTAGTCGTCTTCCCGGCATCGATGTGGGCCATGATGCCGATGTTGCGAATCCGGTCGAGCGGTGTCGTGCGCGGCATTGCCTTCCTTCAGTCAGCAAAAATGCGGGGCGACCGGGTCGCCCGCGGACGGGCCGGTCTCGCTCCGCCATGAGCCCCGGGGCATGGCCCCGGGGCGGGTCACCAACGCCGGGGCGGTGCCCCGGCGTTACCAGCGGTAGTGGGCGAACGCCCGGTTGGCTTCCGCCATCCGGTGCGTGTCTTCCTTCTTCTTGATCGCTTCTCCCTCGCCCTTCGAGGCGAGGATCACCTCGGCGGCCAATCGCTCCGCCATCGTCTTCTCGCGCCGCAGCCGGCTGTACAGGATCAGCCACCGCATGCCGAGCGCTGTGCGCCGCTCCGGTCGCACCTCGACCGGCACCTGATAGGTCGCGCCGCCCACGCGCCGGGACTTCACCTCGAGCGCCGGCTTCACGTTCGACAGCGCCTGCTTGAACACGTTCACGCCCGGCTGCCCCGTGCGCTGCTCGATCAAGTCCATCGCGCCGTAGAAGATCCGCTCGCCGAGCGACTTCTTGCCCCGCACCATCAGGTTGTTCAGGAACTTGGAGACGGTCTGGCTGTCGTAGCGCGGGTCCGCCGGCACCGGCCGCCGCACCGCCTTCTTCCGCCGGCTCACGTCGCCGCCGCCTTCGGTCGCTTGGCTCCGTACTTGGAGCGGGACTGCTTGCGCTCGTTCACGCCCGCGGCGTCGAGCGTGCCGCGGATGATATGGTAGCGCACGCCCGGCAGATCCTTGACGCGACCGCCCCGGATCATCACGATCGAATGCTCCTGCAGGTTGTGCCCTTCCCCCGGGATGTACGCCGTCACCTCGAACCCGTTCGTCAGCCGGACCCGCGCGACTTTCCGCAGCGCCGAGTTCGGCTTCTTGGGCGTCGTGGTGTACACCCGCGTGCACACCCCACGCTTCTGCGGATTGCCGCGCAGCGCGGGCGCCTTTTCCTTCTTCGCGACATCGCGCCGGCCGCGCCGTACGAGCTGATTGATGGTCGGCATACGCTCCGCTAAAAAGTTGCCAAATAGACTCCCAAAATAGTCGGGCGATTGTGCCTAGGGCAACCCCTGCCGCCCCGCGATTCCCGCCCGGTTGCGGGGTCGCTCCTCCGGAGCTATATGCACCCCTCTGCCCCCGGAGTCACCCTATGCGTCCCGCGCTCCTCGTATCGCTCGTCGTCCTGTCCGCCGCCTGCACCATCCGCGTGATCCAGCCGGCCCCCGCTGCGGCCCCCGGGGGGGCCGGGGGGGGCCCCAAGCCCGACAGCGCCAAGAAAGACCTCCCTTGGAAGCCCTTCACCGAGGTGACCAAGGACGCGCGCGTGCAGACCGGTCTGTTCACCGTGTATCTCAAACGGGAAAGCGCCTACCTCGCGCTCAAGCCGGACCAGCTCGACCGCGACTACCTCATGGTCACGGACCTGTCCCAGGGGATCGGCGAGCTGGGCATCGACGGCGGCAGCGATGTCCGCTCCGATCTCATCCGGTTCCACCGGGCCGGCGACCACGTCGAGCTGTGGGTCGTGAACCCCTACGCCACGGCGACGCCCAACACGCCGATGGCGCGCACCGTCGCCTACTCGTTTGGGAACTCGGTGGCTCAGTCGTTTCCGATCGCCGCCATCCGCGACACCACGAACGAAGTGCTCGTCGATCTCGTCCCGTTCCTCGTGTCCGACTGGGCAGATCTGGGCGCGTACTTCCAGTTCCTTTCGCAGATAACGCCTATGCAGGGCCCCGGCCCGATGTTCGACAAGGAGCGCTCCAGCTTCCAGTCGCTGCGGGTGTTCCCGACCAACACGGAGGCCGAGGCCCGGCTGACCTTCCGGACCAGCCGGAGCCTCGGGATGGACATGGTTCCGGACTACCGTTGGATTCCCGTCGGCGTCCACTACTCGATCCTCGAGCTGCCTGCGACGCCGATGCGTCCGCGCTACGCGGACGACCGGGTCGGCTACTTCGTCTCGGCGATGAAGAACTTCTCGCGCGATACCGCCGAAAGTTTCTTCGTTCGCTACGTGAACCGCTGGCGGCTCGAGAAGAAGGACCCGAGCGCCGCCGTGAGCGATCCCGTGAAGCCGATCACGTACTATCTCGACCGCACCATCCCTCTCGAATGGCGACCCTACGTGCGGGACGGGATTCTCGAGTGGAACCGGGCGTTCGAGGAGGCGGGCATCCGCAACGCCATCCAGGTGCTGGACGCCCCGGACGACTCGCTGTGGAGCGCTGAAGACGCCCGCTACAGCACCGTGCGCTGGATGGCCAACAACGCCTTCACCTACGCGATCGGTCCCTCCGACGTGGATCCCCGCACGGGGGAGATCCTCAACGCCGACATCCTGGTCGCCGCCTCGTGGATCCAGGCGTGGCAGGGCGAGTACCGCGACTACGCGGGGCCGCAAGCGATGATCCGCGAGGTGTTCCTCGAGGACTCGCTCCTGCGGGCGGACCCGAGCGGCCGCCGCTTCCAACGGCTCTGCTCCTACGGGGCCAGCATGACGCATTCCGGGGCGCTGCTGCGGGCGACGCTCGCCGCGAGCGGCGCGATCGCTCCGGGCGGCCCCGTCCCGCGGGAATACATCGGCCAGGCGCTGAAAGAGCTGGTGATGCACGAAGTGGGGCATACGCTCGGGCTGCGGCACGACTTCCGCGGCACCGCCGCCATCCCCATGGACAAGCTGTTCGACCGGGCGTACACGGCGACGCACGGCACGTCGGCATCGGTCATGGACTACAACCCTCCGGCCATCGCCCTGGACCGCAGCAAGCAGGGGGACTATTACTCGCGCACCATCGGAACCTACGACCGCTGGGCGATCAAGTACGGATACGCCGCGGTCGCCGGGGCGACGCCCGACGCCGAGCGCGCCGGTCTCCGCGACATCGCCGCCCAGGCGTCCGATCCCGATCACGCGTACGGGACCGACGAGGACGCCGGGTTCGCCGCGTACGGCCTCGATCCCACCGTGACCCGTTACGACCAGACGTCCGATCCGCTCGCCTGGGCCAAGGACCGCGCGACGCTCGTGAATCGGTTGTTCGATTCCCTGGAAACGCGTCTCGTGGCGGCGGGCGACGGCTACCCCAAGCTGCGGCGTGGCTTCCGGGACCTGCTGTTCGAGCGCTGGTACGCGACGCTCGTCACCACCAAGTACTTGGCGGGCGCCTACACGTCGCGCGATCACCGCGGTGACCCGAACAACCGGCCGCCGTTCGTGGCGGTGTCGGCGGCCCGGCAGCGGGATGCGCTGGCCTTCATCGCCGATGCCGGGCTGGGCGAGAACCTGTATCGCTTCCGGCCGGAGCTGCTCAACAAGCTCGCCCCTGAGCGGTGGTGGCACTGGGGCATGAACCCGTTCAGCGAGGGGCGGATCGACTTCCCGCTGCACGACTGGGCGCTGGCGTTCCAGGGGACGCTGGTGCGGCTGCTCACGGACCCGCAGGTGCTGTCACGGGTGCGGGACGCCGAGCTGCGCGCGGAGAGCCGGAACCAGATGGTCACGATCCCCGATATTCTGACGACCCTCACCGCCAGCGTCTGGGCCGAAGCTGGCGTGCAAGGGTCGCAGCGCGCCCACAACACCACGTCCATCCGCCGCGACTTGCAGCGCTTGTATCTCGCCCGGCTGCTGCAGATCGTGGTGACGCCCGAGCCCGGCATGCCGGAAGACGCGCGCACGGTAGCGCGGGCCACGCTCGCGAGCCTGAGCGGGGCCCTGGGTCGGGCGCTCGTCCCCGCCAACGAGCTCGACGCGTACACGCAAGCCCACTACGCCGACTCGCGCCAGCGCATCGAGCAGGCCCTCAACGCGCAGGTGGTGCAGCCCCTCGGCCCGACGCCCACGCCGCGCTAGGAGACGGGGGGGCCCAACACGACGGCGCCCGGGATCGCTCCCGGGCGCCGTGTGCTCCCCCAAACCGATCGTTCAGCGCGCCGGCCCGCCGCCCCCCAAGCCGAGCAGCGGGATCCCGATTCCCACCGACAGATGGATGTCGTTCAAATGCTTGTCCACGACTGAAAAGCCGCCACCCGACGTGTTCGGCGCATATTTGGCTTTGTAGACGAAATCCTCCCCGTGCAGCTGCAGGTGCAGCAACCGGCCGAGCCGGAACCGCAGCGTGGCTCCCACCACGCCCCCCACGTCGCTGTTGTCGGGGTCTCCCTGGTACGCGGCGCCAGTGCGACGCACCAGGCCGGCGCCGCCGTTCAGCTGGAGTCATACCGCATTGCTGGGCGGCAGCAGCTCGACGAACACCCGCCCGCTGGCCGAGAGGATGTCGGCGTCGCCCGTCGAATCGGTGCCCGTGGCGGAGAACTTGAGCTTCGAGGGCGCGTAGTCCACCGTACCTTCGATGCCGAGGCGCCGGCCGAAATTGAGGCCCACGCGGCCCCCCAGCGTGATCGACACTTCCTGTTTGAACTGCTGGCCGCTCACGGCCTTCACCAGCTCGGTGGTGGGGATGTAGACACCGATCGCCGGGGAGATGCTCAACTGTGCCACCGCGCGTCCGGGCACGACGCACCCCAGGACGACGACGGCCCGCGTGGGTGCCGACAGGCGCACACCGTGCATGATGCCTCCCCTTCCTAGTCTGCTTCCACTTCCTCCGGGAACGGACTCGGCACCGCGCCCGGCGTCGGCTCCACCGGCGGCGGCGGGGGCTGGAAGCCCTCGGGCGGCTCGATCTCGATCTCGTGGTACCGGTAGATGCCCGTGCCCGCCGGGATCAAGTGGCCGATGATGATGTTCTCCTTGAGCCCCAACAAGTCGTCGCGAGCGCCGCGGATCGCCGCGTCGGTCAGCACGCGGGTGGTCTCCTGGAACGAGGCCGCGGAAATGAACGACTGCGTCGTCAGACTCGCCTTCGTGATGCCCAGGAGCAGCGGCTCGCTCGTCGCGGGCTTGCCCTCTTTCTTCACGGCCCGCTCGTTGATCTCACGGAACGTGAGCTTGTCCACGTGCTCGCCCTCGAGGAAGTCGGTGTCCCCCGGGTCGACCGTTTTTACCTTCTGCAACATCTGGCGCACGATCACGCCGATGTGCTTGTCGTTGATCTTCACGCCCTGCAGCCGGTAGACCTCCTGCACCTCGTTCAAGAGGTACTCCTGCACCGCCCGCGGGCCTTTGATCCGCAGGATGTCGTGCGGGTTGACGGGCCCTTCGGTGAGACGGTCCCCGGCGCGCACCCGATCGCCCTCGTGGACGCGCAAGTGCTTGCCGGCCGGCACCTCGTACAGCTGCGGCTCGCCCTCCTCGGGGTGGACGTAGATCTCGCGCTTGCCGCGCTTGATGTCGCCGAACCGCACGGTGCCGTCGACTTCGGAGATGGTGGCCGGGTCCTTGGGCCGCCGCGCCTCGAACAGCTCCGCGACGCGGGGCAGGCCGCCCGTGATGTCGCGCGTCTTGTAGGCCTCGCGGGACACCTTGGCGAGCACGAGCCCGGCGTAGACCTCCTGACCGTCCTCGACCGTGAGCTGCGCTCCTTCGGGGATGACGAAGTCGCGCAGCCGCTTTTCTTTTTCCCCCTTCTTCTGGATGATCTCGATGTGCGGGTGCAGCTTCTTCTCCCGGTCCTCGATGATCACCCGCTGCCGCCGGCCCGTCAGCTCGTCGAGCTCCTCGCGGACGGTCTCGTCCTCGACGATGTCGACGAACCGCACCACGCCCGCCACGTCGGTCATGATCGGGTTGGTGTACGGGTCCCACGTGAACAGCACGCCGTCGCGCGCCACCTTTTGGCCGTCCTGGACCATCAGCGTGGCGCCGAGCGGCACGTGGAAGCGCGAGTGCACCGAGAGCTTGCCTTCCTCGCCGGCGCCGTGCTTGGCCGCCCGGAGGATCAGCTCGCCCTCGTAGCTCGTGACCACGCGCTGCTTGTCGGGCGTCTCGACGAAGGTGAGGCGGTCGCCGTACTCGATGACGCCTTCCACCTTGGTCTTGCGCACGGTCTGCTCCGCGATGCGCGCCGCCGTGCCGCCGATGTGGAACGTGCGCAGCGTGAGCTGCGTGCCCGGCTCCCCGATCGACTGGGCGGCCAGGATTCCCACGGCTTCCCCCAGGTCCACCATGTCCATGGTGGCGAGGTTACGGCCGTAGCACATGCGGCACACGCCGCGCTTCGCCTCGCACGTGAGCACCGACCGGATGCGCACCGCCTCAATCCCCGCGTCCTCGATGGCCTGCGCGGTCTCTTCGGTGATGAGCTTGCCCGCTTCCACCAGCACCTTGGGCCGCTCGTCCTCGTCGAGCTCGTGCGGGTCGGACACCTCGTCCAACGCCACGCAGCCGACGAGCCGCTCGCGCAGCGGCTCGATGATGTCCTCGCCCTCCTTCAGGGCGGACATCTCGAGCCCGAGGATGGTGCCGCAGTCCTCTTCGGTGATCGTCACGTCCTGCGCGACGTCCACCAGGCGGCGCGTCAAGTACCCGGCGTCCGCCGTCTTCAAGGCGGTGTCCGCCAGCCCTTTGCGTGCGCCGTGCGTCGAGATGAAGTACTCGAGCACGGAGAGGCCCTCACGGAAGTTCGACTTGATCGGGCTCTCGATGATCTCGCCGATGCCGCCGGTGAGCTTCTTCTGCGGCTTCGCCATCAGGCCGCGCATCCCGGCCAGCTGCCGGATCTGGTCGCGCGAACCGCGGCTCCCGGAGTCGAACATCATGAACACCGGGTTGAAGCCGCCCTTGGAGCGCTGCATCGTCTTGACCATCGCGTCGGCGATGTCGTTGTTGGCGTGCGTCCAGGCGTCGATCACCTTGTTGTAGCGCTCGCCAAACGTGATCTGCCCGGTGGCGTACGCCCGCTGGAACCGCTCGACCCGCGCCTCGGCGTCGTGCAGCAGCGACGCCTTCTCCGCCGGGATCTCCAGGTCCTCCACCCCGATCGACACGCCGCCCATCGTGGCGTAGCGGAAGCCGAACTCCTTCAGCAGATCGAGGAACTGCACCGTGCTGGCCAGCCCCGCCCGGCGGTAGCTCTCGAATACGAGCTCCGACAGGTCTTTCTTGCGCATGACCTGGTTCTGGTACCCCTGCTCGCGCCGCAGCCCCTCGGGCAGGATGCTGTTGAAGATCACCCGCCCCGCGGTCGTGTAGACCCACTCCCCCGGCGGCTCGCTCCAGTGATGCACCGGCGAGTGGTAGGCGAGCCGCTTGGTCGCGAGCCCCATGTCGAGCTCGGCGAGCGATGCGAGCCGGGGCGCCCGCGCTTTCACTTCGGCCTGGTCGAAATCGGCCGGCTCCTTCGTCAGGAAGTAGCAGCCCAGCACCATGTCCTGCGACGGCTCGGCCACGGGCCGCCCGTCGGAGGGCTTGAGGACGTTGTTGGACGAGATCATCAGCAGCCGCGCTTCGATCTGGCTCTCGAACGAGAGTGGCACGTGCACCGCCATCTGGTCGCCGTCGAAGTCCGCGTTGAACGCCGCGCACACGAGCGGATGGATGCGGATGGCTTTGCCCTCCACGAGGACCGGCTCGAACGCCTGGATGCCCAGGCGGTGCAGCGTGGGCGCGCGGTTCAGCAGCACCGGATGGTCCTCGATGATCTCCTCGAGGATCTCGTACACCTCCGGTGACTCTTTCTCCACGATCTTCTTGGCCCGCTTCACCGTCTCGGCGATGCCCTTTTCGACCAGCTGATGGATGATGAACGGCTTGAACAGCTCCACCGCCATCGCCTTGGGGAGGCCGCACTGATGCAGCCTGAGCTCCGGACCCACCACGATCACCGACCGGCCGGAATAGTCCACGCGCTTGCCGAGCAGGTTCTGCCGGAACCGGCCCTGCTTGCCCTTGAGCATGTCGGAGAGCGACTTGAGCGGCCGCTTGCCCCTCCCGCGGATCGCCTTGGAGCGCCGGCCGTTGTCGAACAGGGCGTCCACCGCCTCCTGCAGCATGCGCTTCTCGTTGCGGAGAATGACCTCCGGCGCCCGGTGCAGGATCAGCTTCTGCAGCCGGTTGTTGCGGTTGATGACGCGGCGGTACAGATCGTTCAGGTCCGACGTCGCGAACCGCCCGCCGTCGAGCGGCACCAGCGGCCGCAGGTCGGGCGGGATCACCGGGATCACGTCCAGGATCATCCAGCGGGGGTCGTTGCGCCCCTCGCCCGCGGCGCCCGAGTTGCGGAACGCGTCCACGATCTTGAGGCGCTTCAGCTGCTGCTTCTTGCGGTGCTGGCTCGTCTCGCCCGCGACCGCCTCGCGCAGCTCGTCGGCCAGCTTGTCGATGTTGAGGCGCTCGAGCAGCGCGCGCACGGCGGGCGCGCCGATGTCCGCCTTGAACACCGCGTCGCCCTCCGTCTTCGCTTTGGTACGGAGCTCGAGGAAGCGATCTTCGTCCAGCAGCTCCTTCTCCTGCACCTCCTGCTTGCCGGGGTCGATCACCACGTAATTGGTGTAGTAGATCACCCGCTCCAGGTCCCGCAGCGTCATGTCGAGCAGGTTCCCCATGGGCGACGGCAGCGTCTTGAAGAACCAGATGTGCGCCACCGGCACCGCGAGCTCGATGTGGCCCATGCGCTCGCGCCGCACCTTGGACAGCGTCACCTCGACGCCGCAGCGGTCGCAGATCACGCCGCGGTAGCGGATGCGCTTGTACTTGCCGCAATGGCACTCCCAGTCCTTCACCGGACCGAAGATGCGCTCGCAGAACAGCCCGTCCCGCTCCGGTTTGAACGAGCGGTAGTTGATGGTCTCGGGCTTCGTCACCTCGCCCCACGACCACCAGGTCCGCTGGCCCTGCAGCTCGAGGCGCTCGCGCTCCTTCGAGTCGCGGGGGCCCCGGATCTCCTCCGGTGAGGCGATCCGAATCTGGATATAGTCAAAGCTCGAGCTCTTCGGCTCGCGCCCGCTCCGAAAATCGATCATCCGAGTCTCCCTCCCCCGTTACTCTTCGACGTCCTCGGTGGTGCCCAGGGTCACCTTCAACCCGAGGGCCTGCAGCTCCTTCACCAGCACGTTGAAGGATTCGGGGATGCCGGGTTTCGGCAGGTTCTGCCCCTTGACGATGGCCTCGTACACGCGGCTGCGGCCGTTCACGTCGTCCGACTTGACCGTGAGGATCTCCTGCAGCGTGTGCGCCGCCCCGTACGCCTCGAGCGCCCACACTTCCATCTCGCCGAACCGCTGGCCCCCGAATTGCGCCTTGCCGGCGAGCGGCTGCTGGGTGACGAGCGAGTACGGTCCGATGGAGCGGGCGTGGATCTTGTCGTCCACCAGGTGCGACAGCTTCATCATATAGATCGACCCGACCGTGACGTCGGAGGAGAAGAACTCCCCGGACCGGCCGTCGCGCAGCCGCGCCTTGCCCATCGGGGAGAGGCCCGCCGCTTGGAGCACCTCGTTCACCGCCCGGTCGACGTCCGCTTCGGACTTGGGTCCGAGCAACCCCGCGAGCGCCGGGAACCCGACGGCCTCCAACACCTCGGCCGGCTTGTCGTGCGCCAGGAGTTTCTCGATCTCCTTGAGCCCCGCTTTGAAGGCGGCCTTGTCGCTCTTCGGCAGGTCATCGGCCTCGAGCCGCGCCTGGTGTGCTTCCTGTTCGACGCGGCGCTGCTCCAGCTCCCGCTCGGCCAGCTGCTTCGCCGCAGCCTTGAGGAAGTCGACGACGCGATGGTACACGTCGCGCGTCTCCTGCGAGAGCGCGCGGTGGCCCAGCACCCCGATGCCGGCGGTCGCGACCTCGGGGCGACCGCCGTTCCCCGACGGCAGCTGCCGCAGGTCCTTGACGATCCGGCGCACCGTCTCCGGGTCGAGCTCGGGGAGGCGGACCCCGAGCTGCAGCGCGTCCGCCGCCCAGGTGAGCCCGGCGAGCCGCAGCAGCACGCCGATCTCCGTTTCGTCGGCGCCCTGGAAGACGGGCGTCTTGGCCTCGAAGCCGAGGATGCGCGCGGCCCACCCGAGGTGCGTCTCGAGAATCTGGCCCACGTTCATGCGCGAGGGCACGCCGAGCGGGTTGAGCACGATGTCCACCGGCGCGCCGTGCGGCAGGAACGGCATGTCCTCCTCCGGCACGATCCGCGCGATGATCCCCTTGTTCCCGTGACGGCCCGCCATCTTGTCTCCCACGGAGATTTTGCGCTTCTCGGCGACGTACACCTTCACGAGCTGGATCACGCCCGGGGGGAGCTCGTCCGGCTGCAGGATCTTGTCGATCTGGTCCTCGGACTTCTCCTCGATCTTGGCGCGCTCCGCCTGCGCGGCGTCCAGCACGGCGCGGAACCGCTCGTTCACCTGCTTGTTGGCCACCCGCAGGGTCTTCAAGTCCACGTCGGCGAAGCTGATCTCGTCGAGCTGCGCTTTGGTGAGCTTCGTCCCGGCCGCGAGGTATTCCTCGACCGTGCCGGCCTTGAGCATCAGCCCGACTTCCTGGCCGGCGAGCAGGTCGCGCAGCTCGGCGAACATCGCGTCGGAGATGCGGGCCTTCTCTTCCGCCTCCAGCCGGCGCACCTCGCCGATCCGCTCGCCCCGGTCCTTCTCGACCACCTGGTCCTCGATGCGCGAGAAGATCTTCACGTCGATCACCACGCCCTCCATCCCGGGCGGGACCTTCAAGGACGAGTCCTTCACGTCCTTCGCCTTCTCACCGAAGATGGCCGTGAGGAGCTTCTCCTCGGGGGACAGCTCGGTCTCGCCCTTCGGGGTGATCTTGCCGACCAGGATGTCCCCGGCCTTCACGTGCGCGCCGATGCGGACGATGCCGCGCTCGTCCAAGTCGACGAGCGATTCCTCAGCGACGTTGGGAATCTCACGCGTGATCTCCTCGCGGCCGCGCTTGGTGTCGCGGACGTGGAGCTCGAGCTCCTGGATGTGGATCGACGAATACACGTCGTCCTTCACGAGGCGCTCCGACAGCACGATCGCGTCCTCGAAGTTGTGCCCGTACCACGGCATGAACGCCACCGTCACGTTGGCCCCGAGCGCCAGCTCACCGTGCTCGGTCCCGGCCCCGTCGGCGACGATCTGCCCCGCCTTCACCTTCTGGGCCACGTGTACCAGCGGCCGCTGATTGATGGCCGTGTCCTGGTTGGTGCGCCAGAACTTCTTGAGGCGGTAGCGGTCGTGCTGCTTGAGCCGCGCCAGCGGGTGGTCCCCCGTCTTGGCGTCCTCGTCGCCGGTGTCGATGATGATCTCGTCCGCCGTGACGCGCGTGACCACCCCGGCGCGCCGGGCGATGACCACCGCGCCCGAATCGCGGGCCACCTTCTCCTCCAGGCCGGTCCCAATGAGCGGCGCCTGCGGGAACAGGAGCGGCACCGACTGCCGCTGCATGTTCGAGCCCATGAGCGCGCGGTTGGCGTCGTCATGCTCGAGGAACGGGATCAGCGCCGCGGCGATGGACACGAGCTGCTCCGGCGCTACGTCCATGAAGTCGATGCGCCCCGACGCCAGCAGCGGGTAGTCGTCCCGCTTGCGGCACAGCACCAGCTCGTCGGCGAAATGCCCGTCTTCGGCGACGCGCGCGTTCGCCTGCGCCACCGCGTACTCCTCCTCCTCGGAGGCCGACAGCCAGCGGATTTCGTCCGAGACCTTGCCGTTCTTGACGATGCGGTAGGGGGTCTCGATGAAGCCCAGGTCGTTGACCCGGGCGTAGCACGACAGGCTCGTGATGAGGCCGATGTTCGGGCCTTCCGGCGTCTCGATCGGGCACATGCGGCCGTACTGGCTGTAGTGCACGTCCCGCACCTCGAAGCCGGCGCGCTCCCGCGTGAGGCCGCCCGGCCCGAGCGCCGAGAGCCGCCGCTTGTGGGTCAGCTCGGCGAGCGGGTTGGTCTGGTCCATGAACTGCGACAGCTGCGACGAGCCGAAGAACGCTTGAATGACGGCACTGACAGTACGCGCGTTCACGAGATCGTCCAAGGTGATCCGCTCGGGATCGTTGTTGATGCTCATCCGCTCCTTGATGAGCCGCGCCATGCGCGACAGGCCGACGGAGAACTGGTTCGCGATCAGCTCACCCACCGAACGCACCCGGCGGTTGCCCAGGTGGTCGATATCATCGGTGTAGCCGCGCCCCTCGCGCAGCTCGATCAGGTAGCGGATGATCGCGATGAAGTCGTCCTCCGTGAGGACGGTGTGGTCCTTGGCGACGTTCACCTTGAGGCGCTGATTGATCTTGTAGCGGCCCACCCGGCCCAGGTCGTAGCGCTTGGGATGGAAGAACAACCGCTCCAGCGCCTGCCGCGCGGTCTCCAGATTGGGCGCCTCCCCCGGCCGCAGCAGCGCGTAGATCTGCTCCAACGCCTCGGCTTCCGTGTGGGTCGGGTCCTTGAGCAGCGTGTTCTTGATGAGCGGCGACTCGCTCCGCCCGGCGGGCAGCAGCACGTCGACCTTGGTCACCCCGGCCTTGAGGAGCTTCTTTTTCAGGGTGTCCGACAGCTCGCGCCCGCCCTCGGCCACCACCTCGCCCGTCTCCGGGTCCGCAACGTCGAACGCCAGGATGTAAGCGCCCTGCCGCTCGCGCGTGCTGGTCGGCTGGGCCTCGTCGCGGAGATCGAGCGCCGTATAGCCGGCGAACACCTTGACCTTGCTGATGCCGGCGCGCCGGAAGGTGTTGAACTTTTCCAGCGTCAGCTCGTCGCCGACCCGGCCCAGCGGATCCCCCTTCTTGTTCTCGGGGTCGGGCACGTCGGCCGCCAGCAGCGTCCCCAGCACCTCGCGCTTCTGGGCGCGGCCCTCGAGCTTCCCCGTGATGTCGATGTCCTTCGTGGCGTAGAACAGCTTCAGAATGTCGGCGTTGGTGCCGTAGCCGAACGCCCGCAGCAGCGCCGTCGCCGGGAACTTCTTCTTCTTGTCGATGTGGACGTAGATCACGTCGTGGATGTCGATCGTGAACTCGACCCACGAGCCCCGGAACGGGATGATGCGCGCTGAAAACAGCCGCTGGCCGTTGGGGTGGATGCTCTCCTCGAACACGACGCCGGGGGAGCGGTGCAGCTGCGACACGATCACGCGCTCGGCGCCGTTGATGACGAAGGTGCCCAGCGGGGTGAGAATCGGGAGCTCACCCAGATAGACTTCCTTCTCGATGATG
>WNGH01002632.1_pt1 | contig 27911 bp, 22 predicted proteins | sample 5400631 | NCBI WGS metagenome assembly WNGH01 (sample SAMN13153373, study PRJNA577476) | soil metagenome | isolation source: 115 cm soil or saprolite under Garry oak tree replicate 1 | place: USA:California | collected 2016-06-15
TACGAATCTAGGAGAGCAGTTCGGGTTTCTCAGCAAGAAACAGGCTGAAGCCCTGGACAAGACGTTCTCCCTAGCTGCAGCAGTCGGCAGCCTGATCAGCATCTTCGCAAGATTCGCACCAGCAGTCCTAGCAGCAGCCTCAGCACAGAACATCATGAACGCGGCCACAGCTGTCGCCGACGCTCTATCAGGCCCTCTAGGATGGGCGCTACTCGCAGGCGCTGCAGCAGCCCTCATCGCATGGGGTCTCTCACAAGAGATCAACCAGCCAGCCGGAACCCAATCGGAAGCTGGAGGACAAACCGCTGCCGAACAAGCCCAGTCGCGAGCAGGATCGCACCGGGGCCAATTCGGACTAGACACGACCGTCACGGGTCCTACAATGTTTCTCGCAGGAGAAGCAGGCAGAGAACGCGTCACGATCACCCCGGAAGGAAAGACCGGTACCATCGGACGTCCTATTGCTCCCACGATTAACATCTACGGCGCCACAGATCCCACTGCGGCTGCTCAGGCTGTGAAGCGCGAGCTTGAGATCCTGATCGCTCGGGAGGTTGTGAGGCGAGGATAAGATGGTAGCCGGTGACGTCACACTTACTCGAGGAGTAGGCTACAGAGATGATGAACTCGATGCCAACGTCATACAGCAGAACCCGGCCAGTGTCAGCGGTGTAACCGTATCAAGCGATGGAGATATCCTCACCTGGTCAGGCACTTTCACCAATCCCGCCTCTGTAGACGGAGCGATTGTCTATAGAAGTGTTGCCAACCTCTCCAGTACAACATACAGTTTCAATCTCGCCCGGGCGAAGATCACAGTCCTCACAGGCAATTTTATCGTTACTGCCTACACTCACTTCACTGACGGTACCACTCAAGTCAACACTGTCACCACTATTGGAAATGCTCCAACTACCGGCTATGTAGTAGCAACCACCACTGAGGTAGCTAGCAAGACTGTTGATCGGCTCGGTCTAATCGTCCAAGCCCAGAGCGCACAAACGGGCACCTTCAATTTCACAGTCCTAGTTGACTTCATCTATCTCTTCAAAGAGACTCTAACACTTCCTGCAACCAGCCAACCCCTCCAGCTGCCGCTGCTGCGAAGGGTCGCAGACCTACAAATCCCTAGTAGAGAGGGAAGCGTTCTCCAGGATCTCGGAAGCCCAAGTCCGCAGATAGAGGTGGGAGGCACTCTCATTACGACCACTACTCCCAACAACTACACGGGAGACCAGTGGTGGGACGTCCTTGTCGGAACCTGGCTCGAAGCGAACTGGCAATGGTTCGCCAGCGATCGAGTCAGCTACAAGTACCAGATTACGGAGCTCAGCAACACCCAGAACCCCGGGCGCGTCGGATATTATGACTTCAGACTGCGACTCAAAAAGGTCGACGTTGTCACCGCTACCGCTCAAACCTTCAACAGCAATACGGGAACAGGAGCAATTCAGTAGATGCCCCAACCCTACCTCAAACCAGTAATCGAGATCGATATCTTCCATGCCTACGGAACCGGTTTTCGAGAAGACAGCTTCCTACAATCCGGGACCACCCATAACTGGAATGCTCCGGATGCAGGAGTGACTGCTACAACTGATGGCGATATTCTCACCCTTTCGGGAACTACCGCAACCAACGGTTTCTCTCGAGGCTCGGGCATTGCTCTAGCGAGTGGCACGATAAACAAGATCGCACTGCGAGCGAAGGCCGGAACAATCGCTACAGGCTCCACAATCGATTTCAAAATCACCTTCACCGACACTTCGACCCAAACGATCACGATCACTCTGGGTCTCAATTACGCGGTAACCACCACGAACCTTACTGCCAGCAAAACCGTTGACAGCATCAAGTGGTTGAACCAGTCAGCGGCTGGCACAGTTCTCATCGACCTTGCAATAATGACCTACAAGTCCATCGTTCTGACCAGCCAGGATGACGCCATTGGTCCTGATGTCACCACCTCGACTACAGCCGTGAACGAGGCTTCGTTTCGGCTGAAGAATGATGGAGCAAAATATACTGTTGGAAGCTCCAAGCTCGACTTCTATGATGACGTCTACATCTACAAGGGCTATCTCCAAGATGATCTCCAGAGTCGAAAGCTCAACAAGGTTTTCGGAGGCTCCATCATGGAGCTCGACCCTTCCCTAGACACCGCAGGAGATCTGTTGCAAATCCAGTGCAGTGGCTGGGCCCAAGCCCTCCTAAACGCCCTGGTCGCAAAAGACTATGGTAACGGTTCAGACAACCCCTCAATCACGACCTTCCAAGCAACGATCAACGACATCATCAACAACTTCGTCAATCCAGATGGTTACCAGCTGAGCACAACTTACATCCAGAATATCACGGGTCCACCCGCCATCACCTACATGCTATTCAAAAACGACCAAGCCTTTGACGCGATAAAACAAAGCATCGACCTTCTCACCGCAGGAGATCCTACGAATGCCACGACCTACCCCGCTGAATTCTGGGTCGACAACTCAGAGAACTGCCATTTAGCACCGCTAGGCGCTTGGGGATCAGATCCAAACCCTTCCAGTTACCCTAACACGTTGAGTGTTGGCAGCGAACATATGCTGAATAATTTCCGCAAGGATATTCTCAATCTGAAAAACAAGGTCCATTTCGTCACAGCCTACATCAATCCCTCAAATCGGGATTCGTTCACAGAAGGCAATGCCGGTGCATGGAGCTTCAGTAGCAATGGCGTTGGAGGTACAAGCACCGTATCTGACGACGGTACCGCCGGCAACTTCAAGGTGGGAGCTAAGAGCATCAAAGCCAACTGGGCGACTATGAACCCTGCTCCTACCACTGTTGCACTGAACTATCCATCTGCCTCAAATCTTGCTCTTGACATCACAAAATTGGGAGGCAAGATCACTCCCGCTAGAATCATTTTCTTCGTCAAGTGCGACCAGGCGATCTTCTATCCTCAAGTTCAGTTAGTGACAACTAGCCCGAACGCAGTCTTCACCAGTCCATCCCTCCCCGATGTCAACGGAGTGAACACGAGCGACTGGCACCGCTTCGAGGTCTTCATCGGACCCTATGGAGACAACTTCGTTTCGGGTCCAGGGGCCAGCTGGACCAACATCAACCAGATACAGTTCCTCTTCAGCTTCAACGCCCCGGGACCTGGAAGCGGCAACATCTGGGTTGACGGAGTCTACATTGAAGGACAGAATCACTTCGTAGCTACCAACTCTACCAAGCAGACCCAGTACGGCACTCGAGAGACGAGTATCACCAGTACGAAGCACCGGAATGCTACAACCCAACAAGCCCTCGCGAAAGCAGAGCTCATCCGGCTAGACAGTCCGATACTGCGAGGTACGGTCCAGGTACCCGGGATACCTGACATCCTCCCAGGGCAGAAAGTCACTATCAATGCGCTAAGTGCCAACCTTTCTAATGCCGTACTACGGGTCCTCACGGTGAAACACCACTATGGCCAGGACAACTTCACAACGACACTCGAGCTGACAGATGATTTGGTTAACTATCAAGCCTTGAAAGTGACGAGCATGGCTGATCTTCTCCTGCAGATCCATACACCGACGTCGAAGGCGCAGCGGGAGAAAGATATCGAGATGGGAAACCCGTTGACACTGTCAGGACAGCCGGACTTCACTACGACAGCTCAGACCAGAGACTACCCTAGCTAGTTGCGAAAATACTGACTCAGTTTCGTTCTCGTGTCTGAGAAAAGTAGCCACGGACCCCTCAACCATCTAGGTGTCGAGTCATAGCAACTGGCGTGAACGATTAGCCGTTAATCCCAGCCGTATGGAAACCGAGCTAGCCATCAAACTACAATATTCCGGCATCCATTACCAAACCCAGGTAGAAATACCAATCACAACTGTCGATTTCTATTTTCCAACAGAACCTAGACCCTTACTTGTGTTTGTTGATGGTCGGCCACATCTTGGAAAGGCTCAGATGTTGAAAGACGAAGAGTTGCGGACATTGTTGAGGAAACGCGGATACCCGATTCTAGAATTGTACTATTCCAGGTATTCTGAAAAGAAACGCGACGAACTCTACCAAGAAATGGTAGAGCGTCTGGGAAGAGAGTAGAGCTATATCTGCATACTCTCCCATCAGCCCCAGTTGTTGGGATCAGCCTCTCGCACTGAGAGTGTCTTCCTCGCTCATGGCTTTGACATGTGCACAAATCTTTATTCAATTTTGGGTACACCGCGTTCTCATGGCACGAAGAAAGATAGTGAGAGCGAAGCTGAGCAGATGAGAAGTACTGGGGCGCTCCTTCAAAGGGGACTCAAAAATTGGTGGAAGCAGAACGGCGAAAGGGTCTTACGCCATTAGACCCTGAGATTTGTTCGGCAATTCGGAAGTTCGTCCGTGATGAATTCGGACTCACACGCTTACATTGCACTATGTGGATAATGGAGGATCACGAAGTTACCCCTCCTAGGCCGTAGGATCTTTGTCCCGCAAAGTCAATGCGTCCAAGCACTTTGAGCTTCAAATGCAATTCATGCTGAACAGTAAAGGCGTTGACGAGTAGATACCCGAAAAAGGGGAGGGAGGAGCCAGTATGGATGGCTCTCCTAGCTCTGTGGTTGTGGCAATCCGGCGTCTTTCGCCAGAAAGTCTACTGTGCTCTCGTCCACTGGAGTAATCGAGGCCATGATCCGGTCGGCCAGAAGGCCGACACCTTTCATTCCTCCATAAGTCTTGAGCGGTCCGTCCTTGGCCCAGTCGAGTAAAGATCCGTCGTCGAGTTTTGTCTTTTGTGTCCTTTCCACCAGAGTCTCCATGTCCTTGGAGTCTGTCTTGTGTTCGGCGAGGCAGCGATCTATGATAGATCCGCCGGCTATAGACATCGCTCGATAGCCGACACCTTTGAGTAGCAACGTATCCTTGTTCCAATCGGAACTGTAGATTTTCTTGACGGCATTCCAGTAGTTCCGTATGAGGTGATATTGTGCAGTCACACGCGTTCCGGGGGAACCGGGGAGTGTCTTCAGCGTCTTTCCGGAGCCCAGTAGCAACTCGACGCCGTTTTTGAATGAGGTGAGGTTGATGTATCGCTCAGAGCCCTGACTGCGAACGCCGCCTTTGTAGACGAGGCCGAGGAACGGGCTCTCGGGATCTTCGTGAAGCTTTTCGGAGATCCATAGCTCGGGAGTTGCTGCCATGGTTTTCATTTCAGGCGTGAGTCTATACCGGATGTTATGAAGGTGGCTTGTGTTCATGCCTTTTTGGTTGTCGTTGACATCAGCGAACAACGCTTGTTCTCCAGCTACGTCGAGCCCGACGGTTATGCTGAAGGGTGTGATCTCCTCAACCGGAGCGAAGCTACGCTTCTCGTCACCTTCGGCGAAGTGAAGTCTGTGGTTGCCATCAACGCGGGAAACTTGAGGTGTGTAGGTGGTCTTGTTGATCTTTTCCAAGTCGAAGGACAGTTTCGTCAAGTTGAGTCCGCCTGCTTTCGTTATCGGTTCCCGAGTTACAACTGAAGGGTCTCTAACGTTCAGAACTACTTCGGGCCAGAGCCTGTAGTCTCCAAGTTTTCCCTTGCCGATTGCAGCATATTGGTATGCATCGACCGCATGCGCGGTGTCCAAGTCCCGCTGAATACCTCCAGGATTATTCCTTTCGTCGTAGATGTCTGCCTGAGATATCCGAGCGAGGTCGCTGAGTTTCGCATAGCCTCGGTATGTTGTGAGGCCAAAGCTTTTACCTTCGAGTGCGTATAATTCTATGTTGGTCAATAGGGGTTACACCTCCCTGTTGGAAGTACGAGGACCTCGTCTCGTCGAAGCCCGGCAGACGCTGAGCCTCGTACCTTGGTTTTTTCTAACCTGTTTTTGGGCACGGTTCGGGACCACTTCTCTCCCAATATCAGAGATTCCGATGACAACTCTTAAAGGTTTGTACAAGTGCTCAATTTTGAGCACATACCATGCTCAGAAGTGAGAAGGGCGTCAGTCAAACACCTCGAAAAACCCGCTTTCCAAGCGAAGGATCTTTTATAGCCACGCTCGCCTTCTTATAGAAAGGTCGCTTTCCGGGATAGTCTTGCACGTACTCTTAGTGGAGCCCGACTATTATTCCCGATACCCACCTCTCGGTCTCCTAAAGCTGGCTGCGCTACACCGATACCAAGGCGATACCGTCGAACTCGTTAGGGGAGAGAAACGACCCGCAAGACAGCCGGATAGAGTTTACGTTACGAGTCTTTTCACCTATGCTTGGAGACCTGTCCACAGGACTGTCCATTATTACAAACGGCTGTTTCCAGAGGTGCCCATCTCGCTCGGGGGAATCTATGCCTCGCTACTTCCAGATCACGCCGCGATGTCTGGCGCTGACTACATTCACAAGGGTCTAATGGATGAAGCGGAGGCGTTTCTGCCTGACTATGATCTTGTCCCCGAGTGGAACGGGAGTATCATGTTCGCTTCGCGGGGATGTATTCGCCGTTGCGGATTTTGTTCCGTTCCAAAGCTCGAAGGCCGACCGAGTGCTCTCAAGTATTCCGTTAAGCATCTTATCTATCCAGGCCATCCTAAGTCCGAGAATTGTTGCGACAAGCGGCATCATTCGAGAGTAATTCTTTGGGACAACAACATCTTGGGGAACCCGAATTGGAGAGCGCTTTTCGACGAGCTACAGGAGCTGGGGATGGTAACGGATTTCAATCAAGGTCTCGATGCAAGGCTCGTCACCCAAGAGGTTGCAGAGAAAATAGCCCACATGCGGATGGAAGTGGTTCGCGTTGCGTATGACTACCATGGCATTGGTCCGTTTGTGGAGCGCGCAATCAAACTCTTGAAGGAAGCCGGAGTAAGTCCTCGAAAGATAGTCTCGTACACACTTTTCAATTATCAGGATGATCCAGAAGATTTCTTCGAAAGAGTCCGGGATCTCCTAAACTGGGGAGCGGTGTGCTATCCAATGAGGTTCGAGCCCCTTACCTCACTTGAAAAGAATAGGTTCGTTTCCCCCAGATGGGAACGAGGAGAGCTAGAGATGGTTGCGAGCGCCCGCCGTGTAATCGGTTACGCAGGAGCGTTTCCGGCATATGAGAAACTTGTTGAAAAGTTTAATCGGGCTAAGGACTTTCACGATGCGTTTGGATTGAGGGAGAGAAGCAAGACGAAAGCCCCAGAGTTCCTAAGGGAACAAGATCAAGACATTAATGGCAACCTGGAGAAGCCCCGAATGCACGTCGCCCGGCTTCATGGGAGCCTCGACTGGCGGGAAGCTTCTACTCTCCGGGCGGAGAAACACCAACTTGGCGAGTGAGGCTTGGCAGATAGGCTCTGTCAGTCCTCCGACTATTTGCCTCTGTTGCGGGTCTAGGTTCGATGAAGACAAGCATAAGATGCGTGGACCCTACGACGCCGGGCCTTACCGTTACGTCTGCGAGTGGTGCTGGAAAAAGTCCTACATGTTTTTCCCCGACAAAATCGAGAAGAAAGAAAGCGGAACGCCTTTGGACCTGAATGAAATCCTAGCTAAGGCTCCAGTCATAGAACTTGAAGTAACGAAGGGCCGAAAGATCGCTGCTAAATTGGTGACTGTTCCAATTCGAAAATTGCGGCTTAGCCCGAATAATCCCAGAGTCAGACGCAAGTCACCTAGTTCCGACGAGAACGAGATCGAAGAATCACTGTGGCGTGAAGAAGGCACGCGTAATCTCTACAATGAAATTCGATATTCCGGCGGCCTTAGCGAGAAACCGATCATTGATTCAGGTCTCCTTGTAATAGAAGGAAATAGGAGGATTGCTTGCTTACGACGGCTTGACGACCAAGCGAGGAATGGCGAACTTCCAGATTACTCCGAGGATACCTTTGCGAGAGTTCAATGCCTGATGCTCCCGGCTGAAGTCGATCCGAAAGATGTTGACTTGCTTGTTGCTCGCGTCCACGTTAGCGGGAAGAAGGAATGGTCTCCCTTGAACCAAGCGGAGCAGATTTTCGATATGATGAGCAAGCATAACATGCAAACGGGTGAAGTTGCAAGCGCTCTGAGCATCAGCCCTCAGAGAATCAAAGTGATGTTCGAAGCCTTTCGGGCAACGTTGGAGTATGGTAATCAGTATCCCGATGACGAAGGAAAATGGGTCCACAAGTTCTCCTACTTTTACGAGCTTTTCCGAAGGAGACAACTAGCCGAATGGGCGCAAGATGGGAAGAATCTTACCCAGTTCATGGATCTGATCTCCGGAGAGAAACCAAAGCTTCGGCTGGGTAGTCAGGTTCGAGATCTCTCGTCGATTATTGCCGACAAGAGGGCGTTCGGGGTGCTTCTATCGGGAGGGTTCGAGAAAGCACTAGCAGTCGTGAGATCGAAGCAATCTGCAATCGACCGGTACACGAAAACGCTGGAGGATGCGTCCGAGGCGCTCCTTCAGTTGACAAGGGAATCGTTGAAGCTGTCGAAAGATCCTAGTAAAGCTAAGGTTCTCGGGGAGATTAAGGAGCGCGTCGATTACCTGCTGTCAAAGGACTCGACAGAAGTTCGAAACCCCAAACGCTAGTCAGTCCTCGTAGGCTGTTATCAACCGTTCGAGAAGGAGGCAAGTCTATCTTACCTACGATTGAGAAAAGGAAGGGAGCTAGGGCATAAACAACCCTAACTAGTCCTTGTCATACTCATCGTTGTTTGGATTCTCCTGATCCGAATGGTTGTCGGCATCGTATTCTTCTTTAGTCTTATCATCGTCTCCATCCCTATGACCCGTCTCAATCACCTCGGACTAATAAGAAATCTACATGCTCGTCCTCATAAGTTTAGCGGGGACATACCGGCTAGTAATGCATCATGATAACTCGGGGTTTGTGACCAGAGACTACCCTAGCTAGTTGCGGAAATGCCTGACTCAGTTTCATTCTCGTGTCTGGGAAAAGTAGCCATGGACGTCTCAACCATCTAGGTGTCGAGTCACACTAACTGGCGTGATCGTTTAACCGTTAATCCTAGCCGTATGGAAACCGAGCTAGCTATCAAACTACAATATTCCGGGATCCATTACCTGACGCAAGTAGAGATACCGATTACAACCGTCGACTTCTACTTTCCAACGACGCCACGACCAACGCTAGTATTTGTTGATGGTCTGCCGCATCTGAGAACCATTCAGATGGCAAAGGATGAGGTACTCAGAACTCTCCTGCGAAAGCGCGGATACAAAGTTATGGAACTAATCTACCGCAGCTATTCCGACAAGAAACGGGACGAACTATATCAGGAAATAGTCAAGCAACTAGGAAGAGAATAGAGGGGGTATCGGGGAACCTGTCTACACACCCTAGGTAGGCTCCGATCTTCCTTCAGACCCTATCCCTTTCCTTTAGTTCTGGATCCCTCAGCAATCTCTGAACAGTGATATCTCGAAACCATCATCGACAGATGTCCAAGTATGCTTCATCTCCGAAAATATTCTCATCTGATACCAATAGCCGAACGCGTCTGAATCACGAGTCTCCGACCCGTTCATGATGCTCCGTAAAACCTGTGTGTTGGGGGATACCAAGGGCTGACATACAAAACGCTGAGGGAATTCGAGGACAGATTCGTACAACGATAATGCCAATCTAGTCCCATCTCACAACGGACAGAAGTTCTACGTTGAACGAGGAAATGGTTAGTTTTTTTCTCCTAGAAGGAGCGTTGTGCGATTCAACAGAAGAAGTCTCTGCAGAGCGATTAGACCTAAAGTGATGACCCCGATGGAAGATAGCCTTGATGTTGGGGACATGGTCAAGATGACTTGTCTTGTCGGACCCGGCCACGCTATTCGAACAAGCCTCTGTTCTCCCTCACCCAAGCGACTACTCTACCCAAGCCTTCTGTCGGATGAACGATTGGTTTCCAGCCTAGAACTCTTTGTGCCCTCCCGATGTTGGAAACGTATACTCTTTGATCGGCTGGGCGCCAATCGCTGAAAGAAACATTCGGTTGCTTTCCAATGAGGCTCCCCAGCTGGTCTAGGAGTTCGAGTAGCGAAGTCGTATTCTCCGGGCCACCACCGATGTTAAGAACTGCGTGTTTAATGTCCCGCTTTAAGAATCGACTAAACGCGTCAACTAGATCTGAGATGTAAAGGACATCTCTAACTTGCTTGCCGTCGCCAAAGATCCTAATCGACTTTCCTGTGAGTGTAGCTATGACGAACCACGCCAGCCATCCCTGATCTTCGACTCCTAGCTGGCGTTCTCCATAAATGCAGCTCATTCTGAACACTCCAGTCCTGAGACCGTATGTGCGCGCGTAGTCTTGGACATAGAGATCTGCCGCGAGCTTTGACGAGCCGTAGGGACTGTGACCTGTCCCATCAATCGAAAGATTCTCAGATATGCCATTTTCGTACACTGAATCGCTGAAGGCGTAGCGCCTTGGTTCTTCCAAGATTGGAATAGCATTCACGTTTTCGCCGTAGACTTTGTTCGTACTGCAAAACAGCACGGTGGAATCATAGCGTCTTGCGGTTTCCAGGACATTGAACGTTCCAATCACATTGGTCTCGAAGTCCGTTCTAGGATCCACTATGCTCGTTGTTACGGCCACTTGACCCGCAGCATGTACTATGACGCTCGCTCCCTTGGCCCCCTCTTTGAGGGCATCAAAGTCTTTCATGTCAATCCTGTGAAGCTTAGTTCGTGGATATCTACGATTCAAATAGTTCCAGTTGTATGAGTCATCCCTTCCCGTTACACCGAACATCTTGGCTCGAGAGAGATTATCGCAAATAATTACCTCGTCACCATCTGCCAAAAAGTGCTCAGCCACGTGTGAACCGATAAAGCCCGCGCCTCCCGTCACCACAATTCTGGTCAATTTTGTTTGCTTCCTCAGGATGTTGCCCGAGAGCTAACGACCATATGTGTTCGACCATCGGAGAACTGAAAACTTCAATAGTTTCCCAAGAGCCAAACATCTTCCAAGGGAATGGCTTTGACAAGTATGGAAAGCCCGAACTTCTGCACCAACTGCTTCCGCAGCTCGATACCATGAACTTCCAAGACCACAGGGAAGTCGATAGTATCGAGCTTCAACAGATCCGCTTCCCCGCCTTCTATGTCAATCTTAACGAAATCGAATTTCTCTTTCTTGAGATCTTGAAGTTCAAAAGCTCTTGGAATGATTTTGAGCTGGCTACTGTTATTCCAGCCATTTATCTCGGCGTTCCTTTCCAATAGTTCAACCTGAACGGGATCTATCTCGATCGCGATTATGCGTTTGACTCCGTGGAGGAAATAGAAGTATGCTGTTTCTCCGCAACCTGCACCAACATCGAGGACTGTCTTTCCATCGAGGCTGAATTCGGGCATGTAATACTTCTCCCACTGGTTCCATTCGCAAATTATGCTTGTTGCTCGCGCTTTCGTCAAAAGCAGCGCGTCATTTCGATGTCGAACTGTGTAGGAATCAGCCTCCTTTCTTTCTAATTTCCAATCTCTCATTCTCCAAGCTATTCTTGCGTACTCGTGAGGAAATAATCCGCGACTTCCAATGTAAATTGCCGGAACGTGCCTTTTTGGGGATATTCCAATAGATGGAAGGATCAACTGAAAGAGCCAACGTCTTTCTTAGTTGATCTAATCATGCTTAACCCGTCAATCAGCCCACGAGCATAGGACCCTGCCAAGGCTCCTCTCCGGTCACCGATGTTACTCTCTCTCAAGATCATTACAATGTGGGAGAGGGCAATGGGAGGCAAAAAGGCTACCATGAATAACACGAAACTCCACGGACTCGCATACTTTCTCATGAACAATATGCGACTCCGTGCAACGTGGTAGGCGCGCCCGCTCGATTGCATGTGTAAATTGCGGGTGCCTCGATAGGGCCACTTCCTCACTGGTACATCATGCCATACGGTTGCTTTAGGGACCATAATTGCCTCGAAGCCTTTCCTAGCCGCTTTCATGCAGAAGTCTCCTTCCGCTAGGTTTTGGGCGAATCCGACTTGGTCAAAACCTCCGACATCGTCAAACACGCGCCTCCTGACCATGAAAGCATTAGGAATATCATCCGTCAGGTAACAGTTCGTGGAGCCGTCAGGCTTATCGGTAGAAAACCTAGTGATGCTTGTCAAGAAGTTTCGACTTACGCCACTACACCAAACATGTTCGGGGTCGCGGAGGTAATACATTACTGGTCCTGCGACGCCAGCGTAAGGATTGTCGGCGAATGCTTTGACAAGTTCACCTATTGCATCACGATGCACAACATTATCATCATCCACTAGGAAGACGAACTCACCTTTTGCATGCTTCCAACCAGCGTTCCTTGATGCGGATACCATCTGCTCTCGTTCGAGCCTTATCAGCTCGACGTTTGGAAACAAAGCGGAAAGATGATGAAAGGTTCCATCTGTTGATCCATCGTCAACAACAATGACCTCAATACTCGGATAACTGCTGCGAAGTACGCTTTCAATGCATCGTGTTACGGCACTCTTTCTGTTGTGGGTGGGAACGACGACTGAAACGAGCGCGACGTTCGAAGCTCCTTCACGCAGGCTCATCGAGCTACGTTCCCTAACGAGCCCGCTTGTCGGCTAACGCACAGTAAATGTCGTGGAGGCCGTGGTTATGGGATATACAAGTACGAACGTGGCCGTCACTTGATAAGTGCCCGAAACAGCAGTTGAGGCGGTTCCAACAAATGGCTGCGCGAACGGGTAGACTACTGAGACGAGACCATTTCCTGCCGGGTTGGTAGTCATTGCGACAGTCTTTGACCCAATAATCCCGCTTCCCGCGGGACCTGTCACTTTTATTGTGACTGTAATCTGGGCATTTGGAAACGAATGGGTCATCTTCGCCGTCAGGTCTAGCGATGCACCTCTCGTTACAGTTGATGGGGTGGCACTGATGCTGACAGAGTTGGTTAGACCAACCGAGGAGGAGTCGTTGATGCCGATCGCGAATAGGGAACCGTTCGCGCTAAGAGCAGCGGCCACTGCTATGATGAGTAACACCATCACGGTGACGGATGCACGGAGCCACCTTCCATCTCTATTGTGTCCAGGAGAGACCACCGAACCAATCAATCTGGTGATTCTAGGAGCGAATGCTCGAATATTGCCCAGGAAAGACAACTGCTACCGCAAGACCTCCACAATCCTTGATGATGTTTCACTTAAGTCTTCTCGAAGCTTCACATGGCTGAGAATCGCGATCAGAGCCACCGCGCTACCCCAGACGTAGAAGAACGCGAAGTAGTTGCCTGCGGTAAAGGGTATCAAGAGTAGAAAAGTCGCAACAATCCCCACGAGCTTCCTATCGTCGTTCCTCGACTTGAGGCTCCTGTAAACCAGCCAGAAAACTAGCCAGCCGGTCGTAATGATTGATATCGCCTTGACAAAGGCGGGAGAAAAAATCAAGTAGGGCGTCAGCCATCCACTGCCCACAAGGTAATCGATTCGTTGGATCGCAAAGGAAAGAAGTCCTGATGGAAGTATAGTCAGTAGGCCGCCTAGGCCTAGTATGAGGGGCGTAACAAACCCTGCAAGTATCTTGAATCTGACTTCCCGGTTATCTGCGGCTATGATGTATGGTATGATCAGTATCCCTGGGATTACTAGGGTGAATAGTCCAAGCGAGCAGATTAGGCCGGCCCAAAAGTATCTTGCGCCGAAAAACATGAATAGGCTCCAAACAATCAAACCGGCTAGGGCGATGTGCGAAGTCATTCCGCCCTCAATTGCCCAGGAAGTGGTTGGCAGGGCGAGGAATAGCGCGGCCGTGTATGTTGCAGCTTTTGGCGAAAACAGTTGCATGAGCTTCCAGATTCCGATGGAGGTAAGAATTGCGTAAAATAGGGCACTCACGTGAGCGGCCCATCCCGGAGGCAGAAAAGTGAATGGCACACCTAGCAAGTAGGTTATGGGCCCGTATGCGACTCCGGGACCTCCCCAAGGTGGGAGGCCGTGAGTGTATGGATTGACTCCATTCAATACGTCTCTCGCTCCAGCATCAACAGTTATGCCAATGTCAGAAACCCAGCCGGTCAGAGCGATGCCGTTCACTGTGGATCGCAGGTAGGACTGGAGAAAGGCGAGTCCGATGGAGAGGGATGCTATTGTAAGGAAGTACAGCTTGCTTCCCAAGCCGTCTAGGCTCAATCTGATCTTATTTTCATCGTCCGATGTTATGTTCCTAGCTAAGACTAAAGAATTGATCAGAGGGGTGGCGAGGATGGCTAGGAGAATCAGAGTTGGAACAAGAAGTGTCAGCGGAATGACTAGGGCCCAGAGTCCGAGCTGTGTCTGAGCATAATAGAAGAAATAGGATGCGAATACCAGGTAGAGTGGTACTACCGCTACTGTGCATACTAGGCTGATGCTCCCTTGGCGTGAAGTTCGAAATGGAAGTAAACAACAGATGATCAGAATCGGGAATGTTATGTACGCATCGAACCAGGACGCCCAGTCGGGCGTTATGGCAAGACTCGTCTCGAAGGGCAGGGGCGCAAAGGGAGCGTACCTTAGAAAGAGAAGGGTTCCTACGTATACAAGGCCGACGAATACTATTGTCTCGTTAAGTAGAATCGACCGTTTTATCTCGTCCAACACGTGGCTCTGTCCCAGGTCAAATCTTGCCATCTCCCACTACGCCAACTCTGGCTGTTCCAACCTTTTCTCGGATTCGGGGGGAAGAAGCTCCGTTCCAGACTCGACCCCGAGAATCTTCCCATAACTCTTCAGATACTTTCTCGCTATATTCTCCCACAGAAACCTCGTAATTCCGATGGGAATCATCCTAGTAGGTAGTATTGGACTGTTGTCCAGCACTTCTTTGAGCGCCCTCGCCAACGCCTCGCTGTCCGAAGGAGGCACAACAGTACCCCCGAGATAGCCGACAACTTCTCTGACGCCGGGCAGGTCAGACGCTATCACCGGGACACCGCGAGCAGCAGCTTCAAGCAAGACAATCCCAAAGCTCTCGCCCTCAATGCTTGGAAGAACGAACACTCGCGACTGCCTGTACATCGAGTCAAGCTTTCGGCGTGAAAAGCCACCTCGCAAGAACACTGCATCTTGAAGGTTCAATTTGAGAATCAGTTCTGCTATTCTCCGGTAGTCGGGTCCCTCGCCGACAATGTCGAGCGCCACATTCGTACCTGTATCTCTAAGCTGCTTGACGGCTCTAATCAGGTAGGGCAATCCCTTGTACCGCCTCAGTTGGCCGACGAACAAGATTCTATTGTTGGCCGACTCGCAATTTTCGGATTGGCTGTTGGATTCATTGAGCTCGTCGGCATCGAGCCCATGAGGGATGACCTCGTAGGGTCCGTCATAGAAAGGCGTGAAGTAATCCGCAAAATCATTCGTCTGGAAGACTAGAAGATCTACGTCTCGGATTCTCCGATAGAGGTTCAGTTTCTTATAGAAAGAATCGATAATCCCGCAGGCACGATTATGATAATAAGAGGAGAGACCGGGGAAAGCGTTCATTTGGTACACTATCGGCAAGTCTTCTCTTTTCGCGTACTTTACGCACTGTTCTGAGAAGAAGGGAGTGGGCCCAATGACTTGGACTACGTCAGGATTCGACTTGAACATTCTCCTGCCGGTTTGGTCCAGAAACGCTACCTTTCCCCTTCGATAGCATCCTCTCCCTTCTGTTATGATATCGACCTCATGACCGAGGCGTGTAAACCACTTTGTCAACTGATGGGCAATCATCGCATAGCCCGTTATCATCGGCGGATACTGGCTACATGCGAGGAGAATCTTCAAAGCATTGCAGACCTGCGAACAAATTGGGTCCTAAGCATACTGGCGCAACGGCTCCTTCTGATTGACCGACACTGCCGCCTTGAGCACGTCTAAGCGAAGGCCAAGGTCTCTTGCGAAAGTGAGAAAGGCCTCAACGTCTTTTGGCAGGCATTTGCCTCTGAAAGGTTTACCGCCGCTAGTACCATAGGGACCTATCCGTTTATCAAGCGCTGCAACTGAACTGACAACTTCGGGACTGACACCGAGGCCCTTGCATAGCTCGTATACCTCGTTGAAATAACTGATCTTGGTCGCTAGGAAAGCGTTAGCAACATATTTCGCAAGCTCTGCCTCTTCGAGCGTGCACCGGACGACTGGTCTCTGGAATGATTCGTACAGACTCTCTAACATGGTCCCGGAATGTTGATCAAACTGGCCGATCACGATCCTGTCGGGCAACAAAAAATCTTCAAGTGCGGAGTGCTCGCGGAGAAATTCTGGATTGAAACAGACTCCGAAATCTGGTCCCACTTTCTTGCGTGACACAGCTTCCAAAACAGGAATCAACTCCTTGCGTGTGGCCCTGGGCGGGACCGTGCTTCTAACCACAACAAGCTTGTATTCTGAAGAGTCAGTCAGACCAATGCCAATCTCCTCACCTACGGCGAGAACGGAATGGAGGTCGGTACGTCCGGACACTGTAGGCGTTGGCACAGAGACCATCACAATGTCCGAGGACCTCGCAACGTCTGAAACGGAACTGTGAACTTTATGACCGGAAGCCTTGAGCTCGTCCAGGAGGCTTGGATTATTGTCGACGAATGTCACACCATGACCCTTCGACTCTAATCCTACGCCGCTAGCTTTTCCCACGACTCCGGCACCGATGATTCCGATTTTCAATTCCTTCACTACCTCTTGTGACAGTCTATCGGCGGATCCTAGCCTTGAGAGGTTGCATCTTGACCTGGTTTTTAGGATTGCCGGCGAAAGGATGCTCCCAATAACGTCCACATGGTTTGAGAACTCTTCTGGTTGTTGAGAGATTTCTCACAAAGGATCCTCGATCCAGAGGGTTGTGGGGGCGTTCTTCCCGCTTTACCCGATTACTATCGAGTATACCGGGTGTATCTCCGCCCAGTTGTAGTGGTCGGTGTCCAGAACATACGGGCCAGTGATCGTGATGTGTTGGCCAGGGTTCGGAACTGGGATCTGGTTTGTATAGTTCTGGCATGCTGGTATCGCATCTGTCTGGCTAGGTGGGTTTACGCAGATTATCTCGACCACCTATTGCTACCACCAGCGGCGCTTTCATAGACAGCAAGAGGGAGGTCTAGGTAAGTAAGCGTTGGCCGGTCACCATCGACTCAGGTTAAAGTCGAAGGGAATCTGTCAAATGGTCCTGCCCAATGTCGGACAAAATTGACAGAAGGTTAGTGGGAGCCCCGTTTCATCTGTATTCCTTCATCCGATTACTGGGGTTCCGACGATGTAAGGGGAAAGGCCGTTCGGGTATCGTCTTACGAACCTATCGTAATTGTGTAAAAACTGTGGCATACCGGAAGCTTGTCCTAACCAACGGTCTGCGCCATCAAGCATGGCGGTGCAGAAGATTCCCAAGTCTAAGTTCAGTGCATCCATTAGGACATTGCAATGAAGGATGTTCGTGGTTGTCCCGGGTTCTAAGAACAAGACTCTGGAATAATTGCTTCTGGGATTCATGGTGCTTCCCTGATGCAGCATTGAACATCTGAATTGGTAGCAGGCTAGTCCGTCAAAATAGGGGCAATTACTAGCTACATATTGGTCGAACCAACGGACATATTTTGCGCCGTCGGCTTGCCCATCAATCGAATCAATAGCACCACAAATATCCGGGATCGTAAGGCACGCCCAAAGCGCAACATAATATAGATTCTGATTCAGCGCCATACGAATCTGGTCGAGGAAATCTTGCAAAAGACTCTTCCTTGTCTCCTTAGTCCAAACTCATCTGCGGTAAACCCTCTCGACTAGCGCTTCCGTCGTAAAGAGTCCTGGGTTCAGTTGGTAAGCCTCCAACAGTGGGAAATCAGGCGCTTCGAACTTCATTATGATTAGAGCCTGTGTCAGGAGATCCCTTTTATGTTTCTGGAGTCTAGTGTAATTCGCTTCGACTGTCCACCATTTCATTCGTCTTAGGAAGAACTCGAAATACTGAAAGAGGAAGGAGAAAGCGGCAAGGTCAACAGCCAGAAATATGTAGAGTTCCGTCCCTTTTAGGATGGAAACTTGGAGCGAAAGCACGACCACCAAAGTTAACAGAAATGCCCCGACCATGCCCCAGATCCAAAGTTGGGGGTTCTTCCACAGAGAATATTTCTGGTCCACATATCGGACACGGTCTAGTATGTCGTCCGTCGTCAGAGAGAGTGGTGGGTCAGGGGGAACACCTTTTTGCTGGGAATCCAATTTCACATTACCTGACTCATTGCCTGGTGCATTACCCGATATGCTCCTTTTCTCTACAATCTCCCTTGCTTCGAAATAATCTTTCATTAAGTCAATCTTGAATCTGAAACCAATGCTCGAAGTGATTTCTAATGAGTAGCCAAGCACCAAGGCGAGCCCCCATCCCCCTAGAGCGATGAAGATTATTGCAAAGACCGGCTGTGTAAGAATGTCGAATATCATCGTAAGCTTGATTCCACTGCTAACGGCAACAGAGAGTATGCCGCCGAATACGACACCGGATAGAAACCCGAAAATCTGGCTCTGCTGAGAAAGTTGACTGTCGACCAGTTTTTTCAGATCTTCTACAAGAACCCGCTTGTCCTCTGTAGCTAGTTCGATAAGTCTGCTCTTGTTTCTAAGTTTCAATTTTGTCCTCAAATCGAGAGTTTCTCCTTCATTAAAGTATAGGGGTCACTAAATGTTGATGTTCCCGCTCGCCGAAGATTCTTGATTTGGAAGCGGGGTTTCTACGAGGAATAGTCTAGTTCGGCGAGAATCTCTCTGGTGTATTGTCCTAGTTGTGGGACGGGTATTAGATCCGGATACTCCTTTCTCTTGACTTTTGATCGTGCAGTTGCACGCTGGTTCTCATGGAGAATCCTTTTCAAGGCTATAGATAGCCAAGGGGAGAGGTCGGCTGAGACCTCGACTTGACGCGCATAGAACACTTGAACAGGGGACCGGGCTTTTGACAAGCTCAGAGGTTCGCCAGAAGCAGCCGGGACTATTACACTTCCCCGGGCTCGGCCATTTCCTCGTCATAGTAGTATTCACCGGGATTGAGATCGTCGGGCTGATCGAGTGGCTAGCGCTCTCAAACGGAGGGAACCCTTCCACGGTTCTCGGCCAAGCCTACCCGATACTGCAACTGGGAGCAATATCCTCCCGGGTAGGAATAACAGGCTTCGCGGCAATAGTCCTCGCCGTATTCCTACTCGTCGAACACATCATCACCCAAGCGGACGCCACCGGACGATTCATCTCAGGAAAGCAGTTCGTGGAGATTCTCACGTTCAGCAGCCTGGAATCCGCGATCTGGATTGTATGGCTGAAACTGATACCCGTGAACGGGATTCTCGCCATCACGTTCTTCCTCCTAGCCCTCTTCGTGGAGCATCATATCGCGGATAATGTGAAGAAGGGACTGTCCTTCTTCAAGCTCTCGAGCACCAGGCTCGTCTTCACCGGACTACTCGTACTGACAATATCTGAGATCGTGGGCGCGGTGGTCTGGGTAGGAGATCAGAATCTACTGGCCGTGTTGATCGCGGGCTCTCTGCTCGAACACTACATTGCAAGAAACGTTGGACTAATCCGCTAGACCGGCTGCACATCTCTGATCTGAGGGAATAAATCCTGATCTCGACGAGGATCCTTGGTTCGGAAACTAGACCTTCTTCGAGGAATAGCCTTGCTCGGTCAGAATCTCCGTAGTGTGTTCTCCTAGTTGTGGTGCGGATCCTGCTCGCTTCGGTTTTGTCTTGTAGAATCTCATCGGTGACCCTAGACGCGGAACATCGCTGCGGGATCTGATGATCATTCTCCTGTTGTGGATCTGGGGATCTCGCACCACGTCTCGAATGCTGAAGACCGGTGCGGCCGGGACTTTAGCCTGAACAAGAATCCTGTGCCACTCCTTGGCCTTTCTCCAGCGAAACATTCGCTCAAGAACGGGAATTAGAAATCGTCTATTTCTGACCCTCGACGGATTGGTGGAGAATCTATTATCCGAAAGCAATGTTTCCTGACCTGTGGCGTGGCAGAAATTCGTCCACTGGTGGTCGTTGGCGATTGCAAGAACTAGATCCTCGTCTTTCCATCTGAACGCCTTTGCAGGCTTACCCTGACAGGCGGTCGTCCCTCTTTCTCCGTCGAGGCACGCCTGCAGGGAAAATGAGGAGGGTGATGTATGCTAAGGAAGAGCAGGTGATGTTATAAGCATCCACATGAGGCGGTTTCAATGATCATTGCCGTTTGGCGAGCCCAATGGTCTTTCGAAAGAAGATGCTTCTAGCCCTTAGCGTTCTTGGCCTAATTGTCATACCAGTATCGGCAATCAATTTCGCTCATGCTCTTTTTGATTATCAGAGCGGGTCTACCATCGGAGTCAACGGTAGCGATCTAAGCTCATTTACCGGAGTTCAAGCTCAGATAGCAATAGGTCCGCAGAGCCTACCAGAATCGCAGGATTTGGCCGCTTACTGGGTCAGTCTCGATTGTTTTACTCCGAACTGCCCAACTCAATACTGGCTGCAGGCAGGATATATCGTCGGAACAGCCCCTAACTCTATGTTCTATTCTCAACCGGTTATCTACTTCGAGTATAACATTCCTGGCACCTATCACTTCGAGACCAGAGGGACCGTATCCGACGTATCGTGCAGCTGTGCCAGTGCTTGGCACACGTTTTCAGTCTGGACGAGTGGAACCACTGGGTATATTGCAATTGACGGGACAACAGTGGCAACTGTGGCTAACATCGGATTCTCAACCGGAAATCTCGGGGCTGCAGCCGAGATTCATCAGGCCACGACAACAAGCTTTGTGACTTCATCTCAGGGTTGCCCGCCTTGCTATGCCTTGGCTTATTGGAAGACCATATTATATCAACGCGGGGGAACTGGTTGGATTCTCTGGGGAAACAGCTGCGGTTTTGAGTGTTACACTAGTGTCTCTACAGGCACCGCGATTCCATATCATGCCGGTTATGTTGGTGATGCGTCAGCCAACTCCCAAGAAGTCACGTACGGCCAGACCGGTGGCGGTGGATGTGGATGCAGACGCGATTGATGAGCTAGTCCCGGTTCGTTCTGCGCATCCGGATTCTGTCGCTAGAAGGAGTAGCCATGTCGAGAACCTCTTCGGTGTGTTCTCCCAGATCAGGGACATGGCTTGTTCTATTTTGTTTTGTTTTGTAAAATTTGATCGGTGACGATAATTGTGCACCGTGGCCATTTTGCCTCACAATTATTCTCCTGTTGAGGACGTGAGGATCTCGTACCACATCTCGGATGGTGAAGACTGGTGTGGCCGGGATTTTGTTCTGAACTAGAATCCTTTGCCACTCCGTGGCCCTTCTCCGGCGAAACATTCGCTCAAGAACGGGAATTAGGAAATGTCTGTTCTTGACCCTTGACGGATTGGTTGAGAACCTCCGGTCAGAAAGCAATCTTTCCTGACCTGTGGCGTGGCAGAAATTTGTCCACTGGTTATCGTTTCCGATCGCGACAACTAGATCCTTGTCCTTGCATCTGAACGCCTGGTATGGGACGATGCTTGGGTGCGCGGAGCCTAGCCGTTGGGGTTCTTTGCCGGTGGCGAAATAGTAGCTGGCTAGATACGTGAGCCATGATACGATCGAGTCGTGAAGTGATAGGTCGATGTAATCTCCTCTTCCGGTTACCAGTCTTCTAGAAAGGGCGGCGAGTATTGCAGTGGATGCATAGTGTCCGGCGGCGATGTCGGCGACTGGAACGCTAATCCTGATAGGCGGTCGCCCCTCTTCCCCGGTTGTAGCCATTATTCCGCTCATCGCGAACGCGATAAGATCATAACCCAGCCTGTCACGGTTTGGTCCTGTCTGGCCGAAGCCGGAGATAGAAGCATAGACCAATGCCTTGTTTATTTTCCGTAATTTCGGATAGTCGAGGTTGAACCCGGCTATCTGTCCAGGACGAGAGCTCTCGACGAAAATATCCGCATCCACAACGAGTTTCCGGACGATACTCTGCGCCTCGCGCGTCTTCAGATCCAGAACAACGCTCTTCTTTCCCCTGTTGAGACTCATGAAATAGTAGCTGATTCCATCGATAAACGGCGGACCCCAGGCACGGGTCTCATCACCACCGTCAGGCTTCTCAATCTTGATCACCTCCGCACCCAGATCGGACAGTATCATCGTACAGAAGGGACCGGCGAAGTCTTGGGTGAGATCGATTACTCGCAGACCCTCAAGCGGGTGGCCCATGTTCTTTTCCTCGAAACCGGACTGGATTAATGTCTAGCTTGGGTTAGGATTCTGGTAGGTCTGAGGTGTGTCAAGGACTCCGCTTATCTAGTCGACAGTAGGTAGTGCTTAATCGTACAACCATCAAGTCGGGTCATGAACATGAAAATTGGAACGATGCGCTGGATCGCGATCTTACTGGTCGCAGCAGGCGTCATCTCATGGGTTGTCTGGTTCATCGTCACATGGCTCTTCGCGGGCCCCTACTCTCTAGGGATCTTTGAGTTCGACTATTCTAAATGCCGCTTTACTCAGTCAGCTGGATGCCAAGTAGTTGCCAAGGCTTCCTACTACGGTCTCATCTTGATCGTAATCGGTGCTCTTCTATACATGTCAGCTCGGACCAAGAAAGCGGGAGTTGTAGGAAAAGAGGCTAGTTCGCAAGTCCCTCCCTCCCAGGTCGGATAGTATCATGGTGCAGAAGGGTCCGGCGAAATCCTGGATGAGATCCATTACTCGTAGACCTTCTAGTGGTAGGCCCATATGCCCATGTTGAAAGAGGCACTGGATTAATGCCTAGTCTGTCGAAACGGACCTCACCACGGGACAAGGCTATTTAGCGTGACTCCCGATCAACTACTGGGTACCAAGTTTGCAATCTTCTAGCATGACGTTCCTTCACGGCGTATCTGGGGGAATGATTGTCGGCTTCGGTATCGGTCTCTTGGTTTCTGTGATTACCTTAGCTGATTTTGGCAGTAACAAGCCAATTCCGTTGGGGTTCTGGCCCCTCATCATGTTCGTTTTGATCGTCGGCCTTGCCTTGATAGTATACGATGCTCAGAAAGCTTTCTCCAAGTGATCATCCTCCAAGAGACAACAAAGCGAGTTTCGTGTGTGTTTTGGAGAGTTCGAGTCCGAGCATCGCGAGCAAGCCTATTTCCGAGATTTTGGTGAAGGCGGAGTTGTCTCCGTTTGAGCATGAGGCTCTCTATAAGCTTCTCAAGAAACACTTCCAGCTGGAGCAGCCTTCTTATGTTGATTTCCTGGACGAGACCCTTGGGACCCGCGTCAACATCATCTTTCATGATCCCTACGAGCTCTCTAGTGGAAGTCCCATGTTTTCTATGTTGAAACTAGACTGGATTAGTGTCTAGTTAGACCATTCCAAAAGCCCATTTCCGCTGGAGAGCGGAGCCTCGGGAGCCGCTCTAACCGCAACGGTGTCGGTTCTGCAGCGGGTCTGTGAGCTTCGAGTCCACGCCAGACCGGAGTGGTAACTGGGCAGGTGAACTCGAACCCCAGACACGAAGTTCGGTTGCACCTATACCGAAAATCCGCACCGGCACCACCAGGCTGCAAGGTTCAGACTAGGAGGACCTTGAGCTTGAGAGCACGCTTACTAGTCGTTCTGCTGATCATAGGAATAATCGCCGTCCCTGTTCTGCCTCAAGCGCATGCAGCGACCGGAACCAACTTCGACAACATAGTTGTCATTGCCATGGAGAATAGGGCATACACGGAAGTCATAGGGAATTCGAACGCCCCATTCATCAACAGTATGATTCCTTTCAGCGCAACCTTACAGCACTACAATAGTTACGGTGCGGTTGGTAGAAGCGTAAGTGGTTGTTCTGCCGGATGCTATGTCGCTTTAACATCAGGCTCCGATCAGGGGGTATCAGACGGATATGGCTGTTGCCTACCTGTTACAAGTCTAATAAATGAAATAGCAGGTATCGGGGGGACTTGGCAGGCTTTTTGTGAATCCGGCTGTCCAAGAGGAAATGACCATTTTCCGTTTACAGCATACGCCAGCATAAGTAATAGTCCGAATATTTTCGCCGGTAGTAGTGTTTCAACTTCAGACTTCATTAATGCCGCTAATTCTGCTAATCCTCCAACATTTCTCTGGTATACTCCAACAGATGCGAACAATATGCATGATGGTTCAGTCGCAGCAGGTGATAGATATCTACAGAGTTTTCTAGTTGGGAGCGGAACTATCTCTAGCCCGTCTCTTGGGTCTCTTTTTGCAAGCAGCTTGTTTACTTCCGGTAAGAGAGTTCTGTTTCTATTATGGTGGGATGAATGTGGTAACGGCGCGTTTGGATGTGATTCTAATAATTCAACCCCTAATGTCTGGTATGGGCCCTTATCGGGTATCAAAGCGGGCTATTCCTCTACCAGTACAGCTTATGATGAATATTCCATTCTTCATCTTATAGAGAACAATTGGGCTCTTCCTACTTTGGCCGCCAGCGATGCTGCTGCCGCGCCTATGACCGAGATCTTCGGATCAAGCGCGCCGCTTCCCTTGGCAACCAGTTTTTCGTTTAATCCCTCAAGCCCGGCTGTCAACACGCCGGTCACGTTCACGGCCAGTGCGACAGGCGGAACTTCGCCGTACACTTTCAGTTGGAGCTTTGGTGATGGGGCGACTGGCGCTGGCAGTACGGTCACACACGCCTACACGGCGGCTGGAACCTACTCAGTTATCGAAACCGGAGCCGACGCGGCAGCCCACACCGCAACATCAACGCTCTCAGTCACCGTCACACCCCCTCAACCTCTCTCCGCTACTTTCACAATCTCCCCGGTACAGCCAACAAACGGGACAACTGCCACCTTCACGGCCACGGCAACCGGAGGCACATCACCATACTCCTTCGCTTGGTCCTTCGGCGACGGTAGTTCAGGCACAACAAATCCTGCAACGCATGTCTATGCTGTTCCGGGAACCTTCACTGCAAGTCTGCTGGCGACGGATGCTAAAGCCGCCACTTTCACGACGAGCAAGTCAGTCACGGTCATACAATCGGTCAAGTCTGGCGCATTCCCGTATGTTCGAGCTTGGGATGGAATACTCCCAACTGAATCAACAGCGGACCTTCAAGCCACTTTCACACTTCTCCAGCAGAGAGGCTATAACGCCGCCCGTATCAGTCTTGTAGACCCGGTGCTCGGAGTAAGCACATTCAACAGCCCGTATCAGTCTTGTAGACCCGGTGCTCGGAGTAAGCACATTCAACAAGCCTGCTTTCGATAATCTCCTTTCGATAGCGAAACAACACAATATTTGGCTCATCATGGACGACCACGAGTACGGCATAACCGACGAGGCCGCCTGGCTCTCCTTCTGGTCCCCGATAATCACCGCCTACAAGAACGAGCCGATGATAATATGGCAGCCAAGGAACGAGCCCAGCAACTCAGCAGCACAACTCTCAACCTTCTACCAGGACTGGATCATCCAGGATCGTAACTTAGGCGACAACCACTGGATTATAGTCAGCATAAGCTACAGCCAGTTCGGTGCGCCAAACGACAGCACTTTTCTCTCAGCCTTTCCAACGGTAACGGACCCTCTCAACCAGGTAGCCTACGACTTCCACGACTACTACTTCTATCAGTATCATCCTGCCTGGAGCGTTTCGGACGCGCAGGCCTACGCGGCCAACGTTCCGCTTGCGGTACAGTCGCTTGAAGCGTTCAAGAACGCACCCGCCATAGTCTCAGAGTTCGGAGCAGACGCAAGCGGCGGTGGACCGTCGCCTCCTGATGTGGTAAACCCGAATTGTAGCTGTCAGTACTCCGTCGAATCGTTAGCCTACGTTGTAGCGGTGATACAAGGTCTCGACAACATCAAAGGCGCATACGGGCTTTGGGAAGCCGGAGACTGGGATGGAAGCGGAATAGCAACCGGAGCCATGACAGTCTGGGGACAAATGATCCCCATGCCGAGCACGGTTTCCACCGGAGCCACCTATACCCTGACCTTCCAGGGCTACGACTTCGACGGGGCTAACGAGGAGACTATCACGATGAACGGAAACCTTGTCGCCAGCGTCCCGCCAGTCTTGACCACGGCTAACGGCGCAACATGGGTCGCGTTCACGTTCGACATAACCAGCTTTGTGGCTCAAGGGGCGAACACGTTATCGTTCACCCACGCCAACTCTGATTGTCTAGTCGATGATCAAGTGCGCAATCTGGTCGTCAGCAACCAGACGAGCACTATCTACAGCAACGCGACGATTGAGAACATCAATACTGCAACCAATTGTACTAACACTCTGATCTATAGATTCACAGTTGGCGTAGCCCCACCCCCGCCTCCGCCAACAACTAGCTTCACGTTCCTCCCCTCAACTCCGATCACCAACTCGCCCGTAACGTTCACAGCCACCACGACCGGGGGAACCGCTCCCTACACTATAAGCTGGAATTTCGGTGATGGAGCGGTAGGCAGTGGGGCTACAACAACCCACACATACACCACAGCTCAATCTTTCACCGTAACCGAGACCGCAAAGGACTCATCATCTCCATCACAGATGGCGACGAGTTCCAAGGGAGTAACCGTTACAGCTCCACCTCCCCTGTCAACGAGCTTCACATTTCTGCCGGCGAGTCCCGTTGTGAACACGCTTGTTACATTCACCGCTACAACGACAGGAGGCACTTCTCCCTACACAATAAAATGGAACTTCGGCGACGGGACTACAGGGACAGGTGGTTCCATCACACACGTTTACTCGAGCGCTCAATCATTCACCGTAACAGAGACCGCAACTGACTCTTCATCACCATTGCAGAACGCTGTCAGTTCCCAGACAATAACCATCTCGGCGCCGCCTCCACCCTCAACCAGTTTCACTTTCCTGCCTGCGATTCCAATCGTAAATTCACCCGTGACGTTTACGGCAACAACGAGTGGAGGAACCCCGCCATATTCCATCACATGGAATTTCGGGGATGGAACATCGGGCACAGGAACCTCGGTCACTCATACTTTTACCAGCGCTCAATCATTTACGGTAAAAGAGACGGTGACAGATTCGTCTACGCCAACGCAGACTGCCACCAGCTCTCAGTCTGTAACAGTCGTCACAACTCCGCCTCTCTCCACGACCTTGCAGGTATCCTCATCGTCACCCCAGGTTGGCCAAACAGTAACGTTCACTGCCTCGGCGACAGGTGGAACTTCGCCATACACGTACACCATAACGTTCGGTGATGGCGCGACTGGAATCGGAAGCACTACTACCCACGCCTATTCCATCGCGGGATCCTATACCGCTAAGGTGACGGTTACGGATTCAGCCTCGCCGAAAGCAAGCATCTCGGCAAGCAAAATAGTCAACGTGCAGGCGCTGATTCCGCCTACACTAACTGTTCCAGGAAACCAGACCATCATCGCAGGAACATGGATCAACTTTACCACCACAGCCGCCTCCATGAACATAGGCGGCACCGTCAGTCTCTCAGCAACAGGGTTACCCGCGGGCTCATCATTCAATCAAGCAACCGGGCTGTTCTCCTGGAAACCCAGCTCAAGCCAGACAGGGTCCTACACGGTCGTTTTCACGGCGACGGATAGCAGCTATCCCTCCACGCCCACGAGCAAACCAATGGCGATCCAGGTAAACCAAGCCGCTCCCGGAGGGTCTAATGGAGGAAACGGGGGTTCAGGTGGAAGCTCGAACGGAAGCTGTACGCTATGCGGGATATTCCCGAAGATCTCCACTAACACGGGTCTCTTTGTTGTCGGAGGACTTCTTGGACTGATCAGTACGCTCGCCGTTCTTACAATTAAAGCCCGAACGAGTCTGGAACGAACAAAGCGACGGATGAATCGAGTGAATTACTGATTATTCACATATCTGGAACATGCCCCTAGAGCTTGAGGGCTTGTCCGAGTCTTGATGAGACCCACTTTTTTCGGAGAGACGATTTCCAGTCAGG
>WNGH01000803.1_pt1 | contig 27910 bp, 27 predicted proteins | sample 5400631 | NCBI WGS metagenome assembly WNGH01 (sample SAMN13153373, study PRJNA577476) | soil metagenome | isolation source: 115 cm soil or saprolite under Garry oak tree replicate 1 | place: USA:California | collected 2016-06-15
TACTGGTGCGGGGCAATCCCGGTGGTCTGCTTGAACACCCGGGCAAAATGATAGGGGCTCATCGCCAGCGCGCCGGCGATTTCGGAAAGCGCCACACCCTTACCGAGATTCTCGTTGATGTACTCGGTCGCGCGCCGGAGCTTGAACGAGGGCAGCACGGTCGCGGTGGGCCGCAACGCGGCTCCGGCGGTCGAATAGCGTCTGAGCAGATGGACCGCCAGCGCGCTCGACAGCGATTCGGCATACAAACGGCCACCGAATCCTTCGCACTCGACTTCGGCGAGGAGCGACAAGCCAAGCTGCTCGATCTGCGGATCACGCGTGCCGAAGTTATCGAGTATTTCAACGCGTTCCGGGTGGATTTCCCCCGCGACCGCGGCGGCGTTCCGGATCAGCGCCGGAGCCAGCCACAACGCGACGAAATCGGCTTGCCCCCGGTGCTGCCATCCCTTGCGCTTGCCGGGCGGGGTAACGGTAATGTCGCCCTTGGTGAAACGCCTGCGGTCAGCCTTCTTGCATCGGGTCTGCACCATGATCACGGGAGGCCCGAGATGGACGGTGACCAGAGCTGCAGGCGATCGTGCAACGACGTCGATCTCGTGGATGCAGTAACGCTCGACGACGATGCCGTTCCACCCGCGCGGCTGGCTCGACTCGAGCGGCGCCGGCAGCACGCCCGCGATCACGACAGGACCCGGAATCACTCCGGCTGACAACTCATGGGCAAACATCGCTGCTTCCTGTCCAACGGCAGAAATGGGGTCTGAGTAACATTTTCGAGAGCCGAAAACAATTACTCCGACCCTGTTTCTTATATGTTATGACCCTGTTTGTTACACAGTTGCCACTACCAGTGGCGGCGTACGAAAATCGCTTGCCCGGGATAGCGGACCGCGCGCCTCTTCGCATGGAAGACGCCACGCAGACCTTCGATTTCGACGCTCTTTGCCCGCTCTCCCTCGAACATGTGAGCCGATGTACCGGAAGATTGAGTCTGCTCTTCTTGTTCTGCCAGTGTCAACATCCTGGCGCCAATATCATTTGTAAATGGGGTCGCGGGTTTTCCGAGGACCCGCTTATGTCCTCGCGCGGAAAAACAGGGTCTTCAGCGTAAATCCTCAGGATGAGTGAAATTATTCGCGCACTACGCGAATCCTTCGCATCAACAGAATGTTTCGCCAGCGATCTTGAGGCTGCTCTTTCCTCGCGTCCTCTGCGTCCTTCGGACTATACGTTTTTTTTCCCTAATCCCCCAGCGCTACGCCCTCGCGACGCGGATCGGCGCCGCCCGCCCAACCAGAAGGCGTGCGCACGATGCCGTGCAGGCCGCTTGTTTCGGGGCGGATGCGCACGGCGTGACCCATTTGCTGGAGCGCCGGAGCGAGTTTTTCCAGCGGCGTGCCCTGCTCGAGCTCCGTCGGACCGTTGCGGCTCCCCCTGTGCGGGCTCGCGATCGCCTGCTGGATGTCCATGCCCCGGTCGAGCACGCCCACCAGCGTCTGGGCGACATAGTTGATGATCGAGTGGCCGCCGGGAGAGCCGATCACCATATACAACTGTCCTTTTTCATCGAACACCATGGTCGGCGCCATCGAGCTGCGCGGGCGCTTGCCCGCCTCGACGCGGTTCGCGACCGGCCTGCCCCCTTGCTCGGGCGTCCAGGAAAAGTCCGTGAGCTCGTTGTTGAGCAGAAACCCGCGCACCATCTGGCGGTTGCCGAACGCCGCCTCGATGCTCGTCGTCATCGCCACGGCGTTGCCTTCGGCGTCGACGATGGAGACGTGCGTGGTCGAGGGAAGCTCGGGCGGCTCGGCGAGGCCGTACGCGCCTGGAACGCCGGGGGGCGCGCCCGCTCGCGCCCGGCCCATCGAGCGCCGTACATCGATGAGCTTCGCGCGCGAAGCGAGGTAGCGCGAATCGAGCAGCGCCGCGAGCGGCGCCGCTACGAAATCCGGATCGGCGATGTAGAGATTGCGGTCGGCGTAGGCGAGCCGCCCGGCCTCGGCGAACAGGTGTACCGCTTCGAGCGAGTCCGGCCGCAGCGCGCGCGGGCCGACGCGCTCGAGAATTCCCAGAATCTGCAGAACGGTGAACCCGCCGGAGCTGGGCGGAGGCATGCCGCAGATTTTCCAGCGGCGGTACGCGCCGCAAAGCGGCTCCCGCTCCTTTGCGGCGTAGGCGGCAAGATCCGTTTCAGCGAGGTCACCGGGCGCTCGTTCGCGGCCGCGCACTGCGGCGACGATGTCGCGGGCGATGGCGCCGCGATAAAACGCGCCGGCGCCCTCCGCCGCGATGCGTCTCAACACGGCGGCGAACTCGAGGTTCTTCAGGACCGCGCCCGCCGGCTTGGCGGTACCGTTCTGCAAATAGAAATAGCGGCGCGCATTGTCGTCGCGCGCGAGATAGCGGTCGGCGGCGAGCAGCGCGTGCAGCCGCAGCGAGATCGGGAACCCGTCCTCGGCCAGCCTTATCGCCGGCTCGAACAGCCTCGCCCAGGGAAGCTTGCCGTGCCCGCGGTGCGCAAGCTCGAGCATCCTCAGCAGTCCCGGCACGCCCGCCGATTTTCCGCTCACGACCGCGTCGGGCCAGTCGAGCGGCCGGCCCGATGCATCGAGAAACCGGTCGCCTCTCGCCGCCGCCGGAGCGGTTTCCCGGCCGTCGTATGCCCTGAGCTTGCGCTCGTGCGCGCCGTAATACAGGAGGAAGCCGCCGCCGCCGATGCCCGAGGATTGCGGCTCGACCAGGTTCAGCACCAGCTGCACGGCGATCGCCGCGTCCACCGCGTTGCCGCCCTGGCGCAGGACGTCGTAGCCGGCGCGGGCTGCGAGCCGGTGCGCCGCCACCACCATGAAGCGCTTTGCGGTGACGACCTGTTTGGGCGCGATCGGAGTCGCCGGCTCGGGAGCGGGTTGCGCCTGCGGCGCGGCGCACGCGAAAAGGGACGCCGCTGCGATTGCGACGGCAACGAAGATCTTAACGGGATTCAAGCGGCGCACAGCCTAACACGACCCTATCCACCCCTTGTGAAAAGGGTGGCTCGAAGGGCCGGTCGGCGGTCCCTCGGCTAAAATGGAACTTGGCCGGCGGCGACCGGTCAAGACTGCAAGACCCGATGAGCTTACAAAAAGTCCTCCGTTTCTCCGCCCTGCTCCTTCTGCTTCCGGCGCTCGCGTCGGGCCAGCCGGCGCCGGAATGGGCGCCGCCGAAAGGCGTCACCCGGGTCACGACGGTGGAGGGGATCACGGAATACCGGCTCGGCAACGGCCTGAAGGTCCTGCTCATCCCCGACCGCTCGATCGACACGGTAACGGTCAATGTCACCTACCTCGTGGGCTCGCGTCACGAGGGCTACGGCGAGACCGGAATGGCGCACCTGCTCGAGCATCTGATGTTCCGCGGCACAAAGCGCTTTCCCAACATCAAGGGCGACTTTCTTCAGCACGGGGCGCGCTACAACGGCAGCACCTCGTTCGACCGCACCAACTACTTCGAGACCTTTCCGGCGAACGAGGCCAATCTCGACTTCGTGCTCGATGTCGAGGCCGACCGCATGGTGCACTCCTTCATCGCGAAGAAGGATCTCGACGCGGAGATGACGGTCGTGCGCAACGAGTTCGAGGCGGGAGAGAACAGCTCGTTCAACGTGCTGCGCGAGCGGGTCGCCGCGAGCGCCTATCTCTGGCACAACTACGGCAACGCCATCATCGGCGCGCGCTCCGACATCGAGAACGTCCCGATCGAACGGCTGCAGGGGTTCTACCGCCACTATTACCAGCCCGACAACGCGGTGCTGCTGATCTCGGGCAAGTTCGACGACGTCGTCGCGCTCAAGCTCGTGCAGAAGCGCTTCGGCGGCATTCCCAAGCCCGCGCGCGCGCTGCGCCGGACCTATACCGTCGAGCCGACCCAGGACGGCGAGCGCACCGTGACGCTCAGGCGCGCGGGGGACGTGCAGCTCGTTTCGGCCCTCTACCACGTGCCCCCCGGAGCGCATCCCGAATACGCCGCAGTGGACACATTGGTCGCGCTGGTCAACCACGTCCCATCGGGCCGGCTGCACAAGGTGCTGGTCGAGACCGGGCTGGCAAGTTCGGTGTTCGGCACCGAGCGGCAGCAGCGCGAGGCCGGGTTCGCCTATTTCGGAGCGAGCGTCAGGCAGGGCGCGTCGCTCGAGGCGGCGCGCGACGCGCTGCTCGGGGTCCTGGAGGGTATTGCGCGCAACCCGGTCACCGAAGACGAAGTCCAGCACGCCCGCACCCGGCTCGTCAACGAGATCGAACTGGCGCTCGCGGACTCCCGCGAGCTCACCAGCGTCCTGTCCGAGTTCGCAGGCGTCGGCGATTGGCGGCTGCTCTTTTTGCACCGCGACCGGCTCAAGCAGGTCAGCGCCGCCGATGTCCAGGCCGTCGCCACCCGCTATTTGAAGCCTGCGAACCGCACCCTCGGGATGTTCATTCCTACCCAGTCACCCGGCCGCGCCGAGATCCCGCCGGCGCCCGATGTCGCCGCGCTGCTCAAGGACTACCGCGGCTCGGGCGCCGTCGCGCAAGGCGAAGGCTTCGATCCGACCCCCCAGAACATCGAGGCGCGCATCATCCGCAGGACGCTCCCCGGAGGCATGAAGCTCGCGCTGCTGCCGAAAAAGACCCGCGGCGCCACGGTCGTCTCGCGGCTTTCCCTGCAGTGGGGTGACGAGCAGAGCAAGATGAACCGCAACACCGCCTGCAGCATCGCAAGCGCGATGCTGCTGCGCGGCACGCGGAAGAATACGCGCGAGCAGCTGCGCAACCAGTTCGACCGGCTCAAGGCGAGCGTGGGCGTGGGCGGGGAAGGCGGCCCGATCGAGACGGTGCGCGAGAACCTTCCGGCGACGCTCAGGCTGGTCGCCGAGGTGCTGCGCCAGCCGTCGTTTCCGCGAAACGAGTTCGAGCAGTTGCGCAGTACTGCGCTCACGAGCATCGACGGCGAGCGCAGCGACCCGAGCGCGCTCGCCGCGCTCGCGCTCGCGCGGCACCTGAATGCCTACCCGCCCGAGCACTGGCTCTACACCGCCACGCTCGACGAACGCAGCGCGCGGCTGAAGGCGCTTGCGCTCGACGAGGTCAGCAAGTGCCACGCCGATTTCTACGGCGCCTCAGACAGCGAGCTCGCGGTGGTCGGCGATTTCGACCCGGAGGAGATCACGCGGCTCGCGGCGGAGCTGTTCGGCGACTGGAAAAGCCCCCGGCCTTACGCGCGCATTGCGCTTCGCTACACGGACGTGCCGCCGATCGATCGCTCGATCAGCACCCCCGACAAGGCGAACGCCGTGCTGCGCGCGGGGATGCTGCTCAAGCTGCGCGACGACGACCCCGAGTATCCGGCGCTGCTGCTCGGCAACTATCTGCTCGGCGGCTCTTCGGACTCGCGCCTGGCGCGGCGCATCCGCGAGAAGGAGGGGCTGTCGTACAGCGTCGGCTCGTTTCTCTCCGCCGACAGCTTCGACGAGCGCGGCAGCTTCGGCGTCTTCGCCATCTACGCGCCGCAGAACCGTGCGAGGGTCGAAGCCGCCACCGGGGAAGAGATCCGCAGGGCGCTCGCCGAGGGTTTCGACGCCGCAGAAGTCGAAGCTGCGAAGAAGGGCCTGCTGCAGGCGCGCCAGCTTGCGCGCTCCAACGACGAGAATCTCGCTGCTCGCCTGGCTTCTTATCTCGTGCTCGGCCGCACTTTCGTCTGGGACATGGACCTCGAGCGCAGGATCGCGGCGCTGACGCCGAGAGAGATCGTCGAAGCGATGCGCCGCCATCTGGATCCGGCGAGGCTTTCCGTCGTCAAGGCCGGAGATTTCACCAGCATCGCCGCCGGTCAGCCGGCGCCCGCCGCGAGCAATTGATCGCAGTGCGCCGCAGGGTCACTTCAGCTCTTCGTAGCGAATCGCAAGGATTTCGAGCGGTTCGTCGCCCGCGGGCGTCTTGACGGTCACGACGTCGCCTTCCCGGGCCTTGATCAGCGCCCGGGCGACAGGCGAAAGCCACGATACGCGCCCGCGCACGGGATCGACTTCGTCGCTGCCGACGATGCTGACCGCGTGCTCCTTGCCCTTGGCGTCGCGGTAGGCGACGGTGGCACCGAAGAATACCCGCTCCTGATCCTGGTCGCGGGGATCGACCACTTCGGCGATCTCGAGCCGCTTCATGAGGAAGCGGATGCGCCGCTCGATCTCGCGCAAGCGGCGCTTGCCGTAGATATAGTCGGCGTTTTCCGACCGGTCGCCGTTGGAAGCGGCCCATGCCACGGTCTTCACCAGCTCCGGCCGCTCGACTTCGACCAGCGTCTTCAGCTCCGATTTCAGGCGAGCGAGGCCCGCGGGGGTGATGTAGTTCTTCCCCCCTTGGGGCGAGAGCTGCTCGGGCTCGAGGTCTTGCTCGGGCGCATCGTCTTCGCGGGTAAATGCCTTGCTCATGTGAGCGTATGTTAATGCCGGTCTGGACCGGCGGCTCAATTATAATGGCGGCGACCGAGCCCGGAATCCGCCGATACAGCCATGCAGATCAGCAAGCGCGCCAGGGAGATCACGCTGGTGCTGCTGGTGGCCTTCGCCGCCGCCCTGGCCAATCTCCCTGGGGACGTGGTCGGGAAACTCAGCATCCAGCGCGATTTCCTGCTCGGAATGCTCGCGCTCACCGTGTTCATCGCGCTGTTTCTGTACCTCAAGTTCCAGTTCTTTTTCCTGGTGGTGCTTCTCGCGGTCGCCGCGAACATGCCCGCCGAAGTCGCCGACAATCTCGGCATCTCGAAGACGCCTCTGATCATCGCCATGGCGACCACGGTCGGCTTCTCGCTCATCAACTACGTGATCGACCTTTTGCCGACCGGACTCGAGAAAACACCCAGGCAGAAAAGCGCCGAAGGCATCAAAGTTCTGTTGTACGCCATCGAAAAGGGAAATCTCAAGTATGCCCATAAGATCTTGTCCCAGAATTTCGATCCGAACCTGGTCGCCGAAAACGGCTATACGCCCCTCATGCACGCCGCGGCGCGCGGCGATGCCAGAATGGTGGACCTGCTGCTCAGGAACGGGGCGAACGTCAACACGGTCAGCAGGGAGGGCGACACCGCGATCGAGCTTGCGCTGCGGGTCGGCGCCCAGGAATGCGCCGATATCCTGAAAAAAGCGCGCGCCGAGCAGGCAGCGCGCGAGCAGGCGCTGCGGCCCGGGCAGGTCTAAATCTTTGCCTGACGCCCCCGCCGCGCCGGCGGCGACGCCGCGGTGAACCGGGCTCGGGCGTTCTGTAACAGTGTGTTTCCTGCCGGGAGCAGCCCGGAACTTCAAGGCGCCCAGCGTTGCCAAAGACGGGTCATGAATTGATGGAGGATCCCATGTCCAGGAAAAATTTTGTTTGGGCGCTGGCTGCGTCCGTCGCCATCGCCGCCGTACTGGGGTTTGCCGGTGGCCGGCTCGCCCCGATTTCCAGCTCCCAGGCCGTGACGCCGCAGCCCGAGCAGCCGGCGGCGCAGTCCGCCGCGCGCGCGCTTCCGGATTTCAGCGCGCTGGTCGAGCAGTACGGCCCGGCCGTGGTCAATGTCGGCACGACCGCGCGGGTGCGCACCCAGGCCCCGCAGTTTCAACTCGATCCGGGCGATCCCTTCTTCGAGTTCTTCCGCCGCTTCCAGATTCCGGAGGGCGACGCCATACGCAGGGGAGTCGGGTCGGGCTTTATCGTCAGCGCCGACGGCTTTATCCTCACCAACGCGCACGTGGTCGACGACGCCACCGAAGTGACGGTCAAGCTCACCGACAACCGCGAGTTCAAGGCCAAGGTGCTCGGCGTCGACCGCCGCACCGACGTGGCGCTGGTGAAGATCGACGCGAAAAACCTGCCGACCGTGCGCATCGGCGACGTATCCAAGGTGAAAGTCGGCGAATGGGTCGCCGCGATCGGCTCGCCGTTCGGCCTGGAGAACTCCGTCACCGCGGGCATCGTCTCCGCCAAATCGCGCTCGCTGCCGGACGAGAACTACGTGCCGTTCATCCAGACCGACGTCGCGATCAATCCCGGCAACTCCGGCGGGCCGCTGTTCAACATGAACGGCGAAGTGATCGGCATCAATTCGCAGATCTACAGCCGCACCGGCGGCTACATGGGGCTGTCGTTCGCGATTCCCATCGACGTCGCGATGAAGGTCAAGAACGACCTGCAGAAGTACGGCAAGGTGAGCCGCGGGCGCCTGGGCGTCACCGTCCAGACGGTGAGCCAGGAGCTGGCGGACTCCTTCGGACTGAAGAAGGCGCAGGGCGCGCTGGTCGCGTCGGTCGAATCGGGCAGCCCCGCCGAGCGGGCCGGGATCAAGGAAGGCGACATCATCGTCGGGGTGAACGGGCGCGCGGTCGAGCAGTCCTCCGACCTGCCGCGCATCATCGGGGAGGCCCGTCCCGGGACCGTCGTCACGATCCGGGTGTGGCGCCAGGGCGAGACCAAGGAGCTCAGCGCTTCCCTGGGCGAAATGCCGGCCGAGAAGGTGGCTTCGGCCGACAGCGGCCCGGGCGCGCAGCCGAGCAAGCTCGGCGTCGCGGTGCGGCCCCTTACCGATGAAGAGCGCAAGCAGATCGACGCCGCAAGCGGCTTGCTCGTCGAGGGAGTCGAGGGCGCGGCGGCACGCGCCGGCGTGCAGCCGGGCGACGTGATTCTCGCCCTCAACAACGAGCCGGTGAAGAACGTCGCGCAGCTGCGCCGGATCGTGAACAGGGCGCGCGGCAGCGTCGCGCTGCTCATCCTGCGCGAAGGCAACAAGATCTACGTCCCGGTCAGACTGAGCTAGTCCGCTTCCCCGAAGACGGAGCCGCGCCTCGAAGGCGCCGCTTTTTTCACCTGGAGGAAGGGCGCCCTCCTCCCCGGCTGCTAGAATCGGCCGACTCCGAGGAGGACACCATGGCTGCTCCACGCGCTCTCCAGTTCGACACCCTCAGCCTGCACGCGGGCCAACGGCCGGATCCGGTCACCGGCGCGCGCGCAACGCCGATCTACTTCACCACCTCGTTCGTGTTCCGCGATGCCGACCATGCCGCGGCGCTGTTCAACATGGAGCGCGCCGGGCATGTCTACTCGCGCATCTCCAATCCGACCAACGCCGTGCTCGAGGAGCGCGTAGCGGCGCTGGAAGGAGGCGTCGGCGCCGTTGCGACCGCGAGCGGCCAGGCGGCCCTGCATCTTGCCATCGCCACGATTGCGGGCAGCGGCTCGCACCTCGTCGCCTCGCGCGCCCTCTACGGCGGCTCGCACAATCTGCTCTCCTATACGCTGCCGCGCTTCGGCATCGAGACCTCGTTCGTCAATCCGCGCGATCTCGCCGCCTGGAAAAACGCGATCCGGCCGAGCACGAAACTCCTTTTCGGCGAGACGCTCGGCAATCCTGGGCTCGACGTGCTCGACATTTCGTCGGTGGCCGCGATCGCGCACGAGGCGAAGCTCCCGCTCTTCGTGGACGCGACGTTCACCACGCCTTACCTGCTGAAACCCTTCGATCACGGCGCCGATCTGCTCTACCACTCGGCGACGAAATTCCTCGGTGGCCACGGCGTCGCCATCGGCGGCGTGCTGGTGGACGGCGGCACCTTCGACTGGGAGGCTTCGGGAAAATTTCCGGAGCTCACCGAGCCCTACGCCGGCTTTCACGGCATGGATTTCCAGGAGGAATCGACCGTCGCCGCCTTCCTGCTGCGCGCGCGCCGCGAGGGCCTGCGCGACTTCGGCGCCTGCATGAGCCCGGCGAGCGCGTTCCAAATCCTGCAGGGCATCGAGACGCTGCCGCTGCGCATGCGGCGCCACGTCGAGAACACGCGCAAGGTGGTCGAATTTCTCGGCAGCCAGGCCGCGGTGGAATCCGTCGCGTACCCCGAGCTGCCCTCGCACCCGGATTACGAGCTCGCAAAGAGCCTGCTGCCGCGCGGCTGCGGCGCGGTGCTCAGCTTCAACCTGAAAGGCGACCGGGCGGCAGGGGCGCGTTTCATAGAAACTCTCAGGATCTTCTCGCACCTCGCCAACGTGGGTGACGCCAAGTCGCTCGTCATCCATCCGGCGAGCACGACCCACTTTCGCATGAGCGACGCGGCGCTCGCCGAAGCGGGCATCGCGCCGGCCACCATCCGGCTCTCGATCGGACTCGAGGATCCGGACGACCTGATCGAGGATCTGTCGCGCGGCCTGCGCGCCGCCACGGGCTGAAGATGGAACTCCGGGTCGCAGGCAAAGCCGCCTACGCCTACACCGGCGGCAAAACCTTCGATCCGAAGCTGCGCGCGGTCATCTTTATCCACGGCGGCGAGCAGGACCACTGCGTCTGGGCGCTGCAGTCCCGCTATCTCGCGCATCACGGCTATGGCGTGCTCGCGGTCGATCTCCCCGGTCACGGCAAGACCGAAGGCCCACCCCTCGCGCGCATCGAGGACATGGCCGACTGGGCCATCGCCCTGCTCGACGCGGCCCGGGTCAAGACCGCGGCGCTCATCGGGCACAGCATGGGCTCGCTCGTCGCGCTCGAGTGCGCGGGGCGATATCCGGGGCGTGTCAGCCGCATCGCGCTGCTCGGCACCGCTTTCCCGATGCGCGTTTCGCCCGGGCTGCTCGAGGCGACGAAGAACGACGAGCCCGCGGCGCACGGCATGATCAACATCCGGTCCCATGCAAGCTACGCCCACTACCCGAGCAATCCGGGGCCGGGCTTCTGGGTGATCGGCGGGAACCTGCGCCTGATGCAGCGTCAGAGGCCGGGCGTGCTGCACGCCGATTTCGCCGCGTGCAACGACTACGCGGCCGGCTTCGCGCGCGCATCGCAGGTGAAGTGCCCCGCTCTGTTTCTTCTCGGAGAGCGCGATGCGATGACTCCGGCCCGCGGCGCGCTCGAGATCGCCGGGGCGATCAAAGACGCCAAAGCAACAATCCTGGACGGCAGCGGCCACAACCTGATGGCGGAGAGGCCCGATGAAGTGCTCGATGCTCTGGTCGAATTTCTAAACGCCTAATCCCGCAGCACCAGCAGCACCGGCTGATGGTCCGAGGCGTCCGTCGCCTCGTCGACCACGACGTCCTCGACGCGCCCCGCGAGGTCCTCGGTGACGAAGACGAAATCACAGGCGAACGCCGGCCCCGGCCACTGCGCCTTGTCGTGCACGCCGAGCGTGGGCGCGTGCGGCTTTCCGGGATGGCGCAGCTGCCAGGCGTCGCGGTAGGCCGGCACGCCCGGTGCGAGCGGCGCCTGCATGCGTGCGTGGAGCGGATCCTCCGGCCGGAAATTGAAGTCGGCGGTAAGAACGCCGCACGCGGGGCGCGGCACCCGCTCGAAAGGACCGCCCTTTTTCTCCTCGTGGGTCGCGTCCCCCGCGTGGTCGGCCGCCTCGACCTGCAAGTCGCGCAGCCGCTCGACTTGCGCCGCGCGCTGCTTCGCCGAGTAGTACTCGAGGTGCGCGGTGGTGACGCGCACAGGGCCCGAGCGCGACTGCAGCACGACTTCCACCGCCGCGCGCTGCATGCTCGGTACGGACGGGTCCGCCGGCCACGGCAGCAGATGCCGGAACGCCTGCAGTACCGGCAGGCGGGTGACGATCGCGTTGCCGAACCGGTGCCGGTCGCCGTCCGGCCCGATCACGTCGATCGCCGCGCCTTTCACCGGCGTGTAGCCCGCGAGCAGGTTCGCCAGCGTCTGGTACTGGTCCTCGCCCGAGCCGCCCGGCAGGCCGGCATAGTTGCAGGCGACTTCCTGCAGGCAGAGGACGTCGAAGTCGGCCATCGCGCGCGCGGCGGCTACGATGCGGGCCGGATTGACCCAGCCGTCACAGCCCCGGCACCATTGGACGTTCCAGGTGATGAGTTTCATGCGGCAAAGAACCCGTTTGTCCGGATGAAATCATAGCAGCGACGCCCCGCAGAGCCTGCGGGCGTCCCGACGGACCGGCGAGCGTACAATGATCCTCACCGTGCTCCCGGGCAGGGCGGGACCGAGAATGAAGAAAATTATCTGCGCGGTTTTTTTTGCGACGACGACCGGCCATGCGATGGCACAAGCGGGCGGCGCGGCCGAGGGCGCTCGCCCCAGCACGTCCGCTCCCAGCCAGGGAGAGAAACTCACCGCCGTCGTTTTGACCGGCGCGGTTGCGGGGATCATCGCCCATTCGACGCCCGCTACCGCCAGCAATCACTAGGGACCAGGGGGCTTTCAAACCCTTGCTCCTCGACTTTGACCAACGCCCGGCAAAAGACGACAATCACGGCGTCATAGCATCGGATCCAGGTCTCACAACCAGCGGAGCAAGCACTTAAGGGGAACACAAATGGCCACGTACGACGAACACAAGCAAGGGGCAGGGTTCGCTTCGGTCGTGCAGAACGTTCTGTCGCTCGTTCCGAAAGATGTGCGCGAGCTCGTCGGAAAGATCAGCGGCATCCTGCTGATTATTGCCGTGCCGGTGGCGATCATCCTGGTCGTGATGATCCTCTATAACCTGAAGCAGATATCCAGGGACGTGCCCTGCTGGCAGGTACAAGTGATCGGCAACCGGGTCTTCAAGGTGAATGCGTGCACGGGCGAGCTTTCGGAAATGCCCGAACTGTCCTTTAGGGCGGCGGCCAAATCGGCGCCGGCCAAATCAGCGGGGAACAGAACCAGGGCCGCGGCCAAATAAGCTCGGGCAGCGTGCCTTCCCCGAACGGGTGAGGCCGGAACCGTGACAGGGAAGGCCGCACCCCTTCTCTGCGGCGCCTTGGCGCTGGCCGCTCTGTGCTGCGCGAGCCTCGCGCATGCGCAGCGCTCTCCGATCGAAAGAATCAAGCTCCCGCCCGGCTTCGTCATCAGCGTGTTCGCCGAGGATGTCCCGGACGCGCGCTCGATGGCGCTCGGAAAAAATAGCGTGCTCTTCGTCGGCACGCGCGCCGACCGCGTGTACGCCGTGCGCTACCGCGACGCAAAGGCGACGCGGGTCGCCACGATCGCCTCGGGCCTCAACATGCCGAACGGCATCGCGCTCCGGGACGGCGCGCTCTACGTCGCCGAGGTGAATCGCATCCTGCGCTTCGATGATATCGAAGCGAAGCTCGATTCCCCGCCCAAGCCGGTGGTCGTGACCGAGCGCTTTCCCCGCGACACGCACCACGGCTGGAAATTCATCCGCTTCGGACCGGACGGCTGGCTCTACGTGCCGGTCGGCGCGCCGTGCAACATCTGCGAGCCGAACGCCGAGCGCTACGCGCTCATCTCGCGCATCCGCCCCGACGGCTCGGGCTACCAAGTGTTCGCGCGCGGCGTGCGCAACTCGGTCGGCTTTGACTGGGATCCGCGCACGAAGGAGCTGTGGTTCACCGACAACGGCCGCGACTGGCTGGGCGACGACCTGCCCGCGGACGAATTGAACCACGCGCCCAAATCGGGCATGCATTTCGGCTATCCTTATTGCCACCAGGGCGACACACCCGATCCAGAGCTTGGCAAGCGTCCCTGCTCCGAATTCAGTCCCCCGGCGGTGAAGCTCGGACCGCACGTCGCCTCCCTCGGGATGCGTTTCTACACCGGCAGCCAGTTCCCGGCCGAATACCGCAACAACATCTTCATCGCGGAGCACGGTTCCTGGAACCGCAGCAGCAAGATCGGCTATCGCATCGAGCGCGTCGTGGTCGAAGGCGGCCGCGTCGCGAAGCACCAAGTGTTCGCGGAGGGCTGGCTGCAGGGCGATTCGGTCCTGGGCCGGCCCGTTGACCTCGAGGTCATGCCCGACGGCTCGCTGCTGGTCTCCGACGATCACGCGGGGGCGATTTATCGCATCGCGTATCGCGGCCGTTAGCTCCCCTGTCGAAAGGCGCAAGTCGCGGCCCGACATCCAGGTAATTCGGCCGCAAATCAAAACCTTGGAGTTCCGATTCCCGCCTCGTTTCCCGCTTCGATCCCCCGAACGAATCCTTCCCCATCCGGGCGATTACTGTATATAATCACAGGCACGTCAGGGCGCGCCGGACCGGCGCCCGGCCGCACGCGGCAAACCCAGACAGGTAATATAAGGCATCATGAACGAGTTGCTTTCCCCCGCCGCCGAGGCGATCCCCGAGCAGGAGATCTGCCGCGAGACGCTGCTCGAGAAGTACGCCAAGGGCAAGGAACAGAGCATTGCGGAGGTGCGCGAGCGCGTCGCGCGGGCGCTTGCGGCGGCGGAGCCGCCGGATAAGCGCGCCCACTGGGAGCGCCGCTTCTACGAGGCGATGGAAGCGGGCTTCATCCCCGCCGGCCGCATCAATTCCGCCGCCGGCATCCCGATGGCGGCGACGCTCATCAACTGCTTCGTCCAGCCGGTGGGCGACTCGATCTCCGAGGTCGTGGACGGGCGGCCCGGCATCTATACCGCGCTCCAGGAAGCCGCCGAGACCATGCGCCGCGGCGGCGGCGTGGGCTACGATTTCTCGGCGATCCGCCCCAAGGGCGCCGAGGTCAAGGGCACGCGCTCGCGCGCGTCGGGCCCGGTGTCCTACATGCGCGTCTTCGACCGCTCCTGCGAGACCGTGGAATCCGCCGGCGCGCGCCGCGGCGCGCAGATGGGCGTGCTGCGCTGCGACCATCCCGACATCGAGGACTTCGTCCACGCCAAGGACGAGGGCGACCTCGCCAACTTCAACATCTCGGTCGGCGTGACCGACGCCTTCGTGCAAGCGGTCGAGAACGACGCCGAGGTCGAGCTCGTGCACAAGGCGAAGCCGCACGCGGACGCGATCGCTGCTGGCGCATACCAGAGAGGCGACGGCCTGTGGGTGTATCGCAAGCTCCGAGCGCGCGACCTGTGGGACCAGATCATGCGCTCGACCTACGACCATGCCGAGCCGGGAATTCTCTTCCCCGACCGCATCAACCGGGACAACAACCTCTACTACTGCGAGGCGATCGAGGCGACGAATCCGTGCGCCGAGCAGCCGTTGCCTCCGTACGGCTGCTGCTGCCTCGGCTCGATCAATCTCACGCGCTTCGTCGCAAAGCCGTTCTCGGAAGCGGCGAGGTTCGATTTCGATGCCTTCGGCAAGATCGTCGAGGTCTCGGTGCGCATGCTCGATGACGTGCTCGACGTCACCGCCTGGCCGCTCAAGGCGCAGCACGAGGAGGCGATGGCGAAGCGCCGCGTGGGCCTCGGGTTCACGGGCCTGGGCGACGCGCTCATCATGCTGCGACAGCGCTACGACAGCGAGGCGGCGCGCGAGACCGCGGCGCGGATCACCGAGTTCATGCGCGACGCGGCCTACCGCGCCTCGTGCGAGCTCGCGCGCGAGCGCGGCGCGTTCCCGCTCTTCAACGCCGACATGTACCTCTCGGGCGCGAGCTTTGCCACGCGGCTGCCGCAGGAGATCAAGAACCTCGTGCGCAAGCACGGCATCAGGAACTCGCACCTCCTCTCGATCGCGCCCACGGGCACGATCAGCCTCGCCTTTGCCGACAACGCCTCGAACGGCATCGAGCCGCCCTTTTCCTGGACCTACACGCGCAAGAAACGCATGGCGGACGGCACGATGAAGGAGTTTCCGGTCGAGGATTACGCGTGGCGCCTGTACCAGCGCATGGGCGGCGACATGGAGAAGCTGCCGCCCTGGTTCGTCACCGCGCTGGAACTCTCCGCCTCGGCGCACGAGAAGATGGTCGCCGCGGTCGCTCCCTATATCGACACGGGCATCTCCAAGACCGTCAACGTGCCGGAGAACTATCCCTACGCCGACTTCCAGAACCTCTACTTCGAGGCGTGGAAATCGGAGCTGAAGGGGCTTGCCACCTACCGGCCGAACAACGTCATCGGCTCGGTGCTCTCGGTCGGGCCGCAGTCTGCGCCGCAGGACTTCGTCAACAACGACCGCAACCGCAGGATCGAGATCAAGGCGGTGCCCGAGCCCGTGCTCGCGAGCCTCCGCTGGCCGGGGCGGCCGAACCTCGCCGGCGGCAACCCGGCGTGGACCTACATGATCGAGCACCCGCACGGGCAGTTCGCGCTCTTCGTCGGCCACGTCGAGAGCGAAGTGCGAGCGCATCCCTTCGAGGTCTGGGTGAACGGCGCCGAGCAGCCGCGCGGCCTCGGGGCGGTCGCGAAAACGCTTTCGATGGACATGCGCGCGAACGACCCGGCATGGCTGCGCCTGAAGCTCGACACGCTCGCCAAGACCGCGAGCGACGACGCCTTCGACATGCCCTTCCCGCCGCACGGCGAGAAGAAGCGCATGCCGAGCCTCTGCTCGGCCGTCGCGCAGCTGGTGCGCTGGCAGTGCGAAGAGTTGCGCGCGCTGCCCGACGAAAAGCGCGGACCGGTGATCGACGCGATGTTCAGCCTGAAGGAGCCGAAGACCGGGGCCGACGGCACCATGTCGTGGACCGTGGACGTGCTCAACCCGGCCGGGCGCGACGACTTCGTGCTGGGCCTGAAGGAAATCACCTTGCCCGACGGAGTCACGCGCCCCTACTCGATGTGGCTCTCGGGCGAATACCCGCGCGCGCTCGACGGCCTGTGCAAGATCCTGTCGCTCGACATGCGCGTGGTCGATCCCGCCTGGATCGGGATGAAGCTGCGCAAGCTGTTGAACTACCCCGAGCCGCTCGGCGATTTCATGGCGTTCGTGCCGGGATCGCGCAAGCAGCAGAACTGGCCCTCGACCGTGAGTTACGTCGCGCGCCTCATCATCCACCGCTACGCCATGCTCGGCATCCTCGACGAGGAAGGCTACCCGGTGCAGGCGATGGGCGTGCTCGAGACGCCCGCGCCCGGCGCGGCGCCGAAGATGAAGGGCATGAAATGCCCTGAGTGCAGCAACTACGCGGTGATCAGGAAGGACGGCTGCGATTTTTGCAGCGCATGCGGGTGGGTGGGGGTGTGCGGATAGCCCAATCCGCGCGCAAGCGCGAGATCGTCGCCGACGGCAAGGTGCGCATCGAGGTGATCGCCGAGGGCGCGGGACCTTTAATCGTAATTCTCCCCTCGCGCGGCCGCGATTCGGAGGATTACGACGCGGTCGCCGCGGGGATCGCGGGAGCGGGCTATCGCGTGTTGCGTCCTCAGCCGCGCGGCGCGGGCCGCAGCACCGGGCCGATGAAGAACCTCACGCTGCACGATTTCGCCAACGACGTGGCGGCCGTGATCGGGCACGAGGGGAAAGGCCCCGCGGTCATCGCCGGGCATGCTTTCGGCAACTGGGTCGCGCGCATGACCGCGGTGGACTATCCGCAGCTCGTCCGCGGCGTGATCATCGTCGCGGCCGCCGCCAAGGCTTATCCCAGCGGGTTTGCCGGAGCGAAGGAATTGTCCGAGGCCGTCCGCAAGGCCGGCGACCCTTCCCTTCCGGACGCGGAGCGGCTGAAGTATCTGCACATGGCGTTTTTCGCGCCGGGCCACGACGCAAGCATCTGGCTTAAAGGCTGGCATCCCGAGGTGGACGAGTCGCAGTCCGCCGCCGGCCGCGCGACGAAGCAAAGCGAATGGTGGCCGGGCGGCATGGCGCCGCTCCTCGACCTGCAGGCGGCGCTCGACCCGTTCAAGCCGCGCGGGATGATGAACGAGATGAAGGAAGAGTTTGGCGACCGGGTCACCGTCGCGGTGATCCCCGACGCGAGCCACGCGCTCATCCCCGAGCAGCCGGCTGCGGTGATCGATGCCATCGTCGCCTGGATGCGAGAAGTTTCCCGATAGGCATAAGATAGCGGCGGCTCCACCCAGAGGAGGATTTCCGATGACGAACCCCGAACAGGCGGCGGTTGCGGCCTTGCTCCTGCGCCTCGCGCTGGGCGTGATGTTTCTTGCTCACGCCTGGGTGAAGGTCAAGGTATTTACGCCGTCGGGCACCGCCCAATTTTTCAAATCGCTCGGCCTGCCCGGCGAGCTCGCGTATCTGACGATGGCTGCGGAAATCGGTGGCGGCATCCTGCTCATCCTCGGCATCGAAACTCGCTGGGTGGCGTTGGCCCTGGTGCCGCTCATGCTCGGCACGATCGTGCTGGTTCACGGCAAGGCCGGCTGGCTCTTCACCAACAAGGACGGCGGCTGGGAATATCCCGCTTTCTGGGTGGTGGGCCTGCTCGCGCTGGCGCTGCTGGGAGACGGAGCCGTCGCGCTCGGGCCGAAGCTCGGTCTTTCGTGAAGCCCCATGAGGCTCACGCTCTACTACGCCCCGATCGCCTGCTCGCTCGTCCCGCTCGTGACGCTGCACGAGTCGGGCGCGCAGTTCGAGGTGAAGCCGATCTCGCTCAAGAACGGGCAGCACAAAACCTCCGAGTACATGCGCATCAACCCCAAGAGCAAGGTGCCGGTGCTCGTCGTGGACGGCGAGGCGCTGACCGAGAACGTCGCGATCCTCACCTGGCTCGCGAGCGCCTTTCCCACGGCGAAGCTGCTGCCGACCAACCCGAAGAACGCGATCAGGGCGCTGTCTTTGATGGCGTGGTGCGCATCGGGGCTGCACCCTCCTCTCACGCGGATCTTCGACCCGGCGCGCTATTGCACAGTCCCCGGCAGCGAAGAGAGCATCCGCAAGCTCGCAGTCGAGGAAGTGATCAAGAACTTCAAGATCGTGGACGGCATGCTCGCGGGGAAAGAATGGATGTTCGACCACTGGACCGCGGTGGACGCTTATCTCTTCTGGGTGTGGAGGCGGTTCGGCGTATTCAAGATCGAGATTCCTCCGTTCCCGAGCTACGCGGCGCACGGCGAGCGGATGATGAAGCGCGAGAGCGTGAAGCGCGCGCTCGCCTTCGAGCGCGAGGTCCTCGACCGGGCCGCGAAAGCGGCCTAGCCGCGCGTCACTGAGTGATGCCCAGCCCAGGAATGAGCTTGGAGTAGCGCTCGCTCTCGGCTTTCACGTAAGCGGCAAACGCGTCGGGCGTCATCGGCCCGGCCATGTCGATCGCGAGTGCGGCGAAGCGCTCGCGAACCACCGGCTCGTTCAATACTTTCTGCACCTCCCCGTTCAGGCGCTCGATCACGCGGCGAGGCGTGCCCGCGGGAGCGTAAAGGCCGAAGTGCGGTCCGCCGTCCACCCCTTTGATGCCGGCCTCCTCGAGCGTCGGCACGTCGGGGTAGTCCGGATGGCGACGCTCTCCGGCGACCGCCAGCATGCGCAGCTTTCCAGTCTTCACCTGCGGCAGCCCGACTCCCGGATCGAGCGCGACTTCGATCTGCCCTCCGAGCAGATCCTTGAGCGCCGGCCCGGCGCCCTTGTATGGAATGTGGTTCAGCTTGACCTTCGCCTCGCGGCTGAACACTTCCGTGGCGATGTGGGGCGAAGTCCCGTTGCCCGGCGAGCCGTAGTTCAGCTTGCCCGGGTTGGCGCGCGCGTAGGCGAGAAACTGGGCGAGGTTGGCGACCGGAAGCGACGGGGTGACCACCAGATACAGCGACACCCGGCCGGTGGCCACGACCGGCGCGAACGCCTTGAGCGGATCGAGATCCGGGCGGCGGACCAGGTGCGGCGCGATCATCACGGTGCTGCCCGGCGCATAGACGAGCGTGTAGCCGTCGGGCTCGGCGCGCGCAACGGCCTCGAAACCGACGTACCCGTCCCCGCCTGGGCGGTTTTCCACGACGAACGGCTGGGCAAGCGTTTCGGAGAGACGCGCGCCGAGCACGCGCATGGTGATGTCGGCGACTCCGCCCGGAGCCACGTTGACGATGACGCGCACGGGCTTCGAAGGCCAGGATTGCGCGTGCGATGCTCCCGCCGCGCACAGAGCGAAGAGCAGCGAAAAGATTCTGAACATGGGCCCTCCCCAGAACGTTCCGGAAAGCGAAGTCTAAAGCTCTTTCCTCGCCTTGACGAAGGAATCCTTCAGCGCTTCGTAGCTCTTCACGAAGCCGGCCTTGACCTGCTCCCACGACTCCGCGGAGCTGTGCTTGAGTCCGCCGTACCATTCTGCGGCCTCGTTGCGCTCCCTGCGCAGCGCGCTCAGCGTCGCCCGGGCCTTCTTGCGGGCGGCCTGATCCATCTGGTCCCATTCCCTGTCGAGCTTCCTTTCCATGCGCCGGATGCGCGCATCCAGATCGTCGAGCCCGGCCTTGGCACGCTTGATGGCCTCGTCCCGCTGCTCCACCGTGTAATCCTTGATCGCCCGGCCGGTATCGCCGGCTTTCCTGGAGACATCCTTCGCCGTGGTTTTGCCGGCAGAGGTTTCGGCTGCCAGCGGCGAAACCGCGAGCGGCGCGCCAAGCGCAAGGGCCAGGACAGGAAAGGCAAACGTTCGAACCTTCATTTTTCCTCCTCCACTATGGAATATGCTGCAAAATAGACAGAGGAAACCCCATTCGGTTCGGAGATTCTTCGACCATGAGCGTAGCACGCCAAACGCCAAAGATTGCCTGCTTGTCCAACGGTCCGTACTACCTGCTCCATGACACGACCCCGGCGGCGGTGCCCAACCTGTGCCGTGCCAACGGCGAGCCGTGCGCCAGCGTTCGAGGGGTGGCCCTTTGCCGCTGCGGCGGTTCCAAGAACAAGCCGTTCTGCGACGGGACGCACGGAACCATCGGGTTCACGGATAAGAAGACCGCCGACGGTACCCAGAATCACCGCACGAGCTACGCAGGCAAGCGCATCGCCATTCACGACAACCGTGGCATCTGCTCCCACGCCGGCTTCTGCACGGACCGCCTGAAATCGGTGTTCCGGCTCCGGCGGGAGCCCTGGATCGATCCCGACGGCGCAAACGCCGAAGAAATCATTGAAACGATCAAGAAATGCCCGTCCGGGGCACTGAGCTACTCGATCGAAAACGTCGAGCACCGGGACCAGGACCGCGAGCCGATGGTAACGGTGACAAACGACGGCCCTTACGCGATCACCGGGGGGATCGAGCTGATCGGCGTGACCTTCGGCGAGGGCGCATCGAAGGAACATTACACCTTATGCCGCTGCGGTGCGTCGAAGAACAAGCCGTTCTGCGATGGCTCGCACTGGCAGGTCGGATTCCGGGACGCGGTCCGCTGACGCTCGCGACGTCGAGCTCTTGCATTCACTTGCTGCGGCGATGCTTGGCCCGCTCCGCGAGGCGATGCCTTTCGTGCAGCAGCGATGCCTCGTCGATGCCGCCCGGCTCCGGCCATGCCGACACGGCGCGTCTGACGTCGGCATGCGCCATGGCGACATCGGGATCGTCCGTAAGATAGTTCCGGTAGCGCCGGCCGAACGCCTCGAATGGCCCGGTCGTTCGCTGTCCGCCGATGAGCAGCTCTACGCCTGCCCGCACCGCGTCGGAGAGCTCGTCCCGGGCGACGCGATCGAAATCGCAGATGTGATCGACGTCGGCCATCAGCTCCGACAGCGGCCTCAACCATGCAAAGAACGCATCGCTCATGAGGAGCTGCAGGAACCGGCCCGAAGTCAATACCTGGTGATGGTCTCGCTCGTAATCCCTGCGCGCATCCTGGATCAGCGCGCGATGCAGCCCGCGCAGCGCAGCCGCCAATCTCTTCCAGTCGTCCTCCTGGGGCAGAGAAGTCATCGGTGAGCTCCTTCGGCCGGCATTTCCGCTGAAGCAGGGTGTGACGCGCTTCGCGCCAGCACCCGCTCCGCGATCTAGGCGTGCAGCGCGGCCTCTATCGCCCGCTGCAGGTGCTCCATACCGAATGACACATCCTGCACGGCGCCGTTTACATAAAAGGCGGGAGTCGATCGGACCCCGCTTCTCGCGCCACCGTCGATATGTTCGTGCACTCGCTGCAGGTAGACGTGGTCCCCCATCTCGTAATCGTAGCGCTCGAGTTCAAGCTCCGCGTCCGCGGCATACTGCCTCAGGTTTTTGGGCTTTAGGTGCAGCGGGTGCTCGAATAGGAGGTCGTGCATCTGCCAGAACTTATGCTGCGCCCCGGCCGCCTCGGCCGCCTCGGCCGCCAATTCGGCGTGGGGGTGCACCTCGAGCAGCGGGAAATGCCGGAACACGAAACGCATTCGATCTCCGAAGTGCCTGAGCAGCATCTTGACCGCCGGGTACGCCTGACCGCAGCTCGGACACTCGAAATCCCCGTATTCCACGACAGTCACCCCTGCGGACTCCGGCCCGAGGCTGTGGTCGGCATGACTTACCGCGACCGCGAGCTTGAACGGCTCAGTAGGTCGATTCATCATGGTTCCTTTCTTCCGGGCATCCTTACGCAATTCTACCGAGAAGCGCTGAAACACTAGGGGTCAGCTCGGAGAGTCGGGCGCGGATTTCGAGGTGCGGCCGTTCTCGCTGAAGAACAGGCAGTTCAGAAGACTGCGGGGCAGGCAATGACTATCAGGTGACGCCGGAAAACCGCTTATTGCGCGCCTTCCAGGCGACCCTTCGCAGCGCCATGACCCGGGTAAAGCAGTCCGGGCAGGCATATCGAAGGCCACTGCCGTAGGTTGTGCGCGACAACGGGCGCATGGATGCGGCATCCACCAAACGCCTGCATTCGGGGCATCGCCTCGTTGTCGATGGGTTCGCACTCATGAGTTCACGCTCCAAGGCCGCTGCACGCGACGAAGCGACGGACGCCTAGCGCCGCCGGTACTGCGGCCGGCGCGCAGGCAGCCGCGCCGCCGGGTTTTCGTCCTTGTGCCGGAAGTTGATGCGCCCCTTCGTCAGATCGTAGGGCGTCAGCTCGAGGCTGACCCTGTCCCCCGCGAGGATGGTGATCCGATGCTTCCTCATCTTGCCCGCCACGTAGGCAACCACCATGTGCCCGTTCTCCAGCGTTACGCGATAGCGCGTATCGGGGAGCACCTCGCTGACGGTGCCTTCCATTTCGATCAATGCCTCTTTTGCCACGTCGATACTCCTTCGGTTCAGACGGCTTTCAGATCGACTGCGGACGTCTTGCCGTTCTGGCCTTGCTCGAGCTCGTAGGAGATCTTTTGGTTCTCGCTGAGGCTGCCGAGCCCGGCGCGTTGGACCGCCGAGACGTGCACGAACACGTCCTTGGATTTATCGTCGGGCTGAATGAAGCCGAACCCCTTGGTGGAATTGAAAAACTTTACGGTACCGGTAGGCATGGAATCTCTCCATAGATGGCGTCGCCGCGCACGAAAGTGTGCGGGGCATCAAATTATCCGTGGGAGAAACCAGAAGCGGCACCCCGGGAGGATGCCGCGGACCGACCCATATAGAATTCGATGTTGATAATATGGGGGATACGGGCGCAATTGGCAAGGGGATTGCGAAAATACTTCTATCTTATCCACGACCCTCATGCTCACCGGAATAAACAGGTCGGACACCATTCATTCGCCGCAACCATGAAAATCTCCATCCTCGACGATTACCACGACACGGTTCGCACGCTCAAAGCTTTCGGCAAGCTGGCCGGCCATGACGTCAGAATCTGGAACGATCACGTCCAGGACCTCGATGAGCTCGGCCAGCGCCTGAAGGACACCGAGGCGCTGGTGCTGATTCGCGAGCGCACCCAGATCCGCGCGCCTCTGCTCGAGCGCCTGCCCAGGCTCAAGCTCATCAGCCAGCGCAGCGTCTACCCGCACATCGACGTCGATGCCTGCACGCGGCTCGGCATCGTGTTGTCCTCGAACCAGCACTTCGGAATGCCGTCTTATGCGACCGCGGAGCTGACCTGGGGACTGATCATCGCCTCGCTGCGCGACATCCCTAAACAGATGGCTTCGCTCAAGGCCGGAAAGTGGCAAGCCGGCGTCGGCAACACCTTGCGCGGAAAGACCCTGGGGATCTTCGGCTACGGCAGGATCGGCGCCGTCGTGGCAGGATACGGAAAGGCCTTCGGCATGAAAGTGCTGGTGTGGGCGCGCGAAGCGTCGCGCTCGCGTGCGCGCGAGGACGGCTACGCCGCCGCGGCCAACAAGGAGAAGTTCTTCGAGGAATGCGACGTCATCACGCTGCACATGCGTCTCGTCGACGCCACGCGCGGCATCGTCACCGCGCGCGACCTCGCCCGGATGAAGCCGACGGCGCTCATCGTCAACACCAGCCGCGCGCCGCTGATCGAGTCCGGCGCGCTCGTGGAGGCCCTCAAGGCGGGACGCCCGGGCAAGGCGGCGGTCGATGTATACGAGGAGGAGCCCCTGCGCGACACCCGCCATCCGCTGCTCAACATGGACAACGTGGTCTGCACGCCCCACCTCGGCTACGTGACGCGCGAGGATCACGAGATCGCGTTCGCCGAGATCTTCGACCAGATCAACGCCTACGCCGCCGGCAAACCGATCAACGTCGTGAATCCGGAAGCGCTGAGTGTTCCGGTATCGGCAGAGAAATCGCCCGGAAATCCGCGCCGGTAGCCGGTCTCGATAAAGTTCAAGATCGATGTTCTCCCGGAGAACCGACGCTCGGCTGGTGAACGTGATCTATATCCGCGCTACGCCGCGGGCGCTTTGGAATGCGCTCACGCGGCCCCAGCTGACGCGCCAGTACTATGTCGGCCTCGAGCTCAAGGCCGAGCTCAAGCCCGGCGGCCGCTTCGATTACATGCACCGGGCCGAATTGCACGGGCGGCCCGGCGCGGGCGTGGAAGGCGTGGTGATCGAGATCGTTCCGCGAAAGAGGCTGGTGCACTCCTTCGAGCCGAAGTTCATCGAGGACAAGCCCTCGCGCGTGACCTATGAGATCGAGCCGATGGGATTGGTATGCAAGCTCACCGTGACCCACGACGAGTTTCCCAGGGGCGGCCCGACCCTCGAGAGCGTGAAGGAAGGCTGGCCGGAGATCCTCTCCAGCCTCAAGTCCCTCCTGGAAACCGGCCAACCGCTCGCCATTCCGCGAAATCCGTAGCAGGGCCGGAGCAGCTACCCCACTCCTTGTCGGCGATATACTGGGCCCTTCGGCACAGCGATTCGAGGAGGTCGTCATGGAAGCGCTGAAGGACGCAAGCCATCTCTACGAAGTCGAGCGGCGGACCATCCACGCCCAACGCCCCGGCTTCCGCATCAACGAGATTCAGATCTCGCCGAGCCAGAAAGTGCCCTGGCATTACCACAACAACATCCAGGACGCGTTCTACGTGCTCCAGGGAAAGATCCGGATCTTCCTGCGCGACCCCAAGGAGGAGGTGCGCCTCGAGCCCGGCGAGACGTTCTCGGTGCATCCGAAGCGTCCGCACCTAGTGATCAACGGCGGCGACACCTCGGCGACGTTCCTGGTCCTGCAGGGCATCGGCGAATACGACTTCGTCCCGTTGACCTGACGCGAGGACGATCAAAAAGTCAGCCCCACGCCGACGATATTCCATCCGCCGTTCGGGGCATCTCCCCCGATTCCGAGGATCTTTCCGCGCGACTGATGCCGGTACTCGACGAACAGGCGGCCCGAGACATCGTAGGCCAGCGTCGCATCGAGATTCCAGCGCGTGCCGTTGACGCTGTTCTCCTCGTCGATCCACGCTAATCCGACCGCGCCCCGCAGTTTCGATATCGTCCACATGCGATCGACGGCGACGATCAGGTTCGGCGCGCCCGGTTGCACGCCGCCCGCGTCGTAGGCCCAAAATCCGAGCCTCGCGCCCCAGTCGCCGCCATAGCGCCCGGAAACCACCACCGAGCCCGGCGCGCGGAAGACATCGGCGCCCGCGGACAAGCGCAGGCCGGGCCGGGTCTCCTCCAGGCCCAGGTCGAGCGCATGGGACGGGGCGCCGGCAAGCAGCGCGAGGCCCGAGAAGAGCATGCCGATTGATATCTTGCGACAGCCAGGACGGCCGATGGAATGTTCCAAACTGGCGTACTCTATGATTGGGTGGCGGATTATATTCGATCCTCATCCGCATCTGACCCCGCAGCAACTGTATACAGGAGAGCCACGTGAAAATCGGAATTCTTGGATCAGGCGACGTGGCGAAGTCGCTCGCCGCCGGCTTTCTCAGGCACGGCCACGGGCTGATGCTGGGCACGCGCGATCGCGGCAAGCTCAAGGATTGGGCCGCGAAAAATCCCAAGGGCGCCATCGGCAGCTTTGCCGACGCCGCAAAATTCGGCGACCTCGTCGTGCTCGCGGTCAAGGGCACGGCGGCGGCGGACGCGCTGCGCGCGACGGGCGCGTCGAATCTCGCGGGGAAGCCCGTCATCGACGCGACCAATCCCATCGCCGATGCACCGCCCACGAACGGCGTGCTGAAGTTCTTCACCAGCCTCGACGAGTCGCTGATGGAGCGCCTGCAGCGCGAGTTTCCCGGCGCGCGCTTCGTCAAGGCCTTCAATTCGGTCGGCAGCGCCTGCATGGTCGATCCGAAATTCAAGGGCGGCAAGCCGACCATGTTCATCTGCGGCAACGACGAGGCGGCGAAGAAAGCCGTCGTCGGCGTCCTCGATCAGTTCGGCTGGGAGACGGCGGACATGGGCAAGGCGGAAGCCGCCCGCGCGATCGAGCCGCTGTGCATGCTCTGGTGCATCCCGGGGTTCCTGCGCCAGGACTGGGTGCACGCGTTCAAGATGCTCAGCTAGAGACCCCCGTTCCCTTCAATGGGTGCCGGCTGGAGCGCCCGCGCCCTGCTTCGCGGGCCGCGCCAGCCAGACGAGCGGGATGAGCAGGACGAGCAGCACCGCCGAGGCGTTGAACACGTCGAGCGCGGCCAGGGTGGACGCCTGCTGATCGACGAGCCGGTTGATGAACCCGTAGGCCTGATCGGCGTTCAGCCCCATGGATCCGAGCTTCTGGAGCGCATCGACCGCGCTCGGGTCGTAGCGCGTCACGTGCTCGGCAAGCTGCGCGTGATGCAGGCTCGCCCGATGGTCCCACAACGTGGTCGCGATCGAAGTGCCGAAGGCGCCGGCGACGATGCGCGCGAAGTTGTTGAGCCCCGAGGCCGATGCGATTCTCTCCTGCGCGAGGCCCGAGAGCGAAAGGGTTACGAGCGGGATGAAGAAACACGACAGCGCCGCGCCCTGGATGACCGTCGGGATGATGATCGTGTCGAAATCGACCTGCGTGCTGAACCCGCCGCGCATCAGGGAGACAAACGCGAAAACGATCAGCGCGACCGTGGCGAAGACGCGCGGGTCGACCTTGTTGATGTTCTTGCCGACGAGCGGCGTCAGAAGCAAGGCGAGCACCCCGACCGGCGCGAGCGCCATGCCGGCCTGGGTCGCGGTGTAGCCCATGAACTGCTGCAGCCACAGCGGCAGGAGCACGATGCTCGCGAAATACGCGCCGTAGGAAAAGGAGATCGCCAGCGTCCCCGTCCAGAAATTGCGCCTTAAGAAGAGGTGAAGATCCACGACCGGATGCCGCTCGGTCAGCTCCCAGGCGAGAAACAAGGCGAAGCCGAGCGCCGCGGCAGCGGCGAGCGCGACTACGATCCCGGAGGCAAACCAGTCGAGGTCCTTGCCCTTGTCGAGCATGACTTGCAACGCCCCGACCCAGACGACGAGCAACACCAGGCCGACGGCGTCGATCGGCATTCCGCGCCGCGGCGATTCGCGGTCCCTGTAGAGCACCCAGGCGAGCGCCGCGGAGACGAGCCCCACCGGCACGTTGATGAAGAAAATCCACGGCCAGGAGATGTTGTCGGTGATCCAACCGCCCAGCAGCGGCCCGACCACCGGCGCGACCAGGATAGTGAGCGAGAACATGGCGAGCGCCATCCCGGATTTCTCCTTCGGGTAGCTCGCCAGAAGCAATGTCTGGGAGAGCGGGATCATCGGGCCCGCCACCGCGCCCTGAATGACGCGAAAGAGGATGAGCACCTCGATCGAGGGCGCGAAGCCGCACAGCAGCGAGGCGAGGACGAACAGCAGAATCGTCGCGACGAACAGCCGCACCTGTCCGTAGCGCTCGGTCAGCCAGCCGGTGAGCGGCACCGAGATCGCATTGGCGACCGCGAACGAAGTGATGATCCAGGTGCCCTGGTTGGGCGACACGCCGAGGTCGCCCGCGATCGCCGGTATCGACACGTTGGCGATCGATACGTCGAGAATGTTCATGAAGGTCGCGAGCGACACGGCGATCGTGCCGATGACGAGCGTGC
>WNGH01000804.1_pt1 | contig 27909 bp, 29 predicted proteins | sample 5400631 | NCBI WGS metagenome assembly WNGH01 (sample SAMN13153373, study PRJNA577476) | soil metagenome | isolation source: 115 cm soil or saprolite under Garry oak tree replicate 1 | place: USA:California | collected 2016-06-15
TGTCCCCAGTCAGCGGGGGTACCGTCGACTTGTTGACCACGATCAACGGTCCATCCATCGCGTCGGCGATCGAGGCGGCAGCGGCCTCGACGTACGACAGGTCGGCCTCTCCCCCCTCGCCCTCCGGCGTGCTGACCGCGATGATCGCGAACTCGGCGCCTGGTACCGCGTCCGCGTACGAGGTCGTGAACGAAAGCCGGCCGGCGCGAGCGTTGCGCTCCACCAGCTCGCGCAGGCCGGGCTCGTAGAAGGGAACCTGCCGGCGGCGGAGGAGCGCGATCTTCTCCTCGTTGATGTCGACGACGTTGACGTCGTTGCCGAGGTCGGCCAGGCAGGCGGCGGTCGTCAGCCCGACGTAGCCGGCGCCTATGACCGCGACCTTGCTCATGGCGGCGGGATTATCTCAGCACGGATTCATAAGCCGAGATCGTTTCCCGCGCCGCGCGGTCCCAGCTGAACTTCCTGGCGCGCTGCAGCCCGGCGCGCCTCCACCTCTCCGGCTCGTCGACCAGCTCGGCAGCGGCGTTGCCCAGGGCGTCGCCGTCCCCGTCGGGGACGAGGATCCCGGCGTCGTCGACCAGCTCCGTCACGCTCGAGTTGGCGAAGGCCGCGACGGGGCAGCCACACGCCATCGCCTCGAGACACGGCAGGCCGAAACCCTCGTAGCGGCTCGGGAACACAAGGCAGCTGGCCGCCGAGTAGAGATCGGCCAGCTCCTCGTCGACGACGCGACCCAGCTGCACCGCGCCGGCCATGCTGGGAGGCGCCTGCCGGCCGGGAATTCCGGCGATGAGGAGCCTGAGGTCTGGGTGCTTGATGCGCGCCGTGGTGAATGCGCGGAGCAGGGCGTGCGGGTCCTTCCGCGCGTCCAGCGCACCGACAAAGAGCAGGTAGCGCCCATCGATGTTCCACTTCGCCTTGACCCGGGCGGCCGCCCCGTGGCGAGGCGTGAAGACCGGATCCACACCTTCGGGGATCACCCGCAGGCGCTGGCGCGAGGCGACGTGCAGCCGGATCGCGTCGGCGCTGGTCGCGCTGGAGACGGCGATCACGAGGTCGGCACGCGGCAGCAGGCGCCGGAACAGGCCGTAGCGAAGGCGCTCGCCCCGCACGTGCGGTCCGCCCCACGCCCACGGGATCAGGTCGTGCAGCGTGACGACCAGGGGGCACGGGCTGCGACCTGGCAGGTGGAAGTCGATGGCGTGGTAGACGTCGGGAGCGACACGGGCGATGTCACTCTGCAGCGCGACGGCGTCCTCGTACGCGGCGAGCTGGCCGTGGCTGCGCCGCCGGCAGCCCACCACGCGGTAGGCGCCGACCGGCAGCGCCGGCGCGTCGAAGGCGCTGTCCAGGAGCAGCGTGAGGTGGGAGTCGAATCCGGCCCCGATCAGCCCCTTGAGCAGGCCGCGGGCGTAGGACCCGACGCCCCGGACCGCGCTCGGCCCCTGGAGCGGCCTCATGTCCAGCAACACGGACGGGCGACCGCCAACCCCCTTCCGGGGTGAGTTCATGAGTACGAGGAAGCATAATTTGGCGGCCCATGCAGGACCTCGACCTTGTGATCGTCGGCGGCTGCGGACACGTTGGCCTGCCGCTCGCGCTCGCCCTGGCGGACTGCGGCTACCGGGTTGGCATCAACGACATCGACCAGACCAAGATCGAGATGGTTCGCTCCGGCCACGTGCCTTTCCGCGAGACGGGCGCCGACGAGCTGCTCGTGAAGCTCCTCCCGACCGGCCGGCTCGAGCTGTCGCGCGACCCGGCGATGCTCGAGCAGACGCGGGTCGCGGTCCTCGTCATCGGCACCCCCATCGACGAGTTCATGAATCCCTCGGTGCGGATCTTCGAGCGCGTGCTCGACGAGCTCACGCCGCACATCCAGGACGGGACGCTCGTCATCCTCCGCTCCACCGTCTTTCCCGGCACGACGGAGACGGTCGAACGCCGACTGCGCGCGGCCGGGATCAAGGCCGACGTCGCCTTCTGCCCCGAGCGCATCGCCGAGGGCCACGCCCTCGAGGAGCTGCGGACGCTGCCGCAGCTCGTCGGCGTAACCTCCGACGAGGCCTTCGACTCGGCGCGCAAGCTGTTCGAGCGCCTGGGTGTCAGGTCGGTCGTGCGGACGACGCCGCTCGAAGCCGAGCTGGCCAAGCTCTTCACGAACACCTGGCGGTACATGAAGTTCGCCATCGCCAACCAGTTCTTCCAGATCGCCAACCGGTCGGGCCTCGACTACAACCGGGTCCTGAACGCGATCCGCCAGGACTACCCGCGGGCCGCCGACCTGCCGGGCCCTGGCTTTGCGGCAGGCCCCTGCCTGCTGAAGGACACCATGCAGCTCTCGGCCTTCACGCCGGACCACTTTCCGATGGGCCAGGCCGCGATGCAGGTCAACGAGGGCCTGCCCGGCTACATCGTCGACACTCTGAACTCGCGCCGACCGCTCCTGGGAAGGACTATCGGCATCCTCGGGATGGCGTTCAAGGGCGAATCCGACGATCCGCGCGCCTCCCTCAGCTACAAGCTGCGCAGGCTCGCGCAGTTCAAGGGCGCGAGGGTGCTCTGCACCGACCCGTACATCGTGGACGAGACCTTCGAACCGCTCGACAAGGTGCTGCGCGAGTCGGAGGTGCTGGTCGTCGGCGCCCCGCACCGCGCGTATCGCGGGCTCGAGCTCGACGGCCGCGAGGTCGTCGACATCTGGGGCATCACGGGCCCGATCCGTTTATGAGACGGAACGCGACGTTCCCTCTCATCGCAGCGCTGCGCGCCGCTGCTCACCTTTTCGTGTCTTGAAAGTCCTCGTCACAGGAGCGGCGGGGTTTATCTGCGGCTACCTCGTCGCCGAGCTTCTCCATGCCGGCCACGAGGTCGTCGGAGTGGACAACTTCAGCAAGTACGGCCCGGTCAGGCGGACGTTCGACACCGACCCCCGGTTCAGGCTCGTCGAGGGCGACGCCAAGGACGCGGCGCTGCTGACCGACCTGGCGATGGACTGCCACCAGGTCGTGGCGGGCGCCGCGATGATCGGCGGCATCTCGTACTTCCACGAGTTCGCCTATGACCTGCTCGCCGAGAACGAGCGGATCTGCGCGGCGACGTTCGACGCCGCGATCAGCGCCTTTCGCCTCGGCCGGCTCGAGAAGATCACGGTCATCTCCAGCAGCATGGTGTTCGAGAGCGCGTCGGTGTTCCCAACGCCCGAGGGCGCGCAGCTCACGAGCCCTCCGCCCCGCTCCACCTACGGGTTCCAGAAGCTCGCGACCGAGTTCTTCGCCCGCGGCGCGCACGAGCAGTACGACCTGCCCTTCACGATCGTCCGGCCTTTCAACTGCGTCGGCATCGGCGAGCGGCGAGCGCTCCGTGACCACGACGTCATGAGCGGCAACGTCAAGCTGGCGATGAGCCACGTCCTCCCCGACCTCGTGCAGAAGGTGCTCAAGGGCCAGGACCCGCTTCACATCCTCGGCGACGGCGGCCAGGTGCGGCATTACACGTACGGCGGCGACCTGGCGGTCGGCATCCGGCTGGCGATGGAGTCGGAGCGCGCCCGCAACGAGGATTTCAACCTCTCGACCACGCGCTCGACCACCGTGCGGGAGCTGGCTGAGCTCGTCTGGCGCAAGGTCCACGGTGCAGACAAGCCGCTGCGCCTGGTCAGCGACCCGGCCTACGAGCACGACGTGCAGAGGCGCGTGCCCGACGTGCGCAAGGCGCGCGAGCTGCTCGCCTTCGAGGCCACCACGCCGCTGGAGGACGTGCTGGACGAGGTGATCCCGTGGATCCGCGACGAGATCGCGGCGGAAAGAATCTGAGCGACGAAACGCCGGCGCTCAGCGTGGTCATCCCGGTCTACAACGAGGGCGAGAACGTGGTGCCGACGCTGCGCGGGGTGGTCGAACACACGAAGACCCGGCCGCTCGAGGTGCTCGTGGTGCACGACTTCGACGAGGACACGACGGTCCCGGTCGTGAAACGCCTGCAGGGGGAGCTCCCTCAGGTGCGCCTCCACAGGAACACGCTCGGCCGCGGCGCGCTGAACGCCATGAAGTCCGGCCTGCGCGCGGCGCGGGCGCCTTACGTCCTGATCACCATGGGCGACGGTTCGGACGACGCCGCGGCCATCGACCCGATGTACCGCCTGGCGCGTGAAGGCGCGGACGTCGTCGCCGGGTCGCGCTACATGCGCGGCGGCAGCCAGGTCGGCGGTCCGCTCCTCAAGCGGACGATGTCCCGGATGGCCGGCCTGTCTCTGCACTGGCTCGGCGGGCTGCCGGTCCATGACGCGACCAGCAACTTTCGCCTCTACTCGAAGCGGCTCCTGAACCAGGTCACCATCGAGTCGCAAGGCGGCTTCGAGCTCGGCCTCGAGCTGACGGTCAAGGCCTACAGGCTCGGCCTGCGGGTGGCCGAGGTGCCGACGATCTGGCGCGACCGGACCGCGGGCCAGAGCCGCTTCCGGCTGTGGCACTGGCTCCCGCGCTACCTCCGCTGGTACTGGCGCGGAATGAGCGGAAGATTCACCGCCAACCGATAAGATGGCGCGCGTGAATCGATTCCTGTGCTCCGCCGCGGTCTGCTTCATGGCCCTCGCGCCGCTCACCGCTTTCGCCGCCTCGCCATCACCGTCGCCCGGCCTCGACACGGTGCTGGCTCCGGCCCCGAGCGGCTACACCCAGCTGACGACGGCTTCCCTGCACGGGGAGTTCACGGCCCACGACTGGGCGGTGAACGCGTCGGGCGCGTCCCCGCAGGAGACCGAGACGACGCTCAACCGCTTCGGGTTCGTCGACGGCTACGGCAAGGAGTGGAGCTCGGCCTCGCTCCGCCGTGGCCTGGTCGAGGCGGTGATGGCGTTCAGCGGCGGGAGCGGCGCCAAGAAAGCACTGACCGCGCTCGAGTCCACCGACAAGGCCGACTCGCACTATTCCCACCCCGACACGATCACGGGGATTGACCCCTACTACGGCGCCCACTTCACGCCCAGCGGAGCGTTCGAGGACGAGTTCGTCTTCGTCAAGGGCAACGACCTCTTCATCGTCATCATCGCCGGCGCCCAGGACACGGTCCTGACCCCCGCCACGGACCAGGCGAAGGCGCAGTACGATTCGGCGCCCGCGGAGACGATCCCGTCGTCGCAGTGGCCGGAGAACCAGCAGAGCCCGAGCGCCTCGGGGCTAGGCGCGATCGGCATCATCCTCCCGATCGTCGTCGTCGCCGCGATCATCGCGGCTGTGGTCGGACTGATCCGGCGGCGGCAGCGGCCGCCCGCGATGGCCATGGGCACGTACGCCCCGCCGTCGATGTCCTCGTCAGGCGAGGTCCAGATGTCGCCTGATGGCAACTTCTGGTGGGACGGTCAAGCATGGAAGGACGCCGCCCACGAGGCGCCGCCATTCGCGCAGCGTTCGAGCGATGGCTCACTCTGGTGGGATGGGAAGACATGGCGGTCCGTTCCGCAAGGTCAGCAGCCGCCGGCTGGCTGACGCCCTGACGCTGATCTCGAGCGCCGCTCTCATCGCCGCGGCGCCGAGCCCGTCGGTCAGCCTCGACACCGTCCTGGCGCCACCGCCCACTTCCAACTACGCCCAGGACACGGAGGGGAACGGCACGCCCATCGGCGCTTTCGACGCCACCGAGTACGCGAGTTACGTATCCGCCGACAGCGCCTCGAACCTCGCCACGACCCTCACCAAGGACGGCTTCCTCGCCGGGTACGGCGCCAGCTGGACGGAGCAGACAGACGGCCGCGCGCTGGTCGAGCTGGTGGCCGCGTTCTCGGGCGGGAACGGCGCACGGAGCTGGCTCGCGACCGCGCAGGCCGCCGCGCGGTCGAGCGACTACTACAAGGGATCGATCACGGTCGCCGGGATCGGCCCGTACTACGGCGTGCACTACGTCAACCCGAGCGGCCCGTCCTACGCCGACGTCGTCTCCTTCGTCAAGGGCAACGACTTCTTCACGGTGGGGTTCATCTCGGGCGCCGACGACCTGGGGAGGGCGGCCGCCGTGCAGGTCAAAAGGCAGTTCGACTCCGCGCCCGCGGACTCGATCCCGCCGTCGCAGTGGCCCGAGAACGTCCGGCTGCTGGCGGGAGGGATCGGCGCCTTGAAGATCGGGTCCATCCTCGCGGTCGGGGTCGTGGTTCTCGGATTCCTGATCTCGTTGGCGCTGTTCTTCTACGTTCGGAGGGAAGCATCGAGGTCGGCCGATGGCAAACTCTCGCTGGATGGGGAAAGTCAACCGCCTGACGGCTAGCGTGGTCGTTTCCGCGATCGCGGCGGTCGGGTTTGCGCCTGGCGCCGCTGCCTCGACGCCGTCGCCATCCCCAGCCCTCGCGACGATGCTCATCGCCCCGACCGGCGCGTATGAGGAGTTGCAGAGCTCCCAGCAGGACGGTCCCATGACCGCGGCCGACTACGCCGGATCGGACTCGCTTGTGCTGGACGAGCTCAAGCGCGACGGCTACGTCCAGGGCTACCTGCGCACGTGGGTCACCCCGGACCGCAAGCACTACCTCGTCGAGGAGGTCATCGCCTTCGGCGGCCATCGCGACGCGAGCAACTGGCTGAACACGTTCAAGGGAATGTCCGCGTCTCAATACCTGGTCCGTTCCATCACCGCAGACGGCGTGGACACGTACTTCGGCGCCCACTATGCCGAACCTACGCAGCCTCTGTATTTCGACCGCGGAGTGTTCCTCAAGGGCAACGACTTCTTCGGGGTCACGGCGCTGTCGCAGGCCGATGACCTTGGCGACCTGGAGACGACTCAGGCGAAGCGGCAGTTCGACGCCGCGCCGGCGTACTCGATCTCGCCGAACCGGTGGCCGGAGAACGCTTCTCGCAGCTCGTTCAGCCTCACCGCCTACGCGGTTCCATTGGCGATCGGCGGCAGCACCGCGCTCATCGTGCTGCTGCTGGCCGCATTGATGATCGTTGTCGTTCTCGCGCGCCGGCGCCCGACCCCGGTCGCGGCGGTCGCGCCCCCAGCTGCCGAAGGGCCGCTCATGTCGGAGGACGGTCGCTACTGGTGGGACGGTCAGGCGTGGCGCGACTGCACGAAAGAGGTGCCACCGGACTCTATGCGCTCGGCGGACGGCTATTACTGGTGGGACAGCCGCACCTGGCGGCCGATGCCGCCGGCTAGCTGACGAGCGGCTTGTAGTTCCTGCGGTAGTAGTCCCAGTACTCGCCTGACTTCAGCGGACGCCACCAGTCCTCGTTCTCGAGGTACCAGCGCACAGTGCTCTCGAGGCCCTCCGCGAACGGGACCCGCGGTTCCCAGCCGAGCCCGGTGATCTGGGAGATGTCGAGGGCGTAGCGATAGTCGTGGCCCGGCCGGTCGGCCACGAACTCGATCAGGCTGCGAGGCTTGCCCATGATGTCGAGCACCGCCTCGGCCACCTGCAGACCCGTGGTCTCCGCGCCGGTGCCGACGTTGTAGACCGCTCCGACGGGTGCTTCGAACAGGACATGCTCGACCGCCCGGCAGTGGTCCTCGACAAAGAGGAAGTCGCGAACCGCGGTCCCGTCCTTATAGAGAGGCAGCGGGAGGCCGTCGATCGCGTTGGTGATCAGCACCGGGATCAGCTTCTCCGGGTACTGGTACGGCCCGTAGGTGTTCGATCCCCGAGTCACCAGCAGCGGCAGGCCGAAGCTCTCGGCGTAGGCGCGGGCGATGTGTTCTCCCGCCGCCTTGCTCGCGGAGTAGGGGCTGCGGGGGCGAAAGGCGTCGGTCTCGGCCGAGCGGCCGTCCAGCACCTCGCCGTAGACCTCGTCGGTGCTGATCAGCAGGAAAACCTCGTGCTCGTGCTTGCGCGCGGCTTCGCACAGGACCGCGGCCCCGCGAACGTCGGTGTCGATGAACGCGTACGGGTCCATCAGCGAACGGTCGACGTGCGTCTCCGCCGCGAAGTTGACGATCGCGTCCGCCTCCGCGGCCAGGTTGTCGACGATGCCGGCGTCGCAGATGTCACCGTGCACGAACCGATACCCATCGCTTCGCTCGACGTCGCGGAGGTTCGCCACGTTGCCGGCGTAGGTCAGCTTGTCGAGCACGGTTATCTCGACGTCCGCACGAGACCGCCGCAGATGGCGGACGAAGTTGGAGCCTATGAACCCCGCGCCGCCCGCGACGAGCAAGCGCTTGAGCGAGCGGCTCACTTGATGGCCGGGCCCGCCGTCCAGTCGTAGCCGATCGTCGGGTCGTCGTGCGGGATGCGGCCCTCGTCCTCTGGGTCGTAGACGCCCGACGTCACGTAGAGGAGGTGGCTCAGCTCCAGGGCCTTGCAGCCGTGGGCCACGCCCGGCGGGATCTTCAGGCATGTCGGCTGCCCGTCCCCCATCACAAACTCCATCAGCTGGCCTTTCGTCGCCGATCCGTCACGCGTGTCGTAAAGCGCGACCTTCAGCGCTCCGATCACGTACCACCAGTCGGTCTGACGCTGGTGGATGTGCCAGGCCTTGGTCACTCCCGGGTACATCAGCGAGTGCGACCACTGGCCGAAGTGCTCGAAGTGGCCGTCGGTCTCGCGCACGATCTCGCGAAAGAACCCGCGCTCGTCGGCATGCGTGACGAGCTCGCTCAGGACGACTCCGTCGATCGCCATCAGCTCTTGTTGCTGCCGTGGGCGCGGACGAAATCGTTGACCGCGTAGTAGGCGTCGATGGACTCCCCGGCGTCGCCCCAGAATCCACCGAGCACGTCATACTCCATCAGGCCTTTGCCCACGTACCAGTTGTTCACGTCCGTGATCTCGAGCTCACCGCGGCCCGACGGCTTCAGCTCGGGCAGCACCCTCCACACCGAGTCGTCATAGAAGTAGATGCCGGTGACGGCGAACTCGCTCGGCGGCGACTGCGGCTTCTCGACGATGCGCTCGATGCGCCGGCTGCCGTCGAACTGCGCGACGCCGAGGTTGCGCAGGTGCGCCATGTTGGCCTCCTTCGACAGCACCACCCGGGCTCCGAGCTTCTGCTTGCGAAACGCTTCCACGCACGGCTTGATCGACCGCTCGAAAACGTTGTCCGCGAGCAGGACCACGCAACGATCGTCGGAGACGAACCTCTCGGCCAGGCCCAACGCCTCGGCGATGCCGCCCGCCTTCTCCTGGTACGAGTACGAAAGGCGGTCGATCCCGTACTCGTGTCCGTTGCCGAGGAGGCGGAGGAACTCGCCGGCGTGCGTGCCCCCGGTCACGAGCATGAGCTCGCCGATCCCCGCGCTGACCAGCGCCTCGATCGCGTAGCTGATCATCGGCCGGTCGTAGATCGGCAGAAGGTGCTTGTTCGTGATCCGCGTCAGCGGATGCAGCCGGCTGCCGGTGCCGCCCGCCAAAATGACTCCTTTCAAGCGGCGCCTTTCACGGTCGGGATTATCGTTCTTTGGGTGGGGACTCCCTCCTCGCCAGGCGCGCCGCGGCCGACGTTCTCGCCGGACGGGCTCTGGTGGTGGGACGGCGCCGAGTGGAAGCCCGCGGTGTCGCCGGACGGCCGGTGGCGCTGGAACGGGACCGGCTGGTTGCCCGCCTCGCCCGCCCAGGCCTACGCCCGACCTCGGCGCGGCGGCGGAGCGGCGACCGCGGTGATCATCACCATCGCCGCTTTCGGCGGCGTCCTGGTGCTGGTCGCCCTGTTCACGATCGCCGTCCTGTACACCATGGGCAACCAGATCGCCAACGTCTTCTCCAACGTTGCGGCCGCCCTGGGCTCCTCTCCTAGCCCCTGAGGAGGCCTTAGACCACAAGTCCTTGCGGCATACTGGCCGCTGCATGAGTGTTGCGACTCTGAGGTCCGGAGCAGATTCGCGGCATGGGCGGCCGGAGCCTAGGAGCCGACGAGCACGCGAGGGAGCGCATCGCGTCAGATGCGTGACCGAGCGCGCGCAGGAGGCGACAACGGCTTCAGCGCCGCAGGAGCCCGGCCGCTCAGGACGCGAAGATGCCCGGACCTGCGGAGGCGCAACACTCTAAGTGGCACGCCCCGAGAACTGGCCCCGGACGATCCTGCACGTCGACCTCGACGCCTTCTACACGTCCGTGCACCAGCGCGACGACCCCAAGCTGCGCGGCGTCCCGGTTGCCGTCGCCGGCCGCTCCAGGCGCGCGGTGGTCATGGGCGCGTCGTATGAGGCGCGGGCCTACGGCGTGCGCTCGGCGATGCCCCTGCACGAGGCGCTGCAGGCGTGCCCGCAGCTGACGGTGGTCGCGCCCGAGGGCGCTCGCTACCGCGAGGCGAGCCGGCTCGTCCACCAGATCTTCCGCCGCTTCACCTCGCCCGAGCTGATCGAAGGGATCGCCCTCGACGAGGCTTACCTCGATGTCACGGCGCGGACGCGCCACGGCACCTCGACAGCCGAGGACGTGGCGCGCCGGATCAAGTTCCAGATCCACACTGAGGTCGGGCTGACCGGGTCGGTCGGCGCGGCGACCTCCAAGCTCGTGGCCAAGGTCGCCAGCGGCACGCGCAAGCCCGACGGCCTGGTCCTCGTCCAGCCGGGTACCGAGGCGGACTTCCTCGCCCCCCTCCCCGTGGGCGTCATCCCAGGCCTGGGCCCGAAGACCGAGGAACGGCTTCACGCCATGGGGCTTCGCACGGTCGGCGCGCTCGCCGCCTACGAGACCCAGCGCTTGGTCCAGGCGCTGGGCACGAACGGGGCCGTCCTGCAGCGGCTTGCCCAGGGCCGCGACCGCCAACCGGTCGACGGCAGCCGGCCGGCGAAGACCATCTCCGCGGAGACGACCTTCGAGGACGACGTCAGCGACCGCGGCCAGCTCGAGCACGCGCTGCGCGACCTGACCGACCGGGTCACCGAAAGGCTGAAGACCGACGGCGTCCGCGCCCGGACGGTCTACGTGAAGCTGAAGCTCCCCGACTTCAGGCTCGTGAGCCGCCAGGTGAGCCGGACGAGCCCGACCGACGACGTCGAGACGATCTTCCTGGCCGCGCGCTCGGCGCTCGAGAAGTCGCACGTGGATTCGCGGCCGGTGCGCCTGATCGGGGTGGGGCTGTCCGGGCTCGAGCACCCGGACTCTGAGGGGCAGCAGCAGCTGGGCCTCTTCGATTAGGCGGCGTCCTGTCGACCATCGGCCGGGGCAGCGCGGCCAGCACATCCCCGACGGTTCTCCAGCCCAGGCTTGCCTGGGCACGGGCGATCAGGGCGCGAAACACCTTCGCCGTCGCGCGGGCGTCGTCGAGCGCGGCGTGGGCGGGCGTCAGGTCGACGCCCAGCACCTCGACCAGGCGCGCGAGGCCGGGGGTCTGACCTTTCGGCAGGTCGAGGACCATGCGCGCGAGTGCGGTCGTGTCGATGATGGGATGCTCGAGCGGACTCTCCAGGCCGCGGCCCACGAGCCAGGTGTCAAAGGCGTCGTGGCTGTGCTCGACGAGCACCGCGCCCTGGGCGAAGCGAAGAAACGCCCGGCGCGCGTCCTTGAACTCGGGCGCGCCGATGAGCATGGAGCGGTCGATGCGGTGGCGCTTGCGCGCGTACGGGTTGATCGGTGCGCGGCAGTCGACCAGGGTGTCGAAGAACGAGAGCGTGGCGTCGAGGCGAAAGCGCTCGGCGCCGATCTCGAGGACCAGGAAGGGGGCGTTGCCGGTCGTCTCGACGTCCAGGGCGACGAACTGCGCCTCGGCGAGCGGCCCCGCACGGCCGACCTCGGGCGCGTCGACGGCGATCTCCTCCCACGCCACGAGCTCGGCCGAGCCGCGCGGTTTGAGGAAGACCGGTTTCGACTTCATGAGCGCGCCAGCGCCAGCGCCCGGCGCGCCCACGCGATCTCGTCGAAGGTGACCGCGCGCAGCAGCAGGACCGCGACGGCGTAAACCGCGACGCCGGCGAGGATCGGGATGAGGACGCGGAAGCCACCGACCGTGGACATCGGATAGATCGCCACGCCCATGACCAGGCCGGCGAGAATGACCCGCCAGCTCTGGGCGAGCACCGCCATGCGGCCGACGTGGCGCGCGGTCAGGATCCAGCCCGCGACGCCGAGCGCGACCTCGGTGCCGACCGTCGCCCAGCTGGCGCCGACGTAGCTGAACGGCGGGATCAAGGCCAGGTTCAGCGCGATGTTCGCGATCACGCTCCACGCCGCCGCCCACGAGAACGAGGACTGGCGGTCGGAGGCGTTGAGCGCGCCGATGAAGGCGTTGTTGACGAACGCCACGCCGAGGGCGAGCGCGAGGATGCGAAGCGGAGTCTCCGACGCGCCGAAATCGGGGCCGAGCATGAGCGGCGTCAGAGGCCCGGCCAGGACGAAGATGCCGACGCTCGCCGGCCATCCCATCAGCAGCAGGGCCTTGTAGAAGCGGTTGAGTGCGTCGAGCATCTCGCGCGGGCGCTCGCGGTGGTAGACCGAAAGTACCGGGAACACGACCGACAGAAACGTGATCGGAATGAACAGCAGAGCCTCGATCGGCTTGTATGCGGCGGCGTAGATCGACGCGTCGATGCGCCCGTGGAAGATGAGGACGAGGGGCTGGTCGATCTTGAAGTAGATGATCGTGAGCACGAATGTGAGCGCGAAGGGCAGACCCTTCCACAGCCATTCGCGCAAGAACGCCGTCTCGAATCGCCAGCCGATGAAGGCGATCCGCTTGGCCGCCAGCACGATGGCGAAGTAGACGCAGCTGAAGCCGTACTGCGCCGCGTAGGCCCAGACGTAGTAGGCGATGCCCTGGTGCGAGATCCCGCCGTACAGCACCAGCGCGAGCAGGACCACGCTCTCGATCACGACCGCGATCGCCTCGAAGCCGAGCTGCTGGACCGCGTACAGGCCGTTGCGAAGCAGTGTCGCGTACGAGGTCAGCGCCATGAGCACGAAGCCGGGGATCAGCAGGTAACCGAGACCGACCGGGTACACGAGCAGGGCGAGGATCAGGAGGGCGACGATCGACATCAGGAGCCGGAGCGACATCACGTTGCGCAGGTAGCGCTGGATCTCGTTGCTGTGGCGCGCGCCCTCGCGGACGAACAGGACGTTGAATCCGAGGTCGAGCGCGACGCTGGCGATCGCGGTGAGGTTGACGAGGGCCGAGAAGGCGCCATAGTCGTTGGTGCCCAGCCTGCGGATCATGTAGAAGACCGTGAAAAGGGTGAGGAGGCGGGCGACGACCTTCGCGGCGAGCACGATCGTGGTGTTGCGGAGAGCCCGCGAACCGAGGCCGAGGCTGGTGGGCGGAGGTGCGAGTGGTGCGTCGTTGGCTGACAACTAAGCCAATCCTAGATCGAGGGCCTCGCTACACTCGTCGGCCGTGGCAGATCCGCTCCGGATCCTCAGCGGCATGCGGCCCACAGGCCGTTTCCACCTGGGCAACTACCTGGGCGCGGCCAAGAACTGGGTCGAGCTGCAGAACAGGTACGAGTGCTTCTACTTCGTCGCCGACTACCACGCCCTCACCACCGAGCCCGACGGGCACAAGGCCGAGGACAAGGTGTTCGACCTGACCGCCGACCTGCTCGCCGTCGGCATCGACCCGAGCCGGAGCGTGGTCTATCTGCAGTCGAAGGTCCCCGAGGTGGCCGAGCTGTTCCTTCTCCTGGACATGGTCACCCCGCTGAGCTGGGCGCTGCGCACCCCGACCTTCAAGGAGATGGCGAAGAAGCATCCGGACAACGTCAACCTGGGCCTGCTCTCGTACCCGATCCTGCAGGGAGCCGACATCCTGATGGTCAAGGGTGAGGGCGTGCCGGTCGGCAAGGACCAGCTCGCCCACCTGGAGCTGATCCGCGAGGTCGCGCGAAAGTTCAACCGCACTTACAGTCCGGTGTTTCCCGAGCCGCGCGCTCTTTTGACGGAGTCGAACTTGATCAAGGGCACCGACGGCAAGCAGCGGATGTCGAAGACCGTCGGCAACATCGTCGGCGTCACCGACGAGCCGGAGGTGATTCGCAAGCAGGTCCTGAGCATGGTCACCGACGTAAGGCGGCCGCGCAGGACCGACCCCGGCCATCCTCGCTCGTGCAACGTTTGCGCCTACTACAAGCTGTTCTTCGACGACTGGGAGCACTACTGGGAGCTCTGCCGCAAGGCGCAGATCGGCTGCTTCGACAAGAAGAAGATCCTGGCCGACCGGCTGATCGAGATGTTTCGCCCCTTCCGCGAGGCGCGCGCGGAGCTGACGCCTGACTACGTGTTCGGCGTGCTCGACGAAGGCAGCCGAAGGGCGCGTGAAGAGGCGCGGGCCACCCTGCGCGAAGCCCGCGCGGCCGTGGGTCTGCCCCCCTACCTGGATCGCTAACATTTGATGCGGATGGCAGACGCTGCGGCCCCAATGCAGGTCACCCGCCGAACCTTCCTTGGTTGGTGGATGGCGGCGCTCTTGACGGCGACAGTGGTTACCGGGCTCGCACCCATCCTCGTTTACTTCTGGCCCGCGCCGCCGAAGGGACAGAAGAAGGGCCTGATCAAAGTCTCACTCGCCACCCCGATCGACCAGCTGGCCGACGGGACGGCGACTCAGATCCTCGCCCCGACCAGCCCCAACTCCGCCTTCATCATGGCCGACGGCGGCGGCGACAATGCGGCCGGTGATCTCGCGTTTGGCGCCTTCGTGATCAAGGACCAGGGAATGGTCAACGTGTTCGCGCAGAACTGCTCTCACCTCGGCTGCTCGGTCGCGTTCAACAAGGACGCAAAGAGCCTCGACTGCCCTTGCCACGGCTCGCGTTTCCACCTCGACGGCACCGTGCTCCGCGGGCCGGCCGCCAACCCGCTCTCCCACCTGACCTGGAAGCAGGGTGACAACCCCAACGAGCTCCAGGTCGATGGCATCATCCTGGGTTTTTGATGGCGATTCCACACCCGCGGGACCTCCAGATGGCGGCCGTCCGCTGGCTCGACGAGCGTTACCCGTTCACGAAGGCGGTTGACGAGGCCCTCTATCAGCGTGTGCCGAACTTCGCCAACGCCTTCTACTACTGCTTCGGTGGGATGGTCTTCATCCTGATCGTGTTCCTGCTCCTGACCGGAGTTCTGCTGGCGCTCTACTACGTTCCTGACGCGAGCGGCAACCCGGCACCCGCATACCAGAGCGTGCAGTTCATCCAGAACACGGTGTACCTCGGCTGGCTGATCCGAGGCGTCCACTTCTGGAGCGCAAACCTCCTGATCATCATGGTGCTGCTGCACATGGCGCGGGTGTACTGGACAGGCTCGTACCGGGCGCCGCGCGAGCTCAACTGGATCGTAGGCGTGCTGATGCTCTTCATCATCCTGACCCTCGCGCTGACTGGATACCTTTTGCCGTGGGACACCAAGGCGTACTTCGCGACCGAAGTCACGATCAAGATCACCGCGGGCATCCCGATCGCTCCGGTCAGCGCTTTCATGAAGGAGCTGCTGCAGGGCGGGCCTGTGGTCGGCCCTCCGACGCTGCAGCGCTTCTTCACGCTCCACGTCTTCGTCCTGCCGGCGTTGATCGTGCTATTGATGTACGTGCACTTCCGGTTCATCCGGGCGCACGGAATCTCGGAGCCTCTATGAGCGAGCAAGATCCGACGAAAGAAGGCCCAGGCGCTACATCTGTTGCGCCTCCCAAAGAGGTGGAGATCATCGAGCTCGACGGCCACGGCGGCCACACCCTCGAGCCGCAGTGGAAGCGCCTCCCCATCGGGCCAGACCACATCCTCTACCCCGTCGTGATCGGCCTCGCGATGTTTCCGATCCTGATGGGCGACGCCGGCCATCACCTGGCCGACGACATGCCCGACGACGAGACTCATCCGTTCTTCCCGGACCACTTCTGGCCCTACCCGATCATCGCCGTGGTGATGCTGATCGCGGTCGGGCTGCTCTCGGCGTATGTGCAGAAAAACCTTCAGCTCGAGGCTTCGGCCGATCCCCGCGCGGCCACGATCCCGCGGCCTGACTGGTACTTCCTGTTCCTGTTCCAGTTCCTGAAGCTGGGTAATGAGTTCGTCTTCTCGATCGGCATCGGGACGGTCGTGATCATCCTGCTCGTGATCTTTCCCTTCCTCGATGAGGCATTCGGTCCGCGGATGGCCAAGCGCCTCGGCTGGAAGAAGTGGCCCGTGCCGGGTCGCAACGTCATCACGGGCGGCGTTTTCGTGGGCGCCCTCTTGATCATCGCGCTGCTGGAGCTGTGGGCGCTGGCGGGACCGGGCTTCTGCTTACCCTGGTTCGTCAACAGCCCGGTGTGTGGAGCCTAGGTCCATAAAGGGCTGACATTGTGCTGGCGGCCGGGTTCACCCCGGCCGCACCTTGTTTTTTGGCCACCAGACGCTGCGTCTGGAAGGCAACTTCAAACAATCCAGTCCGCTCCGGAAGGGGTTCGGCGCGCGAATCCGGCCGGATCATCGGCAGGGCCAGGAAGGTACGCGAGCGGCCGATGAGCGCGCCAGCGTAGGGGGAACCTGGCAAGGTTCCCCCTACGTCCGGGAATCGTATAGCTGCTTGGTCAGCTCGATCTGCGCGAGGTGCTCGCGCGCGTGGCCGTAGTTCGTGATCAGCCAGAAGATGCCAGCCTGCGGCGGCCGGTCCCCACGCGGCCGCAGCTCGGTCAGGTCCGCCGGTGTCAACGCCGCGATCTGCTCGTCCATCTCGCGGTCCGCTGCATCGATCATCTCGAGCAGCGCCTCCGCATCGGCTTCGGCCTTGAACTCCGACTCCCGGTCGCGCTCCGTGGCAATAGAACGGACGGAGCGGATCATCTCCAGCTCCGACCCGATGGTGTGCGTGATCAGGACCGCGATCGAGTTCGCCTTGGGCAGCGGCCGCCAGTTGAGCGTTCCGGGGTCGACGCCCCGTACCTGCTCGCGCAACTTTTCGTGCAGGTCGTGAAAAGCCCGGCCAAGCACTTCGCGGATCTTGTCTTCCATCGTCTACACCTTCTCGGTCACGCGGTACTCGAGATAGCGACCAAACAGTAATCGCGTGTGCGCCTCGAGCGCAGGGAGCACGCTCATTACGAGGCCGACGATCGGGTAGGCCAGGTACTGGACGTAGATGACCGTCTTCTTCCACAGCGGCCACGACACGGGCTTCGGCGGAAGCAGTCGGATCTCGAAGTAGAGGAAGAAGATCACGGTCGAGAGCGTCGTCCCGAGCAAGAGTCCGGAGATCGTCCACAACGTCTGGCCCAGGTCGGTCAGCGAGAAGTCGACGCTCACCCAGATGGGCACCGACGCGCCGAACATCAGGAGCACCGGCAGGAAGATCCAGTTGAGGTGGTTGAGGAAGAGGTTCATGAAACGCCGGATGCGCAGCCGCAGGGGGATTTCGGGGTGCTTGAACAGCCGGGCCAGAACGTACGGCACGTCGGTGATGCCCCATGCCCAGCGCTTGATCTGGTTGTACTGGCTCATGTGCGTCGACGCGTAGTCGCGCGAGTTGGGCGAGTCGCCGTAGATCGGCAGCCAGACCGACTTCACCGAGAACTTCTTGCCGAACGTGAAGAACGCCTTCCAGTAGAACCGCGAGTCCTCCGGGATGACGTCCTTGTCCCAGTAGCCGACCTTGTGCACGAAATCGAGGCTGCACGTGTAGCTGCTGAACGCAACCAGGCGGTGCGGGCGCGAGTGCAGGAACATCTGCCACTGCGAGGTGCTGGCGGACATGATGCGCACCGCCATCGGCACCTCCCAGATGTTGTTGTGGAACAGCGGCACGGGCTGCCAGATCGTGTAGTCGCGCAGCGGCGTGCGGGCGTGGTGCCAGCTGATCCAGCCGAAGTACTGCGGGTGGACACGGTAGTCGGAGTCCAGGTCGGTGATCAGGATCTTGGAGAGGTCGTAACCCTCCTCGGTCAGCACGCGCACCATCCACCGGCCGCCCCAGTTCATCGCCGCCGACTTGCCGATCACGATGCCCGGCTCGAGCGGATCTTTGATGTGATAGAAGCCGCGCAGCCGGCCGCCGAACTTCTCCCTCAGCCGGGCGACGTTCTCCCAGCCCGGTTTGTCGGTCTCCCGGGTGATGATCCCGATCATCTTCAGCTCGTCGGGGTAGTTGGCGTCGACGATAGCCTGGACCGTGCGCTCGAGCACGTGGTAAGGCTCGGTGTAGGTCGGGATGACCGAGAGGTGGATGTACTGCAGTGGGTCGTAGGTGCCCGCCGCGAGGTCCTCCCGGCACAGCGCGAGCCAGTCCTTCCTGGTGTCGCGCCGCATCCGCAGCAGGGTGCTGTAGACGCCGGTCACGACGGTGATCGCCCGGAGCACCCAGTAGGCGTCGAAGAGAAGGACCATCGAGGCGACCAGGATCGCTCCCGGCAGCTTGAAGACGATCGGGATCCAGGCCGGCGCGGTCAGCAAGACCCAGGTCACGGCGCCGGGGAGCGCCTCGAAGAAGCGCGCGCCGAACTGCCTCAAGGCCTGCTCCCAGACGGGCGCCGGCGGCTGGGCTTCGAGCACGGCCATCCCCCCGATTATCCCGGGGAATACGGATGGGGTCGCCGGCCTTGTATCTGGGCATGAGTACAGGTCTTCTGCATTTCGATGGGTCAACCTTCGAAGCGGACGTCCTCAACGCCACCGAGCCCGTGGTGGTCGACTTCTACGCGGGCTGGTGCCCGCCCTGCAAGATGATGGAACCGGTGGTCGAGCAGCTTTCGACCGAGTTCGCCGGCAGGGTCAAGATCGGCAAGCTCAACACGGACGACAACCAGGAGATAGCCATCCGCTACGGAGTGATGGGCATCCCCACGCTCGGCCTCTTCAAGTCCGGCAAGCTGGTCGACCGGCTGGTCGGCTACCCGGGCGGAGCAGGTCCCATCCGGTCCTGGATCGAGAAGAACTCGGAAGCGGCCAAGAACTAGTTCTCGGAAGAGAGGCGGTTCGGTGAAATGCCGAGCCGCTTTTGTTGCTGACGTCGCATTGGCGGCCGGGTTTACCCCGGCCGCAACTATGAGTCTCCGACTCCAGGCGCCACAGGTGGAAGGCTTCTAAGTCAAGTCCGAACCGCATACCGGAAGGAGAGCAGGCCCGGCGCTGCGCGCCCGGCCGATGAGAGGAAACCATCAGGGTTTCCTCTCATAGCCTTACTGACGTCGCTCTGGCGGCCGGCTTCATGCCGGCCGCGACTATGCCTTTCGGCCTCCCAGGCGTCGCCTCGAGCGGCTGCTTAGGTAAGTCCGAACCGTATACCGGAAGGAGAGCAGACCCGGCGCGAAGCGCCCGGTCGATGAGAGGAAACCATCAGGGTTTCCTCTCATACGTCAGTGACCTGACGATTCTCTGGCGGCCGACTTGATGTCGGCCGCGACTATGCCACCAGGTCTCCAGGCATCGCACGTGGAAGGCACTTGATCAAGTCCGAACCGTATACCGGAAGGAGAGCAGACCCGGCGCGAAGCGCCCGGTCGATGAGAGGAAACCATCAGGGTTTCCTCTCATACGTCAGTGTCCCCACATGGCGCGTTCGCCGTGCTGGACGGTTTCCGGTCCGTGCTCACCGGTGCGGATGCGGACTGCGTCCTCGACGCCGATGACGAAGATCTTGCCGTCGCCGACCACGCCGTTCTCGGTGCGCGCGGCGACCGCCAGCTTGTCGACCACGGTGTTCACGATCTCGGACCTCATCACTGCCTCGACCTTGATTCGCGGGCGGAGCGAGATGTGCACCGCAGCGCCGCGGTACTTCTCCGTGTAGCCGCGCTGTGCGCCGCATCCCTTGACCTCGGTGACGGTCACGCCCGACACGCCGCACTCGTCCAGCACGTCCTGGACCTCCTGCAGGCGTTCGTGGCGGATGATCGCGACCACCATCTTCATCGCCAACCCGCCTCCGTTCGAGCTCATGCGGGCGATACCTCCTTATGCGCTGCCGCCACCGGTTCATGGTCCGGGTGCTGGTTCACTGTAGGAGTGTCGGGCTGCCGGTACACGCCACCGGGCACGGGCATGAACGACTCCGGGTAACCCCACATGCCGTGCTCGCTGATGTCCAGGCCTTCCATCTCTTCGCGAGCGCTGACGCGCAGCCCGACGGTCTTCTTGATGATCCAGAACAGCCCGTAGCTGAGGGCGAAGACGGTCACGAACGACGCCCCGACCGCGATCGCCTGCGCGCCGAGCTGGTGGAAGCTGCCGGTGTAGAACAGTCCGCCCTGGCCGACGCCGTTGAACTTCGCCAGCGCCGGTACCGTGAACAGACCGCAGCTCAAGGTGCCCCAGATTCCGGCCAGGCCGTGGGCCGGAAGGGCGCCTACCGGGTCGTCCAGGTACTTGTCGAGCGCGAGCACGCCGACCACCACGATCACACCGGCGATGGCGCCGATCACTATCGCGGCCCACGGCTCGACGTAGCCGGACGGCGCGGTGATGGCGACGAGCGCGGCGATCGCGCCGTTGCCGATCATGCCGACGTCCATCGTCTTGGTGATCAGGTAGATGGTCGCGAGCGCGGCCACCGCGCCACCGGCTGCAGCCAGGTTGGTGACCACGACGATGTCGGCGAAATGCAGGTTCGTCGCGTTGAGGGTGGAGCCCGGGTTGAACCCGAACCAACCGAACCACAGGATCAGGACCCCCAGCTGAGCGAGCGGCATGTTGTGGCCCGGGATGGCGTTGGAGCGCCCTCGCTCGTACTTGCCGATGCGGGCACCAAGCAAGAGCAGCCCGGCGAAGCCGGCCGTGGCCCCCGTCAGGTGGACGACCGTGGAGCCCGCGAAGTCCTGCGAGCCGAGCGTCGCCATGAGGAAGCCGCCGCCGAACAGCTGGTGGCTGATGAGCGGATAGATGATGGCGGCGAACGGGATGCCGAAGAGAATGTAGACGATGAATTTGGTGCGCTCGATCATCGTGCCCCAGACGATGGCGAGCGAGACCGCGCAGAAGACGAACTCGAAGAACCACTTGGCTGCGGCCGGCGCGGTGCTGGCGGCGATCGCCGGCAGGTCGAGCTGTGACCCGGGGCTGAAGGTCGGGAAGAAGCCGCTGGTGCCGATCACCGCGAAGATGCCGCCGGCCCCGAAGGCGATGCCAAACCCCACCGCCCAGTAGGCGATGGAGCTGACGCTCAGATTCGTGACGACCTTGGCGACCACCGTGCCGACGTTCTTCATGCGGCTGAAGCCGACCTCGAGCATCGCGAAGCCGGCCTGCATGAACATCACAAGACAGGCGGCGACGATCACCCAGACGGTGTCCGCGGCCACGCCGGCCTGCGTCGCGGTCTGGTCGTCCGCCAGGACGACCGCTGGAGTCAGGGCTGCGAAAAGCCCGATCGAGATGGCGAGCAGGCGCAGGTGTCGGAGCAGGGGTCTGGGCAACGACGTCACCTCCAAGGCGTTGATCTGCTGAGCCTACGAAGAACTCCTCCGCCCCAAAAAGGTGTGGGTGGAACGAATTGTCAGGAGGCGATCTCGTGGCTTCCGCACGAGGTCGGGGTGGGGATGAAGGGGCCCTTCTCGTGTGACATACACAGAAAATCCGGCCGCGACTTCGTGCGCAATTCACCTGACGATTTCGCGGTCACCTTCCTAGGCTGAGCTCGCGGCCCGACAAATCTCTGGATATTCGTGGAGGGTGTTAATGGCAGTAGAAACCAAAGCGGTCAGCAAGACCAGCCCGCGCGAGGTGCTCGAGAGGGCGAAGGCGGAGGGCGTCGAGGTCGTCGACGTCCGGTTCGTCGACCTTCCGGGCACATGGCAGCACTTCAGCCTGCCGCTCGGCGAGCTCGATGTAGACAGCTTCAAGGACGGGCTCGGGTTTGACGGCTCGAGCATTCGCGGGTTTCAGTCGATCGACGAGAGCGACATGCTCCTCCTCCCTGACCCCGACTCGGCGACCATCGACCCGGTCCTGTCACACAAGACGCTTTTTCTGATCTGCGATGTCGTCGACCCGATCACCCGCGAGCCGTACTCCCGCGACGCGCGCTTCATCGCCAAGAAGGCGGAGGAGCACCTGCGCAAGTCAGGGATCGCCGACATCAGCTACTGGGGACCCGAGGCGGAGTTCTACCTTTTCAACTCCATGCGGTTTGACCAGAACGCCCACAGCGGCTACTACTACATCGACTCGGAAGAGGGCATCTGGAACTCCGGCCGCAACTCCGAGCCGAACCTCGCGTTCCGGCCGCGGCACAAAGAGGGCTACTTCCCTGTGCCACCGACCGACAAGCTCCAGGACCTTCGCTCCGAGATCATGCTCAAGCTCATCGAGGCGGGCGTGCGCGTCGAGGTGCAGCACCACGAAGTCGGCACCGCCGGCCAGGCCGAGATCGACATGCGGTTCGACTCGCTGACCAAGATGGGCGACAAGATGCTGGTCTACAAGTACGTGATCAAGAACGTCGCCGCCCAGCACGGCTACGTCGCGACCTTCATGCCCAAGCCGCTGTTCCAGGACAACGGCTCAGGGATGCACGTGCACCAGAGCCTGTGGAAGGACGGCGCGAACCTGTTCGCCGACGCGAAGGGTTACGCCGGGCTCTCGCAGACCGCCGTCTACTACATCGGCGGGCTGCTGAAGCACGCGTCGGCGCTGCTGGCGATCTGCGCGCCGACGACGAACTCGTATCGCCGTCTCGTGCCGGGCTACGAGGCGCCGATCAACCTCGTCTACTCGAAGCGCAACCGGTCGGCGTGTGTGCGCATCCCGATGTACTCGACCGACCCGAAGACGAAACGTGTCGAGTTCCGGTCGCCCGACCCGGCGGCCAACCCGTACCTCGCGTTCTCGGCGTGTCTGATGGCCGGGCTGGATGGGATTCGCAACAAGATCACCCCGCCGGAGCCGGTGGACAAGGACATCTACGAGCTCGAAGGGGAGGAGAAGGCGAAGATCAAGTCGGTGCCGGGCTCGCTTGCCGAGTCACTGGACGCGCTGGAGTCGGACCACGCGTTTTTGCTGGAGGGCGGTGTCTTCACCAAGGACGTGATCGACACCTGGATCGAGTACAAGCGCAAGAAGGAAGTCGACGCGGTCGCGCTGAGGCCGCACCCGTGGGAGTTCATGCTCTACAGCGACGTCTAGACCTCCCTAGAGCCGTTTTGCGCAAAGAGGCTCTATCGCGCCCGGGGGATGCACGCGTTTTGCGCAAAACGCGTCACATGCCCAGCATCGCCCGGGCCCGCAGGGCGATGCTGATCGCCACCCGCGTCTCCGGGTCATCGAGCTGCAGCCCCGTCAGTGTCTGGATCCTCTCCACCCGGTAGCTCATCGAGTTGATGTGGATCCCCAGGTTGCGTGCCGCGGCCCGGCGCACCCAGCGCGCGGCGGATAACGCCTCCAGCGTCTCGAGCAGCGGCGTGTCGCGTGACTGCGCGTAGAGCAGCAGCGGGCCGAGCAGCTCGGTGACGAACCGTCGCAGCGCATCCGGCGACTGCACTTCGAGAAGCAATCGAAATGCACCCAGAGACCGATAGGACGCAATGCGCCCGCGGCCTCCGGCCCGACGCGTCAGGCGCAGCGCCTGCCGCGCCTCGACATGCGACCGCGCCAGCTCGCCGACCCCGTTGGCGACGTTGCCGATTCCCACCGACGCCGACCCCGGCTTCATCACCGGCGCCGCCGCGTCGAGCACCTCGCCCGCCAGCTTCTCCACCGCGGGCAGGTCGGGCGCCAGCTCGTCCGGCACCAGGAACACCGCCGACGCCGAACGCACGAGCGTCAGCGCGCCCGGCATCCGCGACCGCACGATGCCGCTCAGAGCCCCGTCCAGCCGGTCCTGCTGCCCACGCGCCGCCAGCGCCGCCTCCGTCTTGTCGTCGTCCGGCTCCAGCACCACCACCCACGCCTTTGCGGGCAGCCGGTGGCCAAGCCGCTCGGCCTGGCGCGCGATCCGCTCCGCCTCGTCCGCCTCCAACCCGCCGGCCAGAACTTCCTCCACGAGGTCGCCACGCAGGCGGCGCTCGACCTCGGCGGCGGCGCGCTCCTTCGAGAGCTCCAGCGCAAGCACCGTCGAACCGTGCTCCAGCGCGCGCAAGCGGCCCTCGGCGTCGATGCTCTCGTCGTCGGCCCCGACGACCAGCAGGCCGAGCATGTCCGACCCCGCGCGTACGGGCACCACATCGAAGGGACGCGCCGGCCGGCCCGCGTTGATCCTCACCTCGCGCGCCGCGCCCGCGGTCGCCGGCGCCTGGATGCGCGACGGCATTCCCTCCACCGGCTCCCCAACTCCGCGGATCCGGTAACCGTCCGGCGAGTACAGCGCTGCGCGCCCGCCGGCAAGGGAACCGATGACCACGAGGATCGAAGGAATGCCGGCCCCGTCGAGCGAAAGCTTGGTCAGCCGCTCGTGCGTCTCGTGCGAGAGGCGGATGTCCGCCAGCTGCACCTCAGTCCGCCGCTGCAGCTCGCTCCGCTCGAGGATGCCGGCCACCTGGGCGGCGATCGCGCGCAGGAAGTCGATGTCGCCGGAGTTGAATTCGCGCCGTTCCGTGCTCTGCACGTTCAGCACTCCGACGAGCCGGGGCCCCGCCTCGATCGGTACCGAGGCCATCGAATGGAAGCGGTCCTCGTCGAGCCCGGGCACCCACTTCCAGTGCGGTTCCTTGCTGACGTCGGGCACGACCGCGGGCCGGCGCGAGTCGGCCACCCAGCCGGTGATTCCCTCCCCGACCTTCATCTTCACCTTGCCGACCATGTTCTCGTTCAGGCCGTTCGTCGCCGTCAGCAGCAGCTCCTGGCCGGGCTGAACCTGCAGATAGAGCGAGCAGACGTCGGTCCCGATCGCGGACGTCGTCTCCCGGATGATCAACTCCAGCAGCTCGTCCGGACGCTGGGTGGACGCCGCCGCCTGGGCCAGGCGGACGAGGAAGTTCAGCTCCCGGGCGGCGAGGCTGGAATCCGGAACCTTGCTCTTCATCGTGTCAACAACACAAGGGACAACGCGTTCCCTAGTGTGACCGATACAGACTCGACCTGCTCAGAGGTTGGCGCTAGATTTGTCGCAAAAGTGCGCTCCCCTCACTCCGGCCACTGGCGCGAGCATTTCGCCGGAGTCGACCTGCCGGTTCCTGTTCACGGCGGCGCCAGCGTGACCGGGATCAACCTCGACAACGCGGCCAGCACGCCTCCGCTGAAGCGCGTGCGCGAGGCGGTGAACACGTTCTCCGACGTCTACTCCAGCGTGCACCGCGGGACGGGCTACAAATCCCGCCTTTCCACGCAGGCGTACGAGCGGGCCCGCGATCTCGTCGGCCGCTTCCTGTGCATCGACGAGAAGAAGCAGGTCGTGATCTTCGTCAAAGGCGCCACCGACGCATTGAATCGAATCGCGGCGGAGGAGGCTCGACTCGACGGCCGGCGTGTGCTCGTCACCGAGATGGAGCATCACGCCGACCTTCTCCCGTGGCGGCATCGCAGCGGTCATGTGATGGTCGGGCTGACGGAAGAAGGCCAGATCGACCTGGAGGCGATCGAGGACGCGCTGAGGACCGCAGACGGCACGATCGGTCTCGTCGCGGTGTGCGGCGCATCCAACGTGACGGGATTCGTTTCTCCCGTTCACGAAATTGCGGAGCTCGCGCATCGCTATGGCGCCCGGGTGTCGGTCGACGCGGCGCAGCTCGCACCGCATCACCGGATCGAGGTTCGTCCCGCGAGCGACCCCGGACACCTCGACTTCGTCTCGTTTTCGGGACACAAGATGTACGCGCCCTACGGCGCGGGCGTTCTTGTCGCACCGCGGGACTTCTTCACCGGGACGCCAGAGGTCATGGGCGGCGGAGCGATCAGCATCGTCACCTGGGACGACACCTACTGGGCCGACCTGCCGGACCGCGAGGAGGCCGGTTCGCCGAACGTGATGGGCGCGGTCGCGATCGGCGTGGCGATCGAAACCATGCTCGAGCTGGGATTCGACGAGATGCTCGCCCATGAGGCGCGGCTCGGCGCCCGAATGCTCGAAGGCCTGAGCCGGATCCCGGGCGTGGGCGTGCTCGGTGGCGTGGCGCCGACGATGGCCGGCCGCCTTGCGCTCGCCAGCTTCGTGGTCGAAGGCCTCGACCACGGGCTCGTGGCGGCGGCGCTCAGCCATGAGTGGGGGATCGCAGTCCGCCATGGCTGCTTCTGCGCCCACCCATACATGATTCATCTGCTGCATATGAGCAAGGACGAGGTCGGGGCGATCGTCGATGACGTGAGCGCGGGCCGCCGCCGGACTCTGCCAGGCGCGGTACGTGCGAGCCTTGCTCCGTACAACACCGAAGCCGAGGTCGATCGCTTCCTCGAGGCGGTCGGCCAGGTTGCTCGAGGTCGGGTCAGATCGACCTACGAGCAGATCGAGCAGGCCATCGACGGCGAGTACGCGCCCGCGGGCGGCTGGCCGCGAATCGAGGTCACGCTTTGATCAAGCTCATCATCGAGATCCTGCTCGCGATCGTCCTCCATCCGGTCGCCTACATCCTCACGGTGATCGACGTCGTCAACCGCAAGGACATGAGCGGTTTCTGGAAGGTCTTCTGGATCATCGTCGCCTTCCCGTGGGGCATCGGGCCCATCCTCTATCTGTTCTTCGGCGGCGGCGGCAAGTTCTGGTGACGCTGCTGAGCCCGTGAGGGACCGCGCGGCGACCAGGGCTCTGTTGCTCGGTCTGCTCGCGCTCCCGTTCGGCATCTTCGCCCCGTTCGCGATCATCAGCGCAACGCGCTCACTGCTCCGCATCAGCGCGTCGGATGGCGAGCTCAGAGGTGCGGCCAGCGCGGTCGCGGGCCTCATCGCGGGCCTGATCTCGGTGGCGACGATCGTCGCCGGCATCGGCTACTGGTTGCTGAAGTCGTGATCGCCAGGGTCCTGATCGGCCTGCTGGTGCTGGTGGTCGCCGTCCTCAGCTACCCCGGCGCTGTGCTCACCTCGCTTGCGGTCATGGCGACTCCGGCGGCAAGCACGCCGGCCGGTCCACGAGGCGAGCTCCCCTGGCTGCACGTCGCCCACCCGGGGAACGGAAGGCCGTACATCGCGGACGACGCCGGCCGCATGGTCATGCTGCAAGGTGCGATCCCGGCCAGCCTCAACGACTACTGGTCCGGCACCAACCAGCACACCGACCCCTTCCCCGCCAACTTCTACCCCATCGATCCGGCGGCTTACGACGGCGCCTGCCCCGCCAACTCCAGGCTCGATCCCTACCCGCCCCTGTGCCGCGCCGACATCGACGAGATGGCGGCGCTCGGCTTCAACGCCGTCCGATTGCCGCTTGCCTGGAGCGTGATCGAGCCCCAGCGCGGCCAGTTCAACAGGACATATCTCGACCGCGTCGCCCAGGTCGTCGGTTGGGCGAAGGCGGACCGGATGTACGTGATCGTGGACATGCACCAGAACGCTTACTCCCGGTTCATGGACAATCCCTCGAGCGTCGCGCTGCCGGGAGGCAAGCCGATCGACCTGGGCAGCCACTCCGGAGCGCCGGGCTGGGCGACATACACCGACGGCTTTCCGTCCGAGGACTACACCGGCAAGCGCGAGCTCAACCCCGCGGTGTTCGAGGCGTTCAACAACTTCTGGTACGACCGCGGCGGCATCCAGGACGAGTACATCAGAGCGGTCGCATTTCTGGTCGATCGCTTCAAGGACGACAGCACCGTCGCCGGTTACAGCATCTTCAACGAGCCCCTCAACGGCTGGAACCTGCCGTCCGGGTTCGACGACCTGCTCCTGTTTCCCTTCTACCGCCGTGTCATCGACGCCGTGACCGGCATCCACGACGGCCTGCCGTGCTGGACGGGGTTCTTCATGCCCGCGGTCTGCGGCTACCAGGACCTCGGCGTCCACGCGGACCGGCAGCTCTACTTCCTGGACACCGGCCTCCTGCGCGAGGTCACCGACTTCCCGGTCCACCTGTCGATGCCCGTCAGCTCTTATCCCAACGTCGTGCTCGGCGTGCACGCGTACACGCACATCTACACCTTCGACACGTTCGCCAACCAGCCTCCGGACCACGCGAGCTACCCGTGGGGCGGTTACGAGCAGGGTTTCGCGTCCGCCGACCGAGAAGCG
>WNGH01000807.1_pt1 | contig 27862 bp, 18 predicted proteins | sample 5400631 | NCBI WGS metagenome assembly WNGH01 (sample SAMN13153373, study PRJNA577476) | soil metagenome | isolation source: 115 cm soil or saprolite under Garry oak tree replicate 1 | place: USA:California | collected 2016-06-15
GGCTGGGCCAAGGACGATCGGATCGACTGGCTCCTGTTCCGCTCGCAGATCGACACGATCGAGTTCTTCAACCGGGTCCTGGATCCCGAGGCGACCGATCCCCAGGTCTACGTGGACGAGTGCAGCAACGCCATCTTCTCTCTCCTGAAGAAAGAGTACGCCCCTCCGCGGACACGGGCCCTTGCGGCGGCGGCGCGGCTGAAGGGGATGCCGGCCCTGCTGGATCAGGGGAGGGCGAACCTGACGCGTCCGGTCGGTCTCTACGCCAGGCTCGCCATCGACGCGGCCCGCGCCATCGACCCGCTGTTCAAGGACAGCCTGATGACCCTGGCCTCCGACCTGAAGCCGGCCGAGCGCGACGATCTCGTCAAGGCGGCCGACGCCGCGGTCGCCGCCGTGCACGGATTCGCCGACTGGCTGCAGAAGCGCCTGCCGCAGATGGCCGAGTGGAAGCCGATGGGCGAGGCCCATTACAACGAGCTGCTGCGGCGCTCCTACCTCCTGCCGCTCGACGCGGGGCAGGTGGAGATGCTCGGCCGGGCGGAGCTGGCGCGTTACCGGGCGCTGGAGGCGCTCCTCCCCGACCCCTCGATGGCCGACCCGAACCCCGCGCGCAGCCCCTCCGTGCCCAAGGACCAGGAGGAGTTCCTGAAGGCGTACGAGAGCCGCGAGGACGAGATGATCCGCTTCCTGAAGGAGAAGAACCTGGTGACGCTGCCGCCCGGTCTCGGTCACTTCTCCATCCGGCAGCTCCCCGCGGCGTTCAAGCCGACGAGCCCCGGAGGGTTCATGAACCCCCCGGGGATCTACGACAGCGACCCGGGCGGCTTCTACTTCATCCCGACCTACGACCCGAAGAGTGCCAACTTCTACATCCGCGCCGCCATCGAGGACCCGCGTCCGATCCTGGGTCACGAGGGGATCCCCGGCCACTTCATGCAGCTGTCGATCGCCAATCACCTGAGAGACGAGATCCGTCGCCAGCACGGCGACGGCGTGTTCATCGAAGGATGGGCCCTCTACACCGAGGAGATGCTGACGCGCACCGGCCTCTACCCCGAGGGATCGGCGGCGCAGGGGCAGGTGCTCCGTCTGTCGCGCTACCGCGCCGCCCGCATCGGCGTCGACGTCAACCTGCACACCGGTCGCTGGACGTTCGAGCAGGCGGTGAAATATTTCATGGAGGCGGGGGGCCTCGACCGCGAGGCGGCCGAGGGGGAGGCGGCCGGGGCCGCCTCCTCGCCCACGCAGAAGATCACCTACATGGTCGGCAAGTGGCAGATCATGCGGCTGCTCGGTCTCTACCGCGACCGCAAGGGGAAGGAGTTCCGCCTCGGCACCTTCCATGATGAACTTCTGAAAAACGGGAGCCTGCCGCTGTCGATCGTCGAGTGGATCCTGCTCGACGATCCCGGCACGCTCGAGGGAGTGCTGAAGCCGGACGCAGCGCCGCGGGCCAACTCAGCTCGATAGCCCGATTCCGAGGAGGTCGAGGACTCGCAGCAGAAGTCCCGGCCGCCCGCCGGCATCCACTCGGCGCAGGGCCCGTGTGACCGCCCGCACCGAGGCGGATCGCAGCGGCTCGGGCGGGTACGGGAACGGCTTCCTGCGCACCAGGGAGAGATCGAGCAGCGGGCTCGGGCGCCCCAGCGTCAGGTGCGCCAGGATCTGCCCCGCCATGTGCGTGTTGGCGATGCCGTGCCCGGTATAGCCCAGACCGTAGACGACTCTCCCGTCCTCCGCCGAACCGAAGAAGGGCGTGAAGCGCGTCGTGGAGCAGATCGGTCCGCCCCAGGCGTACGGGAACTGCAGATCGGCGAGCGCCGGGAAGTGCCTGCGGAAGCTGTCGCGCAGCTCGGCGTAGTGCCTCTCGGAGTGATCGCAGCTCGCATCGACGCGGTTGCCGGGGTAATACGCCGCCTCGCTCGTTCCCCACAGCACACGGTTGTCGCGTGTGAGCCGGTAGTACTTGAAGAAGGCGCGCACGTCGGTCACCCCCTGCCGCCCCCGCCAGCCGAGGGGCTCCATCCGCTCCGCCGTGAGCGGCTCGCTCACCAGGATGTAGTCATAGAGCGGTATGAACCGGCTCAGAAGGCGCGGGAAGATCAGGTGCGTGTAGGCATTGGTCGCCAGGACGACGCGGCGCGCCAGGATCTCGCCCTCGGCCCCCGCCGGGACGGAAGCCTGGACGCGCGCCGCCGCGGCCTGCAGGCGCAGCGCGGCGGCCTGCAGACGGGTCGCCGCCGCGCCGGTCGCCTCCATGTGCGACGAGGTCCCCGGGATTCCCGGGACATGGGCCGTGCGCAGCCGCACGCCGTCATGAGTGCGCTCGACGGCCGTCACGCGGGTCCTCTCGTGGAAGACGACCCCGGCGCGGACCGCCTGGCGCTTCAGTCCCTCCACGAGCTTGACCGGGTTGACGAGACAGCCGCGAGGATTGAAAAGGGCCCCCTCGTAGCGCTCGCAGTGCACCTCGGCCCGCGTCTCGGCGCGATCGAGGAGCCGATAGTGCGTCATCCCGAGCGTCCGGGCGACCTCGAAGTCCTCGCGCAGATCGTCGACCTGCGACGGGAGGAGGGCGACATGCAGCTGTCCCGTACGCTCCAGATCGCAATCGATGCGGTTCTCCTCCAGGAAGCGCAGCATGCCCTCGAGGTTCTCGACCCCCAGGCGGGCCAGACGGGCCGCCTCGGCGCGCCCGAAGTGGGCGATCGCCAGCCCGTGCGAATGGTCGATGCTCTCGCCCACCATTCCGGCGTTGCGGCCGCTGGCCCCGTACGCGGCGATCCCCTGCTCCAGGACGACGACCTCCAGTTTCGGATCGAGGCGTTTGAGGAAGATCGCCGTCCACAGCCCGGTGAACCCCGCGCCGATGACGGCGACGCCCGTCTCGCGCCGGCCGACGAGCGGCGGATCCGACTCCCTCCGCCTCTCGGCGAGCCAGAAGCAGGCCTGCTCGATCGGCCGTCCATTCCCGGAAAACCCGGTCATCGAGGAACGCTCCTCCCCTCGGGTGACTTGCGCCGCGATTTTATCACGCGAAAAAAGCGGCCATCGGAACCGCGTCGCCCGCGTCAGGCGGCAGTGTAGCCGCCGTCGACCGGCAGCAGGACGCCGGTGAGGAAGCTCGCCTCGTCGCTGGCGAGAAACACGACCGCGTCGGCCGCCTCGCGCGGCCGGCCGATGCGACCGATCGGGTGCGCCTCCCCGAGACGCGCGCGGAACGCCTCGACCGTGAGGCCCAGCTGCCCCGCCTCCTTCACGAACAAGGGCGTGTCGATCTCGCCGCAGCAGATGGCGTTCACGCGTATCCCGCGCCGCGCGTAATCCAGGGCCATCGCCCGGGTGAGCTGGGCGACCGCCCCCTTGGTCGCGCAGTACGCCGCCGACCGGTGGTCGCCGACCAGACCGGCGACCGAGCAGTTGTTCACGATGACGCCCCTGCCCTGCGCCAGCATGCGCGGCACGACGTGCTTCGAGACCAGGTAGACCGACGTGAGGTTGACCGCCAGGATCCCCGCCCATTCCTCTTCGGGGATCTCGTGCACTTCATGCGGCACGAATACGCCGGCGTTGTTGAACAGGATATCGATGCGGCCGTGGGCGGCCAGCACCTCCTCGACCAGGCGCTCGACCTGGTCGCCGCGCGACACGTCGCAGGCGACGGCGGACACCCGGGCGTGCCCCCCGTCCTTGAGCCCGGCCGCGGCGGCTTCGCCCCGCTCGCGCGCGATGTCGGCAATGACGACCCGCGCCCCCTCCTCGAGGAAGCGCTCCGCAGTCGCCAGCCCGATGCCCGACGCGCCGCCCGTGATCAGCGCGATGCGATCCGTGAGTCTCATGCAGTCCTCAGTTGTTACCACATCCGACGCCGACGGGTCCATTGATTCCTGCCCGCGAGCGAGACGATAATCCACGCCGTCCAGCACAGGGCCCAGGAGCCTGGTCTCACGACGTGATACGCGGTGCTCGCGCGCGTCCGGCGGCGCCGCACCGGGAGGGGGGAAGGCATGGCGAGCAGGGGGTACGACGTCATCGTCATCGGCGGGGGGCACAACGGGCTCGTGAGCGGCGCCTATTTCGCGCGCTCCGGCGCCCGCACCCTGGTCCTGGAGGCCCGCCACAAGGTCGGCGGCGCGGCGGACACCAGCGCCCCGTTCCCGAACCATCCCGAGATCAGGGTCACGACGTACTCGTACGTGATGTCGCTGATGCCGCCGACGATCATCCGCGAGCTGAAGCTGAAGGACTTCGGCTACAAGGTCACGCCGTTCGGCCCCTATTACCAGGCCTATCCCGACGGCCGCGCCATCAAGGTGTTCGCCAGCGATCACGCCCGGAGCCATGCCTCGATCGCCCAGTTCTCGAAGAAGGACGCCGAGACGCTGCCGAAGTGGGAGGAGTGGCTGAAGGGGGTGGCCGACGTCCTCGGACCGCTGCTGCTGCACGTGCCACCCAAGCTCGGCTCGATGGCCCCGGGGGATCTGCTGGCGCAGGCCCGCACCGGGTGGAAGGTGCGCGGGCTCGGGGTGCGCGGGGTCGCGGACGTGACCCGGCTCTTCTCCATGAGCGTCACCGACCTCCTCGACGACTGGTTCGAATCGGACGCCATCAAGGGGATGCTCGCGATCAACGGAGTCATCGGCACCTGGGCCGGACCCGACGAGCCCGGGACGGCGTACGTCATGCTGCACCACTCGATCGGCGACGTCGGTGACGGGCACCTCGGCTCGTGGGGCTTCCAGGAAGGGGGCATGGGGGGAGTCTCCGACTCCATCCGCCGCTCGGCCGAGAGCTTCGGGTGCGAGGTCAGGACGAAGGCCCCCGTGGGGAAGATTCTCGCGCGCGACGGCCAGGTCACGGGTGTCGCCCTGAAGAGCGGCGAGGAGATCCTCGCCCCGGTGGTGGTGACCACCATCCACCCCAAGATCGCTTTCCTGCAGTGCCTCGACAGGAAGGAGCTCCCCTCCGACTTCGTGACCGACATCGAGCGCTGGAAGACGCGCTCCGGCGTCGTGAAGATCAACGTCGCGCTGTCCGAGCTGCCGAGCTTCAGGGCGGACCCCGGCACGAATCTGCAGGAGCACCACACCGGGTCCGTCGAGCTGTGCTTCTCCCCGCGCTACGCCGAGCGGGCCTTCCAGGACGCGCACATCGATCGCAAGGCGGCGACGGCACCGTTCGTCGACGGGACGATCCCGACCTCGCTCGACCCGACGCTGACCCCCAAGGGCGTCCACGTCTTCTCGATGTTCACGCAGTGGGTGCCGGACGACTGGAGCAAGGAGCCGCACCGCGAGGAGCTGGAGGCCTACGCCGACCGGATCATCGACCTGTACACGGAGCTGGCGCCGAACTTCAAGCGCGCCGTCATCGACCGGCAGGTGATCGGCCCCTACGACATGGAGAAGGAGCTCGGGCTCATCGGCGGGAACATCTTCCACGGCGAGCTGTCGGTCGACCAGCTGTTCCACATGCGGCCGGCCCCCGGCTACGCCGATTACCGCACGCCGATCAAGGGGCTGTACCACGGCTCCTGCGCCACGCACGCCGGCGGTGGCGTCAACGGAATCCCGGGCTGGCAGGCGTTCCGCCAGGCGAAGGCGGACGGGGCGATCAGGAGAACGGCATGAACACCGTCGAGAAGTACCGCCTCTACGTCAACACGCACTTCCTGAAGAAGGTCCAGTCGATCGTGGTCGATCGCGCGCAGGGCGCGAAGCTCTGGGACGAGACGGGACGGGAGTACATCGATCTCTTCTCGGGGATCTCGGTCGTCAACGCCGGGCACGTCCGAGCCGAGATCGTCGAGGCCGCGGCGGCGCAGATGCGCCGGCTCGTTCACTGCAACTCCTACCTCTACCACAACCGGCCGACCGCCGACTTCGCCGAGGCGCTGGCGTCGATCATGCCCTCCCGGGACCTCCGGGTCTCCTTCTTCGGCAACAGCGGCGCCGAGGCGATCGAGGGGGCGATGCGGCTCGCCAAGCAGTTCACGGGGAAGAGCGAGTTCGTCGCCCTCGAGCTGTCGTTCCACGGACGCACCGTCGGCACCCTGAGCGTCACCGGCAACTGGAACCGCAAGAAGAAGGGTGGGCCCTATCTGCCCGGGGTCGCCTTCGCCGCCGCCCCCTATCCCTACCGCAGTCCCTACGGCACCGACCCGGCGATCGTCGCCCGCGAATGCGCGCGCGACCTCGAGCGTGCGATCGACCTGCGCACCTCCGGGGACGTGGCGGCCTTCATCGCCGAGCCGGTCCTGGGGGAGGGCGGCATCATCGTGCCGCCCCCCGACTATTTCAGACGGGTCAAGGAGATTCTCGACCGGCGCGGCATCCTGTTCATCTGCGACGAGGTCCAGTCGGGCTTCGGACGCACCGGTCGCATGCTGGCGATCGAGCACTCCGGCGTCGTGCCGGACATCGTGGTCACGGCCAAGGGGATCGCCGACGGATTCCCCCTGTCGGCGTTCACCACGCGGGAGGGAATCGCCAAGGCGTTCACACCCGGAGACCATCTCTCGACCTTCGGCGGCAACCCGGTCTGCTGCGCGGCCGCGCTCGCCAATCTCGAAGTGTTCCGCAAGGAGAGGCTCGTGGAGCGCTCGGCCTCAGCGGGAGCGAGGCTTCTCGCGCGGCTCCAGGAGCTGGCCGCTCGCCACCGGCTGATCGGCGAGGTGCGTGGTTGTGGACTGATGGCCGGCGTCGAGCTGGTGGAGGACCGGGACACGAAGACGCCGGCCGCCGATGCGGCCGGCAGCGTCCAGGCGCGCATGCTCGAGGATGGCTTCCTGATCGGCGTCGGCGGCTACCACGGCAATGTCCTGCGGCTCCAGCCGCCGCTCGTGATCGACGACGCCGACCTGGACCGCTCCGTCGCCGCCCTCGACAGGGCGCTCGCCGGGGCCGCCCGCTGAGGTTCGCGGCTCCCTAGGAAGCGTCCGCGTCGATCCGTCTGCGCACCCGGATCCCGTACTCTCCGATCCCGCGGTAGAACGTCGAGCGCTCCTCCGGCCCGAGTGTTTCCGGCAGGACCACGCCGGTCCGGCCGATCTGCCCGCGCAGCAGCATCAGCGCGAAGGTCGCCGCGGGCACGGAGGTGACGAGCGACACGTCGCTCGTGCCCCGCACCAAAGCACTCGCGGTCCGGAGATCCGGCGACTCCGACCACAGCGTGACGCGGGCAGGACGATTCTCCTTCCTGCCGCTCACCTCGCAGACGACCATGGACTGACTGTTCAACCGGCCGCTTTCGACCAGCTCCAGAAGTCTCTGCGGTGCTATCGTCCTGGGGAGCCTCTTCATCAGCACGTCGCGGGGGCTCACGCGGACCCCGCCGACCGCGACCGGCGTCTCGTCGAGCAGACCGAGCCCCTGGACCACAAGCCGCCAGGCATCGATATCGGGCTCGCCGATCTTGTAGTCGCAGAAGCGCACGGGCTTTCCGACAAACAGCGGCAGGGTCACCGGCTCCTCGTGGGCGTGCAGGTACACCTTGCCGCGGCGGCCGATCGGCGGCGGAAAGTCGTACATCTCCTCGCCGCTGAAGATGGGGACCCTCTTCGGCGTTCCGTCCTCCCAGATCAGCGGCTCGGTCGCGCAGTCGAGCAGGAAGACCGGCAGCGACCAGAGCGCCACGAACACGTCGCACGTCGTGACGGAGTAGTCCCGGATGCGAATGGCGTCGACCTCGTCGAGCCGGTCCACCCCCTCCCGCGCCATGACATTCGTCAGCCCCGGCGCGCTCCCGCCGTTCACGAGGGCCGTCCTGCCCGAGACGTTCCATTCCTCCGCGTGCTCGAGCTGCTCGATCGGCAGGCCCCGCCGTTCGTAGAAGCGGGTCGAGGACAGATCGAGATAGTGACAACCGGCCCGCAGGGCGGCCAGCATGACGCGCGGGATGAATTCCGGAAGGGCGGTGTTGACGACGAGGTCGAAGCCTTCCGACTTCAGGAAGAGGGTCGTTCCCTCGAGGTCGCCCGCGTCGACGCGGCCCGTCCGGATCTTGGCGCTGCCGAGATTGCCGGCCGTCTCGGAAGCCCGCCCCCGGTCGATGTCGGCGAGGACGACCGCGCCGACGTCGTCCGCCTTCGACAGCACGCCCGCGACGACGTTCCCCTGCGCCCCCGCGCCGATGACCAGGACCTTGTGGAGCGGCGTTCCTCCCATGGGGAGATTCTACCTGCGGGCGCCCCGGGGCGGTGAACGGGGCTGGGTTACGTTGCTGTATCCGGCGGGCGCCGCTCCATCCCGGAGGTGGCAGGGTGCTTGAATCGGCGGGGCGCGAGAATTAAGTTTCAGGGGCAGGGAGGGGAACGCCCGGAAGAACCTTATTCATGAGCGAGATCGAGACACCATCCGGCGGATCCCTCATCCTCATCGCGGACGATGACCCGACGATGCGCGGCTTCCTGCGCGGGTCGCTCGAGGCCGAGGGATTCAAGGTCATCGAGGCCGTGGACGGCGCCCAGGCCGTCTCGATCTTCACGAATCACAAGCCGGACCTGATCCTCCTGGATGTCGGCATGCCCGAGATGGATGGCTTCGAATCCTGCACGGCGATCCGCCGGCTGCCGGGCGGCGACGTGACCCCGATCCTGATGCTCACCGGCCTCGACGACTACGAGTCGGTCAGCAAGGCCTACGAGGCGGGCGCGACCGATTTCAGCGTGAAGCCGATCAACGTCCTCGTCCTCATCCACCGGGTCCGCTACATGCTGCGGGCCCGGCGTACGCTCGACAAGATGCTGCAGAGCGAGGAGCGGCTCGCCAGGGCGCAGCGCCTCGCCCGTCTCGGCAACTGGGAATGGGACCTGACATCGGGCAAGCTGCACTGGTCGGAGGAGATGTACCACCTGTTCGGGATCGACCCGGGGAACGGGGAGCCGAGCCGCGACACGCAGCTCGAGCGCGTGCATCCGGAAGACAAGGACAGCGTGTCCCGTGCCCTGGTGGAGGCGCTGCGCAAGGTGCGGCCGTACGGCTTCGACTTCCGCATCGTCCTCCCGGACGGGACGGAGCGCTCTGTCCACGAGGAGGCCGAGGTCATCTTCGACAAGAACGGCGCGGCAATCCGCATGGTCGGCGCGACGCAGGACATCTCCGAGCGCAAGGAAGTCGAGGGCCAGATCCGTCTTCTGGCCTATTACGACGGCCTGACGCTGCTGCCGAACCGGCGGCTGTTCATGGAGAAGCTCGACCTGGCGCTGGAGAACGCCCGGCGCCGCGAAGGCAGCCTCGCGGTCCTCTTCCTCGATCTCGATCGCTTCAAGCAGATCAACGACACGCTCGGGCACGGCGCGGGCGACCGTCTGCTGCAGGGCGTCGCGGAGCGCCTCCGGAAGTGCCTGCGCAGCAGCGACGCCGTGGCGCGGGGCGAGGCGCTGAACCTGACCGACGACGTGGCGCGGCTGGGGGGGGACGAGTTCATCGTCTCCATCACGAACGTCACGCGGGGGGAGGACGCGGCCCGCGTCGCGCGGCGCCTCCAGGAGGCGCTGGAGCAGCCGTTCAAGCTGGATGAGAACGAAGTCTTCGTCACCGCGAGCATCGGCATCAGCCTCTTTCCCCAGGACGGGACCGATCTCGAATCGCTCCTCAAGAACGCCGACGCCGCCATGTACCACGCCAAGGACGCGGGGCGCAGCAACTACCAGTTCTACAGCAAGTCGATGAACGCCGCCGCGCTGCAGAGGCTGACGCTCGAGAACAAGCTCCGCCGCGCCCTGGAGCGCGGGGAGTTCCAGCTCTATTTCCAGCCGCAGATCGACGTGCGCTCCTGGTCGATCATCGGCGCGGAGGCGCTCATCCGCTGGCGCCATCCCCATCTCGGCCTCATCCAGCCGGTGGATTTCATCGCGCTCGCCGAGGAGACGGGGCTCATCCTGCCGATCGGAGAGTGGGTCCTGCGCACCGCCTGCGCCCAGGCCAAGGCCTGGCAGGACGCCGGGCACGAACCGCTGGTGATGGCGATCAACATCTCGGGGCGCCAGTTCCACGACAAGAACCTGGCGCAGACGATCGGACAGACGATCGGCGCGATCGCGCTCGACCCCCGCCGGGTCGAGCTCGAGATCACCGAGAGCGTCCTGATGCACAGCGTGGACGAGACGGTCAACACCCTGAAGACGCTCAGGGGGATGGGGCCGCGGATCGCGGTGGACGATTTCGGGACCGGCTACTCGTCTCTCAGCTACCTCAGGCGCTTCCCGATCGACACGCTGAAGCTCGACCAGTCGTTCATCCAGGACTCGGTCAAGGACCGGGGCACCGCAGCGATCGTGGCGGGCGTGATCGACATGGCGCACGGGCTCGGGCTGGAGGTGATCGCCGAGGGGGTCGAGACGGCGGAGCAGCGCACGCTCCTGTTCCAGGACGGCTGTCACATCATGCAGGGATATCTGTTCGGCCGACCCGTCCCCGCCCCGGAATTCGAGCAGCTTCTCGTCACCAAGAGCAAGGGGGAGTCGCTTCCCGCCCAGACCGGCTAGGCGTCCCCCTTGCCCCGGCGTCCTTCCCCCGGAGGAGCGGCCCCCGAGGCCGCGGGTGGCCCGGGCGCCGGAGCCGTCTTGCCGGGACCGCCCAGAAAGCGCATCACCGCCGCGGCCAGGCCGTCGATCGAGGACCCGCCGTTGCCGCCCCCCGTCACCAGGATGTCCGGCACGAACTTGGCGTGCCCCTCGGACAGCGAGCCGATGACGTTGACCAGGGCGGTGGCAGTGGAGCCGAGGGCGCTCACCTGCGCCTGGTATCCCTTGGCGCGCGCCAGGCCGACCGCCTCGACCTCCGCCCCCCTCGCCGTGCCGGTCAGCCGGATGTACTCGGCCTCGCCGTTGCCCTCCCGGGCTCGGGCGGTGGCGTTGTTGGTCTTGATGTCGACGCCGACCTTCGATTTCGCCAGCTCCGCCTGCATCTCGGCGGTCCCCTTGGAGTGCTCCATCGCGATTCGCTCCTCCTGGGCGGAGCGCTGCTTCTTGAAGGTCTCGATCTCCTGGTTGGCGATCTCCCTCTGGGTCAGGACCTTGACCAGGTCTTCCGGCAGAATCACGTCCTGGATGTAGACCCCCTTCGTCTCGACCTGGTACTGCTCCAGCTGCTGGCGGATGTGCTCGAACGCCTCCACCTGCACCTGTTGGCGGGTCTCGATGAACCGTATCGCCGGCATGCTCTGGAGCTTGTCACGGAAGTGGTTGCCGACGGCCGCCTGCAGGACCTCGGTGACCAGGTTGCGCATCGTCCCGACCATCGAGATCACGCGCGGCGCCTTGGTGTCGGGGACGTGGATCTGCACTTGCAGGTCGATCTTGAAGACGAACCCCTCGTTGCTCTTGGCCACGATCTGCTGCAGCTGCGCGTCGAGCTGGTGGGCCTCCGACACCGCCTCCGCCCAGTTCAGGTTCAGGATCGAGGTCGGCACGATCTCCGCCTCGTAGCAGCGCGGGTTGATCGGGTACTTCCCGGTGCGCAGCGGCTCCTGCCAGACGCCGCGATGGCCCGGTCGCACGAGCGATCCGAACTTGAACTCCGAGCCCGACGTGTCCTGCGTGACCAGCCCGACGTACGCCTTGATGACCGCCACCTGCCCCTGCTTCACCAGGAGCATCGGCACCCGCTCGACGCTCACCAGGAACGGGTTCAGCGCATAGGCGCCGTAGAGCAGCGGGTCGTGCTGCAGACCGATCTTCCCGCCGTGATCGAGGAACGCCTGGAAGTCCTGGTAGTTGTTGTGCAGGTGGTTCTTGCTGCCGAGCAGGACCTCGATGATGTCGGAATCGGTGGCCTCCTTCTTCTCGAGGGCTTCGACGTCCGAGAAGGCCCCCAGACGGCTGGCGATGTCTCCGGACAGGAGCGGATCCCCCTCGTAGGTGGTGACGATGCCGACCGTGTCATTGGTCACGCCGTCGCTGCGTCTCTGGGGCTCGATGCGGACGAGCTCGAGCTGCTGCGGGGTGAGACCGAGCGCGTCGGGCGCGATCAGTCCACCGCGACCGGCCTTGCCGCGCAGCTCGGGGGAGATCGGCTCTCCGTAGACTTCGCTCTTGGTGACGATCAGGAAGCCGACCGGATGGATCGGCACGAGCGTCCCCGGCGGCAGCACCGGACGCTGGACCCCTTTCTGCCCTCCGTTCCTGATGAAGCCGCGCAGGTCGCTGAAGTTCGCGAACTCTTTCTTGTAGAGGGCGGACTTCGCCCCGATCGGCAGCGGCTGCCCGACCTGCGCGATGACGACACCGATCTCCCCCGCAGGCACCTGCACCCAGGGATACTTGTCCACGGAGAAGACGAGGAACGCCTTGAAGCGCAGCCCGGGCATCAACAAGTCGACCTGGTAGCCCGCCTCCTTCTCGAAGGCGATCGGATTGTCCTCGCTCAGGCGGCGCCAGCCGAAGCGCTTGGTGACGAGGCCGACCTCCGTCGGCCCGATGCGCCGGATCGACATGAGGAGGTAGAACAGCGCGAGCACGGCGGCGGTGGATAGCCAGAGCGTCCAATTGGCGAACGCGAACATCGGCTGGTCTCCTGTCAGGGGTGAATGTCCTGGATGCCGCGGATTCTGCTCCCGCCCCGGGCGGGGTGTCAAGCGGCGGCGCGCGCCCTGCGGCCCCGCGTCCCGAGGAACAGGAGCGCGGCCACGGCGATCACGGCACCCGCCACGGCCCACTCGCGCCCCGTGACGCTCGTCAGCATCCAGAGGATCACGGCGCAGGCCGCCCAGGGGATCGCCCCCTGGGCGCGCGCCCGGAGCGAGGCCCGGGTCGAGACCTCCCGGCGCCGCAGCTCCCAGGCGGCGAGGCAGCACGCCCCGTACAGAATCAGGGTCGCCAGGTTCGCGAGGATCGCCAGCGTCTCGAATCCGTTCGTGATCGCCAGAAGACAGACGAGTGCGCTCTGGAGGAGGATGGCGACGTACGGAGTGTGGAAGCGCGGATGGACCGCGGCGACCTGCCGGGGGAGAAACCCGTCCCGCGCGAAGGCGTAGAGGGCGCGCGGGACGGCCAGGGTCATGCCGCTCACGTAGCCGAACATCGACACGATCGCCCCGGTCAGCATCAGCGTCCGCCCCCAGGGACCAAACACGCCCGCCGCCGTCTCCGCCAGGGGCGCCCGCTGCGTCGCCAGGTCGGCCCCCAGCACCCCCTGCGCCACCATCTGGAGCGCGAGGTAGAGAAGCGTGATCACCGACATGGCCACGAGGATGGCCCGCGGCACCGTCCTCCGGACGTCCTTGATCTCGCCGCTCGGGACGAGGGCGCTCTCGACGCCGCTGAAGGCGAAGATCAGGAGGATCGAGGCGCGCGCCACGGCGGTCGGCGCCGGCCGGAGCGTCCAGACGAGGTTCGACGGCCGGATCGCGAGCACGCCGGCGACGACGAGGATGAGGAGCGGCAGGAGCTTGGCCAGGGTGGCGACCGCGTTCACGAGGGTCCCCTGGCGCACTCCGAGGACATTGACGCCGCCGAGCAGCAGGAAGGTCGCGACCAGGATGAACGCCCGCGAAGCGGGACCGTCGAGGGACGGCACCAGGGCCCCGATGGAATCGGTGAAGATCGTCGAGACCGCCGCGACCGCCAGCGTGCCGAGCAGCCAGACCAGGACGCCAGCGAGGAATCCCACGAACGGTCCGAAGGCTACTTCGACGTAGGCGTACGGCCCCCCCGTCATGGACACGCGGCTGCCCGCCTCCGCGAAGCAGAGCGCGATCAGCCCCATCGCGGCCGCGCACACGAGGTAGGCGATCGGCGCGGCCGCGCCGAGCGACGCCGCGGCCGCCGCCGGCAGGCGGAAGATCCCGCCCCCGACGGTGACGTTGACGATGCTGGCGGCGAGTCCCCAGGCCCCGACGACCCGGAGGAGCGAAGGCTGACCGGTCGTGTCCGGCATGACGGGAGGGATTGTAGGACACACCCCGGGGCGGCGGCTCGACGATCGAGATTATCCGGTCTGGGAGCGGGCGGCGGGATGGGCCGGGACGGACGCCGGGCCCCTGGACGCCGGAGGCTACCCCGCCCCGGCGGACTGCTCCTCGGGGAGGGCGGCCGCCGGCGGGGCGGGAGCGAAGGTCAATCTGCGGCGGAACTCGACCTGCAGCAGCGCCAGGACCAGCACCGCCTGGATCGCCGTCGAGACCACGGAGAGATACCACACCGCGCGGATCTCGAAACCGGCGCGCCTCGAGAGCAGGAAGGCCGGCAGCGCGAACAGAAGAAGGCGCAAGGAGGAGCAGGCCAGAGGCGGCAGCGTGTGCCCCATCCCCTGAAACATGCTGGAGCTCGTGAAGATCAGCCCCATCGCCAGGAAGTTGTAGGAGATCACGCGCAGGTATTCGCCCCCGAAGGCGATGACGTCAGGATCGTTCGAGAACGCGCCGATCAGGGCCTCGGGCGCGATGTGGCTCAGGATCGTGAACACAATCATGAAGGCGGAGACCAGGAGGGAGGCCGACCGGAACGTCTCCCGCACGCGCTCGGCGCAGCGCGCGCCGAAGTTCTGCCCGGCGAGCGGAGCGGCGGCGAAGCTGATCGCCACGACCGGCAGGAACATCGACTGCATCAAACGGGCTCCGATGCCGAATCCGGCCTGCGCCGCCGCGCCGAAGCCACGGATGATCGAGTACACCAGCACCATGTAGACCGACATCAGCGCGAACTCGCCCCCGGCCGGCAGGCCGACCCGTGTCATGCCCCACCAGATCGGGCCCTGCGGCTTCCAGAGCGCGACCGAGACTTTCAGATAGTTGCCCGGACGCAGAAAGTAGACCCAGAACATCACGGTCCCCACGACCATGGCGATGAACGTCGCCAGGGCCGCTCCCGCCACGCCCAGCGGGTGCCCCGTGCCCCAGCCGAGGATCAGGACAGGCGCCAGAAGGATGTTGAGAACCACGGTCAGGATCTGGATGCCGACGGTCGGCTTCATGACACCGCTGCCGCGCAGCGCCGCTCCCATGGCGACGATCACGAACTGCAGCAGCATCGCGGGGATGAACCAGTTCAGATACTGGATTCCCAGCCTCGCGGTCGCTTCGTCGGCCCCCAGCCATCGGCAGTAGGGCCCGCGCAGAACGAGCCCGAGGACCGCCACCACGAACCCCACGACCAGCGACAGCACGAACGCCTGGTTGAACACCAGGCCGGCGCGGTCGTGGTCCTTCTGCCCCACCGCGTGCGAAACGAGCGTCGTCGTCCCGACCCCCAGGGTCTGCGTGATCGCCAGGACCACGATCATGAGATTACCCGCCAGCCCGACGGCGGCGATGGCGTCCTTCCCCAGCCGCCCGACGAAATAGAGATCGGCCAGGTAATAAAGGGTCTGGAACAGCATGCTCACAGCCATGAAGGAGGAGAGCGCTATCAGGTGCCTGTTGACGGAGCCCTGGGTGAGGTCGTGCATGGCGCCGGATCATACCACCGGCCGGAGCGCCGGCGTCCTCGACGGCCCACGGCTTGCGCGACCGGCCGACGTGGTGGACAATACCCGCCCTTCCATGCACAGAGGAGACGGACGGTGAGAGGAAAGTCGGCGTTGTTCGTCGCAATTCTGGCGTGCCCGGTCACGATCGCCCCGCTCGTCGCGGCCCCCGCGATCGAGAAATCGGTCGTCCGCATCGTCAACCACGCGCAGCGCCCCAGCTGGTACACGCCGTGGGGGACCGGGGCGATGCAGTGGACGACGGGGAGCGGCTTCGTCATCGAGGGCGGGCTCATCATGACGAACGCGCACGTCGTCAGCGATTCCCGCTTCCTCGCGCTGTTCCTTTACGGCGACCCGAACCCGCACGAAGGGCGGGTCGTGGTGGAGGGGCACGACTGCGACCTGGCGCTGATCCGGCCGGTCGAGCCGAAGATTCTCGAGGGCGTGCCGGCCCTCCCGATCGGCGGCCTCCCCTCCCTGCGCTCCATGGTCGAGACTTATGGATATCCGAGCGGCGGGGATCAGATTTCGTCGACGCAGGGTGTCGTGTCGAGGATCGACCGCCAGCTCTACGCCCACTCCGCCGCCGACGGGCACCTGGCGGTGCAGACCGACGCCGCCATCAACCCGGGCAACAGCGGCGGTCCCGTCGTCCAGGAAGGGAAGATCGTCGGCGTGGCGTTCCAGAACAACAAGGCGATGGAGAGCGTCGGGTTCTTCATACCGACCGAGGTGATCCGTCACTTTCTCGCCGACGCGAAGGACGGAACGTACGACGGCTACCCGGACCTCGCGGTGCGGACCGCCTCGCTGGAGAACCCGGCCGCCCGCCGACTTGCGGGCATGCAGGAGGGGGAGTCGGGCGTGCGTGTGGACTGGATCGCACCGGACAGCAGCGCCGACGGATGGCTGCGGACCGGCGACATCCTCCTGCGCATCGAGGGAGAGACGATCGCGAACGACGGCAGCGTCGCGTCCGGCGAGCTGCGGCTGCCGTTCGGACTCCTCGTCGACCGGCGTCAGATCGGCGAGACGCTCCCCGTCCGGATCCTGCGCGAGGGAGCCCGGAAGGACCTGGGCATCCCGCTGAAGGGGTACCCGGAAAACCTGCGCTACTCGAACCAGTACGACCGCCGGCCGCGCTACTACGTGTACGCGGGCCTGGTGTTCGTGCCGCTCGACCGCGAGATGGTCAAGACCTTCGGCGACGACTGGATGTCGGACGCCAACTCCGAGCTGGTCTACGAGCTTTTGTTCCGCCCGCAGGGCGAGCCCGCTCTGCTCAAGAAGGAGCGCGTCGTCCTGCTCCGGCGTCTGGATTCTCCGGTGAACGCGAACATCCCCTTCTTCAAGAACATCCTCGTCGACAAGGTCAACGACAAGACGATCGATTCTCTCGAAGACCTGGTCCGGGCCATCGAGGAGAACAAGGCGCCCTACCACGTGTTCGAGTTCGGCTACTTCGGCCGTGTGGCGGTTCTCGATCGCGCGGCGGCGGACAAGGCGAACGCGCAGATCCTGAAGGATTACGGCGTCGCGAAGGACCGGAACCTGTGAGGACGATCACCTGCATCCTCGTGTCCGCCCTGGCCACCCTGGCGCTCGCGGGCCCGGCGCCGCGCGTCTCCTTCGAGTCCCAGGTCGTGGTCCTCGTGGTCACGACGCAGGACTACGACGAGTGGCGGCCCTGGGAGAAGAAGACCCCCGAGACCCGGACGGTGCAGGCCGTGGTCCTGGACGGGTCCCTGATCGCCACGACCGCGGACCTCGTCGAGAACGCGACGGTGATCTTCGTCGAGAAGCACGGGCGCCCCCTGCGGGAGCCGGCGCGGATCGTCCACGTCGACGCCGACGCCAACATTGCGCTCCTCACCGTCGACAAGCCCGGCTTCTTCGCGGATCTCACGCCCGCAGCGCTCGCGCCGTCCATGCCCACGGAGGGACAGGTCAGCACGGTCCGCTGGCGATCGGGGCAGCTGGAGATCTCGGCGAGCCGCATCTCGCGGATCGAGGTCGGGACCAGCTACCTCGGCGCCCTCGAGCACGCCTCCCTGATCGTGGAGACCGATCTGTCCGGCGGAGGCTGGTCCGAGCCGCTGTTCGCGGACGGCCGTCTCATCGGACTGACCTTCGCCCAGGACGAGAAGAGCGCGACCGTGACGCCGGTGGACATCCTGCGCGCCTTTCTCGAATCGGCGCGAACGCCGGCCGGGTATCGCGAGTTCGCGAACCTCGAGCTGTCCTGGGAGGTCAACCGGGATCCGGCGCTGACCCGGTATCTCGGCCTCGAGGGGGAACCCCGGGGGATCCTCGTCACGCAGGTGCCCTGGGGCAGCTCGGCCTGCGGCGCCCTGTACCCGCGCGACATCCTCCTCGGTCTCGACGGCCACGCCATCGACGCGGCCGGCAACTACCAGCACCGGCGCTACGGTCAGCTGAAATTCACGCAGATCGTCGTGGACGGGCACCATGCGGGCGACATCATCGCCGGAGAGGTGCTGCGCGACGGGAAGAAGGTCCCCGTCCGGCTCACCCTCCGGCCGGCCAGGAGCGCCGACGACCTCGTGCCGGTGCGCACGGGCGGCGCGGCCCCTCCGTACGTCATCGAGGGGGGTCTGGTGTTCCGCGAGCTCGACGGGGAATTCCTGCGGACCTGGGGAAAGGACTGGGAGAAGAAGGCTCCGCCGTTCCTGATGACGGGGTACGACCTGTTCCGCACGACCCAGACACCCGGCCGGCGCCGCGTCATCCTCCTCGCCTACGTGCTTCCGTCCGCCTACAACCTGGGATACGGCAACCTGGAGGCCCTGCCCGTGGCGCGCATCAACGGTCGCGACGTCGATTCGATCGCCGACGTGGACGAGGCGTTCCGGCACCCCGAGGGAGAGTTCCACCGGATCGTCTTCCAGCCGAACCCGGTGCGCGCCGAGCTCGTGCTCGATGCCGCCACGCTCGACAAGGCCACACAGGAGATCCTGGACGAGTACCAGATCCCGGAGCGGCGCCGTCTGCGCGAGACTCCGCTCCCCGATCTCGGGGGCGCCTGTCCGGATCGCCCCGCCACGCATGGCGCGCCCTGACCGTCAACAGGAACATTCCGTCTCACGTGTAACCGCCGGAGGATCCCGGTCGTCTGCTCTTGGGGGCGCCGCGCAGTCTTCTTCCGTCTGCCACGCGCTCCGGGAGGACTCGGTCGTGCGAAGAATCGACACACGGTGGACCGGTCGGGCGCAGACGTGGCGGCTGCTGACCCGGCCGGCGTGCCTGCTCATGGTGGTGCTCCTGGTGCTCTCCTGCGGCGGGGCGAGTCTGGAGAGCAAGGCGCTCGATCGTCCGATCACGGTCGATGGCAAGGCCGAGGACTGGCGCGACTCTCTGACCTATTTCAAGGATGCGGGGATCGCCGTCGGCGCCTTCAATGAGCAGAAGGACCTCTATGTCTGCGTCACGTCGTGGAACCAGGAGATCAGCCTGGAGGCGATGAACCAGGGCCTCACAGTCTGGTTCAGCCCCGGCGGAGCGGCCGAGAAGCGGTTCGGGGTCGAGTACCCGCTCCTGCAGGACAGGCTCGGGCACGACCGGCAGGGGGCGAAGGAGCAGGGGGACCCGCTGTTCGCGGAACAGGGAACCGTCAGCCACGTCGCGCTGCGCGGACCGGGCGTGAACGATCGTCGCATCCTCGCCGTCCCGGATGTCCCCGGACTCGAGGTGACGGCTGCCGCCGTGAACGGCGCTCTTGTCTACGAGCTCAAGGTGCCCCTTGTGAAAAGCGACCAGTATCCGTATGCCGTCGGCGCCTCCGCTGGCGGGGCCGTGGACGTCATGTTCGAGACGACGAGCATCCAGGTCCTGCCGGTGCCCCATGGAGACGAGGGGAGGGCGAGGGGCGGAGGCATGGGAGGCCGCGGCGGAGGTGGCTCGCGCCGCGGAATGGGGGGTGGCCGGGGCCGCGGCATGGGGCGTGGCACCGCGGGGAGCGGGTCGAGCGATGCCGAAACCGGCTCGAGCCTGCCGAGGATCCCCAAGCCGATGCAGTTCACGCTGAAGCTTCGGCTCGCGCCGTAGCATTCAGGCGTAACCGGCCGACCCTCGGCCGCGTCTTGAATGAGTGAACGGGGCGCCGAGCGCCCCATCTCGTGAGGGAGGACTCCATGAATGCAGGAACGAAGGTTTCGACGGCCGCCATTGGTCTGGCCCTTGCCGGCCTGTTGACGGCGGGCTTCACCCACGCGGGAACGCCGCCGATGGGTCGCGGTCACGGTGGGCACGGCGAGCCGATGATGCATCTTCTCTCGCAACTCAACCTCAACGACGCCCAGAAGACGCAGGTCCATGCCATCCTCGAGGACGAGCACCCCAAGCTGGCGCCGCTTTTCGAGGCGAGCATGAAGGCGCACCACGCCCTCCAGCAGGCGATCCACGCGCCGAATTTCGATGAGAGCGCCATCCGCGCCGCTGCGGCTCAGGCGGGGATCGTGGAAGGGGACCTCGCCGTCGAGAAGGGGCGCCTGGCATCCAGGATCCGTGCGGTGCTGACCCCGGACCAGCAGAAGCAGATGGACGCTCTGCACGAGCAGGCCGCCCGGCACCACGGGGCGTGGGGCGACGCTCCGGCGGAGGACCCGGCCGACCCGGAGTAGCGCCGGGACCGACGGCGCGAAAGGCCCGGACTTGGACGGATGGCGAGTGCTACAATGCGCCAGCTACCGGCACCACGCGCCGACCAAGTCCGGCGAAGACCCCGGTGGACCCCCCGGGGCTCAGGAGGGGGACCCGATGAACACGACCGATCGCGGAAGACTCCTTCGCACTTACCCCGTGCTCAAGGAGTTGCCGCCGGAACTGCTCAGGAGGGTCGAAGAGACGGCGAAGCCGATCCAGGCGCACGCGGGCCAGTGGCTGTTCGGCGACGGCAGCCCCTGCACCCATTACCCGCTTCTCCTCGAAGGCACCATCCGGGCCTCGAAGTCCAGCCCCGATGGTCACGAGATCCTCCTCTACCGTCTCAACCCCGGGGAGAGCTGTGTCATCACCGTCGTGGCTCTCCTGGGCGAGACGACCTATCCTGCGATCGGAACGGCGGAGTCGAAGCTCTCTCTGTACGGCGTTCCCCGGAACGTGTTCGTGGAGATGGTCCTGCAGTCCCCGGCCTTCCGGGTCTTCGTCTTCGACTCTCTCTCCCAGAGGATGGCGCACCTGATGGCCCTCATCGACGACGTGGCGTTCCGCCGCGTCGATCAGCGGCTCGCCCTGCAGCTGCTCCATCACCGGCAGCCGATCACCGCCACGCATCAGATGCTCGCCGATGAGCTGGGGACGACCCGCGAAGTCGTGAGCCGGACCCTTGAGGCCTTCCAGGAATCGGGGATGCTCAGGCTCGGGCGAAAGAGGATCGAAATCCTGGACCGGAACGCGCTGGGTCGGGTCCATCGGATCGAGGCCGGCTCATGAGAGGGAGCCCGAGGCGTCCACCCTCCGGTCCCGAGTCGACGATCAGCTCGTTCAACGTCTTCCCAGGACCGGAGGGGAACGCTCCCTCAGGGTGATGGAGGGTGTGGGCAGTGGTTGCAGCGAGGCTATGCCCGCCCCGGTCCCCCTTCTGTGACTCCGGTCACGCTCGGATCAATTTTACAAACTCGGCGAGGGGGGCCGCCGCTCCTACCGGACGATCTCCAGCCTGGCGAAGGTCCGCCTGAAGTCCTGCTCGGGGAGGAAGGTGCTGAAGAGAAGCTCGTGCCCTCCGGCCGCCACCACCCGGACGGGCAGGAGGCGATCGTCGTGACGCATCGCGTCCGGGTACCCCTGGCTTTCCCCCCGCTCGTGGACAATCCCATTGAAGACGTCGAACATCACGACCCTGCGGTCGCGCAGGTACTCGTAGGGGGCGTCGTGCTCGTGCCCGACGACACCGCGCTCCTTGAGCGGAAGCCGCGCGATCGTGGCGTCGTTGATACCGCGGCGGTCCACGGTCGGCCAGTCCGTGTAGTAGGGCACGGCCCCCGCGCCGCCCACGCACAGGACAAGGTCGGGAGGAAGTGAGCCGTCGTCGATGAGGCCGCGCAGGAACCGCCCTTCCGCGGCGCGTCTCTCCGCATAGGCCTTGATGTCCCGGAGACTGGCGACTCCGCTGTGCTCCCGCCCCGGATCGGGGGCCTGGGCCGCCAGGTAGGTGGTGCCCAGGAGCGCCACGGCGGCGGCACCGGCCACCGCGCCTAGCACGAGACGCGGTCCCGGGATCCATCGCAGGCCATCCCCGACGAGCAGGTAGAAGAAGGGCATCACGACGACGAGAAAGCGGTATTCGAACCGGTCGCCGCCGATGAAGGCCAGGTACGCGAGATAGCCGCCCAGCATGAAGAGATAAAGCGCCGGGGCGAAGCGCTCCCTGCGCAGGAGCGGCAGAAAGGCGAGCGGCAGGAACCACACGATCCGGTAGTCCTCCGCGAACAGGCGGAGATAGCGCAGCCCCTGCTCCCACCAAGCCCCGGCGACCTTCGCGTAGAAGGTGTTGGGCAGCCAGGCGCCGTAGTAGGTGTAGCGCCAGACCACGTGCGCCGCGACCACGTCGACATAAGGGAAGGCCCAGATGAGCGCGGAGCGCACGCTGCGCCTGCGCACGAGAAGTTCGCCCAGGAAGAACAGCCCCGCGATGCCGGCGAACAGGGCCCCCTCCGGACGAGTCAGAGTGGCCAGGGCGAACAGGATCGAGGAGAGGATCGGGAGGGACGACCCGGTCTCCCGTTCGCGCACGAACACAGCGCTCGCCGCGAACACGAGCAGCGTGAACAGCATCGTCTCCAGTCCCCCCGTGCACCACGCCGTGAAGCTGCGGCCGGCGGCCAGCGCCAGCGGGGCCAGCCAGACGAACGGACTGCGCCAGCCGATCCTGCGGGCGGTGTCGAACACGAGCGCCGCGAGGAGCACAGCGCCGCTCGCTATCCCGAGCAGGTTCGAGACCACCTCGGGCTTCCCTCCCAGGCGCATGACGCCCGCCATCAGGATCACCCAGAGGAAGTTGGTGTATCCCTCGACGCGCTCTCCCGGGTTCCAGACCAGACCCTGGCCTGACGCCAGGTGCCTCGCGTAACGGAAGCTGATGAAGCAGTCGTCGCCGAGGAAGAAATGATGACCGACGTTGTAGCAGAAGAGGACGGCTGTCAGGAGAAAGAACGGGAGGACGATCGCCAGAGCGCCGCCGCGCGGCAGAAGGATGCGACCCCGCTGCGGCCCGGGCTCCCCTGGTGGATCGGCGGTGGCGTCCGCGCTCCTGTCCATCGGCAAGAATTGCAAATTCTAGCGCACCCTTGGTCCTCTCTGGAAGCGTGATGAGGAATTCGAGGGCGCGCTGATCGCGAGCGGCGCTTCGCCCCCCCAATCACGTTCAGGGACGGCGCGCGATCCAGGCGAGGGTCAGTGACACGCCGATGTCGGGTGTGTTTTCGAAGTTCGCCACGTTCTCGGTGACGGCGAAGCCATAGACCAGCTGCCCGCGGACGGTGCGCAGGCCGAGGCTCGCCTGGAACTTGTCGGCCTTGAGCTGGTCGATGGTCGTGTCGCGGACCGTGCTCTCGCTGGCGTAGAGCTGGACGATCGCGTTCGTGTGGGGCGTCACGCCGACCTCGTAGGCCGCGGTCAGCGTCGGAATCACCACGCGCCTCAGCGCCACGCCGAACACCTGACCGTCCGTGCGCACGACGCTCGCGCCCAGATAAATCGCCTGGCGCGAGAACTTCCCCTGCAGCGAGGCCTGCAGGCCGTAGTCGTTGCTTCCTGTCGACAGGAACAGGCGCTCGCCGCGCCAGGCGATCTTCATGGCCCCGTCGAGAACGAGCCCCCACCGCGAGCCCGAGAACGGCCAGGAGTGGCGCAGCCCGATCACCGGGTCCCCCAGGCCCCCCTCGATCGGCGGAGACAGGAAGGACGTCTTGATCCCTTCGACCGAAAGGACTCCCTGGAAGCGGTTGCGGGCCACGAGGTCGCGCCCCTCGGTGTCGAGGCCGAACGTCTTGTGGAACCCCTCGATCGTCCCGTCGAGAAAACCGCCGGTGAAATCGTACGCCGAGAGCGTGAGATAGGCGGACGAGTGGCGTGTGAGGCCGTAGTGGAAGGTCAGGTCCAGTAGACCGAACTCACCGTCCACGAAATAAGCGTCCTGGCCGAGATTCAAGATCGCGTCCGCGTCCGCCTGCGTGAGCGGGCGACGCTCACCGCGCGCCTCGAGGTAGCTCTTCACGTTGTCGCTCATCACGAATGTGTTGCTGTACGACACGTCGGCCTCGATCGCCCAGGACCCGGGGCCGGCCGAGACCGCATGGGCCGGGAGCATGTCGAGACGCAGGAGATTGAACGGAGTCATGTCGCGGATCCTGAGCGGCCCGAGGAACTCGGTCTCGCCGCACGCGGGTGTCGCGGCCAGCCCCAGCAGGACCACGACAAGACCCGCCGGAACGCGCCATCCGGCCCGGGTGATCATCGCGCCCCATCACCTCGCGCTCTCCGGCGCCGCGATGCCCGCCGGAACGGGCGTCGAGGCGGCCGTGCGCTCCGGCGCCCGCCACCCCGCCGGATCGGAGAGCTTCCAGCCGCCGCCGAGGGCCTTGTAGAGCTCGACGAGCGTCGCGAGACGCTCGAAGCGGATCCGCGCCAGGGCGTTCTCGGCGGGGAAGAGCTGCTGCTGCGCCTGGAGCACCTCCAAGTAATCCGACAGGCCGCCGACGTAGCGCGAGTTCGAGAGATCGACCGCCTGGCGAAAGGCGGCCACGGCGCCCGCCTGCTCCTTCTCGGCTGCGGCGAGCTTCTGGTACGCAACCAAAGCCGTCGCCACTTCCTGGAAAGCGCCGGTGACGCTGCGCTCGTACTGGACCTTCGCCTCCTCCCACCGGGCCAGGGCGGCGCGGTGCTCGTTCTTGAGACGCCGCCCCTGGAAGACGGGACTGAGGAGGCCGCCCCCGACCGACCAGGTCCGCCTGTCGCCGAACAGATCCGACACCTGGCGCGACACGCCGCCGAAGGCGCCGGTCAGGCTGAGGGCGGGGAAGAAGTCGGCCATCGCGACGCCGACCTCGGCGTTGGCCGCCACGAGCCGCTGCTCCGCCTCGCGCAGATCGGGGCGGCGCTCCAGCAGGTCCGACGGCAGACCCGCCGGGATCTCCGCGGGCAGGAGCTGATCGTTGAGGAGAGTCTCGCGCGGGATCGCCTCCGGGGGCCGCCCCAGGAGGAGGGCGATCCGGTTCTCCTGGGCCGCGATCTGCCGCTCGAGGTCCGGGATGCTCGCCGATGTCGAGGACAAAGACGCCTGGGCGCTGGATGTCTCGAGCGCGGACGCCGCCCCCGCCTGCAGGCGACGGTCGAACAGGTCGTAGGTCTCCTTGAACGCCCCCGCGGTCCGCCGGGCGATGTCGAGCTGCAGGTCGAGCTGGCGCAGCTCGAAATAGTTCGTGGCGACGTCGGAGACAAGCAGAAGCAGGACGCCCCGGCGCGCCTCCTCGGTCGCCATGTACTCGGCCAGCGCCGCCTGGTTCAGACGGCGGATGCGCCCCCAGAGATCGATCTCCCAGGTGAGGCCGAGATTGACGTTGTAGAGGTTCACCGGTGCGGAGCCGAGCGTCGAGCCGAGCGACTGCCGGCTGCGCGACCAGCCGGCGTCGGCCTGGATCGCGGGGTCGAACCCGGAGCGGACGATCCCGGCGTTCGCCCGCGCCTCCTCGACGCGCCAGGCTGCGAGACGCACGTCGTAGCCATTCTGGAGCGCCTCGTCGATCAATCCCTTCAGGGTGTCGTCATGAAAGATCTCCCACCAGGCACGATCGGCCAGGGAGGCCGCCGCGGTCGCGGTCTCGTCCCCTCGGATCTGCGCGGGTGTGGTGACGGGAGGCCTCGTGTACTCGGGCCCGACGGCGCAGCCGGTGATGACGGCGCCCGTCAGGGCCACGGCCGCAATCGTGGCGAGGTGTCTCATGTCCGCTCCCCTCCCCCCGCACCCGCGGGAGGGCCGACCGGAAGCGACTGCGGCATCGACGTCGCCCCCGCCTCGGCCCTTCGCTGCGACAATCGGCCGACCATCACGAAGAGAGCGAGGGCCGCAACGATGACGAGCGCGGTCGCTGCCAGCGTCCCCGCGATCGCGATCTCGCTCCTCAAGTCTCGGACGCGCGACATCAGCAGTCTGATCATTCGCCCACCTCCTGCCGGACCGGCTCGGCGCCGGGGAGCCACGCCTGTCCGGCGCGCAGGAACGACACGCGGTCGAGCACGCTCTCCTGGAACCGCTCGAGGTACAGATAGATGACCGGAGTGACGTACAGGGTGATGAACTGGGACACGATGAGACCACCGACGATCACGAGCCCGAGCGGCCGGCGCGAGGCGCCGTCGGCTCCGTAGCCGAGCGCTATCGGGAGCGCGCCGATGACCGCGGCCAGCGTCGTCATCAGGATCGGCCGGAAGCGGTCCATGCTCGCGTCGTGGATGGCGCGCTCTGCCGTCTCCCCCGCCGCCACCCGCTGCCGGGCGAAGTCGACGATCATGATTCCGTTCTTCTTGACGATCCCCATCAGCATGAACATGCCGACGAACGCGTACAGCGAGGCCTGCTCCCCGAACAGGTAGAGCGTCAGGAGGCCGCCGACGAGCGCCGTGGGGAGGGTCGAGAGCACCGTGAGCGGATGGACGTAGCTCTCGTAGAGGATCGCCAGGATGACGTACATGACGAACACGGCCAGCGCCATCAGGATCGTCAGGCTCTTCACCGTGTCCTGGAAGGTCAGCGCCTCGCCCTGCAGACCGGCGCGCAGCGTCTGCGGCACCAGCGGCGCGGCGGCGGCGCGGATGAAGTCGGTGGCGTCGCCGATCGCGACGCCGGGCTTCAGGTTGAAGAAGATCGTGACGCTGGTGAACTGGTTCAGGTGGTTCACCGCCTGCGGGCCGAGCGTGGTGTTCCAGGTCACCAGCTCGCGCAGGGGCACGAGGTTCTTGCCGTCGTCGGACTTGATGTAGAGGAGCGACAGGTCGTCGGGTTTCGAGCGCGCCGCGTCCTGCACCTCCAGGATGACCTGGTACTGGTCCTCCGGCTTCTTGATCAGGTACAGGTAGTTCTGCGAGTAAGCGTTGCGCAGCAGCGCCAGGATGCGCGTCTCCGACACGCCGTAGGTCTTCGCCTGGTCGCGCCGGATGTCGATGTCGAGGTTGGGGGTGTTGTTGAAGTAGTCCGACGACAGGGTCAAAAAGCCCGGATACTCCCGGAGCTTGCCCAGGAGCTTCGCGGCCACGTCGTACACCTGATCCGAGTCCACTCCGGACACGGTGTAGGCGTACTGTCCCTGGTTCTGGTTGGTCGCCCCGGTGCTGATCTCCAGGACCGGGTAGGGACGCAGGAACGGGAAGACGCCCGGAATGGCGCCGAGCTTCCCCATCAGCTGCGCCGCCGCCACGGCGATCGGCCCGCGGGCGGCGGGCGGCTTCAGGAAGGTGAAGGTGATCCCCTGGTTGGAGGCGACGAAGTTGCCGTTCCCGGTCATCGTGAAGTCCATCAGGACATTCGGGTCCTGGTGGAGCGTCTCGTCGACCCGGTCCTGGATGGCGTGCATCTGCTCCGGCGAGGACCCCTCGCGGCCGATGAACACGCCGAACACGACGCTGCTGTCCCCCGGAGGCAGGAACGCCTTGGGGACGGCGGCGAACAGCAGGAACGTCCCGGCGAGACAGACGACCCACACGATCGCCGAGACCCAGCGGTGCCGCAGGAACCACCAGAGCGACGAGCCGTAGGCGTCGAGCACCCGCTTCTCGATCCCTCCGATCACCCGCTCCATCCAGGTCTTCCTCGATCCCTCGCCGCGCTCCTCGAGCATGCGGGCGCTCATGAGCGGCGTGAGCGTCAGCGACACCAGGCCCGAGGCGAAGATCGCCACGACGATGGTGACGGCGAACTCGCGGAAGATGCGCCCGACCAGCCCGGTCATGAAGACGAGCGGAATGAACACGGCGGCCAGCGAGATGGTCATCGACAGGATGGTGAAGCTGATCTCCCGGGCGCCGTTGATGGCCGCATCGAGGGCCCGCTCGCCGCGCTCCATCCGGCGCACGGTGTTCTCGAGGAACACGATGGCGTCGTCCACCAGGAAGCCGATCGCGAGGGTGAGCGCCATCAGCGACAGGTTGTCCAGGCTGTAACCCAACAGGCGCATGGCGATGAAGGTGAGCAGGAGCGACAGCGGCAGGGCGACGGCCGGGATCAGCGTGTCGGCGGCGCGCCCCAGGAACAGGAAGATCACCAGGACGACCAGGACGAAGGCGATCAGCAGGGTCGCCTGCACGTCGGAGACCGAGTGGACGATCGACTGCGAGCGGTCGTAGATCGGCGTGACCCGCACCGAGCCGGGCAGCTCCGCGGAGATCAGCGGCAGCTCCTGCCGGATGCTGCGGGCCACCTCCACCGCGTTCGCCCCGGCCTG
>WNGH01000808.1_pt1 | contig 27858 bp, 30 predicted proteins | sample 5400631 | NCBI WGS metagenome assembly WNGH01 (sample SAMN13153373, study PRJNA577476) | soil metagenome | isolation source: 115 cm soil or saprolite under Garry oak tree replicate 1 | place: USA:California | collected 2016-06-15
CGACGCGTACCACTCCGATTCCCACTTCGTGAGGGCGATGACCGCGTCATCGCGGCGGTAGCGCGCGATGTCGGAGGCGGACGTGCCCGAGAAGCGCTGACCCGGATGCACGAGCGGCGTTTCGACGAAGGCGGCCCCGGCTGCGCGCGCCGCGCGTTCGAGCGGCCCTGACCACTCGCGCGCGATCGAGTGAACGACGTGCGTCCCTGCGACGGCGTGTTCGAGGTCCGCGCCGGCCACGAGCGACGTGGGCAGGATCCCATCGAGCGCGGCGCCGAGACGTCCACCGCGTACGGGGAGGAAGAGAAAGCGAACGCCCTCGTGCCGCAGCTCGACAGGTCCGGGGGGAGCCGCGTACACGTCGAGCGGTATCCCGGGCCGCCGCCATGCGGGTCGAAGACCGACGAGCGTCACGTCGTGATGGCGTTTGGCCAGGGCGCGGGCCAGGGCGCGCGCCTGCGCTTCGGAGCCTCCGACCGTCGAGAGGAGCTTCTTCGCGATAACGACGCGCATGGCGTCGCGAAATCTAGGCGAGCGCCTCGCCGACGTCAGCGTGGGCGTGAGCGAGCGCTCGGGCGTACGCCTCCTCGACGCGGTCGATCACGAGGTCCCAATCCCACTTTTGTCGCAGCTTGGCCGACCCCGCACGCCCCATCGCGGAGCGAAGCGCGGGGTCGTCGAGCAGGCGCTGGATCGCGCTCGCCAGTTCGTCAGCGCGCTGACGGACGCAGAAGCCGTCGACGCCGTGGGCGATCACCTCACGGAGCGGCGGGATGTCACCGCCGACGACCGGACGCTCGTGCAGCCATGCTTCGAGATAGCCGATGCCGAAGGTCTCGTGCAGGGACGGCATGGCGAAGACATCGCATGCGTCGAGTGCGGCGGATTTCTCGGCGCCGCTCGCGCGCTCGATGTCGACGATGCGCTCGTCGGCGTATCGCGCGAACTCGTCGAAGAAGCTCGAGTAAAACCCGGGGATACCGATGAACACGAACCGCGTATCCGGATGTCGCCGCCACACCAGCTCCGCCGCGTCGAGCAAGTGGATATACCCCTTGTAGCGTTCCTTCCGCCCGATGTAGAGCACGAGTGGGGCGTCAGCGGGAATGCCGTGCGCGGCTCTGAACGCAAGCCCGTCGCGCGAACGCACCGCGTTCGGTCCCATTCCCGTCGTGACGATCCGCGCCGCGTCGACCCCTTCACTCGCGAACCAGCCTTTTTCCCAGTCGGTCATCGTCGTGATCGCGTCGGCTCGGCGGTAGCGCGCGAAGTCGCTCGGCGTGTCGCCGCCGTGAAACTGCCCTCGATGCGCGAGCGGGGTCAGGACGATCGGGATTCCGAGCGTTTCCGACACCTCAAGAGAGCTGTCGAGGTACTCGCGGCCGATGTTGTGGATGATCTCGCGATCCTCCGCGTACCACTCGAGCACGTCCGTCCGCATGAGGTCGACGAGCGTGGACGCGTCGGCCACGCTCCCGAGGAAGCCACCTCGCGGCTTGACCTGTACCACTTCCACGCCCTCGTTCGTGAAGACCCGCCGATCGTCGAACGCCTGCGCGCAGACCACACGTACCTCGTGACCCCGAGCCGCGAGCCGCGTCGCGAACTGGTACGCGAGGCTTTCGGACCCGCCGACGCGCGCATAGGCACGCTTTGTGAAAAGGAGCTTCATCGCCGAGCGGTGAGGGGCAAGTCGCGTGCTAGGACGCGACGGCGCTTTCGTCCAGACCGATGAACTTCGACCACGTGCGCTCGCCTGCGCGCACGTACGACGAATACAGGTACTGCGGCGTCGCCGGTGGCCGCACCGGCAGACGCAGGAGCGTCATACGTGCCTCGGCGAGGGTGCGTCCGCCCTTTCGGTGATTGCACGACTTGCAGGCAGCCACGACGTTCTCCCAGACGTGCTGTCCGCCGCGATGACGAGGCATCACATGGTCGAGCGTGAGGTCATGACCGCGCCGACCGCAGTACTGGCAGGTGTGATCGTCGCGGACGAGGACTTCCTTGCGCGTCATCTTTACGACCGGCCGCGGACGCTTCACGTGGTAGGCGAGACGGATCACCGATGGCGATGGAAAGGAGAGACGCTCGCTCGTCACCAGGTGACCGTTCTGCTCGATCACGCTCGCCTTCTCCTTGGCAAGCAGGACGACCGCTCGGCGGACGTTGCACACGTTGAGCGGCTGAAAGTCGAGGTTTAAGACCAACACATTCGCGTCGACTACGCCCATGTTCAGATTCTAGGGTCAGCGCGGTACGATTGACGTTCCGATGGCCTCTCAGTCCACACCCGACAGGAACGGCTCCAAGGGCACCTGGACCCTGAAAACAGGGCTCGCCCAGATGCTCAAGGGCGGCGTGATCATGGACGTCGTAACCGCCGAGCATGCCAAGATCGCCGAGGAAGCCGGAGCGGTCGCGGTCATGGCGCTCGAGCGGGTTCCGGCTGACATCCGCGCAGCCGGTGGTGTCGCCCGCATGAGCGATCCCGAGATGATCCACGCGATCATGGACGCGGTCACGATCCCGGTCATGGCGAAGGCACGCATCGGCCACTTCGTCGAGGCGCAGATCCTGGAAGCCATCGGCGTCGATTACGTCGACGAGAGCGAGGTCCTGACACCGGCCGACTTGAAATTCCACATCGACAAGCACGCTTTCAAAGTTCCCTTCGTGTGCGGCGCGCGCGAGCTCGGTGAGGCGCTGCGCCGGATCAACGAAGGCGCGGCGATGATCCGAAGCAAAGGCGAGGCGGGCACGGGGAACATCGTCGAGGCGGTCACGCACATCCGCGCGATCACCGAAGGGATAAGCCAGCTCGCCGAACTCGGTCCGGACGCCCTCGAGACGAAGGCGCACGAGTATCGAGTGCCCGTCGAGCTCGTACGGCAAGTAGCCAAGGACGCGAAGCTCCCGGTCGTGCTGTTCTGCGCCGGGGGCATCGCGACGCCCGCCGACGCGGCGTTGATGATGCAGCTCGGCGCCGAGGGAAACTTTGTCGGCTCGGGCATTTTCAAGTCAGCGGATCCGGCGCGCCGTGCGAAAGCGATCGTCGAAGCGACCACGCACTTCCGCGATGCCAAGCTCGTCGCCGAGGTTTCGCGCGGACTCGGCGAGGCGATGCGCGGCCTTTCTCTCGACTCGATCCCGGCTCCCGAACGACTTGCAGTCCGCGGTTGGTAAGGCCTTCGGCCTTCCGGACGTCGCTCGTCTGCGTGCGTGAGCAAGCTCCCGCACTCCTCCTCGCTAGTCCGTAATCGCTCCGCAGGGAGTGTGACCGCGCGCGCCGGCGTCCTCGGTCTCCAGGGCGACTTCGCGGAACATCTCGCCACGCTCGACCGGCTCGGCGTGGAAGGCGTCGACGTCCGCCGACCCGAGCAGCTCGACGAGATCGACGCGCTCATCATCCCCGGCGGCGAGAGCACAACGATCGGCAAGCTCGCCAGCCAGTACGGGATCATCGACAAGCTCAAGGACCGCGTCGCCGAGGGCATGCCGGTGTGGGGCACATGTGCCGGCGCGATCTTCATCGCGAAGGACGTTCCCGGCCATCCGCACCCGCTCGCGTCGCTCATGGACATGACCGTGGAACGCAACGCCTTCGGGCGTCAGATCGACTCGTTCGAAGCCGATCTCGACGTGAAGGCGCTCGGCGAGACGCCGTTCCATGCGGTGTTCATCCGCGCGCCGCGAATCAGTCGTGTCGGCCCAGGCGTCGAGGTCCTCGCTCGCCTCGGTGACGGCACCGTCGTCGCGGCGAAGCAAGGCCGGCTTCTGGCGACGAGCTTTCACCCGGAGCTCACGCACGACGAACGTTTTCACCGGTACTTTCTCTCGCTCGGAAAGAGTTAAATGCCCGCGAGAGCGGCGACACCGCTCGATTTGCGCCGCGTCTCCGCTCTTCTCGCAAGCTCGCTGCGGGAGCCGAGCGGGATCATGGCGTCGGCGCTCCCGGTCCCTCTTGCGGCGGGCGCAGTCTCGACCTGGACGCGGCTACTGCCTGGCCTCGTCGGGCTCAACGGGCGCCTTCGTGTCTTTCTCGAGGAGTACCGCGGACAGCTGCGATCGAGCGCGCTCGTGTACGACGGGAGTCGTCCGGAGTGGGTCGTCCTGATTCTCGCCGCGTTGCAGCAGCCGGGCGGGGCCGACAGCGCGTTCCGCCTTTTATCGGGGATCAGCGGCGCCGCCGCACGCGCCGGGATGCACCGTATCTTCGCCGCCGTCCCGGACGAAGCGCTCGCGCGCGAAACGTTCTTTCAGGCGGGCTTCTACTCGTACACGCGCGAGACCTGGTTCGTCGCCGCGCGAACCGCGGTCATGGCTCCGGTGCCGCGGCTCGCGGCGCGCGAGGCGACCGGCCGTGACGCGCACGACCTTTACCGTTTCTACGCGATGACGACGCCCCACGCGGTGCAGCGCGCGGAGCAGCTCTCCTTCTCCGACTTCGACCTGAGCCGCAGAGGCGGCGCGTACGACCCGCCCCACCTTGTCGGCGGCAATCCCCTCGCGATGCGGCGCGAGTCCGCGCTCCTCGAGGGCGAGGAGTCGCGCCCGCGCGCTTTCGCTCTCTCGTTCAGCGGTCTGGAACGCCACCCGCACGTGTGCAAGGTGCGGACGGCGGATGGCGACGTCGACCTCGCGCGCGATCTGCTCCGGGCGACGGCGCGCGGCCTCCCCTCCGGAAAACCGGTCACCTCGCCGGTGCGGTCGTACGAGGAACACGTCGCACGCGCGCTGCTCGCAGAGGGCTTCCGCGAGATCGCCACGTCGATGCTGTTCACGAAAGAGCTGGCGGAACGAGTGGAGGAGCGCGCGTTCGCTCCGGCGGTCGTGCGATGAGCGAGCCGAAAGTGCTTCCCACGCGCGACGGCTACGACCGGTGGGCGGCGACGTACGACACCATGGGGAACTGGCTGCTCGACCTCGAGGAGCCGGAGGTCGACCGTGCGCTCGGCGGCGTCCAGGGCCTCGACGTGCTCGATGTCGGCGCGGGCACTGGGCGTCACGCGATCCGCATCGCCGAACGCGGTGGGCGCGTCACGGCGATCGACTTTTCCGAAGAAATGCTCGCGAAGGCGCGCCAGAAGCCGGGTGCGGACCGCGTACGGTGGCTGGTGCACGATGCCGCGCGCCCGCTGCCATTCGCGGCCAGCTCGTTCGATCGCGTGCTCTCCGCTCTCGTACTGGAGCACATCCCTGTTGGTCAGCTTGCTTCGTTCTTTGGCGAGCTCGCACGCGTCGCCCGTGGTGACGGCATGATCGTCGTCACCGCGATGCATCCGGCGATGTTCGTCAAGGGCGTAAGCGCGAACTTCCGCGATGAAAGCGGCGAAGTGCGACCACGCTCTTACGTCGCAACTCTCTCCGATTACGTAATGGGGGCGATCCATGCGGGACTCATCATCGTCACCCTCGCGGAGCGCTCCGTCGACGAGGCGCTCGCGACGCGGAACGAGCGCTCCCGCAAGTGGCTGGGCTGGCCCGCGCTCTTCGTGATGACTTTGCGACGCGCGTAGCATCGACGTCCGTGCAGGACGAAATAACGAGGTACGGTCCACTACTGCTCGCGATGGTGGCCGTATCGATTCTGCGACGCCGCGCTCCTCGGTAGACACAATCGGAGCGGCGTCCGCGGGTATGCTCTGTCGAGTTACGAGTCTTGGACGTGGCCGTCCGCTTCGACGGTCGATGACATGACCAGAGAGTTGCTCGCGACCGACGAGCTCGACGCCATTCTTCACGCCCTTCCCCCGGAGCTTGTCCAGCGCGTTCGCGGCCTTGACGGGCTGGACGGTCTTCTGGAGATCGTGATGGACCTCGGTCGCTTGCCCGAGGCGCGGTTTGCCGGTCGCGAGGAGATCCTCTCCCAGCGCGAAGTCACCGCTGAGGATCTCGCCTTTGTAATTTCCCGCATCGGGCAGTTCGGCGGGGACAACCGCGCGGGCATCGAGCGGACGCTCCATCGCATCAGCGCCCTTCGCAATCGCGCAGGCAAGGTCGTCGGGCTCACGCTGCGCGTCGGGCGCGCGGTCTACGGGACGATGGAGATCATCCGCGACGTCGTCGAGGCCGGGCGCAGCATCCTGCTCCTCGGTCGCCCCGGCGTCGGCAAGACGACCCTTCTTCGAGAGGTCGCGCGCGTGCTCGCGGACGAGATGGGGAAGCGCGTCGTCATCGTGGACACCTCGAACGAGATCGCAGGCGACGGCGACATCCCACACCCAGGCATCGGCCGCGCGCGGCGCATGCAGGTCGCCGCACCGTCGCTCCAGCACGCCGTGATGATCGAGGCCGTCGAGAATCACATGCCTGAGGTCGTCGTCATCGATGAGATCGGAACCGAGCAGGAAGCCGGCGCCGCGCGGACGATCGCCGAGCGCGGCGTGCAGCTCATCGCGACCGCGCACGGCAACACCCTCGAGAACCTCATGCTGAACCCAACGCTTTCCGATCTCGTTGGCGGAGTTCAGACGGTGACGCTCGGAGACGAAGAGGCGCGCCGCCGCGGGACCCAGAAGAGCGTTCTCGAACGCAAGGCGCCCCCGACGTTCCAGACGCTCGTCGAGATTCAGGCGTACCAACGAGTCGCTCTCTACCAGGACGTCGCGCAGACGGTCGACGCGATCCTGCTGGGATCGCCGGTCGCCCCTGAGATCCGCTCGAGGGACGCGTCGGGCGAGCTCTCGGTGATGACGTCCGCACCGTCGCGAATGCCCGCCGAGGCGCTCGAGCGGCGAAGCACGCCGCGCATCGCCTCGAACGGCGGGCGCGAGACAGTCAAGGTCTACCCGTTCGGGCTTTCTTGGACCAGGGTCGAGGAGGCGGCGCGGGGGCTCGGTCTCCCGGTGGCGATCGTGCGCGAGCCCGACGATGCGGACGTGGTGATCACGCTGAAGAACTACTACCGCCGCAAGACCCCACGCCTTCGCAACGCCGAGTCGCAAGGCATCCCGATCTACATCGCGAGGTCCAACTCAGCGACGCAGATCGCGAGTGCCCTCGCATCGGTGATCGAGCTGCGTCGTGGTCCCGAGGACAAGGCGCTCGAGGAAGCCCGCGACGGCATCGAGCAGGTGGTCGGGGGTCAGTCCGATGAGGTCGAGCTCGCTCCGCAAAACGCGTACGTCCGCAAGCTCCAGCATGAGCTCGTCGAGCGCGCGAATCTGAGCTCCCGTAGCAGTGGGCACGAGCCCTTCCGCCGCGTTCAGATATATCGGTGAGCGGTCTCTTCCTCTCATTCGAGGGCGGCGAGGCAGCCGGCAAATCCGTGCAGGCCGGTCGCCTCGCCGAGAGCCTCGGCGCCGGCGGGCGCGACGTCCTTCTCACTCGGGAGCCCGGCGGAACTCCGTTCGCCGAGCGCATCCGCGACGTGCTCCTCCACGCACGCGAGGTCGACCTCACCCCCGAAGCGCAGGCCCTGCTGTTCTCGGCGGCGCGCGCGCAGCACACTCGTGACGTGATCCGTCCGGCGCTCGCCGCGGGAAAAGTCGTCGTCGCCGACCGCTACTTCGATTCGACCCTCGCGTATCAGGGCTACGGGCTCGGCGCGGACCTAGACGGGCTCCGCGCGATGACGCGCTTCGCGGTGGGTTCGCTCGTGCCGCAGCGCACCTTTCTCATCGACGTGCCCGTCGCGGTCACGCTCTCGCGCCTCGCCGCCCGGTCGGGGACGGCACGGTGGGACCGCTTCCACGGAGACGACCGCGCCTTCTACGAGCGCGTCCGCGAGGGGTACCTCCGCCTCGCCGCGGCCGAGCCCGGCCGCTTCGTGGTGGTCGACGGCGACCGTCCCGAGGAGACGGTGGCCGCGGACATCCGCCGCCAGGTCGATCAGCTTCTGGGCCTCCCGGCCTAGCGACGGATGCCGCGTGGCGAAGGGTGAGCGCTACGTTGGCGTACGTCCGCCCTGGCCGCATCGCCAGAAATGACCAATCTGAGTTGACCATCAAAAGGGGTCGGAAGTGGCCCGGGGTATAGTCGCCGCCCGATGAAGCTGGTGGTGGCGATCGTGCATCCGGAGGACGCGGGAGCGCTCGTCGACGCGCTCACCGACAAGGATTTCCGCGTTACGCGGCTCCACTCGCAGGGGGGCTTCCTGAAACAGTCCCACGCCACGATCCTCGCCGGCGTCGAGGAGGCCCAGGTCGATGACGTGATCGCGACGATCCGCGAGACGTGCCATGCGCGGAGCCAGTTCATCAACCCGATGCCCCCGATCATGGAACCAGGCGAGTTCTACATGCCGTATCCCGTGGAAGTCACCTTTGGTGGAGCGACCGTCTTCGTCATGGACGTCGCGAGGTACGAGCGGATCTAGCCCCTGACCACCGTCACTGTCGATAAGCGCCGAACGCGATGACCCGCGCAGATTGGCGCGTTTCGAGGATGTGCCGGCGGCGACCGCGAGCGATCGTTGCCCGCCATGCGGTCTTCGACCTTGGGTGCCCTCCGCGCCGTTGGCGCCGGAGTGATCAGCTCAGTCTCGGGCTAGGCCCGTCGAGCTCCTCCAGCTTCATTGCCGCTTCGGTGCGATTGGCTGCACCCAGTTTCGCGCGGGCGTTCGCCAGATGACGCGCGATCGTGTGCTGACTCAGGGTGAGCCGCTCGGCGATGTCCCGGTTCGTCAGTCCGGTCCCCGCGAGCTGTAGGACTTCGACCTCCCGTTCGCTGAGGCCGGTCCGCCTCCGTCGTTGCGACACAAGGCGAGCGCGCTTTCCAAGATCGTCGTTGCGCCGAGCGAGGCGCGCGAGCAATTCGTCGGCGCGTGTCGTACCGAGAGTGCCGAGCGCTTCGACTGCCGCAAGCCGCGCCGGGAGTGGTGCCGCGGTGTCATCGACGTGCCGCACTGAGACCTCGAGCAGGATGTTCGGACGGCCCGCGGCCGATGCGAGCTCGACGATCGCCTGACTACGCACGCCGAGCGACGCCACTCCAAGTGCCGCGTCCGCGGCGACTTCGGGCGGCACGAGCACCGGCCGCCGCCAGCCCGTCGTCTCGAGGAGGAGCGCGAGCCAGCGTGCGACCCGGGCGTTCGGGTTGTGCGCCGCCATCCAGGTGAGGGCCGTGACCTGTGCCCACCGGTTTCCGGCCCTGCGGGCGAGGACTTCCGCGGTGGCGAGGTCGGCGGGCTTCCGCGAAGCGATCCCGGCGAGAAGCTGCGGCAACACGCGAAGGCCGATGCCGGCGCGTGCGGCCTGCGCGCGAAGCCCGGGCAGCTCCGGGTGTGGTTCGCCGGGCGTCCTGATGTATTCGGCCGTCACGCGCCACGCATGCGACGCGAGCTGCGCGCGGGGTGATCCGAGCCCCGCTGCAATCTGCTCGGCGATCCGGGCGGACCGCAAGAACGTGTCTCCGCTTACGAGAGAGAGGAGCGGAAGGAAATGGAGGAGGATCTGCCAGCCGCCGAGCGGCGATACTCCGGTCGGCTTCGCGAGATCCGAGAGAAGCGAAAGGTTCGGGGCGCGGTCGTCGCCCAAGGCGACCTCGATCAGCTCCTCGAGATCCGGCGCGCACCGGCGGAGCGGTTCGTCCGCGCCTCCGAGGTGTGGCGCCTCGAGGGCGAAGGCCAGCGCTGTCGGCAGGCGACCGGCCTCCACCTCCGCGAAGGCCATGCTCATCGCGTCCTGCAGTCGGCGTTGGCGGATGTGGCGTCCCGCGGGCACGTCGAGTCTCGACCACACGAGTTCAGTTGCTTGGAAGGTGAACATCGCGCGCGCCCAGCGCCGATAGCCGCCGTTTATCTGATTCAGTTGGTACTCGTAAGGCGCGAAGAGCATCGCGTATGGGGACCCCGGGTCCTTCGGCGCGACTTGATTGAGGGGCGCCAAGAGAACATCCCGCATGCCGAGCAGCTGGATCGGCTCGATAGGACTGCCGGCGAGGCACCTTCGAAGTCCGTCCCAATCGCCGTGGTCGATCGATGCCGCCGCTCGATAGCTGTCAAAGACCGAATCGGTGCCGACCGGAAGGTCGAGAACGAGCTGCAGAAGCGCCCGGCCATACACGCCGTCGGTGGTGATCCCGTCCATCACGGACCCGAGCTGGGCGCGCACCGTCGACCAGTCGCGTTGCTCCATTGCGTCGACGAGCGCCTTCGGAAGAGCGTCGCGCTCAACCGGAGCCCAGAGGTCGATATCGCCGCCCGGCGCGGTCACGACTGCTGCCACGTTCTTAGACCTGCATCTCCTCGAACTTCGCGGCAGCTTCCGCGCGATTCGCGGCGCCGAGCTTTGCTCGGGCGTTAGAGAGGTGGCGGGCGATCGTGTGCGGACTGAGGCTGAGACGCACGGCGATGTCCTTGTTCGTCAAGCCATGTCTCGCGAGATCGACAACTTCGAGTTCGCGCTCGCTCAGGGTCGCTCCGGCGGTGCGACTGTTCACGATTCGGCGGGCGGCGATACCGATGTCGTCGGTCCTTCGGGAAATGCGATGGAGGATTTCGCGCGAATGCGTCGTCCCTAATTTGCCGAGTGCCTCGACCGCAGCGAGGCGAGCCTCTCTTGGTGCCTCGGCGTCGTCGATGTGGCGCATCGCCACTTCGACAGTCACGTTCGCCCTCTCACCAAGGGCGGCGACCTCGACTATCGAGACGCCTCGCTTACCCGCGGCTGCGAGACCAAGCGCCGCGTCCGCCGCGACGGTCGGTGGAACGAGGATGGGTCGACGCCAGCCGGTGGTTTCGAGAAGGCGGTGCAGCCAGCGCACTGTGACTGGTTGTGGATCGAGGGCCACGAGCCAAGTGAGTGCGCTGACTTGTGCCCACACGTTGCCGACTTGGCGGGCGACCAGTTCCGCGGCCCGCAGATCCTCCGGGCGATGGGTCGCAATGCCGCGCAGGAGAAGCGGAAGCACTCGAAGTCCTGGTGCTGCCCAGCGCGCCTCTGCGAGCAAACCTGGAAGGCCTGCTTCATCCGCGCCTTGCCCTTCCCGCATCCCTGCAGCGACATGCCAACTACGCGCCTGAAGCTGAGCGCGCGGAGATCCGAGACGGGTTCCTATTTGCTGACTCAACTGAGCGGTCCAGCGAAGCGAATCGTCTGGCATGTAGGTGTAGAAGGGGACAAGGTAAGAAAGGGTCTGCCACGAACCCAATGGCGAGAGACCGGTGGGTGAGCTTACTCTCGCGCGCAGTCGCAGGTCGCGGTCGAGCACTCCGCCGCGTGCATAACCAATCAGGATTTTCAGGTCGTGGGCAACCTCGCGACCGGGCTCCCCATCGTCGCCGAGTCGCTGAGCCTCGTCTGCGCACGCCTCCGCGATCGCGAGTATTCCTCCGTGTGATTCGGCCACCGCGAGCAACACGCCATCCTGGAGACGTCGGAATCGAAAATGTCGGCCTAGGGGAACGTCGCCGCGAGTCCAGAGCACGTCGGCATCGAAGGCAAGGATGCGACGCGTCCAATGCTTGAATCGTCGAACCGCTCGCTGGAATTCAAACTCGTAGACGTCGAAGAGAAACCGGTGATGCTCGGCCTCGCTATGGGGCGGCTCCCGTCGGTCGGTAGTCGCCAGAATGATGTTGCGGAGCCCGATTAGTTCGGCAGCCTCAATCGGATTGGACCCCAGATGTCGCAGGAGACCGTCCCAATCGCCGTGATCGATGCAGATCGAGGCGCGGTACCGCGCCAAGACTGGATCGGACGGGAGGGGCAGCGACATGACGAACTGAAGGAGGGCCCTGCCATAAACCCCGTCGGTAGTAAGGCCGTCCATGACCTTCCGTAGTTCGTCTCGGACCGTTTCCCAGTCGGATCGGTCTGCTGCCTCAAGCAATGAACCTGGTAGGTCGTCGAACGGGACGGGCGCCCACAGATCGATCTCGGAAGGACGTGTGCCCAACATTGTCATCTCGCTAGACCTGCATCCTCGAACTTGGCCGCAGCTTCCGCGCGATTCGCGGCGCCGAGTTTTGCTCGGGCGTTAGAGAGGTGACGGGCGATCGTGTGAGGACTCAAATTGAGACGCTCAGCTATGGCCCTGTTCGTCAGGCCGTGTCGCGCGAGATCGACAACTTCGAGTTCACGCTCACTCAGCGTCGTTCCGGCTGCCCGACTCGTCACGATTCGTCGCGCAACGGCGCCGAGCCCATCCGTTCTTCGGGCGAGACGATGGAGAATCTCGCGCGAGTGGGTTGTCCCTAACTTGCCGAGCGCTTCGATCGCGGCGATTCGCGATTGCATTGGGGCCTCGGCATCGTCGATGTGGCGGATCGCCACCTCGACTGTCACGTTCGCCCTGTCGCCGAGGGCGGCGACCTCAATGATTGATGTGCCTCGCCTGCCCGCCGCCGCGAGCCCTAGCGCCGCATCCGCCGCGACCGTTGCTGGAACGAGGATCGGTCTACGCCAGCCCGTTGTTTCGAGGAGACGGTGCAACCATCTCACTGCGACCGGCTGTGGATCCAGCGCAACGAGCCAAGTAAGTGCGCTGACTTGAGCCCAAACACAACCCGCGCTACGTGCCACGACTTCGGCGTTTCTGAAGTCCTCGGGCTCTCTTGTGGATCGGGCTAGCAGCAATAGAGGCAGCGTTTTTAGTCCTGGCGATGAATTCCTTGCCTTCGCCAGAAGCGCTGGCAGTCCCGCCTCGGTAGAAGACCTGCCAGCGATCACTTCGGCCGCGACCCGCCAACTTTGGGACTGGAGTTGCGATCTGGGGGAACCAAATCTCACAGCGATTTGCTGAGTAAGCCTCGCCGATTCGTCCAAGGTGTCGTCGTCTAGAAGGGCGAAGAAGGGTTGTAGATGAGTCATTGCCTCCCATGCGCCCAGAGGTGAAGGTCCGATCGGGGAAGCAGTTCGTCGGGAAAAGATCAATCCAGACGAGCGCGGAGCTCCCATCGCGAGACCGACGAGCTCGACGAGATCATGCGCAACTTCGTGCATCGGCTCACCGGGGTCGCCTAGATTCTGGGCATCTTGCGCGAGCGTTTGTGCCACCGGAAGCCGTCCTCCTTGGGCCTCGCCAAACGAGAGTGCGACGGCGTCATGCAGTCGCCGGTATCTGAGATGTCGCCCAGCAGCGACATCATCTCGCGACCAAACTGCGTCCGTGTGAAACGAAAACAGCCGTTGCGCCCAGTGTCGATAGCGACCAACTGCGCGCTGATACTGGTACTCGTATGCAGAGAACAGGACAGCGTGATGCGGAACGGCAGTCTGCGGAGGATCAAGACGATCAAGCGGGGCGAGGACAATGTCGCGAACGCCGATTAGTTCTGCCTCCTCGACCAGCCCGCGCTCAAGACATCTCTGCAGTCCGTCCCAGTCGCCGTGGTCAATTGCCACTGCTGCCCTGTATCGGTCGAAGACGGGATAGATCCCAAGAGGCAATCGCATAACAAGCTGGAGGAGCTGCCTGCCATAGACGCCGTCCGTGCTGACGGCGTCCATGACGGTCGCCAGTTGATCGCGCACTCGTGGCCAGTCCCGGCCCGCAACAGAGTCGACGAGATCGACAGGCAACTGGGCAACGCCGACCGGCGCCCACAAGTCGACTGACCCAAATGCGTCCAACCTGCTCCCCACAGCATGGGCGATGGTAGGCCGCTCCCCTAGCTGAGGCTGCTAGGGACCGACGCTGGGCATCGCCCCGTTTCGGCCACGTATCGATTGCCGAAGCCGTCTTAAGCAGCTGGTCAGACCAGCCGACTCAGAAATCACACGAGGCAAAGGGAGGACTAACTATGCGTCGTCTGGTCGCGGCAGTCGTCGCGTTGGCTGCGCTCGTTCTTGGCGGCGGGGCTGGCTACTCCGGCTTCTAGATAGCGCAAGGCCCTACATAAAGCGCGAATTGGGTCTGGGAGAGGATATTTTCGTCCTCTCCTACTTGTATTTGGCTCGGTCCCGAGGCCCAAGTCGACGAAGGGCTCCCGTATTCTCTCCAAGCCGTGCTACCCGAAGCGATTCCGTCCAATCTCCGCGCTCTTGTCGTTGGCGTCATTTGTGCGGGGGCGGTCATCCTCTTCCGCGCCACCGTTCCATATCCGGGCGATTTGGATCTCAGCCGAGTGCTGTTTTGGACACTCATCACGCTGACAACAGCAGCCTTCCCCGTAAAACTACCCGGCGGTGTGGTTGCGCACATTACGACCGCGCCGATCATTGCCGCAGTCTTCGATAGCCAGCTCGTGAACCCCTTCGCAGTCTGCTGGATCGCTCTGATCGGAACAACTGAAATACGAGACTTGCGACGTGAAGTCGCTTGGTACGGGACGCTCTACAACAGGTTCGCTTACGTTCTCGCGGCCTTCGCGGCTTGGCTAATTTTCAATTTCGCGCAAGCCGTGCTGAAGGCTGACGAGGCTTTCGGCACGATTGCGCTGATTGTGTTGGTTGGACTCGCCTTCAGCGTCACGAACATGTTTCTGGCGGTGGCTGCGGCAAGCCTCCGGACCAATTCACCCATGGCGCGAATTTGGGCACTAAGTGTGAGCAACACGCTCTTTGGGACGATCGCTCTCGTCTTTCTTGGTTGGCTGATGGCAGAGGTCGCCACGAAAGTTGGGCTGTGGGCCTCCGTTCTATTCATGGTGCCGTTGCTTTTGGCACGCTACTCATTTACCAAGTACGCCGAAACACGCGCGATGTTCCTTGGGACCGTAAGCGCCCTTTCACAAGCAATCGACGCCAAAGACGGATTCACCCGTGGCCACGCCGATCGTGTCTCACGAATCGCTGGCGCAATCGCGCGGGAGATGGGGTTGTCGGAGCGAAACATCGAAGAAATCGAGTTAGCCGGCATGCTCCATGACATAGGAAAGATAGGCGTCGAGGACCAAATCTTGATGAAGCCCGCCCGTCTAGACCCACATGAACAGGAGCTGATGCGGCGGCATCCCATCTATGGCGCCTCGATTCTCGAACCCTCTGAGTCACTACGGCCGCTTGTTCCCTTGGTCTTGCACCATCATGAGAACTTTGATGGAAGCGGCTACCCGGAAGGCCGCAAAGGCGAGGACATCCCCTTGGGTTCGCGCATCATCATCGTCGCCGATGCTTACGAAGCGATGACCTCAGATCGCATCTATCGCAAGGCGATTGGCCATGAGAGGGCGATGGACCAACTCAACCGGTACAAAGGAATTCAGTTCGACCCGAAAGTCGTCCGCGCGCTCGGCACACTTATCGAGAAACACGGTGCGGGCGCTTTCGAGGTGAGCGAACTGCCTCCAATCAACTACGAGACGCTGGCGGAGCTTCGCAAGCGGCTGGCGCGCGAGCCACTTGCTCGCGATGCCCATGCTGGTTAGTGGGCTTGTAGCAGGCTTCGTTCTCGGTCTCGCGTCTGGCGGCAACTGGCGGAACCTTCAAAGATTCGATTTGAAGTTGTGGCCCGGGCTCGTTGTTGGAGTCATCGCACGAGCGGTCGCGCCCTTCCTTGGTGAACTAGCCCTCACTGCCTCACTCGCCGGTCTGATGCTCGTAACACTGGTGGCTCTCGTGAATCGCGCCCTGCCAGGGGCCTGGCTGATCGGGGTCGGTTCGCTCCTCAACGCTGTTGTCACGTTCGCTAACGGGGGGATGCCCGTCGACGCTGGCGCGCTCGCTGCGTCAGGGAAGCCGGCGCCCTCTGATGGTCTTCATGTGATTCTCGCGGCCGACACCCGGCTGCCGTTCCTGTCCGATGTCCTGCTGGCTCCGCTCGTGAACAACGTCTATAGCCTCGGGGACGTTGCAATTGCTATCGGCGGTTTCTGGATGGCCTTTCGTCTTCTGAAGCAGCGATGACGACAACACCGGGAGTCACGGCATTGCAGCTGCTTCGCTCCCCGAACTTCAGTGCACTCTGGCTCGCTCAGGTAGCGAGTAGGTTCGGCGATCCGATCACTCTCATAGCTCTCGCGTACGTGAGCTATGTCCGGACACATTCTGCGTTGATCACTGCACTCGCGGTAGTGATCGCGACAATCCCTAACGCTCTCTTCGGTGTGTTCGGCGGCGTCATCGCCGACGCCGTTGGTAATCGACGGGTGATGATTACTTGCGATCTCACGCGAGTTGTGCTCGTCGGCCTAGTCCCCGTAACACTCGGTCTAGACCTTCCACTGATAGTCCCGTACCTATTCGTTTTTGCTGCGGCGGCATGTGGCGCGATCTTCAACCCGGCGCGTCTCGCGCTGGTTCCCCGAGTCGTGGACGTGCGTCATCTTGCTACTGCGAACGCGCTGACGTACTCGAGTGATCGGGCGGTCGAGGTCCTCGGCGCGCTAGCCGCCGGCGTGCTCGTGGCCTTCCTGGGAGAGCGCGCGTTTTACGTCGACTCTCTGACATTTCTCATCTCCGCCGCACTCCTCTTGCGCGTTCGTGTTGACGAGTCGCGTCGCCCTCTTTTTTTGGGGACTCTCGGTCATGAAGCTTTCGACGGACTTAACTTCCTCTGGCGCCACGCGGTTCTGCGCGCGAACACGGTGTTGTCATTGGTTTGTCAGCTTTCCTTGCCGGTGGTGTCCAGTCTTGCGCCTTCGCTTATCTTCCAACGCTTCGCCGCGGGCAACACGGAGTTAGGTGCATCGCAGTTTGGAATAGCGGAGGGTGCAATCGCGGCGGGCGCCGTCGTGGGCGGCGTGCTGGTCACGCCACGGCTCACTCAGGTCGCGAAAGGTCGCCTCGTGCTCGCTGGATTTGCGATGTACGGCCTGGTCTTGATAGCCCTGGCATTCGCGCCGACCTTCGAAGTCGCCGCCGTTCTGTTCGGACTTGGCGGGATCGTGAACGTCCTCTTCTACGTGAATAACTTGACCATCACCCAAGAGCTCACCCCGCCTGACCTACGCGCGCGCGTCTTCGGGACCCGCATCGCGCTTCTCAATCTGAGCTGGCTTCCGGTTATCGTCCTTAGCGGTGCGCTGGCCGACGCCGTGAGCATTCCGTTACTCATCGGGGTCGCTGGCTTGGTGACGGTCATCGGGGCGGTGGTCGGAGCGTTCATCCCGATCGTCCGCGACGTCGCCTGAGCGCCGACCGTACGAACCCGCCCGCCAGACGGCCCGGTTTGACATGTACGGTCACCGGCACACAAAATTGTCCGGCCGCACGAGGAAGGTCATCCAGCAGCCGATCTTTAGCCCTCGTGAGAAGGAAGCGTACGGAAAGTGGCGCAAAGGACGATTCTGGTCGCGGACGACGACGCCTCCATTCGCTCGCTTCTCAAGCAGTTGTTGTCCGATGAGGGGTACAGCGTGGTCGAGGCGACGACCGGCACCGAGGTCGTCGAGAAGGTCAAAGACACCAATCCCGACCTGGTGATCATGGACGTCCGGATGCCCGAGCTCGATGGCATCGAGGCCCTCTCAAAGCTCAAGGTGAGCTCCCCAAAGACGAGCGTCCTCATCATGACCGCGTTCGGTTCGAGCAATAACGCCATCCGGGCGATGGAGCTCGGCGCGTTCGACTACATCACCAAGCCGTTCGAGCTCGACAAGATCAGCCACACGGTGAAACGCGTTATCGAGTATCGGGATCTCACGAGTGAGGTCCAGGTCCTGCGCGATGAGATCAGCTCCCTGGTGCAGACCGAGCGGATCGTCGGCAACTCGCCCGCGATGCAAGAGGTTTACAAGACCGTCGGAAAGGTCGCCAAGGCCGACGCGACGGTCCTCATCACGGGCGAATCGGGGACGGGCAAAGAGCTCGTCGCTGAGGCGCTCCACTACAACTCCAACCGGCGGTCGGGACCGATCGTCAAGGTTTCGTGCGCGGCGCTTCCCGAGACCCTCCTCGAGGCGGAGCTCTTCGGCCACGAGAAGGGGTCGTTCACCGGGGCTATGACGCAACGCCGCGGCCGCTTCGAGATGGCCGACAAGGGGACGATCTTCCTCGATGAGATCGGCGAGATGAGCCTGCCGATGCAGACGAAGCTCCTCCGCGTGCTCCAGGAGCGCAAGATCGAGCGCGTTGGCTCGTCGCTCCCGATCAAGGTCGACATCCGCATCATCTGCGCGACTAACAAAGACCTGCAGCGACAGGTTGAGCAGCAGAGGTTCCGCGACGACCTCTTCTACCGGCTGAACGTCATCAACATCCACATGCCGCCGCTCCGCGATCGCAAGGAGGACATACCCGCGCTCGTCGAGCACTTCCTCGCGAAGCACCGCTACAGCGCGACCGCGCAGCCGGCGGCCATCAGCGAGGAGGCCCTCAAACGTCTCATGGAGTACGACTGGCCCGGCAATGTGCGCGAGCTTGAGAACGTCGTCGAGCGGGCGGTAGTGCTTTCTCGGGGTCAGATCATCACGAGCAGGGAGCTGCCATTCGGCGACCACGAGGCTGACGGACACGAGGAAGAGGGCGGCGACGAGGTCTCCGTCGAGAAGTCCTTTTTCAAGAAATCGGTCGCCCAGTTCGAGAAGGATCTCATCATGAAAGCCCTCCGCGACGCGACCGGGAACCGCTCAAAAGCCGCGGAAATGCTGGGTATTTACCGCCGACTGCTCTACGCGAAGATCAAGGAATACGGCCTCGAGGGGTACCCCCCGAAGGGCCGGCCAGCGTGATGTTCGCGCTGCTTCGCACATCACTGCGGTTCTTCGTGATCGGCTTCGTTGCGGGAACGCTCTTCGCGCCGCGCTCCGGTGCGGAGACGCGCCAGATGCTCCGCGAGAAGTTCACGGTCATGGTCAATCAGATCCTCGAGCTCGCGGCGCTTCCGCCGATCGAGCCGCAGACCGCAGTGAAAGATGGCGACGAAGCTCGCGCGCGACGGACCGCTCCACGCAGTACGAATGCCCGCACGTCGTCCTAAGCAGAGCGTCGCCGGCCCCATCGTCGTGCGCCTCGTCGAAGCGACGGGTAATTCCACCAAGAGCTGGGACGCGGCGGTTCTCGCGGCGGTGAAGGCGGCGAAGGTGAAGGCTCCGATGGGAGTCGAGGTCGGCCGGCTCTGGGCGGAACTCGATGGCCCGAAGCTCTCCAGGTATCACGCCTCGGTCAAGGTGGCGTACCGGGAGGTCCAGCGCTCGCCCATTCGACCCTCCCGCTAACAGCCAAGTCTCGATATCTGTCCACCTCATTGACACATGATTTGTGCGCCAACAACACTCGCTATCGGAATTCGACGTCAGGGGAGCAACAGCCCGGTGGCGGAGGCTCAAACGCACGACGCGCTCACGCAGGTCTTGATCGCCAACGACGGCGAGGTGCTCGCACGTCTGCGTCTTTCGGCGGCCGAGGCCGCGCGCGTTTGCAACGTCACACCTCGTCAGCTCATCTATTGGACGAAGAAGGGTCTCGTGAAGCCGTCCACAGATGGCGATCACGACTACGACGTCTTCGCGATGGAGAAGGTCATCCGGATCCGGCAAGCGCTCGAGAAAGGGCACTCCCTCGAGAAAGCCGCGCAGCTCGTACAGCGCGAGATCGGCACACTCCAGGCGGAGGCCAAGCGGCTCGAAGAGATGGCCCCGGACGCCCTTGAAGACGAGCTCCGCGCCCGCCTGGAACGGCTCGAGACGCGGATTAACGAGCTCAGGCGTGCGCTTCCGGCCTCTCTCACGATCGCGCGCCTGCGCAAAGCTGTGGCCGTGCTTGCCCGGCTCGACGCGCAGGGCGCCCTCGAGAACTCGCAGGCCAACGGGGACTCCGCAAAGGCCGTCGCGTTGCGGCTTGGCCGGGCGATCGACGAGCTCGAGCTCTTGCTGCGCGAGGTACAGCCCGTCGGGGCATAACGCGCCGGTACGCTTCGTCCGTGCCTGACGCGCTCGCGCTCATCGCCAACGCCGCGGGCAAGCTCACTCGAGAAGGTCTCCGCGCGACCGGCCGCGGCGCGACCGCGCTCCCAGGGCTCGTTGCGCTCACGCTGGATCCCAATTTCATCGGCGCTCTTTCAGCCGAGCTCGAGTACGGCGTCGCGTGCGTCTCCGGTACGAACGGAAAGACGACGACCGCGCGGATGCTTGCGGACGTCTCGCGCACAGCCGGGTGGAATCCGATCCACAACCGGTCCGGTTCAAACCTCGATCGCGGCGTCGCCGCCGCGCTTCTCGCGCACACCTCGTGGTCAGGGGAGCCCGGCGGGAACTTCGGTCTTTTCGAGATCGATGAGGCATCGCTTCCGAGCGCGGTCGGGAAACTGCAGCCGCGGGTCGTCGTCGTCACGAATCTCTTCCGCGACCAGATGGACCGCTACTTCGAGCTCGACACTCTCGCGAAGAAGATCGGAGACGCGCTCGCCGCGCTTCCAGCGACCACGACACTCGTACTGAACGCCGACGATCCGCTCGTCGCGAATCTCGCCCTCCGTCGCGACGCCAAGACGATCTTCTTCGGCGTCGACGATCCGGACGTCGGAGGTGTGGTCCCGCAGGCGATCAGCGACGCGACCCGGTGCCCGCGCTGCAAGTCGCCGCTCACGTACGCCCGCGTCGTTCTCGCGCACGTCGGCGATTGGTCCTGCCCGTCGTGCGGTCTCACTCGTCCGCCACGCGATGTGTCGGCGACGAAGATCCTGCTCGGCCCGGACGGGAGCGAGATCGCGCTCGCGGGGACAGTCGGAAGCATCTTCGAGTCCGTCCGCGTCCCGATCCCGGGTCTGTACAACGCGTACAACGCGCTCGCGGCGCTCGCTGCCGCGCGTGCGCTCGACCTCGGGCTCGCCGAGGCGATCCGTGCGCTCGCCAATTTCCGTCCCGCGTTCGGCCGTCTCGAGAAGATCGAGCACAAGGGGCGGACCCTCAGGCTCGTCCTGGTGAAGAACCCCGCGGGCTTCAACGCGGCGATCGGGGCGTTGCTCGAGACCGGGCGCACACCACGTCTCATCGCCGCGCTGAGCGATCGCGACGCGGACGGTCGTGACGTCTCCTGGATCTGGGATGCCGACTTCGAGGCCCTCGCGCCGTCGGTGGAGCACGCGGTCATCACCGGCCTGCGCGGGCGTGATCTGGCCCTGCGCTTCAAATACGCCGGGCTCGCGAAGGAGCGGATGGAAGTGGTGGACGAGTGGAGCGCGGCAATCGACCGCGCGACGATGCTCGCGCCCGAAGGCGGCGAGGTGGTCGTGCTCGCCACCTACACGGCGATGCAGGCGCTGCGAGCGGTGCTCGCGCGTGCCGGAGCCGCCGCGCCGTTCTGGGAAGATTGAGCTGATGGACCTGCACATCGCCCACCTTTACCCCGACCTCATGAACATCTACGGCGACCGCGGGAACGTCATCGCGCTCGCGCAGCGCGCGAAGTGGCGCGGCATCGAAGTCGAGGTGCGGCCCTATTCGGTCGGCGAGTGGGCCGACCCCGAGTGGCCTGATGTGTGGTTCTTCGGGGGCGGCCAGGACCAGGGGCAGGACATCGTGGGTGCGGATCTAGCGGGAAAGAACGGCGCGGCTCTCCGGAAGTCGGTCGAAGGCGGCGCCGCGATCTTGTCGGTCTGCGGTGGCTACCAGCTTCTCGGGCACGAATACGTCCCGGAGGTAGGCCCGTCGATCCCAGGCGTAGGGATCCTTGACGTCACCACCCGCGCGGGCAAGCGGCGATTCGTCGGCAATCTGCTGGTCGACTCACCGGATGGGCAGCTTGTCGGCTTTGAGAACCACTCCGGCCGAACGTACCTCGGACCTGGGGCGAAGGCGCTCGGGACCGTGATCGCCGGGAACGGCAATAACGGCGAGGACAAGACCGAAGGCGCCGTGCAGGGAAAAGTGATCGGCTGCTATCTGCACGGATCGTGTCTCCCGAAGAATCCGTGGCTTGCGGATCGGCTGCTCGCGTGGGCTCTCGATCGGCGACACAAGGACACCAAGCTCGATCCGCTCGACGATGCCGACGAGGCCGCGGCGCGAGTTCAGGCCAGTGAGGTGGCTCGCACGAGGACATAGGTCGGTACTCCGGTACCGACCCCTAGTCCTATGCGACCCGAGCGCGATCAACTGTTGACTGCGCCGCGTGTTCCGGTGTGCGCTGGTTCGCGGCTCTCTCATCGCGCTGGCCCTCCTGTCGGCCGGAGGATTCGCGGCGAGCGCGGACGATGGCCGGCCGCCGGCGCCGAGCGGCGCCGGCCATCCTCCGAAAGCAAGCCCGATCCCGCTCACCGAGCTCCGGCCGAGCGAGATTCAGACGGCGCCCGCGCCGACGGTCGCGCCCGAATCCGATTTGCTCGGCGAGCCCCTGCGCGCACCGCCACCCAGGAAGGAGCTCGTCCTCTTTGTCGGCGGCTACGGCTCGCGAGCCAACGACGGCGCTTTCGACGACCTCGCGGCACGCTTTCCGGCGGACCGCTACGTGGTGCGAAGGCTTGGCGACGATCCGCGCTTTCCCTACGACACATACGGCGGCGTCGATGAGAATGCCCAGGTCCTGACGGACGAGATACGCAGCATCGGTGGCGACTACTCCGCCGTGAACATCGTGTCTCACTCGATGGGCGGTGTCGTCACCGATCGAGCGTTCGCCAACGGCCTATCCGCCGGTGACGGTGTGCGGACCTTTGTCGCGATTGCCGGACCACACAGCGGTGCCGACTACGCGCGCGCTCCCGCATTTCTTCTTCCGATCATCGGTCCCGTCGAGGACATCGTGCGGGCGGTTGGGGTGGCTGCCGCGCGGGATCCGTCGAGTGACGCGATTCGGGATCTCGCGGTGGCGCGGCCCATCCGCGCGCCGGCCGGCGTAGCCCGGGTGGACGTGAGCCTGGCAACTGATGGACTGGTCAACGAGTTCGATGCTCGCGATCCGGGCGTCCCGCAGCGCGTATTCCTTCCCGCGACGCTGCGCGAGCTCATCGACGGACACGGCGGCAGCCTGGTCAACCGTCAGATCGCCGATCTCGTCGTCGAGACGGTCCGCACGCACGACGTCCCGCCCGACCGCCGCGACCCGCTCACGCGGCTCGTCGCGCCGATCCTCTGGGACCAGGAGACGCGGCTGTGGCGGCGGTTCTTGCTGGTAGCGGCGCTCGCCGCGGTCTGCATTTATCTCGCGCGCTGGGTCCCGTTCTGCCGCCGCGCGATCGACGGCTTCAACGCCTGGTGCGGCCAGTTCGTGCGCTCGCTCGGTCGATGAAGGGCGAGCGAGGGCAGGCCATCGTCGAGTTCGCTCTCGTCCTGCCGCTCCTGCTCGTCGTAATCCTCGGAGTGGTTCTGGTTGCTGAGATCGGTGTGGCGCGGCTCGCGCTAGAGCACGCTGCCGCAGAAGCGGCCCGTACCGGATCGCTTACGAACTCTGACGATCTCGTCCGCGGGACCGTCGCCGCCGCGGTCGCACCGCTCGATGCCTCGTTGGTGAAAGTGATCATCGAACCGACGGAGAACGAAAGCCCTCGGTCATCGGCGCCTCGAGGGTCGCTTCTTCGCGTCCGCTTGCGCTACGCGATCCCGGTGCCGCTCGGATTCGTCGGCCTCCCTCGTTTGATCGTCGAGGGAGCGGCCGCGCGCCGGGTCGAGTGGACTCCGTGAGCGACGAACGCGGCCAGGCCATTTTGGTCGTCGTGCTTGCGCTCGGAATCGCGGCCACCGCGATCGTCGGCCTTCGCGCCGCTCAGGACGGCATCGTCGCTGGCGCCCGCGCCCGGCGTGCGGGCGAGGCCGCCGTCGAAGCGGCCGCGCAGTCGGTGGCGGATGTCTACGCGGCGCGCCCTGCCGCGGCAAAGGAGCTCGTGCGCGATCCGCGCGTCCTCGAAACAGCTCGAGTCGCGGCCGAAGAGCTCGCACGCGAGAACGATGGCCGCGGCGTCGAGCAGGTCCAGCTCTCGTGCATGGGCGATCGGATCGAAGCCCGGCTCGTGTTGAGCGGCTACTCGCACCACGCCGGATTCAGAGCACCCGAATGCTCCCCGCCCTGACCTTCACGCCCAGGCGGTTCGCGATTCCTCGGCGCCGACTTCTTCTCGCCGCCGGTGGATCCACGTTGCTGGTCGCTTCGATCCTCTCGACGTTTGTCGTCCCGCCGCCGTCGGCGGAGGACACAGCCGCGAGAACCTCGTTGGCCCAGCGTCTTTCCGCGTCGACCTGGGCGTTCGCGGTTCCAACGGCGTGGCTCGCGGCGCCGCTGGCCGAGGTCCGGAGCGGCGACAGCGTCGATCTCCTGGCCGTCCGCAGCGGCGATCGTCCGCTGGCGGTAGCGATCGCCGCCGATCTCCGCATCATGAGCGCCGACGAGCGCTCGATCGTCTTCGAGGTCGACGAGGAGAGCGCGTCGGCGATCGCGTCGGCGCGTGCGTCGGGACTGCTCATCGTCCCGCTTCTTCGTTCCACGCATTGACGGTCCGCGTCGCGCTCTACGGGGGAGCCGAGCTCGCGACTGCGGCCGAGGTACTCGGTTTGATCACGGTCGAGACGGCGCGAGCCGACCTTGCGCTCGTCGATCTCCGCGATCCGGATTCGCTATCGCAGGCTGCGACGCTGGCGCCGGAGCTTCCGCGTGTCGTCGTCCTCGCCGACGAGCAGGTGGCGCTCGCCGGCGCACTCGGAGTTCCGAGCCGATCCGTCGCGAGGTCGTGCGAGCCGGCGGTGTTGGGACCGCTGATCGCGGCGACTCTCCCCCCGGCCAGGCGGCGCTCGACGCGATCGGTCATGGTCACGTCGGCCCGCGGGGGAGCGGGCAGGTCCCTCCTCGTCGCCAATCTCGCGCGCCGTCTCGCGCCGCTTCGCGCCACCCTCTGTCTGGACCTCAGCGGGGACGGAACGCTGAGCTGGTGGCTCGGCGCGACGAGCGGACGCTGGTCCGATCTCGAGGATCTGACTGACGAGCTGACCGCTGAGCATCTCGGCGTGGTGGCCACCGAGGCCGCGCCTGGCCTGCGCCTCGTCGGCGGCCCCCCGTTCGCCCCGAGCGTCCAACTCGCGCAGTCCGCGTTCCGGGCCGCGCTCGAGCTCTCGGAGATCGTTCTGGTGGATGCGCCGACTCTCGCCGACGAGCGGACTCGACGCCTCGCCAGTTCTGTCGACCGCGTGATTGTGATGAGCTACGACGATCCGATATCGGTCGCGGCGCTCGCGTCCGCGGATGTGCCCGAACGGGCATGGCTCATCGCGTCGCAGTCGATCGCCACATCGCTCGGCGGGCGCGACGTGTTTCGCGCGTTACCCCGCGCCGAGGGCGCGATCGCCGCGGCCACGTCTCGGCCGAACGCGCTCGGTGGAGCGCTGGGCAAGGCCTACGACGGGCTTGCCGAGATCATCGCGATCGACGCCACGTGACGGTCGCGGCGCGCGCCCGCATCGAGCGTGGGGTCGTCGCCCGTCTTCGTGAAGCGCCCGACGGCCGGCCTCGTCGTGAGCAGCTACCGGCGGCGCTGCGCGAGACGCTCGTGGACCAACGGCTCGTCATCCCGGCGGGCGAGCTGCGGCTGCTCGAGCGCTGGCTTGAAGACCGCCTGTTCGGTCTCGGCGAGCTCGCGCCGCTGTTGCGCGACGATCGCGTGACCGAGGTCATGGTCAATGGCACCCGGGGTGTCTGGGTCGAGCGCGACGGGCGGCTCGAGGAGACCGCGATCCATTTCTCCGATCCCGAGGAAATCCTCGTCCTGATCGAGCGCCTCGTCGCGCCCCTCGGCCGGCGGATCGATCTCGCAAGTCCTCTCGTGGACGGTCGCCTTCCCGATGGCTCCCGCGTACACGCGGTGATCCCACCGATATCGCTCGTCGGGCCCGTCCTCACGATCCGTCGCTTCGGGCAACGTGCGCTCAGCCCCGAGGACCTCGTGCGCAACGGGACCCTATCGCCGGATGCGATGGCGTATCTGGTCCGCGCCGTGCGTGAGCGGCGAAGCGTGCTCGTTTCAGGAGGCACCTCGAGTGGCAAGACCACGACGCTCAACGCACTCGCCTTCGCGGTGGGCGATCGCGAGCGCATCGTGACCATCGAGGACGCGGCCGAGCTTCGCCTTCCGCAGCCCAACGTGGTCGCTCTGGAAACACGCGCGCCCAGCGTCGAAGGGTCCGGCGCGGTCGACGTGCGGGCGCTTCTCCGCGCGGCGCTTCGGATGCGCCCAGACCGGATCGTCGTCGGCGAGGTCCGCGGCGGTGAAGCCCTCGACATGTTGCAGGCGATGAACACCGGGCACCGCGGCTCCTTGACACCGCGCACGCGAACGGTGCTCCGCACGCGCTCATGCGGATCGAGACGATGGCTCTGATGGGTGGCATCGATCTGCCGCTCGAGGCCATACGCGAGCAGATACGTCGCGGCATCGATGTAGTCGTGCATCAGGAGCGTGACCCTGCGGGGGCCCGGAGGATCGTTGAGATCGCGGAGCTCTCGCCTGAGCGCGGCGATCCCTACACGCTCACTCGGGTTTACCCGTGATCGCGATGCTCCTCGCGGCCGCGGGCGTGACCGTCCTGGTCCTTATCGACGAGCGACGCGGCGCGGCGGCCCTCGCGGCGGCGGCGCGGCTCGATCCTCGCGCGCGCTCGGGCATGCGGGAGTGCCGCCTCGCGCTCCCTGGGCTTGTCGACGCGGTCGCCCCGGCGCTCTCCAGCGGCCTCTCGGTGCAGCTCGCGCTCAGCGAGGTAGCGCCGACTCTGCCCCGTGCCCTCGCGGCGCCGACCGAGCGCGCCGCGGCGTCGATGATGCTCGGCGCCTCCGTCGACGAGGCCGTCGGTGCGTACGCCGGCGTCGTCGCCGGCGAGGACCTCGCGCCTTTCGCGATCGTTCTCGGTGCGTTCGCGCGGAGCGGCGGCAAGATCGGGAGGAGCCTCGCGCGCGTCGCGACACTGCTGCGTGGACGCATCGCGCTCGAGGACGAGCGCAACGCGCTCACGGCGCAGGGGCGGGTATCGGCGATCGTGCTCGTCGCGCTTGCGCCCCTCGGTGGAATGTTCTTCGCGGTCATGACGCCCGAATACCTCGCGGTGATGTTCGATCGTGGTCGTTTCCTTCTCGTCGTCGCCGTCACGCTCGAGATCGTCGGCGGACTCTGGCTGTGGCGGATCCTCCGGCTTTCGTCACCGAGCGCCGATCTGGCGACGCTTCTCGACGCGGTGATCGTGGGCCTCGAGGCGGGCCTCACGTTCGAGCTCGCTCTCGCGGCTCTGGTGACCCGTGCTCCGATGGTGGCGCGGCTTCCGGAGGCGCGGCGCCTTCTCGCGGACCTTGCTTTGGGGCGCGGCGCCAGCGAAGCGTTCGCCGCCTTCGGCAACGCTGGGCCGACCGAGGCTCGCGTCGCCGCGTTGGTGCGCGCCGCGACGCGATTCGGCTCGCCTCTCGCGAGCCTTCTCGTCACTCAGGCCGATGCGCTGCGTACGAGCGACCGTCGACGTGCCGAAGCGCAGGCGCGTCGGCTCCCAGTACTAATGCTTTTCCCGCTGGCCGTATGCATCCTGCCCGCGCTGCTTTGTGTTTTTCTGGGACCTCCCCTCCTGTCGCTATTGGCCTAGTTCGTCTGGCGCGGTGTCAAAACGGGAGACAACTGACCAAATTGCGGGCGGACGCTTGTTTCGGAAGGCAGAATTGGGCCTAGCCCAAACGGCGGAGGTACGACCTTCCTAGTTGTCGGAGGTCCGCCAGACGGGCAGGCTTGCACACAGATCGACAGGAAAGGGGGACCGAATAATGCTCGCATTCCTGCGCGACGACGAAGGCCAGGGTCTGGTCGAATACGCACTCATCATCGCCGTCATCGCCATTGCCGTTATCGTCGCGATGATCTTCCTTCGCGGCCAGATTACGAACATCTTCAGCAACATCGGCAACAACCTCACCTAGCCATCGCAAGCTGCTGAATACGACGACCGGGCGGCGCCTCAAAAACGCCGCCCGGTCCGTCTTCTAAGGGGAAATCGAAATAGACACGGTACGAGCGGTCGAGGACGTCATCCTGGTCGCCTTCGTTGTCGCCGTTGTCTACACGGACTGGCGCTACCGGCGGATCCCCAACGCATTCACCTATCCCGTCATGGCCGTGGGCCTCGTCCTGGGTGCGCTCGAA
>WNGH01000811.1_pt1 | contig 27846 bp, 23 predicted proteins | sample 5400631 | NCBI WGS metagenome assembly WNGH01 (sample SAMN13153373, study PRJNA577476) | soil metagenome | isolation source: 115 cm soil or saprolite under Garry oak tree replicate 1 | place: USA:California | collected 2016-06-15
CGCGGCGGATTCCTCGTAACCGTCGAAGTGCGCCTGCTTGCAGGCAACCTCCAGGTGGCCGCAGCGCGAAAAATTGCAGTCGATGTCTTCTTCGCGGACTATCTGCTCGACGCAATCGATGGAGTCGAGCGAGGCGGCGTACATTTTGCGCACGGTTTCCCTGCCGTAGCGCTTGATGAGCGCCGGCACGGGCAGCTTCATGCCGGTAAGAACCATGCCGCCGTTGCGCGAGCTGGCGCCCCAGCCAAAAGTTTCCGCTTCCAGCACGGCGACCTTCACGCCGCGCTTGGCGAGTGCGCGAGCGGCGGACAGACCGCAGAATCCGGCGCCGACGACGGCGACATCGACGGAATCAGGTAGCTCAGGCGAGACGGCGACGGCCGGCGAATCGACAGTAGTCGCCCAGAAATTATGCTCTTGGATGGGCATGGGTTAAATTGGCTAGGTGCGATTCTAGCATTGAGGGCAGGTTGGAAGGCAATCTCCTGGATTAGGGCAGAGAAAGAAAAGACGGCAGCGGAGAATGGTAGCGCTGCCGTCTCGTCGGATGCCAATTTATCGGAGTACGGAACTTGCGGTATTTATTCTTCGTCGCCGTCGAGGCCATCGACGGGGGTGATGGTGCCGAAGAGGCCGTCCTGCTCACCGTTGATGCCGGCGGTGAAAAACAGAGTGTTAGCTGGTCCGGCAGTCGCGTCATTGCCAAAGGTGAGGGACCAAAGTCCGTCGATGGTCAGGATGGAGTCATCAGGATTCTTGACGAAGCCCATGAATTTGTAAGTGAAGCCGTTGAAGGCGGCGATCCAGCCACTGCCGAAATTGCCAACTAGAATAGCGTTGCTGAACTCGCCGAAATCGCGGGTGGTCCAGACGACTCCCCAGGGTGAGTTGAGCCAGTCGCCATGTTCGAGGTTGGCGAGGTGGTTTCCGGCCGTTGTGAAGATCTCGACAAAGCCCAGACCGGGACCGGCGACATCATCATGTCTCGCGGCGTCCTGCTTCGCGTAAGTAACTAAGAGCGCGCCGCCGATGTTCTGAACGTTAAAGGGGGCGAAGCCATGCGGGAGGCCCTGGTCTTCGAAGGCATCTGCGCCTGGGAGAACGCGCTTGAAGTTGGTGTCGTAGACTTCGACTTTGCCGGAGCGGAAATTCGTGACGTAGAGAAATTTTTTAGTCCCGATCTCGCCGATGGTCGCGCCTTTGTACACTGCACCGTGCGCACTGCCTCCATCGGAATTGTCGACTTTCAGGACAGCATTGGTGGGATCGATGCCGGGGTTCCAGCCCGAGATGGTCCCATCCTCGGTCACAAAGATGAAAATGGCCCTCTTCCCCGGAGCGAGGAGAAAGTCCGTTGGACTACCATTGAAAACGGTTCCGGTGGGAGTGGCGGAAGTACCGGCTGGAGAGCCCGCAGGAGGCGGAATGGTAACAACAAGAGGAACGATGTTGCCTTTGCCATCGTAGAGCGTGGAAGTACCCGAGTTGTTGTTACCGATCCACCAAGGACTTCCGGAGCTGCGGGTGAGTCCCCAAGGATTCTTCAGATTGGGGTCGACCGTTGGGGCCATTCCGGGGATATCGGAAACGAGGTTCGTCTGTTTGTAATGTTGCGCCTCGCATATGGCTGGGAGTATAAAAAGCGAAAGCGCAAGAACTGGAGGAAATTTCCAGCACTTCATTGTTGCTATCATTAGAGAATCCTTCCAAAGCGAGATTTTCGAAGCGAAACACGTCCCACGCGCTCGCACACGAATTTCTACCGGTTGGACTCGGCAGGTATTGATGCATGCCGGATTCCAAGGTCAAAGGCAGTGAGCCACATAGCCCGGTGCCTGAGAACAAGGAACTTGCAGTGGGTAGGATGCGGGGAAGGTAGTCAAGGTTCCAAGAAACTGAATCCGAGAATCGAAAAAGATACTGAAGATTGGAGAAATGTATTCCGCGAATCAAATGGTGCGGCGCGGCGACCGGACTCGGCTAGCGGAGAAAGGCAGGCTAGGCGCTGCGGAGGACAATCAGGCTAATTTCAGGAGGGACGCCCAGACGTACTGGAGCGCCAACTGTGCCGAGGCCGCGGTTCACGTAGAGATGCGCGGTTGGGGACGAAGGCGAGGAGAATAGCGAGGGGATGAACGGCCGAGTAACAGCCGCGTTTGAAGCAGCACGTTCATTAGCGGCAGGGGCGAAGAGAGGGCGCTGGTAAAGGCCGGCGATGTAGTCGGTGATGAAGCGCGCGGGACTCAAGCGATGGTCGAGAATTTCGACCTGGACTTGTCCTCCGTGGGTGTGCCCAGCGAGAGAAAGTTCGATGCCAAGGTCGGCCGCACGATTGAAAGAATTCGGATTGTGGGAGAGAAGGATGTTGGGCATGTCGCGGCGGATGAGGGGCTCGATGCGAGCAAGAGTCTGTTGCCGCTGGCCGCGAGAGGAACGCTCGCGCTGGTAATCGACGCCCATGAGGTTGAATCGAGCGCCCTTGAAAGTAAGCTGCACATTTTCCTGACGGAGCAACTTCATGCCAGCCTGGGAGTAGAGATAAGTGGCTTCGTCTTCCGCGCGCGCGTAAATTTCGTGATTGCCATTGCAGCCCCAGACGCCGAGTGGAGCGTGCAGATGGCGAATCTCGTCGACGCAATCGGCGATGGGATCGCCCATTCCGGTGATTAGGTCGCCGGTGACAACGGCAAGGTGTGCGCCGAGGTCATTGGCCATGTCCACGGCGCGACGCACTTGAGCGCGGGACATGTAGCCGCTGAGGTGAATGTCGCTGATTTGCACGATTTTCATGCCATCGAGAGCGGAAGGCAGGTTGGGCATGGGAATTTCGACGCGGCGGACCTGATAGTTAAGGCGCTCGGCCGCGAAGCCGTACATAGCGGTAAGAAATGGGGCTGCGCCGGCGGCGGCTGTGGCGGCACGGAAAAAGTATCGACGACCGGGATCAGCAAGCATCTCGGCGGAGGCGGTAGCGGAGTGTGTACCAGTTTGCTGCGGGACAGCTTTCTTCGCCGTAGCGGCGCGCAACCATCGCCAAAGGCGTTCCAGCGCGTGAACCGCCTTGACGGCAAGAAAACCGAAGAGCGCGCTGAAAAACCAGAGACCGGTAATCACGGTCATGGAGGAGCTTTGGCGAGCTAGGAATCCACGACCGAGCACCAAGCCCTGGGCCACGGTAACGATTATCCCCAAAAGAAGAACAATGTAGGCGAGACGAGCGCCAGCTCGAAGGATTGGACGACCCCAATGCGAGGTGACGCGCCAGAGGGCGCGATACCAGAACCGCTGCGAGAGATATAGTAGCGTCAAAGTGCATAAACCGATGGCAATGCGCAGCAATTGAAATCCCCAATTCACGGTAATGGCGCCCCCAAGTGCAAAATACAAGTTTACCATGCGGGCGTGTGAAAACTGCATGACGGCGGATGCAATACTGCGTAAGATGAACCCCCCGAGGAAAGCAGGCTGCCGTTGGCAATATCAACATTGGGTAGGGGAAACGCCTTGCAGAATGGCACGTCTGAAGGAGAGAACGTCCGGCTTGCGGGCGTTACGGAGGAAAGAAAAAATGAAGAAGCTAAAGTGGATGGCAGGTTTAGCGTTGGCCACGGGGTTGGTGGCGATGCCGGCACTGGCGCAGGAGGCAGCGAAGAAAGAGCCGCCGAAACCGGCACCGAGCCCTTCGCAGGCGGTGCTGGAACAGTGGAACGACATCGGGCGGAAATTGATCATCATCGCGGAGGATTTGCCCGAGGATAAATACGATTACAAACCAAATCCGGATTCGAGGACCTTTCGCGGGGTGCTGTTGCATGTTTCCGCGTCCATGTATTTCTTTACGGACACTGCACAGGGGAAAAAGCCGCGGTATCCGGACGATCCCAAGCCAGCCGACTTGAAGGTTAACAGTAAGGCGGACCTGGTGGCGTTCGTGAAGCAGTGTGTAAGCGACGGCGCGGACGTGATCAAAGCAAAGGGCGACAAGGGACTGAATGAAGCAGTCAATGACGGTGGGCCACATTTGAACCGGCTGTATGACCTTGCCTATGGGTTGATCGAACACTCTGGAGAACACTACGGCAACCTGGTGGTGTATTACAGGGCAAACGGGATGGTGCCGCCGGAATCGAGGCCGAAGAAGTAAAGGAAGCAAAAGAAAAAAGTCGTGCTGATGAATTGCAGGGCGCGGTGCGCGAGCATCGCGCCTTTTTATTTGTTTGCCGGAGAATAACAACCTGCGACGAGCGTGAAGCGCTCGGCAGCAGAGGCGTTTGAATCGTCTAGGAGCTAGCAACGCCGGCGATGCTGTTTTCGAGGAGGGCGATGAGTTGTTCGGGGTCGCTGATTGGAGGCAGACAAGTGTTGCCGGAGCAAACGACAGCGGGGGGTTTGCCGGCGGGGAGATGAGGAAGAGTTTCTTTGAGGGCCCCGGGGAGATGGAGTTGGGAAGTTTCGGGAGTGACACGAAGGACGGATTTGCCCAAGCGGAAGACGCGGTGGGCGGCGGCTTCGAGGGCTTGGGCGACGGGATCGTTCGAATCGCCGGTGATTACGACCTGGATCGGATGATGCGCGAAGAGCGTGGCGGCGAGGCCGTAAGTGGCGGCGAAGAGGCCGTACTGCGGGGCGATTCCGGCGAAGGCTTCGAGCGTTTTCTTGGCGAAAGCGTAGTAACGATCTTCGCCGGTGAAGGCGTGCATTCGAATCAAGGCGATGGCGGCGATGGAGTTGGCGCCCGGCGTGGGTGAATCCTGAAAGGGTTTGCGGCGAACGTCCAGGCCACCCATGGGAGCGGCGTCGGAAGGACGATCAAAGAAGCCGCCGCATTCGGCGTCACCATAGCGGGCGATGGCGAGGTCCATGGTTTTTTGCGCGGCGGTGAAATAGCGAGGTTCGAGCGAGGTTTCGTAGGCGTCGAGAAGCGCTAGAACGCTGAAGACTTGATCGTCGAGCGAGCCTTCGAGAGCGGGGCCACCGATGCGATGGCCGAAGCCACGGGACTCGCTCCAGACTTCGTTCAACATGCGGTCGATGGTTTTCAGAGCGAAAGACCGACAAGCCTTCGCATCGGAACGGTCGATTACACGAGCCGCTTCGAGATAGGAAGAGACAAACATCGCATTCCAAGAAACATACATCGTCTTATCGATGAACGGAGTGGGGCGCGTGGAACGGACTTCGCGCATTTTCTCGAAGGCATTGAACCAAGTCCGCACGACTGCCTTTGCGTCGCGCCCAAGTGTCTTGGCGACCTCCTCGAAATCACGCGCAACCCATAAAACATTTTTCGCCGGGTTGTGATGCATTTCGCCGTGGGGCTCCACGTCGTAATACAGCTCAACGACACGGGACTCTTCAGGGGTCAGGACGGCGCGAACTTCCTCGACAGTCCACGTAAAGTAGTCTCCGTCGTCGTCAAGAGAATAATCCGCGTCCTGACTGGCGTAGAAACCGCCGGCCTCCTGGTCGGACAGAACTTTGTTAACCCAGCTAACGATGTTATCCGCGACGGCAATGAAAAGCGATTGTCCGCTTTGGTCCTTAGGGTGGGCGAGCGAGGATACTTGCGAGGCATGGACGAAATTCCGCAAAAGCTCGGAATTGTCGTAGGACATTTTTTCGAAGTGGGGGACGAGCCAGCGTTCATCCACGGAATAGCGATGGAAGCCGCCGGCGAGTTGGTCGTAGACGCCACCGCGGGCCATTTTTTCTAGCGTGGTTTCAGCCATGGCGAGGAGATGTTTTTCTTTGGTTTGCTGATAGCTCTCGAGGATGAGGTCAATGGCGGAAGAGTGCGGAAATTTTGGGGCGCGGCCGAAGCCGCCGTTCTTGATGTCGAAGAGCTGGGTGATGGATTTGATCTGGGCGTCAACAACGCCGAGGTCGAAATCGGCGCGGGCACCGGTAAAGACTTCGGCTTGCGAGACGGCATCGGCGAGAGAGATGGCGGCGCGCTCGAGGTCGGCGCGCTTGTTGCGGTAGGAATCGGCGACGGCGAGAAGAATCCGGCGGAATCCAGGGCGGCCCATTTGATCTTCGGGAGGAAAATAGGTTCCGCCGAAAAAAGGCTTGCCGTCGGAAAGCAGAAAACCGGTGAGCGGCCAGCCGCCCTGGCCGGAGATGGAGCTGATCGCTGATTGGTAACGAGAGTCGACGTCGGGGCGCTCGTCGCGATCGACTTTTACGGCGACAAAGTGTTCGTTGATGATTTTGGCGATTTCGGCGTTCTCGTAGCTTTCGCGGTCGATGACGTGGCACCAGTGGCACCACACGGCGCCAATGTCTAGAAGGATGGGCTTGTCTTCTAATTTGGCGCGGGCGAAAGCAGCGTCGCCCCATTCGTGCCAGTCGATCGGCTGGTGCGCGGCGGAGCGCAGGTAAGGGCTCGCGGAATCTTTCAGGCGGTTTGAGGGATGGTCGGTCAAGGTTTCTCGCAATTTGAAATCTCGAAGAACGAGCGGTCGGGATCCTTTCCGGCAAGGCCGAAACCTTCGATCGCTTCGCTTAGGATAACATCAAGAGAAAAACACCAGTCTGAAGACCGGCCACTACAAAAACGATTGTCGATTTGAAATACCAAAGCTATTGCACGGCGTTGCCGGGGCCGAGGTCGCGAGGGTCGAGGGGCTTGCGGCCGGCAAAGCCTTCGTCCTGGCGATGGTAAAAGCGGATACGGTCCTCACCGAGCTTCCAGCAGAGATAGACTTCCTGGTTATCGATGACCGCGGGAAAATCGAGCAAGCCGACATCGAGGTCCTTGATGATGCAACCGGTTTCGAGAATGCGGGTGAGCGCGGACTTCAAGGCCTCGGCCTGCTGGTTGTGCTCCATGCGGACGGCTGCGAGCTTTTCGTAGGGCACCACCACGCCGCCCATCATCATGATGCGCGCGGAGACGGCGTTGAGCTGGTTGTCCAGACCAGAAAGTTTCTTGCGGGAGTCCATGGCCTCGACGAGAAAAGGTTCGAGCTCCTGGCGGGCGCGCTCCGCTTCGGTCAGCGTGAAGAGGCGCTGCGGCGGTTCCGGAGTTTCGTCCTGTTCCTGTTCGTCGTCTTCGTCTGCCATTGAGTTTCCGTTCTGGGGACTCTCTGCGCTGAGAAAAGAGAACAGGCTGAAGCCTGTTCCACTCGATGCTAACGCAAACTCAGCATGCGGTCGAGAGCAACCCGCGCATAGTGGCGCGTGCGTTCATCGACGGAAATGCGGTTTACAACGTTGCCTTCGCCGAGGTTTTCGAGCGCCCAGAGGAGATGTTGCGGGGTGATGCGAAACATGGTGGTGCAGACGCAAACACTGGGATCGAGCGAGATCACTTTGTGGTTCTTCAATTCCTTGCCGAGCCGGTTGACGAGGTGGATTTCCGTGCCGACAGCCCATTCCGTGCCAGCGGGAGAAGCTTCGATTGCTTTGATGATGCCCTCGGTCGAGCCGATTTCATCGGCGGCTTGGGCGACCTCGAAGCGGCACTCGGGATGGGCGATGACGCAAATGTCGGGATGCTGGCGGCGAACGCGGGCGACTTGCTGCGGCGTAAAGCGTTGGTGCACGGAACAGTAGCCCTTCCACAGAATGACCCGCGCCCTGCGAACCTCGTCCGGCGTATTGCCACCAAATTCCTGGTAGGGATCCCAAACAATCATTTGCTCGAGCGGGATGCCCATGCGATAGGCAGTGTTGCGGCCGAGATGCTCATCGGGGAGAAAGAGAACTTTCTCGCGGCTTTCGAAGGCCCACTTCATGACCGCGGCAGCGTTCGAGCTGGTGCAAACGGCGCCTCCATGTTCACCGGTGAAGGCTTTGATGGCTGCGGTCGAGTTCATATAAGTGACGGGAGTGATGCTTGAGATCGTGCCGATTGAACGGGCAGCCAAGTTGCCCAACGAAGAGAGTTCGCGCCAGCAAGCCTCCACCTGTCCGATGTCGGCCATGTCGGCCATGGAACAGCCCGCGTTGAGGTCCGGCAGAACAACGGTCTGGTGCTCGCGGCGAAGAATGTCCGCGCTCTCGGCCATGAAGTGGACGCCACAGAAGACGATATAGCGGCCCTCGGCCCGGGAAGCCTGGAAGGAGAGTTTTAGGGAATCACCGCGGAAATCAGCGAACTTGACGACTTCGTCGCGCTGGTAGTGATGGCCCAAGATGACGACGTCCTGACCCAGACGGGCTTTGGCGGCGGCGATGCGGTGGTCGAGGGCGTTGTCCGGCACGAGAAGGTAAGAATCGAAGTCGCAGCCCACCCCGGCTTCGATTTCCGGAGCACGGAGAGTGGGCGGCTGGTCTGCGCCGATGAGGATGCTGCTATCCGAAATGGATACGAGGTTGCCCATGGTTGATGTCGTTCGTTCCTGGAGGTTGATGCTAAGCGGTCCCTGTTCCCTGCCTGGAAGCTCTATTTTCTCATATTTGAGGCAAATTTCCACTATCCCCCGATAAATACCATGGTACGGGAGGGTGGCACGAAACCGGGATCATTGATGCGATGGCCCTCTTCCTTTTCCATGACTATGGAGCTGATATAGGCGACCAAATCCTCGTCGGAGGCCCCTTCGCGGAGCAGAGCGCGCAGGTCATGATCGTCCTTGCTGAAGAGGCAGGTGCGGAGCTTGCCGTCGGCGGTAAGCCGGATGCGGGAGCAATGACCGCAGAAAGGCTGGGTAACCGGCGCGATAAGGCCGATTTCACCGGGAGCGCCGTCAGCGAAGCGGTACTTGCGAGCGGTCTCACTGCGCTCGTGGGGGATCTGCTCGAGCGGCCAGCGCGCGTGGATGCGCCGGTAGACCTCCGCGGCGGGGACTACCAGGTCGCGCGTCCAGTGGCGGTCGGCATCGAGAGGCATGAATTCGATAAAACGCATGATGACGCCGCGGTCGCGGGCGAATTCTGCGAAGGCTTCGACTTCGTCGTCATTGATGCCACGGACCAGGACGGCGTTCACTTTGGCTGGCGCGAGGCGGGACTTTTGGGCGGCATCGATGCCGTGCATGACAGTTGAAAAAGACTTGGTTCTGGTGATGCGCTCGAACTTGGCGGGGTCGAGCGAATCGAGGCTGATATTGATGCGGCGGAGGCCGGAGTCGAGGAGCCGGTCGCAGCGTTCGGCCAGCAGGTGGCCGTTCGTGGTCATGGAGAGGTCCTCGACACCGAGGGCTTGGAGACGGGCAATGTAGTCCTCGACACCTTCGCGGACGAGCGGCTCACCGCCGGTGATGCGGATTTTGCGAATGCCCAGGCTGAGGAAGATGCGGGCGAGACGGTCGAGCTCGGGCCAGGAGAGAATTTCGTCATGATCGCGGTAGTTTTCGGGGTCGGCAGACCTGCAATAGACGCAGCGAAAGTTACAGCGGTCCGTAATGGAGATGCGCAAGTCGGTAATCTGGCGGCCGAATTTGTCGTGAAGGGTCATGGTCGGTCGTGCTTGTTGGATGCGGCTCCTCGCTACACGGACGCTCTAGAGATCTAAAACAAAACTGCCCGATCCAGTGCTGAGAATCAGGCGCTCACCGAAAACGTACACAATTTCGGTGGATGGCTCCTTTCCAAACACGGGAGGCCCCGGCGTTTCCGCCCGAACCCTCAGCCCCGAACATTTCTCGGTACATCGCCCCGACAGCCGTGGGTTATCTCTCCCGTAGGCTGCAGGGGTCGGAGTTACAGCCATAGTCTACGCCGCCCACCAGAGGTACGCAATTGGGGCGTTGGAAAACCACAGCTACGGCTAAGGCGGCCCTTCGGATTGTGATAGAGTTTTGCCCACGCCATGCGGATCTTCGTTTTAGGGGCCGGATCGACCGGCTCTCTTCTCGCACAATTGCTGGAGCGGCAAGGACATACGGTGTGGTGCGGAGACCGCGATCCGGAGCGCGCGCGTCGCTTCCTGGGCAGGAAAAGCACCATTGCCGTGACAGAAGTGAACGCGCGCAATCTGCGCGGAATCGTGAAAGCCGCAAGGGGCTGCCAGCTCATCGTCAACGCCTCGGCTTCAGTGTTTAACGAGATCGTCCTGCGGGCGGCGCTGCGGCTGCGCGCGCATTACTTGGATCTTAGCTCGCACTTGACGCGCCATCCCTTCAAGGCTGAGCAGTTCCGCTACGTGAAGAAATTCGTGGGAAAAAACCGTGTGGCGCTAATTAACACGGGAGCGGCGCCCGGTCTGACGAATTTGCTTGTGAAGCGGGCAGCGGATTCGCTGGACGAAGTCGATGCCGTGCACATCCGGTTGTACGAAAGCAGCGAGAGCGACGATCCTATTTCCCAGTGGTCGCCGGAAGTATCGTTCGACGAAGCGGTCTCGCATCCGCGGATTTATCGCGGCGGAAAGTTTCAGCTGGGAAAGCGTTTTTCCGAAGTGGAGAAGTTTCGCTTCGTGGAGCCGATTGGGACCGCGAGCGTGGTGCTTGCTGCGCAGGATGAAGTGGCCACTCTGCCCCGCGTCATTGCGATGCGGGAATTGGACGTGAAAATCGGAGGGAATGAGATCGATCGGCTGCGACGGTGGCATCGGCTGGGACAACTCTCAAAGTCGCGCGGTTTGCTGCGGCGCCATTTTCCGCACACTTCTTCTCCTCATATGATTGCCAAGTTGATTCGCCAGGGGATATTGCAGAACGCGCAATTCGCGGCTGCGGTGCTGGTGAGTGGAATCAAGAAAGGCAAGAAAGAGGATCAGCGCTTGCTGATGCGCAGCGACTGCACATTTCCCACGCTCTATCAGATACGTCAGCAAGGACGATTTACGACGCCGGTAGCCTACGCGACGGCGCATGTCGCAGCGCTGTTCATCAAATTTTTCCCGCGCGATCTTGCCGGCGTTTTTGCGCCAGAAATGCTATCCGCCCAAACCCGCCGCCTTATCCTTGCAGGGATCCGTAACAACAGCATTCGCATTACGCACAAAACAACGGTGCTCAAACACAGCAGTGAGGATGACGAGGAATTGTAGCCAGGCAGCCGCGCTTTGCCGGAAGGCAAAACAGGGCTGCCTGGAACCGGCTGGGGCCGAGGATCAGTCCGCGGAGGCGGGCTTGGCATTTCCGGAAAAGTGGATGGTAATCAGGAACCCATTCGTCCCGTCGTAAGAAAACTTGTGACCGTCTCCTTCAAAGGCTTCGTGCTTGCTCTTCCACATGCGGAAGCCATCGTTGGACTGAGCGCCCCAGTATTTCAAGTTGTGCATGACAACTTCATGGCTGGAGTTATCGCCCTTGACCTTTTCAAGGATGACTTCGCCTTTGCCGTCATTCATTTTGGCGTGCGCCACGCCTGTTTTTGAATCTACGTTCCATGAAAACGCCGCAGTCTGCACTGCCTTTTTCTGCCAGGGGATCGGATAAAGCTGCCCCAGGATGTCGGCAAGTGCCGCTTGCTGTTCCTTAGTGACGCTGGGATCGAAATTCACTACCAGCCAGGAGTCCTTGCCGGTGCTCCAGTCGCTCCCCAGATCCGTGGCGATCCAGACTTTGGCACCATCCAACTTCACTTCCTTGTAAGTTCCCTTGTCCACTTTGAGGACAAGATTGGCGCGGCAAAAGTGTTCATCCATATGCTGCTCACCCATGCCCATATGATTCGTGGAATGCGTGTTGAAGTAACAGGGACAGAACATGTCGCAACTGCAAGCTTCGATGTAGCTGGCGGTCATATCAAAATCGGGTTTGGAAGTTTTCTCCTGCGCTGGAGAAGTAAAGTAGATGAGGCTAGCGGCAAGCGCCAAAAAAAGAAGCAAAAGCAGACGAGGCAAACGCATGATGATCCCTCCTGAAAGACTGTCGAGAATAGAGACTAGCCCAGAGTGGGGTGAGTCTACTCCTAAGATTTGGAGGCAGCAAGACCCATGTTGTTCGAATTCTCAACAGCACCGATTGGGGCGCGAATAGCGCCGATTGAGCTGTTCGACGTAGAACTCGGCGGGCGTGAGTATGCGGCCCGAGCCGCGTTGTCGACCTTTCGAACGCAGGTAGGTCTCATAGGCGGCGTCACCGCACCATTCGCGGAAACCGCGCCAGAAGTGGCGAAGCAGACGCGAAGCAGACTTTGTGGCCTTGCGCATCAGTCGTCTCCGTGGGCAGTGCCGGAGTAGTCCGCGGCCCACCGCGTGGCCACGTAGGGCGATTCAAAAAGCACGGGTTCTTTCCGGTGGCTGAGAATCGAATACCAATGCACGAGCGCTTCGACAATCAGAACGAGGATCATGGCGGCGAGAACACCAGTGACCGCTGCATCCAGGCGCTGGTTGAAGATGAGGCGCTGCGTTTCGGCAATTTTCTCCGCGGGGATCTTACCGGCAGCGATTTGAGAAGCCAGGGCCTTGGCATAAGCCAGAAAACCAATGCGTGGATTGGCATTGAAGATTTTCTGATAGCTCGCGGTCATGGTAATGATGACGAGCCACGCCATCGGGAGAAGTGTTACCCAGATCCATCGGAGCCGGCCCATTTTCATCAAGATGGTGGTGGCCACCACGAGGGCAACCGCCGCAAGCAATTGATTGGAGATGCCAAAGAGCGGCCAGAGTGAATTAATTCCACCCAGCGGATCGACGACGCCTTGATAAAGAAAGTAGCCCCACAGAGCGACAATGATGGCGCTCGACAGCAAAACGCCGGGCATCCAGCCGGTGCGTCCGAAGGATTTCCACACGCGCCCGCCGAGGTCCTGCACCATAAAGCGCCCCACGCGCGTGCCCGCATCGAGCACCGTAAGAATGAAAAGCGCTTCAAACATAATCGCGAAGTGATACCAGATGCTGAGGAGGCGCTCGCCTCCAATAGTGCTGGAGAAAATCTGAGCCATGCCCACGGCCAGCGAAGGCGCGCCGCCGGCGCGGTTGTACAAAGTCAATTCACCCACGGAGTGCGCCAAAGCAGGCATGGTTTGCGGAGCGAGCGTGTAACCCCAGCCGGACATTGTCGCGGAGACCGCCTCCGGCGTGCTCCCAACGATGCTGGGTGGGCTGTTAATTGCGAAATAGACGCCGGGCGGCATGGCGCAGGCGGCAACCATGGCCATTACGCCGACAAACGACTCCAGCAGCATCGCGCCGTAGCCGATGAATCGAGCGTGACTTTCGCGAAGGATCATCTTCGGGGTGGTACCGGAGGAGATCAGCGAATGGAATCCGCTGATGGCGCCGCACGCAATGGTGATAAAGCAAAAGGGGAAAATCTTTCCCGCAAAGACCGGCCCGGTGCCGTCGATGAAGCGCGTGAGCGGTGGCATCAGGATTTGAGGGCGGACAAAAAGAATTCCCGCAGCAAGAGAAAAAATCGCGCCGGCCTTGATGAACGCACTGAGATAGTCTCGTGGCGCGAGCAGCAACCACACGGGCAAAGCAGATGCCGCGAAGCCGTACGCAATGATGGCGAAGGCGAGCGCTACGCCGCTCAGCGTAAACACTCGAGACCAGGAGGCCGAGTCTGCCACCCACTGCCCCGCAACGACCACAAAAAGAACGAGCGCGACTCCCATAATCGAAGCTTCCAGGACGCGGCCGGGCCGGACAAAGCGCAGATAGAGTCCCAGAAGCAGCGCGATGGGGATGGTCATGGCTAGCGTGAAAGTGGCCCAGGGAGAGGACTTGAGTGCGTTCACTACGACAAGGCCGATGACGGCAAGCAGAATCGTCATGATCGCGAGCACGGCAAGTTGCGCGATGAAGCCTCCGCGTTCGCTGACCTCTTCGCGCGCCATCTGGCCGATCGATTTTCCGTCGCGCCGAATCGAGCAAAAAAGAATGACAAAATCTTGCACGCAGCCTGCGAATGCCGCGCCAGCGATCAGCCAGAGCGTGCCCGGCAAGTAACCGAATTGCGCGGCGAGCGTCGGGCCGACGAGCGGCCCCGGTCCCGCGATGGCGGCAAAATGGTGGCCGAAGAGAACCCATTTGTTGGTGGGCACGAAGTCGCGGCCGTCATCGTGGCGTTCGCAGGGAGTGGCGCGGGTATCATCGAGTGCGAGAACCTTGGCGGCGACAAACGCGGAGTACAGCCGGTAGGCCACGAGGTAGCAGCAAACAGCCGCGACGACGAACCAGGTCGCGTTGAGCCGCTCGCCGCGGTCGAAAGCGATCTTGGCGAACGCTCCCGCGCCAAGCAACGCGACTGCAAGCCAAATAACGATGACGAATACGCGCTTCATTTTGCCGGAGCCACCGCGCTGGATTTGATGAACTGAGCGATGTCCGCTTTGAGCTTGTTGAGTGACGGCGCGTGCACGTACATCATATGACCGGCTTCATAGTAAGCGCCGCTGAGATGGCTACGCAATGCAGGGTCGAGGCCGAGATGATCGAAGGTGTAGTCGGCTGCAAAAAACGGGGTGGCCAGATCGTAGTAGCCCTTGGCCACAAAGACATGCAGGAACGGATTCTGCGTCATCGCGCTGCGCAGCGTCTCCGCAACGTTGACGTAGCGATTTTCATACGGCGCATAACTCCACGGCCGCACGCGTCCTGTAAGCACTTCGTAGGGCAAGTCACTGTCGAATTTTAAATCGTTCCGGACATAATCGTTCAGCATGCCCGAATATGGACCGATGATCGCCGCTATGCTGGGGTCGAACTCCGGCCGTTCGCCTGCGGCATCGCGGTCAATTCCGGTGAAGCGCGCGTCGATGCGGCCCACGGTGCGGCGCTCGCTGCGCAACAACTCCTTCGTGAAGCGCTGGATTTCGATGCGCAGGTTGGTGCGATCGATGTAGTCGGGGGAAAGCCCGGTGAGGCGCGCGAGCTTTTGCTCGATTTCACCGCGTCTCGCCGCAGGCAGGGCGTCGCCGGCCATGAGCGCGTCCGCGTATTCGCCAACGGCAAACTTGCGCGATTCTTCAACAGCCTTTTGCACATCACCGCTCTGCAAATCGGAAGGAAGTTTCTTGTGATACCACGCGATCGCGGTGTACGTCGGCAGATAGAGGATGTACGGCAGATCATTGCCCGTGTCGAATTCCGCCGTTTCGAAATTCAGGATAGCGGAAATCAGGACGATGCCATTGAGATACATGCCGTAGCGCTGCTGGAGATAGCCAGAAAGGCCGGCGGCGCGTGTGGTGCCGTAACTTTCGCCAGCAAGGAATTTTGGCGAAGACCAGCGCTTGTTACGCGTGGTATAGAGCCGGATGAAATCCGCCACGGATTCAACGTCTGGCGTTACGCCATGAAATTGCTGCGGCGTCTCACCAGGGACGGCGCGGCTGTAGCCTGTCGAAACGGGATCGATGAACACAAGGTCGCTGATGTCGAGAAGTGACACGTCGTTGTCGACCAACTTGTAAGGCGGCGGAAGGAGCGTGCCCGCATCGCCCATCTGCACGCGCCGCGGACCGAACAAGCCAAGATGCAGCCAGACGGATGAGGAGCCCGGGCCGCCGTTGAAGCTGAAGGTGAGGGTGCGCTGGCTCGCGTCGCTGACGTCATCCTTTGTATACGCGACATAGAAGATGCTGGCCTTGGGCGTGCCGTCTTCCAGCTTCAACAGAATCGTGCCGGCCGTCGCGGTGTACTTGATCTCTTGCCCGCCGATCTTCACCGAATGCTTGGTCTGAATGATTTTCTCTTCGGGAACGGGCGGCTTTTTTTCTTCTTTCGGCTTTTCTGCGGCTTTTTCTGGCGCTGATTGCGGCGATTGCTGGGCAAAGCCCGCATTTACGCCAAAGAGAAGCAGCACGGCGGAACTCAAGAAGCGGATTGGAGACTTCATGGGTGGTGGAACTCCCTTTAGAACTTCGAAGAATGCAAAATTGTGACGTGCGGCATCGTATGCGAGAGTGGGGGCAGCGTCAATCGTTTGGAACACCGAACGCGGCCGGCAGCTTAAGCGATTTCTTTGGCATAGCGCGGATTCGCGGATAGAATGCGCACTCAGGTGAAACGCTTGTTCAAAGGTGCGCCGCATGCTCCGCGTTGATCGGCCCGCTGCTGTTTCGCTGCTCTTGGCAGGCGTGATGCTGTTTTTACCCCCCGCAGTCTCCGCGCAGAAGAAAGACGATCTGCCGCACGCGAAGACGCTCCAGGAATTGCAGCAAGCAATGAAGGAAGTGCTCGACAAGGAGCATGTTCCCGGAGCGGGCGTGGCACTGGTCGCGAATGGCGAACTGCTTTGGTGCGGCGGAATCGGGAAGGCAAATATAGAAGCAAACCGTGCCGTCACTTGCGACACGGAATTTCGCGTGGGCGGGATCAGCAAGACATTCGTCGCACTCGCGCTCCTCAAATTACAAGAAGAAGGAAAGATTAATCTCTACGCGCGGTTGCGGGATGTCGCACCGGAAATTCCATTCAAGAATCGCTGGGAAGCGACTCATCCCGTCCGCATCGTAAACCTGCTCCAACACACCGCTGGTTTCGACGACATGGAACCGAGCGAAGTCTACAATCTGCGCGATCGTTATGATTTTCCACTGCTCGAAGTATTCAGGCGTTTTCAGGAACCGCAGACGGTGCGCTGGCCTCCCGGGACGCGCATGTCGTTTTCGAATCCCGGAAATGCAGTTGCAGGCTATTTGATCGAAAAGGTCACAGGGAAGCCTTTTGACCAATACATTCGCGAAACGTTCCTGCGGCCAATGGGCATGGAACGCGCCGATTTTCCCTTCACGGAAACGGTCAGGACCCTTCTTGCGACACCGTACGCAGGCAATCCGCCGAAGGTGTCTGGCTACCCCTTCATCTATCTTCGTCCCGCGGGAGACTTGAAAGCGTCACCCGGAGAGCTGGCGAAGCTCGTGCAATTTCTTCTGCGGCGCGGTAAGGCGGGGGATTCACAACTGGTGACGGTCGAATCGATCCTACGGATGGAAGCGCCCGAAACGACGCTGGCCGCAAAAAACGGCCTGCGGCTGGGCTACGGCTTCGGCAATGATTCGAGCGTGGAGGGCGGCGTAGTGACGCACGGCCACGACGGCACGATTGACGGCTTTCTTTCATCGTATCGCTACATGCCCGAGCAAAACTGGGGCTTCGTCATTCTTCTCAACAGCACCAACTCGGGCAGAGCGCTGCATGATTTGAATCTACTGGCGATTGATTTTCTTTCAAGAGATTTTCCCAAGCCGCAGCAGCCCAAAATCAATATGTCAGCGAGCGAACTGCGAATGTTTTTAGGCTACTATGCGCCGCACGCGCCGCGAAACCAGCTCTTCGCTTTTCCGGATGACCTCGCCGGCGGGACGCGCATCCGCGTAATCAACGGCAAGCTGACGCGCTCCCGGATATTCGGCAACCCCGAACCGCTCCTCTGCGTCGCCAAGAACTTATTTCGCAGCGAAAAAGAGCCGGAAGGAACAACGTTTTTTTTCACGAATGAATCCGGCAAGATGGCATTAGTCGGCTATGGGTTGGAAGGGATCCCCTACAGCGAGCGGAGCTTTCTTGCCATTCCTTTTCTTCGAATCTTCGTGCTCACTCTTTGCCTGTTTCTCATGCTGACTTCGGTTCCCTTTGCAATCGTCTGGCTCTTCCTGAAATTTGTTGGCATCATGAAGGACGTGCGCCACCTTTCGGTCCGTGTGGCGCCGCTGCTTGCGACATTGGCGTTGGTAATCGTGCCCATCTGCTTCCTGAAATTAGGCGGCCTGCGGATCGGTACGTTCAATGTTTGGACCGTGGGAATCTTCCTCGGGACATGTTTCTTTCCCATCCTGTCGGTGATTGGCCTTGTCCTCGTGCTGCGTGTTCCTAAGGAGGAAATCCACCGCGGAGTGCGCATTCACTCGCTCCTTGCTTCCTCCGCCTGCTGCATACTCACCGGTTTTCTGTGGTCGTGGCACCTGCTCGCGCTGCGTCTTTGGGCACCCTAAAAGGGAAGGCCGCAATCAGGACGAACGGGCGACAAGGTAGTTACGGTTGATCTTATCAATGGAAGTCGTTCCGGCCTGGCGCATGATCGTGCGCAATTCGCGGCGCAGAATTTCGAGCACGGCCTCGACACCCGGCTGGCCAAAAGCGGCGAGTCCCCACGAGTGAGGCCGGCCCATGCCAACCGCGGTCGCACCGAGCGCGAGAGCTTTGAAAATATCCGTGCCGCGCCGGACACCGCCGTCAACGATGACCGGAATCCGACCGCTAACGCCTTCGACCACTTCGGACAGGCATTCGATCGTCGGGCGGAGGGTCTCTTCGGCGCGCCCACCGTGATTCGAGACCATCAAGCCGTCCACCCCGTGCTCCGCCGCGAGCTGCACATCTTCGCGCGTGACGATCCCCTTGATGACCAGTTTAACCTTCACTGTATCGCGGAGCCGTTTCACGTATTCCCAATTCATGTCCAAGGGATGAGTCGCAGTGACCTTTGACAAGTCGAGGCCATCGAACATCGGCTTCCTTGCCGCGTATTGAGCGAAGCCCCCGGTCCCTGCCTTAGGCCTTCCGCGCGCATAGCCCGTGTAGGAGCTCTTATGGCACACGGAACATTCCCTCTTATCCACAGCTTGCGCTCGAAATAATGTTTCGCGGTTGCTGCCTTCCTGCAAGTCCACGGTGAGGACAATCGCGGGAGAACCCGCAGCTTCGGCGCGTTTCACGATCGCCCGGCCGACTTCCCAAACGTTCGTTGGATAGAGCTGCTGCCAGACCGGAATGCCACAAGCAGCGGTTACGTCTTCAATGGACGAAGTGGCGGCGGTGGACAACATCATCAGGTGACCTTTGGCGCGCGCCGCCCGGGCCACGGCGACTTCGCCTTCGGGATGGAAGGCTTTCTGAGCGCTCACCGGCGAGAGCACAATCGGTGTGTTCCACTTCGTGCCGAAGAGGCTCACAGACATGTCGATGTTTTCGACGTCAACGAGCCTGCGCGCCCGAATCTGGATCCGCGAATAACCCTCGCGATTTGCGCGTACCGTCCCATCATCGTCCACGCCGGTGGCAAGATAGCCGAAGTGTGCTGGAGGCAGGGCCTTGCGCGCTGCGGGCTCGAAATCCATTACCTCAAGGGCCTGGTCTGGCGAGGAAATCACTTCATCGCCTTGCTGAAAAGAGTCAAGCCAGCCAAGAAACTTCTTCTCGGTAACTTCGCCGGTCGTCAAAAGATTGGAGAAAGAACTGGCAAGCAGGCCCGGGCTTGCCAACAGTGAACTAGCGGACAACATCTGGAGAAATTTTCTCCGTGTCCTGATCAGATCGGCGGGACGGTTCATAGACTCTCTCCTCTTCCTATTCCGGCAACGAAGTGAAGCGCAGCAATGGATAGAGATCGCGGAAAATCTTGGTGACGTCGCGCGGAAATGACGCGCGCGTGGCCGCCAAGGTCGCGAATTTGCGGCGCACGATCCACGCCAATATCTTTTTCCAATTCTCCGGGGCGGTGGGCCAACCCTTATGCTTCGTCCATTCCCCCTTCACCATTGTGTACCAGTAGCTTTCATAGCGACGTCCGAGGCGCTTCTTCTGCTTCGCAGCCCAGCCGGGCTTCGCGGCCACGCGCGGTTCGGCGACCAGCGCCAGTGTGGACTCTTTGCGCTTCCCGCCCGAATAGATGCGGAAGCCCACCGTAGCCATATCCACCGTGAGGCCGACGTAGAGCTGGCCCGTTTCGCGCTTGCCCGGCGCGGGGACTGAAAATTTCAGGTACATGTGCGTTTTGTAAAGTGTTTTGTCCTTCGCGAAGCGGATATCGCGGTTGATTCGCGAAAAATTCCCGCCCGTGCGTCCAGTGGTGTCAAAGCGTGGATCGAGTTCCAGCGCTGCGGGCGCAAGCTCCTCCAGCAACCGCCGGAGCGGCTGAACAAGAGCAGACTGATAGCGGTCGCGGTGGGCGTCCATCCACTCCTTGTGGTTGTGGCGCGCCAGATCCTTGAAAAATTGAAATGTTTCGCGGGTGAAGACGGCCTTTGCGGGAGCCATGGATTCGCCTCGGTCTTTTTCGCTTACACGACTGCGCGGCGTCCCACAGCCTACACGATTCCCAATGAACGTCAATTCCGCGCAGCTCGGCAGCTCGCCACCGTATTCCGCGCGTGGCCAACCAGATTGGCACTTGCCGCAGACTGCGAATGCCGGCTAGTCTGCGTGAATGAGCAACTTCACTCCGACCGAAAGAACGAAAGTGCGCCGCAAGCCCGATCGCGGCAGCTACGATCGCGAATTGATCTACCGCATTCTCGATGAAGCCTTCGTCTGCCACGTCGCGTTTATCGTGGACGGCCAGCCCTTCGTCGTGCCGACAAACTACGTACGCGTCGGCGACAAACTTTTCCTGCATGGCTCGATCGCCAGCCGCTTGATGAGGACCCTCGCAAGCGGCGCGCCTTTCTGCCTCAGCGTGACGCTTCTCGACGGCATCGTGCTCTCGCCCACCGCGACGGGCCATTCCGTCAACTACCGCTCCGTGGTGGTCATGGGGAAAGCCGAGCCTGTCGAAGGCGAAGCTGAAAAACTCGCCGCGATGCGCGACTTCGTGGAATACGTGATTCGCGGCCGCTGGGCCACCGTGCGCCCTCCAAGCAAGCAGGAGTTGCTGGGAACGATGGTGGTTGCCGTGCCGCTCGTGGAGGCGTCCGCCAAAGTGCGCACCGGCTTCGCCGTCGATAACGGAGAGGAATATTCTTCTACCGCGTGGACCGGAGTCATTCCCATGAAATGGACCGCGCAAACGCCAGTGCCCGATCCCCGTGGCAACCCGGCAAGTCCAATTCCCCCCAATGTGTTGAATTATTCGCGCCCGCAGTAGGCAAGTGCACGGAGAGGCTCGCGTCCACGGTGCGTGCGCAAGTTACTTTGATCGCGATCCGGAGAACGCCGACGCCAGCCCCAGCGCGATGAGCCCTCCCCCGGAGATGTTGCGCTGGGCGCGGCGAAGCCGCAGGCTGCCGCGAATGCGTTCCGCCACGGTCCCAGCAATCACCGCATAGACCGAGTCGCTGCACCAGCCCATCAGCGCAAACAAAATTCCCAACTGCAGGATTTGGAGCGTGATGTGTCCGCGCGATGGATCGACGAATTGGGGCAGAAAAGCCAGAAAGAAGAGCGCCGTCTTGGGATTGAGCAGATTGACGAGCAAGCCCTGACCATAGATGCGAATCAACTTTGTTTCGCCGGTATCGGCTTCCACAAGCTGTTCGTCGTTGCGCCGCAGCGTCTTAATTCCCAGATAGATAAGGTAGGCCGCGCCGAGATACTTTACGAACTCAAACGCCACCGCCGAAGAAGCCAGCAGCGCGGAAATCCCCAGAGCCGCCGCAACGACGTGGCAAAGCGTTCCAGTGACGATGCCCAGAACGGAAACAAGACCGGCCGCGCGCCCGTGTCCGATGCTCCGGCTGACCACATACGTCACCGCCGGGCCGGGGATCACCAACAGGACGGCGGCTCCAGTGATAAACAGCAACAAAGAAGAATGGTTGATTAGCATGAGCGTCTCCCCGAAATTAAGTAGACGGATGTAAATCAGGTTTGGTGAGTTTGTAGGTGTTAGTGGTGGCCGCCCCCGTCAAATCCGCCATGGGGACACAATCATTCCGCACTTACGTTATGGCGTTCGTCATTAGTCAAATTAGACCCCACGAGTGAAAGATAATATATGGGAACGCGTAACCGGCGATGAATGCATAAACCCGCGCCATTGGTTGAGTGCGTTTTGTAACCGAGAGCAAGACGAACCACGCGAAATAGACCAGTTGAAGTCAAAAGTTTTCAAATGGCAGGCGACGGACTCGAAAGAGAAATACCACGAAGTTTGGCCCTTTTGGTGTTCCGCGAGGAGCAAAAATCGATTGAGGCGCAGGGGCAAGAATTATGAGGCGCAAGAGGAGGTAGAGAGCAGCACCTGCAGCGGCCGACAACAAAAGCTGGAGAGCGCTCTTAGTGTCTTTGTGAGGATCACCAGTTAAGGCGTCAACCCGCCTCGGCATCAAGAGCTTCTTCCGATGGGCATCTATAGGTAACCCTCGACCTCACGGAGTTTCAGTTACAGCCGCATCCGCCGCCACAACAACTACCGCCTCCGCCAGAAAACCCGCCGGATGGCTTGGTCGAAGCACCGTTGCTAGAGCCGTTCGCTGAGCTGAACACCGAAAGCTGAATCGCGTTGCGCTTCCCCGCGCACTTCGGGCAGGCAATCTCCTGCGTCTTGTTCAGCACAATCTTCTCAAAGTGCGTCTGGCAATCCTCACAAATGTATTCGTAAATCGGCATTTTCCATCCTCAATCAATTTCTTCCACATTATAGCAGGCCTGCCCGTTGGTAACGCCGCACCAAAAAGCAACGGCCCTGGCTAAGCCAGGACCGTTGGAATCTGCGGAGTTCGAACAGGATGCCTAGTCGCCGGCGACGGCCTCTGCAGCCTTTTCTGCCGATGGAGTGCCAGCAGGAACGCCGTTACCATTGGAATGGCCATTGCCATTGGCTGGAGCAATGTTGACCGGCTTGCCTGCGTTGGCGAAATTGGCAGGCACGGCCTTGGCGATGTCGCTGACTGTGCCGATCTGCACGACCGCCTGCTGAGGCTTCTTCAGCACCAGCTCTTCGTAAATCGCGCGAACCTTGGCTTGCTCTTCGTAAGCTTTCTTGCGGCGAGCGCGCTCTTCTTCCGCCGCGGTCAGCGGAACATCGTGTTCCAGGTGGCGAACGCGGGCCGCATCCTCGGAGTCGATCTTCAGCGAGTGCTCGAAGCTCTCCAGGTTGACGCTCTTGCCCTTGGCGTAGATTTCGTGCTTGCCGTGGTTCTTGTACCACTCGGCCACAGTCGCGTTCTTATGCATGTTCTCGATGATCTGCCGCCATCCCACTCCGGTGTTGTAAGCGCAGAAGCTGATCTCGCCTTGCTGTGTCGCGTAGGGAATGATGCACATTTCCGTGCGGCGGAAGTCGTAGTTGAACAAATCCTGGAACCACATCCCCGCGATGAACAGGAAGTTCCACGGATCGCTCTGCCGGCGCTTCATGGCGTCGTCGTAGGTACGCTCCGGAGAGGTCCGTCCATACTTTGTTTCAGACTTCTTGGTCAGCGCCCAGGTTTTGTCAAATTTCTTGAAGAGGTCGTACAGCTTGAGCCCCTTCGGCCCCTGGAACGGGTGGTAGTTCTTCAGGAGGGCCATGGCCATCATGAAGTTTGAGAAACTCTTGCCGCGCGCCGCGTCGGTGATCGCCGTCACGTCCTTCGTGAGTTGCTCGGCATCCAGGAAGCGCGGAACGGGGGCCCATTCCTTCGTTTCCTTGTTGATCATCAACGCCGTGCCCACGCCGCAGTTCGGGTGGCAACCGCAGGAGAGCGAGCCCCAATTCGACTCTTGCCCCTTGACCATGTCCGAGAATCCCGCAAACGTGCTGATGAACGAAATCGGGAACCAGTCCCGCGTCGGTTCGACTTTGCCCACCTGGCTGCTGACGTCTTTCGCGAGATGCGAAAGCGTATAGCGCTGGCGCAGCCGGCGTTCCGGAGTGATATCCTCGTCGCGGCCGGTAAACGAAACGGGCTGGAAGCTCACGAACGCGATCTTCTTGGGGTTCTCCATGGCGAACTTCACGACCGTGCCTACCTGGTCGTTGTTCACGTTATTGACGATGGTCACCACCAGCACGATTTCGATGCCCGCCTCGTGCATGTTCTCGATGGCGCGCAGCTTCACATCGAACAAGTTGCCAATCTGGCGGTGGCTGTTGGCGTCGTTGCCGATGCCGTCAAACTGCAGGTACGCGTACCGCATGCCAGCCTCAAACGCCTTCTTGCAGAACTCCTTGCTCTTGGCAAACTCGATGCCGTTCGTCGCCGCCTGCACGCTGTTGTATCCAATCTTGCGCGCGTAGGCCACCGCATCCAGGAAGTACGGGCTCATGGTCGGCTCACCGCCGCTGAACTGCACGGACATCTGGCGGCGCGGTTTGATTTTCAGCGCGTTATCCAGGATTTCCTTGACCTCTTCCCATCCCAGTTCGTGAACGTAGCCAACCTGGTTGGCGTCCATGAAGCACGGGTCGCACATCATGTTGCAGCGGTTAGTGAGGTCCACCGTAAGCACGGAGCCTCGGCCATAGCGGACCGTGGACGAGCCATGCTTGTGCAGGTCTTCGTCGTTGTGCGCGGGAATGTCGCGGCCCGGAAACTGCTTCTCAATCCATGCCAGGAACTTGGAGTCTACGGCCATCATGTCTTCATAGTGGCCGTGCAGCGGGCAATCCTTCACCATCCAGATCTGCCCGTCGCGCTCAACGATCTGTGCCTTGATCTCGCCGACCTTCTCATGCATCAGGTCACGCCAATCTTTTTTCCCCGCGATAATCGCTTCGCGCGCTTCCTTCACGCACGCCGGGCAAAGTGAATCGGTTTGCCTCGGGAAACCCAGCGTCGGCTTGGTCTTCTCCCAGGATTTGAGCAGCGGTTTATCGGACCATTTCGGAGTGACCGATGGATTCGGATTGCGCTTGTTGAAGAACTGGATAGCGTCGAAAGTGATTCCAGCCGTTTTGCAAACGACCCAATCAAACGTCCTCGCGATTTGCGTGCCTACTTGAGTCGGCATAAACCTCTCCCCCCTCTTTCAAAATACTCTCTGGACCTGGGCTTGGGTTTTTTGGAGCCCATTCAATCGTTGGAACCAAGCCCAACGATTGCCCCCGGGCTCATATCTGCGTGCTCTAAAACCGTACCATGAAACTAGGTACGTCCAATAAGTCTTTGGACTCCTATAGTTTGACGGCTGCCGGGGGCCAAAGCCAGCATCTTGCATTGAACGGTCGAAATTGGGGGTTAAATAGCAATAGAGGGCAGCGAACGGTCATTTTCCGGGTCCCCAAGAGGGGTTACTAGTAGTCCGAATGGGCTTGATTTTCCGCTTTTGTGGAAAATTCCTGCCCATTCCTTGTCTAGGATTTCCTAATCTTTGAGGGCTGGCGAGAGCGCGGCGATGTCGAGTAGCGCAACCTGTGAAGGCCCTCACCAAGTTAAAACCACTGTGATATAAGGAAGCGCAATTTCTCTCGGGGGTGCCGGCAAGAGTCCTAGAAGTGAAAAAACAACTCTTCGGAATCCGATGATTTCGGTTCAACGTACAAATTATCGATCAGCCGCGTCTTGCCAATAAAAACTGCGAGCAGCACGTAGCAGCGTTTTCTGACCCTCACGACCGGCTCGAACGATTCGGCATCCACAACCTCTGCATAGTCCACGCGCGCAAGCCGTTCTGCACCGAGCGTGCGCTGAAGCACCGCTTGCAATTGCAGCGCATCGCGAACTCCGGCAACAAGTTCGCGTCTCGCTGAATCTAGCGCCCGATACAAAACGGTGGCCGCCTTGCGCTCCTCCGCATTCAAATAAACGTTTCGCGAGGAAAGTGCCAGGCCGTCCGGCTCGCGCACCGGCGGACAAACCACGATTTCCGTATCCAGATTCAAGTCGCGCGTCATTTGCGTGATCAACCGCGATTGCTGCGCATCCTTCCGCCCGAAGTACGCAAAGTTCGGCTGCACGATTTGCAGTAGCTTCATCACCACCGTCGTGACGCCGCGGAAGTGGCCGGGCCGCGTGCGCCCTTCCAGTCGATCGCTCAAGCCGTCGACGCTAACGTAAGTTGAAAATCCATTGGGGTAAATTTCCGCTGGTTCCGGCGCAAAAAGCGGATCCACTCCCGCGCGCTCAAGTTTTTCGCTGTCGCTCTCAAATGTCCGCGGATACTTTGAAAAATCCTCGTTGGGACCAAACTGTTTCGGATTCACAAAAATGGAAGCAATCACTGGGGAACATTCCCGCCGCGCTCGCTCGATCAGCGACAAATGGCCCGCGTGTAGAGCGCCCATCGTCGGCACGAGCCCGACGATGCGGTTCTCCGCGCGCGCTTGCCGCGCCGCTTCCTTCATCCAAGCAATGGTTCGGATCGTTTCCAAAGTGTGGTAGCGCCGGTCCGCCGTGGCTGCCGGCTCTTATCATCTCGAAGTTGAAGTACTTCGCACAGTCTACGCGCTGGCTGCCGTGGCACGCTCGCGATAGAAGTGCATCAGGTCCGTCGCGATAGCCTGCGCGCCAAGTTGCCGCAGCAGCGTAGTGACCTGTCCGCGGTGATAACTCCCGTGATTCACCAGGTGCTGCATCGATTCCCAAAGAGGATTGCTGTAAACGCCGAACTTCAGCGTTTTGTATTCCATCACGCGGTCCAGGTCTGTCTGCGTCAGTCCACGCACGAAACCAAGCAGCCGCACTTCGTGCTCGTTCCAGCGTTCCCGCAAACTCGCGATATCCTTGAATTGAGTCACGTCCGGGAGCGATGCTGGCGAGCGTCCTTGAAACCGTTCCAGCCAGATCCATTCAGCGCCATAAATGTGCGCCAGCGTGTCGCGCACGGAGCCGAAGCTGGAACCCATGGGCTTCACGAACTGCTCCGTGGTGAGCTTCGACGCCGCGTCCATCGACCGGTGATCGGCCCAGGCATTGTAGTCGTACAGCACACGCATCTCTTGTGGCGTCATCTTCCCCCCAATTGCCAGACTAGATTTCAGTTGTCATTCCGAGCGAAGCGAGGAATCCGCTTTTGATTCTTACTTCGTGGTTCGCTTTCTACCAATCGCCATCGCTATTAACCGGTGCCTCTTTCCGCTCCATCTCCATCCGGGCCGCATGATAGGACTCTCCATCCGATGGAAACGTCTCCTCGCGCACGTCTTCGCAATATTCACGCACCGCTTTGGAAATAATCTCTCCCACGTGGGCATACCGGCGCGCAAATTTCGGCGTCTGTCCAAACGTGAGTCCCAGGAGATCGTGAACCACCAGAATTTGTCCGTCGCAGTCCGGGCCCGCTCCGATGCCGATCGTCGGGATGCGCAACTCGCGCGTAATCCGCGCCGCCAGCTCGCGAGGCACCGCTTCCAGAACCACGGCAAAAGCTCCCGCCGCTTCCACCGCGCGCGCATCGCGGAGCAACTGTTCGGAAGTATCGGCCGTCTTGCCCTGCACGCGGTACCCGCCCAGCGCATTCAACGATTGCGGCGTCAACCCCACGTGCCCCATCACCGGGATTTCCGCTTCCGTCAGCCGCGAAATTAATTCCAGGCGGCGCTCTCCGCCTTCGACTTTCACGGCCTCCGCGCCTGCTTCCTTCACGAAACGCATGGCGTTGTGCAGCGAGTTCGTCAAGTCCGTGTGATAGCTGCCGTACGGCATGTCCGCCACCAGAAGCGCGCGGCGCGTTCCGCGGCGCACGGCCCGCGTGTGGTGCAGCATCTCCTCAATCGTCACCGGCAGCGTACTCTCGTGGCCCAGCACCACCATGCCCACCGAATCGCCGACAAGAATCACCTCCACGCCCGCTTCGTCCAGCAAGCGCGCGGTTGGATAGTCGTACGCCGTCAGGCAAGTGATTTTCTGGAAGTTGGATTGGGAGCCCGCAGCCTGGCGCTTGCGCTGCAGAAGATCGGGCACGGTGATTTTTCCGTTCCCGGAATTAGGAACAACGCTCATACTGGCCTCCGGTGCCGTTCCCTACCTCTTTGAAAGGTGGCCGCCAAGCGGCCAACGGGATACAGCCCTGTACCTCATCTTTGCGCAGGATAACAAATCTCGATGCGTAAGACTAGGAATTTGGATGCCGCGCGATACGAATTAGTTTCGGCGCGGCGCTTGCGCGCGGCCTTTCCATTGGCCACCACGGCCGAGCCAGTAGCGCACGGCGGAAACGCATGTCGCATAGCCGTAGAACAAAGCAGCGAATGGAAGTGTAAACGCCCAAAGCGGCGACAATCCGAAAAACCGCACGGTTAGCAGGAAAGTCGTAGTCATCAGGGAAACGGCCGTACTCGCCATGATCCAGGCGGGATCGTCCCCGGTAAAAAAGAGAATCCACGCGAGCCAGAAGGTGACGGGCAGGGCGATTAGGGTGAGGGCCAGCAACACAAGCGAATGGCGAAGCTGGGAAAACGCGGTGCGCGCGAT
>WNGH01001179.1_pt1 | contig 27843 bp, 24 predicted proteins | sample 5400631 | NCBI WGS metagenome assembly WNGH01 (sample SAMN13153373, study PRJNA577476) | soil metagenome | isolation source: 115 cm soil or saprolite under Garry oak tree replicate 1 | place: USA:California | collected 2016-06-15
GTTCCCGCCGCAACATTTCGGTGTACTCATTGAGGTCCATGACGTCATCATGACATCACTTCTGACATCAGTCAAGCGTCATATGACGTCAGTTAGACGCACGGTGATGTCTTAGGTGATGTCATCCCACGTCAGGGCGTGCGTCATCGCGACGTCACGTGCCGGAGGCTGGGAGTGCGGTGGGCGGTCAGCGGGAGCTGAGCCGAGCGGCCACCAGCTCGGCGATCTGGGCCGTGTTCAGCGCGGCGCCCTTGCGCAGGTTGTCGCCGCAGACGAACAACTCGATCGCGTGCGGGTCATCGAGAGCGGCGCGGACCCGGCCGACCCACGTGGGATCGGTGCCCACCACATCGGCGGGCGTGGGGAACTCGGCCCGCTCCGGGTCGTCGGTGAGCACCACGCCCGGCGCGGCGGCCAGCACGCGCTGCGCGCCCTGCCGGGTCACCTCGCGCTCGAACTCCGCGTGAACGGCTACCGAGTGGGTGGTCACCACGGGCACCCGGACGCAGGTCGTGTGCACCTTGAGGTGCGGCAGCCCGAGGATCTTCCGCGACTCGTTGCGGACCTTCAGCTCCTCCGAGGACCAGCCGTCCTGCTTGATCGAGCCGGCCCAGGGCACCACGTTGAGCGCGAGCGGGGCCGGGAACGGGCCGAGGTCGCCGATCGCGGCCCGCAGGTCACCGGTTCGCTGGCCGAGCGCGCGGGATCCGACCTTGTCGGTCTGCGCGTACAGCGTGTCGATCCCCGCCTGCCCGGCGCCGGAAGCGGCCTGATAGGAGGCCACCACCATCTGGCGCAGGCCATAGGCACGGTGCAGTGCCGCCATCGCCACGATCAGCGACAGCGTGGTGCAGTTCGGGTTGGCGATGATGCCCTTCGGCCGCTTGGCGATCTTCTCGGGGTTGACCTCGGGGACCACCAGCGGCACCTCGGGGTCCATCCGGAACGCGCCGGAGTTGTCCACGACCACGGCGCCGCGCGCGGCCGCGACCGGCGCCCATTCCGCCGACACCTCGTCCGGCACGTCGAACATGGCCACGTCGATGCCGTCGAAGACCCCGGCGGACAGGGCCTGCACCTCGACATGGGTCCCGCGCACCTTGAGCCGGCGGCCGGCCGACCGCGGCGAGGCCACCAGCCGGATCTCGCCCCACACGTCGTCCCTGGTGGAAAGCAGGTCGAGCATCACGCCGCCGACCGCTCCGGTCGCGCCGACCACGGCCAGCGCCGGACGCCCGGTCACCGGCCCGTCCCCCCGTAGATCACGGCCTCCACTTCGCTGGTATCCAGGTTGAAGGCCCGGTGGGTGGCGGTCACCGCCGCGTCCACCTCGTTCTCGTCCACCACGACGGAGATCCGGATCTCCGAGGTGGAGATCATCTCGATGTTCACCCCGGCCCCGGCGAGCGCGCCGAAGAACGTGGCCGTCACCCCGGGGTGCGACCGCATGCCGGCGCCCACCAGCGACACCTTGCCGATCCGGTCGTCGTAGAGCAGGTTCTCGAACCCGGTCTCCTGCTGGACCGCGCGCAGCGCCGCCAGCGCCGCCTCCCCGTCGTCGCGCGGGAGGGTGAACGAGATGTCGGTGAGCCCCGTGGCCGCGGCGGAGATGTTCTGCACGATCATGTCGATGTTGATGCCGGCCGTCGCGATGGCCCGGAAGATCTTCGCCGCCTGCCCGACGACATCGGGCACGCCCGCGACGGTGACCTTGGCCTCGCTCCGGTCGTGTGCGACGCCGGATATGATCGCCTGCTCCATGCCTGGCCCTTCCGCCTCGCGCGGCTCATCGCTCACCCAGGTCCCCGCCCGGTTGCTGAACGAGGACCTGACGTGAATGGGGACGGCGTACCGCCGGGCGTACTCCACGCAGCGCAACTGCAGGACCTTCGCGCCCGACGCCGCCATCTCGAGCATTTCCTCGTACCTGATCGCCGGGATCCGCCGGGCGGTCGGCACGATCCTCGGGTCGGCGGTGAAGACGCCGTCGACGTCGGTGTAGATCTCGCACACGTCGGCCTTGAGCGCGGCGGCCAGTGCCACCGCGGTGGTGTCCGAGCCGCCCCGGCCGAGCGTGGTGATGTCCTTGCCGTTGGCGGAGACACCCTGGAACCCGGCCACGATTGGGATCGCCCCGTCGGCGAGGGCGCCGCTGATCCGGCCCGGGGTCACGTCGATGATCCGGGCCCGGCCGTGCACGTCGTCGGTGATCACGCCGGCCTGGGAGCCGGTGAAGGACCGGGCCGACAGGCCGAGGTTGGCGATGGCCATCGCGAGCAGCGCCATCGAGATCCGCTCGCCGGAGGTCAGCAGCATGTCCAGTTCCCGGGCCGGCGGCAGCGGGCTGACCCGGCGGGCCAGGTCATGCAGCTCGTCGGTGCTGTCGCCCATCGCGGACACGACCACGACCACCGCGTGGCCCGCTTTCCTGGTGACCACGATGCGCTGGGCCACCCGCTTGATGCCGTCGGCGTCGGCGACCGACGACCCACCGTACTTCTGCACGACGAGCGCCACCTGCGCGCCGCTCCTCCCGTTGGGGGTCCTGGCGGGCTTGAGTGTACCTACTCAGCCGGGGGTGGCCTCTTCGGCGACGTCGAGCAGGGCGTGGGCGACGATGGCGTGCAGCGCACGCAGCGCGGCCCCGCCGTGGGTGCCCCAGTGGTTGACGTAGGAGTACTGCCACCACCAGAGGGCTTCCAGCGACCGGCCCGCCTCGTAGTGCTGCAGCCCGTGGATCAGGTCGGCCGCCACGGCGGCGAGGTCGTCCGACAGCCGGAACGCGGTCGGCCTGGTATCCGCGTACGGGTCGAAAAGCTCGCCGTACTCGTCGCAGTCGCTCAGCCGGGCGGCGAGGCCGGCGCGGAGCTGGTCAAGATCGGGATCGGCGCCGACGTCCGGTTCCCAGTTTCCCGGGGGGATCACGTCCTGGCTGGCGCCGAGCTGAGCGCCGGCGAGCAGGATCTGCGACACCTCGAGCAGGAGCAGCGGCACGATCTCGTCGCCGCCCTGCCCGTTGGCGAGCGCCCCCACCCCGTCAAGGAAGTCCCGCGCCTGGGCGGCGACCCGCTCGGCGAGCGGGTGCCAGCCATCCCCGGAGCCCTCCTCGCGCAGCCCCCGGGCCGGTGCGCTACACATCAAGCAGCCTCCGTCCTTCGAACGCGCGGCCGAGGGTTACCTCATCCGCGTACTCCAGGTCCCCCCCGACCGGGAGCCCGCTGGCCGGCCGCGTCACCCGCAGCCCCAGCGGCTTCAACAAACGGGCCAGATAAGTGGCGGTCGCCTCGCCCTCAAGGTTCGGGTCGGTGGCGAGAATCACCTCGGTGACACCACCGTCGGCGAGCCGCGCCATGAGTTCCCTGGTCCTCAGGTCCTCCGGGCCGACCCCGTCGATCGGGCTGATCGCACCGCCGAGGACATGGTAGCGACCGCGAAACTCGCGGATCTTCTCAATCGCCGCCACGTCCTTGGGCTCTTCGACCACGCAGATCACCGAGGGATCGCGGCGCGGGTCCCGGCAGATGCGGCATTCGTCCTCCTCGGCCACGTTCCCGCAGATCTTGCAGAACCGGATCCGGTCGGTCACCTCAACCAGCACCGCGGCGAGCCGCCTGACGTCCGCAGGATCCGCGCCGAGCAGGTAGAACGCGATCCGCTGTGCGCCCTTCGGCCCCACCCCCGGCAGCCGCCCAAGCTCGTCGATGAGGTTCTGGACCACTCCCTCGTACACGTCAGTTCCTCATGTCTTCATGGTGCGGGCTGCCCCGGCTCCCGGCCGGCCGGCCCGGGCCCGAGTTCGCCGGGCCCGAGTTCGCCGGGCCCGAGTTCGCCGGGCCCGGGCTCGCCGGGCGCGCCGCCGAACAGCCCTGACAGGCCGGGGATCTCCGGCATTCCGGGCTGGCCGATGCCCGCCGCCAGCGGGCCCATCTTCTCCTGCTGCAGGTCAGCGACCGCGCGGTAGGCGTTGTGCACCGCCGCGAGCACCAGGTCGGCGACGGTCTGCGCGGTATCCGCCGGGTCGGCGGGATCGATGGCCGCCGGGCTGATGGTGAGCTCCACCAGCTCGCCCTGGCCGTTCACGCGGGCCTTGACCAGCCCGCCGCCCGAGGTTCCCTCGACCTCGGTGTCAGCCAGTTCTTGCTGTGCACTCATGAGATGGTCCTGCATCTGCTGCGCCGCGGCGAGCAGTTGCTGCAGGTCCATCCCGCCCTCTGGGTCCACTGTGCCTCACTTGATCGAGTCCGCGGCGGTCGCGCCGGTACCGCGCCATAGCGGCGCGCAGCCCCTGCCGACCGGCCGCGCACGGGCGCGTTCGCCCGCTGATTCGAGCCTACGGCTTTCCCCTCGCGCTAGGCACACCGCCTCGCGGCGCGCACCGCATCACCCAGCACCCGCAGCCCGCGCCGCACCACCCACCACCCGTGGCCCGCCCACAGGTCCGGCGATCATGACGAATTCACTGCCAGCCGGTGACAAGGCCGGGATGCTTGTCCTGCAATTTCGGTTTGCGGGATAGACGGGATAGATAGGTGGGCTGGTTTCGGCCGGCGCCCGGTTTGCGCCGCCCGGCGTGGTCTTCCCGCCACCGCTGACCGCGCCGGGCGAGTGCAGCGCCGGGGGTCCTACATGGATGCCTCCAGCATTCAGGGCTTCGTCGTGACGGAGACGTAGGGCTCACCCCGAGACGTAATCCAAACTGACCTGACACCCGACCCTCGAACAGATGCCCCGCACACCAGCCACACAACCCGCACACACCCCACTCCAGAGCGTGTCGTAGCGAATGGGACAAGGGCTGCCCCGCTGACCAGGACCGGCGCCTGAGGATCGAGTGGACGGCCGGCCTGTGGCGGTGCACGCACGGCTCCAACGAGGGCCGCGGTGACGGCTCCGGGTGATAGCGGTCAGCCTGCGGGAGGCGGAAGCAGCTGGCTGATGAGGGTCTGCGTCAGCCATTGCTGGTACCGGCCGGGGCGCCAGCCTCGGTCGCAGACGAGCAGCCGGTAGACCTCGGGCAACGTGACCGCGTGAATGATGTCCGCGGCGTCGCGTTCGCGTAGCTCCGGGCGCAGGGCGCCGGCGCGGGCCAGGGAACGCGCGAACTGCGCTTGGCCCCGTTGCCTTTGCCGTGTCAGCTCCGTGAGCAGCACGGCAGCGTCGGGGTCGGTGGCCGCCGCGCCGACGAGGATCCGGTAAAGGGGCTCGGTCCGCGACAGGATGCCGTGGATGATGCCGGCGAGGCCCGATAGCTGGATTCTGGGGTCTGGGTCCGCGAGCAGCGCACGGACGTGGGGCTGGTCCGCCAGCGGGACGGCTTGGTCGTCACCGGCTATGGAGGCGTGGAGCACTGCTTTGAGGATCCCGAGTTTGGCGGAGAACAGCCGGTAGACGGTGGCAGGCGGGACATCCGACCGGTCGCTGATGGCCTCGATCGTGGTGGCGGCGTAGCCGCCTTCGAGGAACAAGGCCCGGGCCGCCTGGATGACCGCGGCGCGGGCCAGCCGGGTGCGTGCCTGGCCGCCCTCGCCGTGGCGGGGGCGGCGGTTGGCATCGGTAGTCACCCTTCTGAGACTACTACTCTCAATTTAAGAGTGCTACTCTCAAACTGAGCGCCAGGCGCAGGGGCACGCGAAGGCCGGGCATCTGGGCTCTGCCCGGCCAGCCGGGCTGCCCGATGCCTGGAACGGCGTCGGCCGGTGCACGGCTCCCGTCGGCCGCCCCCCGGCGGCACACCGCAACCCCAAAGCCAGCCCGACGAGAAGAGGACACCGGCATGGACACCTTGACCGAACCACCGGCCACCGCCAACCGACACGAATCCATGCGCTTCCGATCGGCTGGCTACTGGCTGGCCACCGCGGCGGTAGCGGCCGAACTGGCAGTCGGCGGCGTCTGGGACATCGCGCGGATTCCGTTTGTCCGAGACCTGGTGACGCACCTGGGCTATCCGTCCTATTTCCTGGTGCTGCTGGGAGTCTGGAAGGTGCTGGGCGCGGCCGCCCTGATCGTTCCGCGTCGCCCGTTGCTCAAGGAATGGGCCTACGCGGGCGCCTTCTTCACCTACACCGGGGCCATCGCCTCCCACCTGACCACCGGCTATGCCCCGGGCGAGGTGGGGCTGCTGGCCGTCCTGACCGCACTGACCGTACTGTCCTGGGCGCTACGGCCCCCCAGCCGCCGCACACCCCGCCGCGCTGCGCCGTAACCCCCGGCATCACGCGGGCTAACCACCCGGCGGACACTCACCCTCCGTGCGGGCCAGGCTTGCCCGGTAGCTGCTGCTCGCCAGAATGTGGTCAGTGCGCCACCGACCACAAACGCCGCCATGATCATCGGCGCGGCGGCGGGTCATGCGGCCCGGTGCCGTCCCCGTCAGCAACGGCGGTCCCACGGCACACATGCGGGCAGGAAGCGGGCCAGCCACGCTCGCTGCGTACCGGCTAGGGCTCTTCGATTTCCTCGATGACCGTGCCGCCGAGCTGGCGCTCGATGAGTTCCATGCCGGTCGGGCCGGCACCGCCATCGGCGGGACCCGCGTCGTCGGGCCACTCCTCGTCCAGGCCCGCGGGGCTGCTCGGAGCCGCGGGCCCGCCGCCCGCGCGTGGCCCGGGCATGCGCGGCGCGGCGGGCGCCCGCCGACCGGGTGCGCCGGCCTTGGCCGTGCCGCCCGGCCCGCCCGCAGCGGCCCGGTGACCGGGCGCCGGCGTCCCCGCGCTGCCCCGGGTGCCGGGTCTCCCAGCGGGGTCGTCCGGCCGGTCCGTGGCACCACCCGGTGCGCCCGGCTGCCCGCCGGCGCCGGGCGCCGGATCCGCGGGAGCGGGCCGCGCCGTGGCGCGCTGGCCGGATCCGCCGCCACCCATCGCCCGCACCCGGACGTTCAGCCCGAGCATCGTGGCGAGCACCCCGGTAAGCACCTGGTCGTGACCGCTGGCGGCGAAGCCCTTGGCCTGGCCCTCCCCGCCGAAGGCCACGGTGAGAACGCCGCCCTCCAGCGAGTCCACGGAAGCGGCGTTGAGCAGCATCCACGCGACCCGGCGCTCCTGCTTCACCGCTTCGAGGATCTCGGGCCACCGCTGACGCAACGTCTCGATATCGATGACCCCGGGCGGGGCGGGCGGCGCGGCGCGGACCGGCGCGGCCTCCCGAGTCGGAGTATCCCGAGCCGGAGTATCCCGGGCCGGGGTACCCCGAGCCGGAGCCTCGCTGGCCGAAGCGTCCCTGGGCGAAGCGTCCCTGGGCGAAGCGTCCCTGGGCGAAGCGTTCCGGGCCGGGGCAGCCTCCGTATCGGGCGCGCCTCCCGCCGCCACCGGGCCGGGCCGGGGCACCGTCTCCTCGGACGTGAGCCCTTCGAGCCGCCGTTCCAGCCGCTCCAGCCGGGCCGCGAGCGCCTTCTCGCCGGTGCTCGCACCGGGCAGCAGCACCTGCGCGCACATCAGTTCCAGCAGCAGCCGCGGCGAGGTGGTGCCGCGCATCTGGATGAGCCCCTCGCTGAGGATCTCCGCCGCCCGGGCAAGCTCGGCTTGGCCGAACCGCCCGGCCTGGTCGGACATCCTCTCCAGCCGATCGGCGGGCACGTCGAGCAGGCCGGTCTGCCCGGCACCGGGCACCGCGCCCAGGATGATCAGGTCGCGCAGCCGGTCCAGCAGGTCCGCGGCGAACCGGCGCGGGTCGTGGCCGCCCTGCACCACCCGGTCCACGGTGCCGAACGCGGCCGCCCCATCCCCGGCCGCCAGCGCGTCCACCATCTCGTCAAGCAGGCTGTCGTCGGTGTACCCGAGCAGGGCCACGGTCCGCTCGTAGGTGAGCCCTTCCGCGCCGGCGCCCGCGAGCAACTGGTCAAGCACCGACAGCGAGTCGCGGACCGAGCCCGCGCCCGCACGGACCACCAGCGGCAGCACCGTCGGCTCGTAGGTCACCGCCTCGGTGGCCAGGATCTCCTCCAGCAGGCCGCGCAGCACCGACGGCGGGACCAGCCGGAACGGGTAGTGGTGGGTGCGTGACCTGATGGTCGCGATGACCTTCTCCGGCTCGGTGGTCGCGAACACGAACTTCAGGTGCGGCGGCGGCTCCTCGACCAGCTTCAGCAGGGCGTTGAAGCCCTCCCTGGTCACCATGTGGGCCTCGTCGATGATGTAGACCTTGAACCGCCCGGATACCGGTGCGTAGAAGGCCCGTTCCCGCAGGTCCCTGGCGTCGTCCACGCCGCCGTGCGAGGCCGCGTCGATCTCGATCACGTCGATGCTGCCCGGCCCGGACGGGCCCAGCGCCACGCACGACTCGCACACGCCGCACGGGTCAGGCGTCGGGCCCTGGACACAGTTCAGCGAACGGGCCAGGATCCGGGCGCTCGAGGTCTTTCCGCAGCCCCGGGGCCCGCTGAACAGGTAGGCGTGGTGCACCCTGCCGTTTCGTAGCGCCTGTCTCAGCGGTTCTGTCACGTGCTCCTGGCCGCGGACCTCAGCGAATGTCGCCGGGCGGTACCGGCGGTAGAGTGCCAGCGGAGCGGGTGCCGGCGGGCTGCCGGGGCCGGGCGGGTTCTCGGGGGCGGTACCGGGCTCGTCGCCTGCCATGATGTGATCCTCGCCAGGACGGGAAGGGACCCCCCGCACACCCGCCAGAGCTCGCGTACCCTTGCTGCCTTCCGGCCCTGGGGGAGTTGGCGAGATAAGCGCCGTGCGAGGGGTCTGCTGGTCAGTGTAGCCGGGACCTACGTCAGCCGTGGTCGCTCCCCGCACCCCCGGCACCGGTAAGCTGTCCGGCGGAGGATTCGCCTAGTGGCCTAGGGCGCACGCTTGGAAAGCGTGTTGGGGGCAACCCCTCGCGAGTTCGAATCTCGCATCCTCCGCCCTGATCCGCCCGTTCTGAGCATGTTCGCGGGCTTCGATCTGGCCGCTTGTCCCATCCCCGGGCAATCTGGCAACCGTCAGCCAGCGGCGGCCCGTCCGATGGCTTCGAGCGCGAAGCCGATGACTTGGGTGCCGTCCAGTTGCTCGCCGTGGTCAACATAGGCGCTGAACTCGTTGCCGAGCTGGTCGCGCAGCAGGGCCACCGAGTGGCGCAGCCGGTCGGCGTCCGCGCCGTAGGGTGGCGCGCCGCTGCTGGCCGATGCGACTGCGCCGTAGAGGGTGGCTGCGTCACGGGAGGCGCCGACCCGCGCCAGGAGGTCGACGAGGGTCCGGATGGTAACCCAGAGCGGCGTCCAGGCGCCTGCTTGCTGCCATTGCAGGATGACCTGTTCATAGTGACGGAGCGCGACGGCCGGGTCGCCGTGCCGGGCGTGCAGCGTGGCCAGGGAGACGCGGGAAATCCCGTCGACGAAGCGGCTGCCCGCGGGCGCGGCAAGGGCGACTGCTCGCTGCAGGTGGCGCCGGGCCTGCCCGGGGCTGGTGCTGGCGGCGATTTCGCCGCTGACCCAGGACGCGAATGCCAGCGCCGAGGGCGAGCCGCTCCGGTCAGCTGCGGCACGCGCCTGGCCCGCGAGGCGGCTCGCCTCCTCGTGGTCATTGCCGTAGGCGTAGGCCGCGGCGGCGCTCGCGGCGTCCCACGCGGCGTCGAGGAAGTCATCGTTGCCTAGCGAGAGGTCGTACGCCCTCTGGTACAGGTCCGACGCATCCTTGAGTTCGCCGCGGAAGATGGCGAGCTCGCCGAGAGCCTCGAGCGGCCTGCGGGCCCCGATCGGGTTCAGGCCCCGGGCAGCGTCGAGCGCTGCGCGCGCGGCGGTGCCGGCTGCTTGCATGTCGCCCCGGTAGATCGCGCCGAAGGCGGCAGAGGCGAGCGCATCGGGGTAGAAGGGCGACCGTGATCCGGCCGCGGCGGCCGCGCTGACATCGGCCCAGCGGAATACCTCGGACTGGCAGCGCCACAGGGCATACCAGTGCAGCTCGGCGGTCATGCGCAAGCTACGTTCGGTGTCCTGGCCGGTGAGCCAGCTGTAGCCGGCCCGCAGATCGCTGAAATGCCGCTCCAGCGTTCCCGCCCACCGGGCCTCGTCCGCGCCCTGCAGGCCGCGCGCTGCCTGCGCGGCCAGTTCCGGGGCCCACCGGGCATGCCGGCCGCGCGCCGCATCCAGTTCACCCTGCTCCTTGAGCCGCTCCAGGCCGTAGCTGCGCAGTGTCTCCAGGAACCGGTAACGGGTCACGCCGCTGTCCAGCTCAGCGGTGATCAGTGAGCAGTCCACCAGGTGAAGCAGCGCGCGGGTGGCGTCCCCGGCATCGTCGTGCCCGGTGGCAACGGCCCCGGCGGCGGAGGCGTCAAAGCTCGCGTGGAACACGGAAAGCTGGCGGAACAGAGCCTGCTGCGCGGGGGCCAGCTGGTCGTAGGACCAGTCCACCACGGCCCGGAGGGAATGGTGCCGGCTGTCAGCCCGCCGGCCGACGGTCAGCAGGCGGAACCGGTCCTCCAGATTGCGGGACAGCTCGGTGACCGTGGTCCCTGGCAGGCGGGCAGCGGCGAGCTCGATGGCGAGCGGTAGGCCGTCCAGCCTGGCACACAGAGCCTCGACCGCGGCGTCCGGGAACTCCGGCGTGGCGGCCGGGTCCGCCGCCCGGGCCCGGTCCAGGAACAGCCGCACGGCGGGAGCACCGGGACCACTCACCGCGAGCGGCCTGACCGGCCACACGTGCTCACCGTCGACCCCGAGCCGTTCCCGGCTGGTGGCCAGCAGGCCGACCGCGCGGGTCTGCCGCAGCAGCCGCTCGGCGAGGACCGCGACGGCGTGCGCGACATGCTCGCAGTTATCGAGAACGAGCAGCACCCGCTGGCCGGCCAGGTGATCGATGAGCTGGTCGTCGAGGCGCCGGAATGCCCGTTCGCTGAGCCCCGCCGCGGCGGCAACGGCCCGGACCACTGCTTGAGGGATGGTCACAGCGGCGAGATCGCAGAAGCAGATGCCGCTGCGGTAATTGCCGACCGTGCGGCTGGCTACCTCCAGCGCCAGCCGGGTCTTCCCCACGCCTCCCGGGCCGTGCAGGGTGAGCAGCCGCGCCTCGCCCAGTAGCCCGGTCACGGCCGCGAGGTCTTCGTTCCGCCCGACGAAACTGGTCACCGGCACTGGCACTGGCAGTGCCGGCGCCTGCCCGGCGCCCTGATCGCGGGAGTCCGGTGCGAGCACCGCGTGACGCAAGATGTCCCGCTCGATGCGCTGCAGGGCCGGTGAGGGATCCAGCCCGAGCTCCCCGGCCAGGTACTCGCGCCACGACCGGAACATGGCCAGGGCGTCGGTGTGGCGGCCTGCCCGGTAGAGGGCCTGCATGAACAGCCCCCGTGCATGTTCCCGCTGCGGGTGCTCCACCACGAGCGCCTGCAGGACGGCGATGGCCTCGTCGACCGCGCCGGCGGAGAGCAGCAGCTCGGCACGTCGTTCCGCGGCCACCACGCGCAGCTCGTTCAGGCGGCCCGCTGCGGCCATCGCGAAGGGCCGGTCCGCGAACTCGCTGATCGCCGGGCCGCGCCAGAGGGCCAGTGCCCCGTCCAGGAGCCCGAGTGCCTTTTCTCCGCCCGCCTGCGCCGCTTCGGCCATGGCGTCCTCGAACCGGGCGGCGTCGAGCTGGGGTCGCTGGACGGTGAGGCGGTAGCCAGCCTCCACGGTGAGCAGGTCACCCCCGGCCGGGCCGAGGGCCCGGCGCAGCCGGGAGACCTGCGTCCGCAGCGCCGCGCGGGGGTCAGCGGGCAGCGCCGCTCCCCACAGCTCGTCCATCATCCGGCCAGCGGAGACGATCCGGCCGGCGTCCACGAGCAGCATTGACAGGGCCAGGCGCTGCTTGGAACTGGGGAGCGGGACGGCGCGGCCATCCACCCGCGCCTCGACCGGGCCGAGCAGCCCGTACTCCCAGACCGCCATCATGACCTCCCCCGCGTCTTTCAGGATCACACATGCCCGGCCCTGCCCGCGACACAGCGCTGACACGGTGGTGACACGCCGGTGGCAGGGCGGGCGGTGATCGTTGATCAGGCAGCACGGCGATCATCCAGAGGGAGAATGAGATGGGCAGCACGATCGGGGTTCCCGACGAGGTAAGAGCGTCGTTCACCGGTGACCTGATCGGCCCGGCAGACCCGGCCTACGAAGAGGCCCGCAGGGTCCACAACGGTCTGATCAACAAGCATCCCGCTCTCATCGCCCGGTGCCGCACAACCCCCGACATCGTTGACGCGGTGAGTCTCGGCCGTGAGCAGGCCGCTGAGATCTCCGTGCGCGGCGGCGGTCATGGCGTCGCGGGCCTGGCCGTCACCGATGGCGGCCTGATGATCGACCTGGCCCGCATGAAGGGGATCCGGGTCGACCCGGCAACGCGGACCGTCTGGGCGCAGGGCGGCGTCACCTGGAAAGAGCTCAACCGGGCCGCGGCCGGTCACGGGCTGGCCACCACCGGCGGGGTAGTCTCCAGCACCGGCATCGCGGGGCTGACCCTCGGCGGCGGCGAAGGCTGGCTGATGGGCAAGTACGGCCTCACCATCGACAACCTGCTGGCGGTGGAGGTCGTCACCGCCGACGGCCGGATCGTCACTGCTAGCGCCGGGCAGAACCAGGACCTGTTCTGGGCCCTGCGCGGCGGCGGCGGCAACTTCGGCGTCGCGACCGCTTTCGAGTACCAGGCCCACCCCGTATCCACCGTCTACGGTGGCCTGGTCGTCCATCCCGTCAGCCGCGCACGCGAGGCGTTCGGCTTCTACCGCGACCTCACCCAGTCAGCCCCCGACGAACTCACGGTGTACTTCAACCTGTTCGCCAAGCCCGGCGCGCCGGAAGAGAAAATGGCGGCCATAGCCGCCTGCCACTGTGGCGAACCCGCGGCCGCTGAGGCAGACCTGAAACCGTTGCGGCAGTTCGGGCCGCCTGCGGCCGATCTCATCCGGTCCATGCCCTATCCGGTGATCAACACCCTCAGCGACGGCGGGTACCCGCGGGGAGCATTCAACTACTGGAAGTCGGCGTTCCTCAGCGAGCTGTCCGACGCATCGCTGGAGGTCATGATCGACGCGCTGCAGCGGTGCCCCTCGCCCATGAGCGGGCTCGGCATAGTGCCCTATCTGGGCGCGGTCAGCCGCGTGGACGCCGCCGCCACCGCGTTCGCGCACCGGTCACCCGGGTACAGCCTGCTCATCGTGTCGCAGTGGCTGGACCCGCGGGACACGGAACCGAATGTCGCCTGGGCCAAGGAGACCTTCGAGGCACTCGCTCCGCATATGTCCAGCCGGAGCTATGTGAACAACCTGACCGCCGAGGATGGGCGGATGGTGCACAACGTATGGGGCACCAACTACGAACGGCTCGTCACGGTCAAGCGCCGCTACGACCCGGGCAATATCTTCCGGCTCAACCACAACATCGACCCGTCCGGCTAGGCACATTAGCAGGGCCAGCGCGGCGGCATTGACCACTGGCACAGGACGAAATTGCCGAGATGCGGTATCGCCCGCTTCACGGAGCCCGAAGCCGGGAAACCACCATAATGAGCCTGTAACGCTTGATCCTTGGGCGATCCGTTCCGTGGGTCTGCGTTGAGGGGTGGGGATTATGGGGATCTTGCGGCTGTCGTGCCGTCCGGCGGGGGGCGAGAACGCCGGGCTGGTCGTGGATGTGGTCCTGGAGGAGGCCGGGACACGCCGGACGGCATCGGCGCAGGTGGAATGGACTCTGGAAGCGCAGGACCGGGAGGAAGTGCGCTGGTACTTAGAGGACTACCTGGAATATCCGGTGGACCCGGCGCCGCAGATCGCGCACCGGGTGGAAGGCCGTCTCCAGGCGCTGGGCGCCGAGCTGTTCACCGGGGTGTTCGAGGCGAACCGGGACATGACCAGGCTGTGGGACGCGGTCGCCGGGGCGCTGCCCAATACCCGGGTGGAGGTCACCGCCGGGGCGGGTGTGGGGGTGCTGTGGGAGTGGCTGCGGGATCCTGCTACCGATGGCGCGCTGGCGGTGCGGGCGGGTGCGTTCGTGCGCACTCACCCCGAGACCGCGGTGCCGGTGCGCCTGCCGCCCGGGCAGTCCGGCGCGTTGCGGGTGCTGCTGGTGATCTGCCGTCCGGGCGGCAGGGCCGATGTGCCGTTCCGGTCGGTGGCCAGTCACCTGGTCCGGCTGAGCAGCAACGCCCGGGAGGCATTCCAGCTAGATGTGCTGCGCCCGCCGACGTTCGCCGCGCTGGCGCGGGCGCTCGAGGAAGCACAGGCGGCCGGAGAGCCATATCAGGTGGTGCACTTCGATGGCCACGGCGCCTGGCTCGATGCCAACGAGGCCGCTGCCGAGGGTACGGCCGGCGGGTTCAGCCGAAATATGTTCTCGATGGTGTCGCCGCCCCGGCTGGGAGCGCATGGGTTCCTGGTATTCGAGGACCCGCGCGGCGGGGGGAGCCAGCAACTGGTCGATGGCCCGGCGCTGGGCGGGGTGCTCGCCGGGGCAGGAGTCCCCGGTGCTGGTGCTGAACGCCTGCCGCAGCGCCCATGCCGATCTGGTCACCGAGCCAGACACCGTGAGTAGCGAACTGGATGCCCATCAGCGGGTGCGGGCGTATGGGTCGCTGGCCCAGGAGGTGATGGACGCCGGGGTCGCGGGCGTGGTGGCGATGGGCTACAACGTCTACGTCGTCACCGCGGCCAGTTTCATCGGCGAGGTCTACGCCGCCCTGCTCCAGGGCCGGCCACTGGGGGAAGCGGTCACCGCCGCCCGGCGGCAGTTGGTCGCCGACCCGCTGCGGGAGGTGGCCCTGGCGGCCCTCCCGCTGCAGGACTGGGTGGTGCCGGTGGTATACGAGGCTGCCCCGCTGGCCCTGCGCCCGGTCCAGCCGCGCGAGCAGGAGGTGTCGATCCGCCTCGACCAGGAGCAGGCCGGGCGGGAACGCGCGGTCCTTGGCGGCGCCCTGCCGGGCGGGCCGGCCGCCGGGTTCTACGGCCGCGACGAGAGCCTGCTGGCGCTGGACCGCGCGTTCGACGCCAGCCCGGTGGTCTTGCTGCACGCCTGGGCGGGGGCCGGGAAGACCTCCACCGCCGTCGAGTTCGCCCGCTGGTACAGCCTCACCGGCGGCGTTCAAGACGTGCTGTTCGCCTCATTCGAGCACCACCTCACCCTGGCCAGCCTGCTCGACCAAGTCGGCCAGCAGTTCGGGGCGGCCTTGGAACAGGCTGGGGTGCCGTGGGCCGCCCTCGATGAGGCCCAGCGGCGCGATGTCGCGCTGCAGGTGCTCCGGCAGGTTCCGGTGCTGTGGGTGTGGGACAACGTCGAACCGGTCACCGGGTTCCCGGCCGGCCGGGAAAGCGAATGGACCACCGCAGAGCAGGACGACCTGCGCGTCCTCCTGGACGACCTGGCCGGCACGAGGTGCAAGGTCCTGCTGACCTCCCGCCGCGATGAGCAAGCGTGGCTGGGAGACTTGCCCGCCCGGGTCATCCTGCCGCCCATGCCGATGCTCGAGCGCCTGGAGCTCGCCCGCGCGGTCGCCCGCCGACAGCCCGGCGGCGCACAGGCCTTCCTGGAAGTAGAGGACTGGCGGCCACTACTGCAGTTCACCCTGGGCAACCCGCTGACCATCACCATCCTCACACGTCAGGCCCTGCACGACAGCCACACCACCCGGGCGGAAATCGAAGGTTTCATCGAGCAACTGCGCGCCGGTGCTGCCACGGTTACCGACGACACCGCCCAAGGCCGCAGCAGATCACTGACTGCCTCTCTCGACTACGGGTTCGCCCATGCGTTCACCGACCCCGAACGCGCCCTCCTCGCCCTGCTCGCCCTCTTCCAGGGCTTTATCGACATCGACGTGCTGCTCGCCATGGGCCACGTCGAGGACCTGCCACCTGCCCTGGCCGGGCTCCCCCGCGAGACCGGGATCGCCCTGCTCGACCGTGCCGCCGAGGTGGGCCTGCTCACCGCCCACGGCGGCGGGTTCTACGACGTCCACCCGGCCATCCCCTGGCACCTCCACCACCTGTTTGCCGAGCACTACGGGGCCAGCGACAGCCCCGCCGCCACCCGGGCGATCCACGCCTGGACACAGGCCACCAGCGAGCTCGGCGGCTACTACCACCGCGAGTACGAGGGCGGGAATGCCCAGGTCATCGCGGCGCTCGGCGCGGAGGAAGCCAACCTGCTGCGAGCCCGTCACGTTGCCATAGGCCGCGGCTGGCTAGATCTGGTCATCGGCCCCATGCAAGGCCTGCGCAGCCTCTACAACCACACCGGGCGCACCATCGAATGGCGCCGCCTGGTAACCGAACTCATTCCTTTGTTTACCGACCGCGTCGCCGGCGGCCCCCGCCCAGGCTTTGAAAGTCAATGGGCCATGCTCACCAATTACCAGATCAACCTCGCGCTGAATGGCCGCGACTGGGACACAGCCCGGCAACTCCAGGACACCCTCATCGTCTTCCGCCGCCAGCGAGCCGCCACTGCCCTGGCCGCGACCTCCCCGGACGAACTCAGCGCAGAGCAGCGCAACCAGCTCCGCAGCCTTGCGGTCGACCTGAACGTCCTGGGCCAGATGCTGTATGAGCAAGGCGACCCAGGCTGTGTCGAGCCATATCAGGAAGCCATCGAGCTTGCCCGGCTCGCTCGTGCGCAGCGGGGCGAAGCATCCGTCGCGCTCAACCTCGGCCATGTTTATAGCGACCTCCCCGGCCTGCGCGACCTCGACCAAGCCGAACACTGGTACCAGCACAGCCTTAGCCTGCTCAGCGAGAACGACACCGTCGGCCGCGCAGTCGTCGTAGGCGAGCTAGGCAACATCGCCTACGAGCGCTTCCGTGACGGCGACGAAGCCGGGGCCCCGGAGGCACAGTTGCTCGAGCACCTCAACGACGCCGCCGCCGCCCATCGGCAGAAGCTCGACCTGCTCCCCGGTGACGCGGTCGGTGAGCGCGCCGTCGCCTACAACCAGCTCGGCAATATCTACGCCCGGGCCGGGCATATCGACCGCGCGCTTGAGCATTTCAGCAGGTCAATCCACTACGAACAGCAGCAAGACAACCGGTACGGCGCCGGGCAGTCCCGCTTCAACGCCGCCCTTGCCCTCGCAAATGCCGATCGGCGGGAGGACGCACTCCTCTACGCCCAGGCCGCCCTTCGCGACTTCGAAGCCGTCGGCATGGGCGCCGCCAGCGCAGCCGATATGGCTCACGAACTCATAGCAAATCTCCGGGGAGAATCCTGAGCGGAACGGAGCCGGGTTGTGTGCAGGCTGCTGGGGCTCAACGCCGGACGCGAACCGGTCAGCGCGTTGTTCTGGCTGGTGGACGCGCCGGACTCGCTCGAGGTACAGAGCCACCGCAACGTGGATGGCAGCGGTATCGGGTTCTTCGACTCCGCCGGGGCGCCCGTCCTGGACAAGCAGCCCGAGGCAGCGTTCGCCGGCCAGGAGTTCCGCCGGGAGGCGAAGCGGGCCAGGTCGGTGACCTTCGTCGCGCATGTGCGCTACGCGACCGCGGGCGCCCGGTCGATGCGGAACACCCATCCGTTCACGATGGACGGCCGGATCATGGCGCACAACGGCGGGTTCGGCGAACTCGGCGAACTCGAGGCACAACTCGGCCGTTACCGCGACCTGGTCCAGGGCGACACCGACTCCGAGCGCTACTTCGCGCTGATCACCCAGCAGATCGACGCCCACGGCGGTGACGTGGCCGCGGGGATCACCGCCGCCGCCCGGTGGATCGCCGCGCGGCTGCCGGTCTCCTCGCTGAACGCCATCATCGCGACCGCGGGTGAGCTGTGGGCGCTGCGCTACCCCGGGCAGCACGCGCTGCACATCATCGAGCGCCCCGCCGGAGCGAGCAGCCCCGCTCGGCCGGGCAGGAACGCCGGGCCGGCCAGCGGCCCGCCCGGCACCGGCGACGCCGCCACCGGCCTGCACGCCCGCAGCACCACCTCGTCGGTGCACGCCCCGGACCTGCACGCGGTTCCCTCGGTCGTGGTCGCGTCGGAGGAACTCGACGGCGAGCGGGGCTGGCGGATGCTCGCGGACGGCGAACTGGTCCACGTGCGCGCCGACCTGACCGTCGAATCCGCCGTGGTGCTCCCCGAGGCCCCGGCGCACCTGGTCCCGCTGCCGCCGGGCAACCCCAACATCGACCGCTGACCAGGCCGCCGGCGTGTTCCGGGGCCGGACCCGGCCACCGTGGCCCGGGTAGCACCCGGCCGGCGGGGGGAAGACTCCCTGAAGCGAGCAGGGAGGGCAGCATTGAGCGCCACCAGCGGGACGGCGACCGGCACCGGGCAGGCTGAGCCGGACCAGATCGGCCAGCGCCGCAGGCTCATCATCATCGGCGCGCTGCTACTTGGCATGCTGCTGGCGGCGCTGGACCAGACGATCGTGGCGACGGCGCTGCCCACGATCGCCGGTGACCTGCACGGGCTGTCGCACCTGTCCTGGGTGGTGACCGCGTACCTGCTGGCGTCCACCATCTCCACCCCGCTGTGGGGCAAGCTCGGCGACCTGTACGGGCGCAAGACGTTCTTCCAGGCCGCGATCGTCATCTTCCTGATCGGCTCGGCGCTGTCCGGTCTGTCCCACACCATGCTGCAACTGATCGCGTTCCGCGCGGTCCAGGGCATCGGCGGCGGGGGCCTGCTGACCGGCGCGCAGACGATCGTCGCGGACGTGGTGCCGGCCCGGGAGCGGGGCCGGTACCAGGGCCTGTTCGGCAGCGTGTTCGGGGTGACCAGCGTGCTCGGGCCGCTGATCGGCGGGTTCTTCGTGGACAACCTGTCGTGGCGCTGGGTGTTCTACGTCAACCTGCCGATCGGCGTGGTGGCACTGGTCGTGGTCGCGGCCGTGCTGCCCGGCCACCTGCGCCGGGCCGCACACAAGATCGACTACCTGGGCACGGTGCTGCTGGCGGGCGCGGCGACCGGCCTGGTGCTGCTCACCTCGCTGGGCGGGACCACCTACGCCTGGGCCTCGGCGCCGATCTTCATCATGGGCGCCGCCGCGGTGGTCTTCGGCGCCGCGTTCGTCTGGGCGGAGAGCCGGGCCGCCGAGCCGGTCCTGCCGCTGCACCTGTTCCGCAACCGGATCTTCTCCGCGGCGAGCGCGGTCGGCTTCGTCGTCGGGTTCGCGATGTTCGGGGCGATCGCCTACCTGCCCCAGTACATGCAGATCGTCAAGGGCGTCAGCCCGACGATCTCCGGGCTGCGGCTGCTGCCGCTGATGGCCGGCCTGCTGACCACCTCGATCGTCTCTGGGCGGCTGGTCAGCAGGTGGGGCCGGTACCGGATCTTCCCCATCATCGGCACCGCGGTCATGACGATCGGCCTGTACTTGCTGTCCCACCTGGGCGTGACCACCAGCGACTGGCTGTCCTCGCTGTACATGCTGGTGCTCGGCGCGGGCATCGGCGGGTCGCTGCAGGTGCTGGTCGTCGCGGTGCAGAACTCCGTCGGCTACGCCGACCTCGGCGCGGCCACCGGGGGCGCGACATTCTTCCGGTCCATCGGCGGCTCGTTCGGCACGGCCACGTTCGGTGCGGTGTTCTCCAACGTCCTGGCCGGCAACCTGGCCGCCAGCCTGCACGGGCTGTCCCTGCCGCACGGCTTGACGGCGGCCAGCGGCGCGAGCCCGGCGGCGCTGGCCCACCTGCCCGCCGCCATCCACCTCGGCTACATCACCGGCTACGCCACCTCGCTGCAAACGGTGTTCCTGGTGGCGACGCCGTTCGGCGCGCTGGCGTTCCTGCTGAGCTGGACCATCAAGGACATCCCGCTGCGCGCCACGGCCGGCACGCCGGACCCGGCCGACACGCTCGCGCCGACGGCCATGCCCGCGGCCCGCACCTCGGACCAGGAGATGGAGCGGGCGCTGACCAGCCTGCTCGGCCGGGAGCAGCGGCGGGAGGTCTACGCGCGGCTGGTCACGACGGCGGGCATCGCGGCGTCGCCGCGCGCCGCGTGGCTGCTGCTGCGAGTGGGCCAGCACCCGGAGATGAGCCGCCACGCCCTGGCGCGGCGGCTGCACCTGACCGACGCCGAACTGGAGCGGCGGCTCACCGAACTGGTCGCCACCGGCTACGTCCGGGCACTGCGGCCGGACCTGGATCAGCCGGTGGCGCTCACCGAGGCGGGGCGGCACGCGTACGGCGCGCTGTTCCAGGCACGCCAGGCGAGTGTCGCGCGGTTGTGCGCGGACTGGCATCCCGATCAGCATCCCAGCCTGATCTCGCTGCTCGACCGGCTCACCCATCAGCTGGCCGCCAGCGGTGAGCGCCCCGGGCCGGACCTGGACCACGCCGGCGCCGCGGCGCGTCCGTGAATGCCTGGTGAGGTAGCCATCACGGCCTGTTCCGCATCCCGGTGAACCGTTGACGCGTTGCGGCCCGTACCTCCTCAAGACAGCGAAGCCCGGCCTGCCGGACATGTACGAGCCGTCCTGGGGGCCGCCGGGCAAGGTGCTCTCCGCCTGGGCCGAGGGCGCGGCCGCGCTGCTGGCACTCACCGGGCTGATCGGGCGCTGGCCTGGCGCCGTGCGGCCAGCGGGCAGCGGGACGCCGCCGTGAGCCTGGCGGCGGCCGGGCACAGCCCGCCGGGCTGACCGGGCCCGGGGACGCCGCCGGTGCTATTTACGCAAGACGGAATGGCCGTGGAGCCCGGCCACGTCCGCGCGGCCCGGCTGCCGGGCGGGCCCGGAGCCACGTGCCCTCGGCGGGACCGGGTGCCGCTCGGCGTACGCGAGCCGGGGCGTCATCCACTCCAGCAGCGCGGGGACCAGGGCCCGCCAGGTCGCCATGTTGTGCTTGCCGCCCGGTGCGAGGTGCAGCACCACGTCGGGCTGCCGGGCCAGCAGGCGCCGCTGGAACGCCCGGGCGGCGGCCACGTCCTGGCGGAAGTCGCCGCCCGCGCCGAGCCAGAACTGCGGGACGGGCTGGTTCACCGGCAGCGCCCGGACCCGCTGCATCGGGGTGTTCAGCGCGCGCCGGGCCAGGTCGGCGCCGAACGGGTTCACCGCGCGCGGCGGGCTGCCGAGCCGGTCGTCACCAGGCACGAAGTACCCGCTGAGCACGCCCGCGCCGCCGTAGCGGTCCGGGTACAGCAGGGCGAGGTCGGCCGCGCAGTAACCGCCTTCGGAGTACCCGGCGACGCCCCAGGCCGGCCCGGGCGGCGGTACCCGGAGCACCCGGGACAGGGCCCCGGGCAGGTCCGCGGCGAGGAACGTGGCGTCCTGCGGGCCGTGCCACACGTTGAGGCACTGCAGCGAGATCCTGCGCCCGCCGTTCGCGTCGGGCATGACCAGGACGGCGGGCCGGACCGCGCCGTCGCGCAGCAGCGTCAGGTACGACTGGGTGACGCCCACGACGTCGATCCAGTCCTGCGGCTGGCCGGGGACGCCGGTGATCAGCTCGATCGCGGGGAACCGGGCGCGGGCGTAGCGGTACTGGAAGTACTGCGGCGGCAGGTACAGGTACACGGTCCTGGTCAGGTGGCTGCGGCGGCCGTGCACGGTGAGGCGGACGGTTTCGCCCTGCCGGGCGGCGGCCGTGCCGCCGGTGACCTTGCCGAGGATCTGGGCCAGTTGCTGACTTGAGCCGCCGGAGGGGAGCTGCGGCACGCTGCTGAGGCCGGTGGCGGTGAGGTCGGCGGCCGCCGAGCCCCAGGTCTGGTAGTAGTCGTAGTACTTGTTGACCGCCGCCACGCCGAACAGCATCGCCGGGACGAACGCCAGCGCGGCGGCCAGCACCCGGACCGCCACCTGCCGCGCGATGGCCACGCAGCCGAGCAGGACGCAGAACGCCCCCATCAGCACCAGAAAGAACCCCGTACTCTGCGGCTCCAACCCCAACCCCCGCTGAGCTGAACTCGCCCGCGCATGTTTCGTAACCCAATGTGACCCGATGCGCCGCCAGTGTAACGGTGCGGGCCCCGCAACCGCACCGTGTCATCGTCGCTGCCGCTGGCCGCAAGCGGGCGGCGGGCGGCCTCACGGTCGCGCGCCGCCCGCCCGGTGCCCGGCCTGCGTGGCTGCTACCACTCGGTCCAGTCACCGGGTGCCGACCGCCAGACGGAGGTGTCCGGCTGCCCGGCGAACACCGGGCCGAGGGCGTCGAAGCCCAGGCCGAGGTCGTAGTAGCCGTTCATCTTCTCCGCGTCCATCCACAGGTCAACGCCGATGACCTCAGGGACCGGCTGCTCGCCCGGGTTAGGCACCCTGGACCAGACCGAGTGGGACACGATGCCGTGCCTGCGGCTGGCGTTGATCGTTGCGGCGGTGTACGCGGTGAAGGCATCCGCCGCCTTTTCCAGGGAGCTGACCGGCACGCGGATCAGGCCGACGCCGGCGACCGCCCTGCCCGCGGGGACGGTGAGATGGAAGCCGCCGAACCCGCTGGTGGCTGACCACACGGGCGCGTCGCGGCTGCTGAACAGCAGGTCGGCGCCCGCAAGGACCTGCGGATCGCTGAAGAACTGGCCGAGCCCGGACAGGCTGTTCCAGAAGTCGATGAACAGAACTTCGCCGGCCTGAGCGTCGCCGTATCCGGTGAATACCTGATGGCTCAGGTCACCCAGCGAGCGGGCGGCTTCCACGCCCGCTGGGTTGCCTGCTGTGGAGTTGTGCAGGGTCCTGGCTTCCTCCGTGGTGGCCGCCTTGGCCTTCCCACGGACGGTCAGCAGGAAGGTGGCGGCTCCGGCGCCCGGTGGCGGAGTGAGAGCAGCTTCGGACATAACGGCCTCCTGAGATTCGCTGGTACCTACCCGACGAGCAGGATCCGGCCGAATCGACAGCGAACCGTGCTGACGCGGCACAAGCCGCGGCGGGCGATCTCCCGGTGGGCGGCCGCGGCAACCGGCGATGACGAGCCGCCGACAGCACCCCAAATCGCGGGGGGTCCGGGGGGCTTCGCGGGTCCGGGGGCTCGGCCCCCGGGATAGCACTGGTTCCGGGGAGCGGGCCGAAGGCCCGCGAACATGGCGGTGGAGGTGGGATTTGAACCCACGGAAGACTTGCGCCTTCACACGCTTTCGAGGCGTGCGCCCTCGGCCACTAGGCGACTCCACCGCCGACGAGCCTACCGGACTTGGCCGGTGTCACTGCCCCGCTGTCAGGCCGCCTCCGGCGGTGGGCCTGCGCTGGGCGAAGAAGTCGCGCAGCAGGGCACCGCACTCGTCGGCGAGCACGCCGCCCAGGACCTCGGTCCGGTGCGGCAGGCGCCGGTCGCGCAGCACGTCCCAGAGCGACCCGGCGGCGCCCGTCTTCGGGTCGGCCGCGCCGTACACCAGGCGCGCGACGCGGGCGGCGGTCACCGCGCCCGCGCACATCGTGCACGGTTCCAGCGTGACGACCAGCGTGTGCCCGTCCAGGCGCCAGCCGCCGGCGGCCGCGGCGGCGGCCCGCAGCACCACGATCTCCGCGTGCGCGGTAGGATCCCGCTGCTCCTCGCGCTGGTTGTGGGCCCGGGCCACGGTGGCGCCGTCCGGGCCGAGGATGACCGCGCCGACCGGTACGTCCAGGCCGGCGCGCCCGGCCTCGGCCGCCAGGGCGAGCGCCTCGCGCATCGCGGGCTCGAAGGACGCCTCATACCCGGTGGTCACGCAGCGAGGTTACCGGGAGCAGCCCAGCCCGGGCCACCGGCGCACGCCAGGTCTGGCCACAGGCCGGCCTGGCTAAGGGACGCGGCCCAGGGCCAGGGTGAGCGCGCGCTCGTAGGCCTGGCCGAACCCGAGCTTGCGCGCGATGATCGCGATCGCCTCGTCGGGGAACAGGTCCAGGTCCCCGGCGATCATGCCCAGATCCATCTCGTCCAGGCCGAGGTCGGCGAAGATCGACAGGTCCCCGGCGGGCAGCACCTGGTCGAGGTCCTCGTCTTCGGGGATGGCCAGGTCCAGGTGGGCCATCACCTGGCGGGCCAGGGGCCAGTCCAGGGCCGCGGTGAGGTCGGACAGGAACACCGAGGCCTGCCCGCCGATCACCCGGACGGCGACGAAGAAGTCATCCTCCACCGCGGCCAGCCCGATCGTGCCGCCGATGCTGGGCTGCTGGTGGAGCACATGGATCAGCCCGGCCAGGTCCTCGGTGAGCGCGGTGGGCAGCAGGTCCACGTCCCAGGTGTCATCTTCGCGGTACACGACGACGGCGACATCGTCGCTCTCTGATTCCGTCATCGTCGCTCCATGAGGTGTTGCCGCCACGGAAATGGTCTCAGATCGGCCGCCTTGTCCCTACAGGTCAAGGGATTGGTGAAGTAGTCACTCTGAGCTAAGCTTGGTTGACAGACCGATGTACCCGCGTAGGAGTTGACCATGCAAATCAAGAAGGTCGCCGGTTGGGCGGTCGTCGTGTTTCTGGCGTGGTACCTCTTTACCCAGCCCGCAGCCGCCGGCAATGCCGTCCACAACCTTTTGGGCCTGCTGCAGCAGGCAGGCAGCTCCATCGCGACGTTCCTGAACTCCCTGTAGGCGACGCAGGATGCCGCGCACATGAGGCTGATCTCGCCGGGGGCCAACCCCCCGGCAGACGTGGACAGGTATCTGCTGCCCCACGAGCAAGAAGTCATCACTGTGCGTAAGCACCCCGCGGTGCTGCTGGCACCGGTCGTCTGGGCGGTGGTCGGGCTGGTGCTCGCGGCCGTGCTCACCGACACCGTGCTCCGGCACGACGCCGCGCTGACGTGGATCATCTGGGCGGTATGGGGGGTAGTGTTCCTCCGCTTCCTCTGGGCGGCCGTCAACTGGTCGGTCGACTACTTCGTGGTCACCTCGCACCGGTTCATCGAGACCTCGGGCCTGTTCAGCCGTAAGGTCGCGATGATGCCGCTGAAAAAGGTGACTGACATGACTTTCCAGCGGTCCTTCCTCGGGCGCATGCTCGGTTACGGTACGTTCATCCTTGAGTCAGCAGGCCAGGACCAGGCACTCAGCACGGTGGACCACATCCCCTACCCCGAGCAGTTGTACCTCGAGGTCTGCTCGCTGATCTTTCCCCAAGAAGACGGCGGCGACTGACCAGCTCACCGACGATCTTCCTTCCCCGGGGTTCGTGCGGCCGGACGACCATTACCAAAGCGTCCGGTCGCACGAGCCTGCCCGGATGCGCCGGGCCGGGGACCACGCCAGCCACGGATCATCGTTTTTGCAGAAGGTGCCCGGACGGCGGAGACCTGTGCCTCGCGGGCCAGCGGAAACCGGGGGTCGGGGCGCGTGCTCAGAGGGTCACGAGGACGATGCCGGCGGCGGCGAGCAACAGGCCAAGCCGCTGGACCGCCTGCATCCGCTCGCGCAGCACAATCCGTGCCAGCAGCACGGTGATGCCCGGGTACAGGGAGGTCAGCACGGCCGCGATGCCGAACAGGCCGGCCCGGGTGGCCAGCACATAGCAGAGGTTGGCCGAGGCGTCGAGCACGCCGGAGCCGACCGCAGCGGCGAGCACCCGCGGGCCCGCCTCGCGCCCGACCGGCCTGGCCCCGGCGAGCACCGCGACCGCGATGACCACGGCGCTGTTGGCCAGCCGGGCCGTGCAGACCGGCCAGAAGACCCCCGAGGATCCGGCGTTGCGCAAGAACACGAAGAAGATGCCGAACATGGCGCCGCACACGGTCCCGTACACGAGGCCGCGCAGCGCCGGGTGCCCGGCCAGGAACCCGCTCCCCGGCGCGTTCGCGGCCGGCCGGGACGGCGTGCCCCGCTCCAGGCTGACCAGCACGGTGGCGACCAGGCACACGGCCGCGCCCGCGTAGACCGGCACGCCGAGATGCTCACCCGAGGCCACCGCCACGCCCACCGGCAGCACGGTCGACACGAGCGCGGACACCGGTGCCACGACGCTCATCGGCCCGGCCGCGAGGCCCGCGTAGAACACCATGAGGCCGACCGCGCCGAAGCCCCCCGAGGCGACGGCCCAGCCGAGGCCCGCGGTGGGCGCCTGGCCCCCGGCCGCGAGCGCGGCGGCCAGCATGACGAGCGCGCCCACCGGGACGGACAGGACCGCCACCGACAGCGCCCGGCTGTGCCGGCTGGCGGCCCCGCCGAGGAAGTCGGCGCTGCCGTACAGCACGGCGGCGGCCAGCGCGAACACGATCACCATGACCAGGCGCTCCCTTGACTGCGGTCAGAATAATATTCCACATGGTTCAGTAGACTGACCGCAACGTTTTATCCCCGGGAGGGCCCGTGCCTGGCAACGACCTCAGCGCCGCGCTGGCGCGCACCCTGGCGGCACTGCGCGCGGAACGGGGCTGGTCCCTGGACCAGCTCGCCGCCAGGTCGGGGGTGAGCAAGGGCGTGCTGGTCTCCCTGGAGCAGGCGCGTTCCAACCCGAACCTCGCCACGCTGGCCCGGGTGGGTGACGCGTTCGGCCTGCCGGTCACCCGGCTGCTCGACATCCCGCCCGAGCCGGGCGTCCGGATCACCGGGCCGCGGGACGCCCGCGCGCTGTGGCACGGTGCCGCGGGCGGCACCGGAACCATCATCGCGGCGACCGAGGCACCCTGGGCCGCCGAGCTGTGGCGGTGGGAGGTGCTGCCCGGGGAGTCGTTCGGCGGGGACGCACACGCGCCCGCGACCAGGGAGCTTGCCTGGGTCGAGGAGGGCACCCTGACGCTCACCGTGGCCGGGGCGCGGCACCAGGTCGGGACCGGCCAGTGTGCCCGCTTTCCCGGCGGCCTGCCGCATTCCTACGCGAACGAGGGGACCGAGCCGGTGCGCCTCACCATGGTGGTGGTCGTGCCCCCGGCCCCGGCGTGACGCGCGCCCATCGCGGCGGCCGCGGATGACGGCGGCCACCGGCCGGGCTGGCGATCAGCATTAACGGGGGCATCCGGTCCAGCCGACCGCCCAGCTCGTCCACCCGCCGCCGGAGCCGTTCCACCGTGCTGGTGGCGCGCTCGTGAGCCTGCCTGGCCTGGTAGCGCTCCTGCCGCGACCGGGCCCGCTCGGCACGGGCCACGTCCAGGGCGCTCTCGGCATCCGCGAAGCGGTCGCTGGCCGCGTCGAACGCGGCCTCGGCCCGCGTCACCATCGCCTGGGCGTCGGCCAGCGCCTGCCCGGCGGCTGCCAGCCTGCGGCGCAGTTCCGCCTGCTTCCGCATGGCCTCGCGGCGGGCGCGGGCCCAGTCCATCATGAAACGATCATGCCACGCGCGCCATGACCAGGCTTGATGGTCTTGCCGATTTTCGAACACGTATTCTATCATCTCCGCATGAACAGCCCGGATCCAGATCGACTTCGTTACGCCCAGATCGCGGGAGCCGCGGCGAGGCACGCTCAGGGCTGGCGGCTCACCGCCGACGAGGAGGCCGCGGCGGTCACCGAACTCGCCGAGGCCGCGGCCGGGCGGGCGGACCTGCTGGCCGAACGGGCCGGCACCGCGCTCGGTTTCGGCGAGGGCAGGCCCGACGCCGCCCGGTATCAGCAGATCGCCGAACTGTGCATCGCCGCCGGCGCGGACCAGGCGCTGATCGAGCGCTGGATCAAGATCGGCAGGGAGCGCGCCGCCGCCGTCGCGGCGATCCCGTACACCGGGCTCCCTCCGGGCGGGTTACTGCTCCTGCTGCTGCGGGCCTGGGGCGCCGGCGCCATGGGCCCGGCTCCCAGGCCGGCCGCGCACCGGACCGCGCGCACCGGACCGCCGCGCACCGGACGGCCGCGCACCGGACCGCTGCGCACCGGACGGCCGCGCACCGGACGGCTGTGGGCCGCGCCCGGGCGGCTCGCCGGGTTCAGATCAGGTCAGCCGGAGGCAACCAGCTTTAAAGGAAAATTACCTTTAATTGGATATGGCGCCTTCAGATTTGTAAACATTCACCCCGTTTGACGCGCGCCGGTTGTGATCAGGTGGGTGCCGGGGCCGGCGGGTGCCACGGCGCGCCAGTCATGACGCTGCGCAGGACGGTCATGACGTTGTGGCCGTGCTTGCGGGCGGTGTCGATGTA
>WNGH01000813.1_pt2 | contig 27827 bp, 22 predicted proteins | sample 5400631 | NCBI WGS metagenome assembly WNGH01 (sample SAMN13153373, study PRJNA577476) | soil metagenome | isolation source: 115 cm soil or saprolite under Garry oak tree replicate 1 | place: USA:California | collected 2016-06-15
TCTGTCGCGATCACTTCCTCGCGTTCGTCGAGCGCCGCGTGAAGCGCGAGGTTCGGTCTCAGGTCGATCTCCAGGGCGGCGAGCGCATTGCCATCGGGATGAGCGGCGGGAAGGATTCGAGCGCGACCGCGTTCCTCCTCGCGGAGTTCCTCCGACCGCGACGCAACATCGAGCTGATCGGCGTCACGATCGACGAAGGGATCGCCTCCTACCGGCCGGAAGGCATCGAGTCCGCACGCAGTCTGTGCGGGAAGATCGGGATCGAGCATCGCGTCCTCGCGTACGAGACGACGGTTGGACACGGGATGGACGAGGTCGTCTCCCTGGACCTCGTTGCGATCCCGTGCAGCTATTGCGGTCCGTTCCGGCGGCAGGCGCTGAATCGCGCCGCGACCGAGGTCGATGCAGATTGTGTGGCCACGGGCCTCAATCTCGACGATACTGCGCAATCGATCCTGATGAACGTCGCCCGCGGGGACATCGAGAAGCTCGCGCGCCTCGGCCCCCACGAGGTCCGCCAGCCGGGACTCGTGCCGCGGATTCAGCCGCTCCGGATGATCCCCGAGAAGGAGGTCTACCTGTACGCCCTGCTCCGCGGGATCGAGTTCCATGATGCCACGTGTCCGTACGCGGAGCGCGCGCAGCGGGGTCGGTTCCGCGAGATCGTGCACCACCTGGAGGACGAGAGCCCGGGCACGCGTCACGCGATCGTCCGAGGGTACGACGAACTGCGGCCGCTCCTCCACGCGAAGTATCCTCCCGCAACCCTCAATGCCTGCGCACGATGCGGCGAGCCGACGGTCCACGCCATCTGCAAGGCCTGCGAACTCCGAGGCCGGATCGAGCGGCTAGCCCCGGATGCGATTGCCGAGCGGTCGGCGAGTGTCCCCTAGCGCCCCATCGTGGCGGCTCGCGACCGGCCGACGGAGACGATGCGCACCGGTATGCGAAGGGTCGACTCGATGAAACCGAGATACTTGCGGGTCGCTTCGGGCAGCGCGCGCCGCCCCTTCTTCGCGATCTCGATCCACTCCGCTTCCGAGAGATCGGGCCAGCCCTTGAACTCGCGATATACGGGGCCGCATTCGGAGAGGATCCGCATGCTCGCGGGGAACTCCTTGATCGACTCGCCGTCCGACCGATAGCGCACGCAGGCCCGAACGCGCTCGAGTCCGCCGAGCACGTCGAGTTTCGTGACCGCCAGGCCCGTGAGCCCGTTCACCCGGACCGCCATCCGGAGCATCACGAGGTCGATCCATCCGACTCGGCGCGGTCGCCGCGTCGTCGTCCCGTACTCGCCGCCGCCGCGTTCGCGCAGGTGCTCCGCAACCGGCCCTTCGAGCTCCGTGGGAAAGGGCCCCGCGCCCACTCGGGAGGTGAAGCCCTTCGCGACGCCGAGGACGTCCGTCAGATACTGCGGCCCGACCCCGGCACCGATCGTGGCGGCCCCCGCGACGCAATTGCTCGAGGTGCCGAACGGATAGACGCCGTGGTCGATGCAGAGATGCGTCCCCTGGGCTCCCTCGAACAGGACGCGCTTGCCGCCCTTCAACGCGGCGTCCAGCCAGACCGAGGTGTCGTCCACGTACGGCGCGAGCCGTTCGCCGTATGCCGCATGTTCCGTGAACAGCGCCTGCGCGTCGAGTCGCTCCGCGCCGCCGTACGCCTCGATCATCCGCTGCTTGATCGGCACGATCTTGTCGAGCTTCGCCCGCAGCACGTCGGGATCGATCAGGTCGCACATGCGGATGCCGAAGCGGCCGACCTTGTCCTCGAACGCGGGCCCGATGCCGCGCAGCGTGGTGCCCGCGCTGAGGTTCCCTTTCAACGTCTCCTCGAGGCCGTCGAGGGTCTTGTGATACGGCATGACGACGTGCGCGCGGTCGCTGATCCGCAAGTTCTTGACCGGATGTCCGCGGGACCGCGTCTCCTCGATCTCCTTCAGGAGCTGCGCCGGCTCGATGACGACGCCGTTCCCGATCACGTTCATCGTGCGCTTGCGCAGGACGCCGGATGGGAGCAGATGGAACGCGTAGAGCTCGTCGCCCACCTGGACCGTGTGACCGGCGTTCGCACCGCCCTGGAACCGCACGACGACGTCCGCGCGGTCCGCGAGGAAGTCGATGATCTTGCCCTTCCCTTCGTCCCCGAACTGCGTTCCCACGGCGACCGTCGCGGGCATGGAATTCCCGAGGGAGCATGCTCGGAGGGGTAACGATACTTTCGCACGGTCGTTGGGTTGGCTCCCCGTCCTCGAGTCGAGTCCGAGGCACACACCAACAGGTATTTGATTTCGGGACCGCTTGCTAATCGGCGGAGGGCTCCAGCTGGCTCGCCATCGCCTCGTCGTCGTGCTTTGCGTCGCGATCATCTTCGGCGCGGCGTTCGCCGCATTCGGAAGCGCGGCGGCGAGCCCGGGAAGTTCGCTACCGGGGACCCGGAAGATCCCCGCGGGTTTCGTGACGCACGGGGTGGTCCTCGACATCGGCGCTCCCGGTTCCGCCGACTCCGTTTACGCTCGGTTCCCGAACGTCCTCCGAGACTCGGATGGCACATACAAGATGTGGTATTCGGGATTCGACGGCTCGCGCAATCGGATCCTGTACGCGACCTCGACGGACGGGATTGCGTGGACGAAGCACGGTGTCGTCATCGACGTTCTGATCTCTCCCTGGAACTTCGATAGCGTCGCATCGCAGTCCGTGATGAAGATCGATGGCACGTACCACATGTGGTTCGCGGCCGGGTACTGGAACGTGCCCCCGGCGGGTTCGGTCCAGATTTACCACGCGACCTCGGCGGACGGCGCGGCGTGGACGGTCGAGGACGTCGCGCTGGTCCATGGGCCGCCCGGGAGCTGGGACTCCGTGTCGGCCCATTTCCCCGCCGTCGTGCGCGATTCCTCTGGCACGTATTGGCTGTACTTCACCGGATGGGACGGGAGCCGCTACGGCGTCGGCGTCGCGCGCTCGACCACGTTCACGAACTTCACGGAGGGCGCCGGCAACCCGATCCTGAGGACGGGAGCCTACGGCGACTTCGACAGCGCATGGACGGCTCCGGACACGGTCCTCCTCAACGGCACCGCGTGGACCCTGTACTATTCGGGATACGACGGGAACACGACGTCCGTCGGGACGGCGACGTCGTCCAATGGGCAGAACTGGACGAAGTCGAGCGTAAATCCCATATTGACCGCAACACCGTCGTCGAGTTGGGAATCCGCGGACGCGGATTATGCCGCATACCTCAAGGACCCGACCGGGGATCGTATCTACTACGACGGAGGGGACGGCACCCACGTGCGAATCGGGCTCTTGACGCAGGCGGGGTCCTCGCCCGGCGGAGCGAGTACACCGTCCGGATTCATCGTCGTGCCGCTCGTCATCGTAGGATCGAGCGGCGCCGTACTCGGACTCCTCGGGTGGCTCATCCTCCGATGGGCTTCGCGACGCGCGCCTCGATAGGGTTTTATCGCCGCCCGACCGTTCCCCGCCGCAGCCATTCCAGGGTCGGGAGGGTTCCGCTGCTGTCTCAATCCACATCAGAGCGGATACCGACGTACGTCGTCGGGTTGGACGATCGCCTGAGCGGCGGCATCCCGCGCGGTCACATCGCGCTCGTCGCCGGCCCGCCGGGATCGATGAAGTCCTCCTTCGTATACCGAATCCTGTTCAACGAGGCGAAGGAGCACGGCGCGTCCGGCCTGTATCTGTCGATGGAGCAGAGCCGCGCGTCCCTCGTCGACCAGATGACCTCCCTCGGGATGGACCCGACGCACGCGAAGGGCGTCCACATCATCGACGTGCGCGGCTTGCGGCGGGAGATCGAGGAGGTCCGCGAGCAACCGCGGTGGCTCCTGGGTTTGCGACGTCAGCTCGCGCGATACAAGGAGGAGATGGGCTGCGACCTCGTCGCCCTCGACAGCCTCGACGCGCTCTACGCCCTCGCCCCGTTCGAGAGCCCGCGCAACGAGATCTTCCAGTTCTTCGAGGAGCTGCGCGACCTGAACGCGACGACGTTCCTCGTCTCCGAGATGCCCCGCGACAGTGTGAACTTCGCGCACTTCGGCGTCGAGGAATTCCTCGCGGACACGATCATCCACATGCGAATGCGGGAGGTCGACGTCGGCATGAGCACCTCCGTCCGGCGTTACATCGGCGTCGTGAAGATGCGCGGGGTCGAGCACGACCTCGACTACTACCCGCTCCTCGTCGAGCGCGGGACGTTCGAGATCGTGTCCGAATGACCGAGGTCTTCGTCCTTTCGTTCGGCGCCGTGGTGTCGCTCGCCGCGCTCTCCGTCAGCGGGTTCCTCGGGGCTTACGTCTTCGGACTGAACCCACGCGGCCCCGCCAACCGGGCCGTCGTCCTCGTGATGTTCGCGTTCGTGCTGTGGGACCTCGGCGAGGCCGTCGAGCGATCGTTCGCCGCGAGCCTCTCGCCGGACGTCCTGTGGTTCTGGGCCCGGGTCACCTGGGTCGCGATCGTCCTCGTCCCCGCGACCCTCTACCACCTCGCGATCACCTATCCATCCCGATCGTTGCGGCTCGGACGCCCGTGGATCCTCCTCGCGATCTACGCGCCGTTCGTCGCGTGGGCGTACCTCGTCACCTCGACGGATCTCGTCATCAACGGCACATCCGCGAATTTCCTCGGCCCGAGCGCGCGCGTCGCCTCGACATACGTCTACTTCGCGCCGCTCTTCTTCGCCTGGATGTTCTCCTCCGTCATGCTCTTCATCCGATCGTGGTGGCAGGTCCGGCAGACCCCGGACCGGCGCATGCTCGGCGTCGTGGTCGTCGGCCTCTTGTTCGGAACGGTCCCGGCCGCGGTCACGGAGCTGCTGTGGCCGCTCCTCACCGCGAGCGACACGCGACTCGGTCTCGGATCCGTGTACACGATGATGTGGTCGATCTTCATCGCCTTCGCGGTCGCGCGATACCAGTACCTCGTGATCGAGCCCGTCGTCGAGTCCCGTCCGTCGCGGGCGGCGAAGCACCGCTTGGAACTCGGGCTCAATTACCTCGTCGTGGAGAACGGCCGCTCCGCCGCGATGGGCGCGTTCCGGGACATCGTCTCGACGACGCCGGGCCTCTGTGTCACCGGGCTCGCCCCGACGCGCGTCGCCGCGCGCTTCGGTCTCGAGCGCACGCCGATCCTCTGGGTCACGACTGCGTCGAACGAGGAACGGACGGTCCGCCCGAACGCGCTCGACTTCGAACTGGTCCACACGGTCGTGAAGTTCTTGAAGGAGAACCCGGGCACCGCGGTGCTCCTCGACGACCTCGACTATCTCACGATCCTCGCGGGCTTCGATGCGGTCGCGCGATTCCTGAAGCGCGTCGCGAACCAGGCAAGCGCCTCGCGGGGGACGATGATCGTCGCCACGGGCGTCGGCACCTTCTCCCCCGAGGAAGTCGCGGTCCTCCGCGGATGCGTCGACCGCCTGCTCGAGGTGATGGAGGTGCCCGGGCCCTCGGCGAGCGGCGCCGCGGACCATGTCTTGTTGACCATTCCCGCCCAGGACGTTCCCGTCGCCCTCCCGCTCGTCGGCGCGCGGCACGGCCTCGTCATCACGACGGAGCATCCGACGAAGGCGCGCTTGCGGTACGGGGACCGCTTCGAGATCGTCTGGGTCACGGAGCATCCGGAGGCCGGCTTCGCATGCGTCCGACCGAAGGCCCTCGACACGGAGGCCCGCCGAGCCCTCACGAACTTCGCCGCTTCGCACCCAGGTACCGATCTCGTGCTGGTCGGCCTCGAGCAGCTCGGCGTCTACGTGGACCTGAAGACGTGGCTGCCGTTCGTGAAGGATTGCCTGGACATCGCGAGCGTCCACGGATGCCGCTTCTTCCTGACGGCGGCCCCGGAGGCGATCGGTCCTCGCGAGCTCGCGATGCTCGCGCGGCGCTTCGACGCGCCGCTCTCCGCGTCCGCGCTCAAGGCGTCTCTTCCTTCAAAGCCGACCACAGGCGCTGCTGAAAATCGAATTCCGTCTCGAGGACCCGGCGCATGAAGAGGATGATCTGGCCGTGCGGATCGAGGCCGTTCCGCCGGCAATAGTCCCGGAACTTGCCGAGCACCTCGCCGTCGACGCGGATGTTGAACTGCACTTTCTCCGGGCCTTTCGGCGGCATCGCCCGGGGAGCGGACCGGCCGTATTTGAGACTTCCTACGGAATCTATCATTCTCTATCTTTCGGTAGCATTCGTAGCAGATAAATAGGTGATAATCACTCCTGGGTATGGTGGGAGAGGGTTGACCCGGTGACCGCGACCGGCACGCCGAAGGCGCGCCCCGCGCCCCCCGAAGAACCAGGATTGGAACCCCCTGATTCGACTGAAGCCGACCCCGTCGAGCGCCGCCTCCAGGAGGAGCTGTTCCAGAGCCTCGTGGAGTCGGCGGACTACACGGACGGCCGAACGCCACTCCCGGCCCGGAGTGGAGGGGCGCTGCAACTGGCCACGCCGGAAGCGATCCGGTCCGCGTTCGCCGAAGCATGGGACAGCCTCTCCCATTCCCTCGGGCTCGGCATCGAGCCGGAGAAGGCCCTCGCCGGGGTTGCGGACCTCGTCATGTACGACATCCCGGACGGCACGCGCACGACGCTCTCGGTCCCGATCACGTACGACGTCGAAGCGGACGCGGGGCTCTACTGCCTCGCCCTCGTCCACACGCTCGCGAGCCTGGGCGCGCGGACGAACGTTATCCTGACGCACACGGCGTACAACCGCGAACGGGGGCCCGACGAGACGCGGCGATTCCTCGAGGTCCTCTCGAAGGGGATCGATCCCTTCCGGGAGTACGCGCGACGGCACGGGATCGCGATTCATCTGGAGGGCGTCCGCGAGGGATACGAGCTCGAGTCGGAGTTCCGCCGCGCATTCCCGCTCCCGGCGGTCCCGAGGTTCGACGCGCATTTCCTGATGGACTATGAAGAAGAGTGGTTCCTCTCGCCGGAGGGACGGGAGCTGCTCTCCGTCCTGCCGACGATCGACGTCGCCGTGCGCCACACGAAACTCGGCGTCGCGGGCGGATGGATCCCCATGAAGATGCGCCGTTCCGCGCACGTGTACTCGCAGAACGGCACGGTCCACAGCAACTGGAACTTCAACGAGTACGCCGCGATGGTGGCGGTGACGTATCTCGCGAAGCTCCTCCATCAGGGCGAGGCCCTCTCGAAGACGTATGCGTCCATCGACGAAATCAAGGCCCGCTACCGCGAGCGCGAGCTCAAGTTGCGACAAAAGATTATCCGGCTCACGCCGAAGCCGCGCAAGTTGTTCGTCCTCGGCTCGCCCGTCGGACTGGTCCAGGTCTACGCCTAGGTTGCCGGCGGTTCCATGAAGAACTCGGAGAAGAGCTCCTCCGTGCCCGTCGCTTCGCTGGGGATTCCTTGCCAGCGCGTGAGCACTTGGCGGTTCTTCGCCTCGAACGCGAGGAGCTGGTCCCGCATCTGCCGCCGCAGTTGGTCCGATTCTTCGCCCTCCAGGACGACGGTCAGGTACGCGTGACGCGCGCGCTCCATGACGAGCGTGTAGCTCCCGTGGCTGATCGAGCTGAGGCTCTTTCCTCGGAGGATCGGGAACGAGGTGCGCATGAAATTCTGGATCACGTCGAGCGTTGCGCCGAAGAGGTCCTGGTCGACGACGCTCTCCCCGGGGCGGACCTTCGCGCCGATGAGGGTGCCGTCTTCATACGTCAAAAAGATGGCCTTGATCGAGTAGCGGCGGGACTGGAAGCGGCGGATGGCCTCCGAGATGCGCTCCCGTCCCACCGGATACAGAGTGTAGTAGGCCATTCCTGCGACGAAGATCAGCAGGGTCGAGAACGGTGGCGGAGTTTTCGGGTCACCCGTGATTCCGAGAAACCCGTTCGTCGTGAGGCCCAGGATCAGGACGATCGTGAAGGTGAGCATGAGCCCGAAGGCACGGCGTGCGAGCGCTTTGCTGCTCTGCTTGACAATTTGGTACAGCCGGTAGAGGTTCCGGATTCCCGCGATTCCGTAGCTGACGACGTAGACCAGATAGATCCCGAAGGGTATCGCGTGGAAGTGAGGTACGTAGAGAGAATCGGGACTTGTACTCGGGGGCGGAATGATGTAATCGATGGTCACGTTCGGCGTCCAGAGCATCAGCAGAATGCCGAATGTGACGAGCATAAACCCCCAATACCAGGTCTTCATCCGATCGACGTAGACCAGCGTAAAGAGCAGGAAGAAGTTCACCGCGAGCGTGAGCCCCGTGAAGCTGACGAGCGCCGCGAACTCCACCCACTGCTGCGTTGCGTGGAAGAAGAGCCAGTCGCCGATTGCGTACAAGCCGGCGAAGAAGCATGCAAACAAGAAGAACGTCTCCGTCCATGTGTGCCAACGGTCGCGATACAGCTGCAGGGCGGCGAGCAAGAGCCACGCGGCGGCGGACACGAGGGGAACGTTCTTCAGAACTTCCGTGATGAAATCGGCCATGCGGCGGTCCGGACGATATTTGTCGTCCGGGGAGATATAAAGGATGGCAAATAAATACCCCTTTCCTCCCCTCGCGACCGGTTCGCCCGGGGAGCGGTGACCTGATGCCGACGCGGACGAACGCGTTCGTGTTCTTCGACCTCGGAGGGACGCTCGTGGACCTCCGGGGCATTGTGGATGCCATGGCCTCGCGTCTGCGAGAGACCTACCACTTTCCCTGGGATGACGCGGTGGGGCTGGCCGGACGCTGGGCCGTTTTGACCTCTGAGCGTCTCCCAAAGGCCCAAGGGCCGCGGTTCCGCCCCGAGAGGGATCTCGCGGCCGCCGCACTCTCGGACCTTCTTCAGGAACGAAACGCAGCTTCGTCACAGGAGACGGTAGGCGAGACCGTCCGACTCGCCTGGTCCGACTTCGCGTCCAAATGCACCCTCCAACCGGACGTCTCGCGGGGATGGCTACAGTCGTTGCGCTCGATGAGTTCGGCGATCACCGTTGTGACGGATAGCGACGCCGAAGCGGTGGACAGTATCGTCGCCAGATTCGGACTGCGAGACTCCTTCGACTCTGTAATCGTCTCTGAGCAGGTCCATTCTTACAAACCGGACTCACGGATATATCGAGAGGCGATGCGGTCCGTGCGCGCGCTTCCCGAGAAGAGCGTGTTCGTGTCGGACTCGCCGCGCGACCTTGCAGGTGCGGATGGTGTGGGGATGTTCGGCGCCTTAATCCCGCGAGATTTTCCATCGCGTACAGGAGAGCTGCCACGCGGAGCGATTCGACTGGACCGATTGTCCGATGTCGACACCCTCGTTCGGGGGTTTGCCCGGACGGGTCGTTTCGAACTCCCGTAGTCACGCCGGTTGCTTCTTGGCCTGCTTGAGCTGGAGTCGATACATCTCGAGGAGCTCCCTCGCCGTCGTCGCATCCTCCGGGCCCTTGTCGTCCCGCCACCGTCCGGTGAAGCGGGGGAAACGGACCGCGAGTCCCGCTCCGGGTCGGACGGCGTCCCAGGCACACGTGTGGATGGGACTCACCGTGAACTCCGCTCCCCGTACCTCCAGCACCGCTTGCGGCTCGAACCAGACGTCCGGGATCAGCTTCGCGTCGACCCTCGCCGGCTTGAGGTCCTTCTGGATCGGCTTCAACTTTTCAGGGAGAGTAGCCAGCGTGGCGTCATCGAATCCGGTCCCGAGCTTGCATGTCGTCCGGAATAGGTCCGCGTCGCTGTCGTAGGCGGCCATGAGGAGCGCGCCGTATGCGCCGGCACGTTTCCCGCGGCCGGCAAACGCCCCGACGATGACGAGGTCAATCGTGTCGCTCATCGCTGCGCTGTAGTCTTTCTTGAACTTGATCCACTGAAAGCCACGGGCTCCTGCGTCGTAGGTGGACGTGAGGGACTTCGCCATGAGGCCCTCGCATCCCGCCCGGAGTGCCTCGTCGAAGAACGCCTCTGCCTGCTTCACGTCGTCGGTTACCCGAGCGGTCGAGAATCGAATGCCGTCATTCACCCTCACGATTGACTCGAGCGTCTTGCGGCGTTCGTCGTAAGTTCTTGGAGTGAAGTCTTCGTCATCGCGCAGGAGACAGTCGAACGTGAACAGGGTGACCGGGAACTCCTTCGCGATTCGGTCCACATCCGTCTTCCGACCGCGACGACGGCTCACCTCCTGGAACGGGAGGAACTCGCCCGTGTTCGAATCGATGGGGACCGCCTCGCCCTCAACGATCGCCTCGTGATTCGGGATCGCGCTTCGGAGTCCCCTGACGATCTCAGGGAACTGCTCCGTGATGTTCTCAAGATGGCGGGAAAAGAGTTCGATTTTTTCCGGGGAAACGTGCGCTTGGACGCGAAGGCCATCGTACTTGTACTCGAGGGCGCAGCGCCCTAGCCGCTTCAGGATTTCGTCGAGCGTCTCAAGCCGCTCTGCGAGCATGGCGCGGATCGGTCGGAACAGCTGGAGGTGAACAGACTCCAGCCCCCTGAGGCCCTTCGTCGCGATGACGCGCGCGACCTCGCCAAGGTCCGAGGAGACGTTGTAGGCCCGTTCGACGCGGTCCCGATCCGCCTTCGATGCAAACGTGGAGGCGAGCGCGTCGATGATCGTCATGTCCGCGATGCCGAGTCGCATCTTCCCGACGACCATGCGGACGATGTACTTGGCCTCGCGAGGCGTCGCGTTGCTCAGCAGATCCGATAGGAGTCGGATCTTGCGGTCCTGGCTTCCCTCGCCGCCTTCCTTCGCGATCGCATCGAGATTCGCGTGGACTTTAGCGATCGTCAGCGGCGTCGTCTCGAGGGGCTTCTGCCTCCGGGCGGCGATGGCCTCCTCCGCGACCAAGCCTAGGTCGCCTTTCTGCTTCCACATCCGTTCAACCTGGGTGTCCTCCAAACCGGTCGCGTGCGCAAGGACGCGGATCACCATCTTCTCCGCGAGGCCGAGCTCGATCCCCATGTAGTCCGGATGGATTCGACCCTGGGTGAGGTAGACGACTTTGTCGAGATCCTCTCGCGGGGTCTCGCGAATCAATCCAACGAGATGCTCCGTCATCTCGAGTCGCTTCGTCGTCGCCTCGATCTTTTCGTAGACCTCGACGACGCGTGCGAATTGCATGTGCGCTGAAAATCGGAGACGGCACTTAAGCGTTCGGGGGTCTCGAGCGAGGACCGATCAGCGAACGCGTTTCACCGTCGACTCCACGATCGCCACGCTTTGCCCGAGGTACGCCACCGGATCCACGGCCGCCTCAATCTCCTTCTTTGACATGAGTTTCGAAACTTTCGGGTCTGCCAGGAGGGCGTCCCGAAGGTGCGAACCCTTCGACCGCGCCTTCTGCGCGATGTCGCGCACGACCTTGTGTGCCTCCTGCCGTCCAAGCCCCTTCCCCACGAGGGCGATCATGACCGACTCGGCCATGACCTGGCCCTTCGTCGCCTCGATGTTTTCCTTCATGCGGTCCGGGTAGACGCGCAGGTTGCGGAAGATGTCGATCGTCCGCCCGAGCATCTCGTCGATCAAGACGCACGCATGGGGGATCAGGATCCGCTCGGCCGCGGAGTTCGTCAGGTCCCGCTCGTGCCACAGCGGCACGTCCTCGAGCGCGGGCGTCACGAGGGACCGCACGATCCGCGCGAGGCTGCAGACGTTCTCGGAGGACACCGGGTTCTCCTTGTGAGCCATCGTCGAGCTGCCGACCTGTTTCTTCGACTCGAAGGCCTCCGCGACCTCCGCAATCTCCGTCCGCTGGAGGTTCCGGACCTCCGTGCAGAATTTCTCGAGGGACGCGGCCAGGTTCGCGACGACCGCGATGAACTCCGCGTAGCGGTCGCGGCCCACGACCTGCGTCGCGGCTTCGTCGGTGCCGACCCCGAGGTCGCTCATGACGAGGCTCTGCACGTCAAGCGCCTGCGGGCCGAATGCCGCACCTGTTCCCACGGCGCCGGACATCTTGCCGACGACGACGCGCGGAGTGGCCTCCCTCAGCCTTTCGCGTTGGCGCGCGACTTCGGATGCAAAGACCGCCATCTTGAGCCCGAACGTGATCGGCACGGCAGCCTGGCCGTGTGTGCGGCCGAGCATCACGGTCTTCTTGTGTTTCGAGGCGAGCGTCGCGAGGACGCCGATGAGTTCGTCGAGGTCCGCGTCGAGGATCCGAATCGTGTCTCGCAGCTGGAGCGCGGTGGCGGTATCCTGGATGTCGTTGCTCGTCGCGCCAAGGTGGACGTACTTGCCTGCGTCTCCCTCACAGGCCTCCGTCAAGGCGAGCACGACCGCCATCAGGTCGTGGCGGGTCTCCTTCTCCAGCGCCTCGACGCGCGCGACCGTGACGTCCTTTCCGTTCGCCTTCTTCGTGATCTCCATCGCGGCCTCCTTCGGGATGAGTCCAACCTTGGCCTCGGCGCGAGCGAGGGCGGCCTCGACGTCAAGCAGCCGCTGTAGCCGCGCACCTTCGTCGAAGATCGTCTTCATCTTCGGCCGGCCGTACCGGAAGTCGATCGGGCAGAGGAAGGACATCGCGACCCCTTGGCGGAAGGTCCCGCGCCATTATGGAGCTTTTGGCATGCGCCCGGAGGCGGTCAGGCCGCCCCCCGGGTTTTCGCCGGGCCGTGGATGATTTGCAGTCCGCCCATGTAGGGCTGGAGGACCTTCGGCACGCCGACGCTCCCGTCGGCGCGCTGGTAGTTCTCGAGGACCGCGACGAGCCCGCGGGACGTTGCCATGGCGGTCGCGTTCAGCGTGTGTGGGATGAACTTCTCCCCACCCACCTTGCCCGCGCGGACGTTCAACCGCCGCGCCTGGTAGTCCGTGCAGTTGCTGCAGCTGATTACCTCGCCGTACTTCTTCTGGCGCGGGTACCACGCCTCGATGTCGTACTTCTTCGCCGCGACCGTGCCGATGTCGCCGGTGCAGCAATTCACGACGCGGTACGGGATCTCGAGAGCGCGGTAGATCCCCTCGCCGTTCGCCCGGAGTTTCTCGTGCCACGTCCAGCTGTCCTCCGGTCGACAGAAGACAAACTGTTCGATCTTGTTGAACTGGTGCATGCGGAACAGGCCCTTCGTGTCGACGCCATGCCCGCCGATCTCCCGCCGGAATTGCGTTGCGAGTCCCGTCAGGGTGACGGGCAACAGGGCCTCGTCGATGATCTCGTCCATGAACATCGCGCCCATCGGATGCTCGGACGTCGCGATGAGGTAGAGGTCCTCGCCGTCGATTTTGTACATGACGTTCTCGAAGTCCGCGAGGTCGACGACGCCTTCGTACGCTTCGCGGCGCATCAGGAACGGCGGGAAGACCGGCGTGAAGCCCTGCTTGATCATGTAATTCAGGGCGAACGCGAGGAGCGCCTGGTCCAGCCGCACGAGGTCCCCCATCAGATAGACGAAGCCCGCGCCCGCGATCTTCCGGGCCCGCTCGAAGTCCGCGAGATGGAGCGCCTCGATCAGCTCGCCGTGCGACTTCAGTTCGAACTCCGGGACCCGCGGCGTGCCCCATCGCGCGACCTCCACGTTCTCCGTATCGTCCTTGCCGACCGGCACGCTCTCGTGTAAGAGGTTCGGCAGCCGGAGGAGCCCGCCGCGGACTTTCCCGGAGAGCTCGGTGATCTTCTGGTCGAGCGCGTCGATTTTCTTCGGGAGGTCGGCGGCTTCCTTGCGAAGCTTCTCGGTCGCCTTGCCCGCCTTCTTATCGTCCGCAATCTGGCGCGTGATTTCGTTCCGCTGTCGCTTGAGCCCGTCCGCGTTCGCGAGCGCCTCCCGCCACTCCTTGTCCCATCGGATGACGTCGTCGAGGAGCTTCGCTTTCTCCGGGTCCTGGCGTTTCGCGAGGTCCTTCCGGATCAGCTCGGGATTTTCACGGACGAGCCGGATGTCCAGCACGGCGCTCGCATGCGAGGGAGCCTATTTGTAGGTTATTCGAGGGCTCGTCCATCGAGCCTGGCGTACCTCAGCCGAGTCCCCGGCACGCTTGCGAACGATGCAGGATTTCTGTGATACGGATCTCGCCATCGACGACGAAGTAGAGGACGCGATAGTCCCCGACCCGGAGTCGGTACAGCGGCGGCGCGTCGTGACCCCAGAGAAGCCGGATATCCGCGCCGGGGCGAGCTCGGAACGGATCGTCGGCGAGCAACTCGAGCTTTCTCCGGATTCGTCTCCCATGGTCCTTCGGGAGTTCACGAAGCTGCCGAACCGCGGTATGGGACAGGACGATCCTACGCCTCGTCAAGCGGCACGAACTCCTCGGTTTCGAGGATGCGTCTCTCTCGCTCGTAGAGCATCCGGGTCTCGGCGTCCGCGATGAGGCGGCTCAGGAGCTTGTCGTACGTCTCCCCTTTCGAGGCGATTCGTTTCAGGCGATCGCGGGTGTCCTTGGAGACCGGAATCGTCGTGAGGGCCATGGGACTTATGAGTTCACTATATCTACTTATAACTAACTATAAGATCGGCGAACCGGGCGGAGTAGGGTTTCTCCTGCCGGCCGCGGCAGCAGATCCGCCTCACGGTCTCGGGTGCCCGGCGTGGGACTCGGCGCCCTTGCGGCCACACGCCGGGGTTCCTTCCCGTTTATAGATGGACCGTCACGACCTCGCTCTGGTCCGCGCCGGCGACGTTGTTGCGGTAGACCAGCAGGAGTCCGCCGGTGCCGCCGCCGACCGTGGTGATCGTCGCGCTCGCCCCGGCCGTCAGGCTCCCGATGACGTTCGGGAACGCGTCCAGGGAGACCTTCTTCGCGTTGAAGCTCCCGAGTCCCGTGACGTCGATCGAGTTCGTCTCGAGGTCCGTCGTCACCGCGAAGTACGTGAAGGGCTCGTTCGCGAGGCCGATCTTCGGCTGGTTGTTCTGCCGCGCGAGCTCGTTCAAGTCCGCGAGTAGGATCGGGATGCTCTGCCACGACGCGTGCAGCGTGTTCGGCACCAGGAACTCGAGGAATCCGCTGGTCGCCCCCGGCTTCGGGTTCAGGCTGAACACCGCCGAGGCCATGCGTCCGTCGAGCGTCCCCGTCGTGAGGAGCCCGAGGTCCGCGACCTCGACCAGGTAGTCCGGCGCGCCGCCGTCCACGTTCACGACGATGTCCGTCACCATGAAGTTCGGTGCGCTGCGGAGGCCCCACGTGGTCACGGCCCACTCCAGGATCTGGTCCGGGTGCTGGCCGACCGGGACGGTCCCGAAGGATCGCAGGCCCACCGCGCGGATGTCGAACCAGTCGTCCGGATCGTTCGGCGCTCCCGTGGGCTCCGAGATCAGGTCGACGTTCGGGCTCGTCGCGCCGAGGGAGTACGCGTCGACGCGCGTCGCGCGGATCCCGTCGTTCTGCACCGTGAAGGACCCGCCGCGGCCGATGTCCGTCGACAGCGCGTGCGCCGACGCCCGCGCGATCGGGATCATCTGGAACGGCACGCGCAGGACGTCGCCGCCCCCTTGCTGCGTCAGCGTGAGGAATCCGTCTTTCTCGAACAATGAGCCGCCGAGCGTCGCGAAGTTCACCATCAGGCTCAGGGTGAAGGACGTCGAGCCGCCCGCCGCCACCGTGACAGTCGCCGGATGCGAGAGCGTGATCGCACTTCCGACGTCCGCGGGCACCCGGAACGCCGATGTCAGGTCAAACGCCTTCGAGGCACCGCCCTTGTTGTGCACCTCGAGGATGACGTCGAATTGCTGCACGCCGCTGGCGCTGCTCTCCTCGACGCCGAACGAGGCGCTGCCCGGCACGACGACGCTCTCCGTCGTCGCGGCCACGTCGACGCGCACGCGGCCTCCGCCCATCAGGGAGAGCGCATACGGCGTCGAGCCATCGGGCTTCGCGTCCGTCGCCGTGTTGATCAGGAGCGACTTGATCTCCGCGACGCTCCAGTCCGGATGCAGTTCTCGCAGCAGGGCCGCGGAGCCCGCGACGTGCGGGCCGGAGAACGACGTCCCGGAGACAGAGCTCTCTCCGGTGCCCGTCCCGACTTCCGCGGACAGGATCGCGACGCCGGGCGCGGTGACGTCCGGCTTGATCGCCGCGTCGTTGAAGCGCGGCCCGCGCGAGGTGAAAGGCGCAAGGCGGTCGGGGATCGCGCGCTGGTTCGCCGGATCGAGCGTGAAGGTCGACGAGCCGCCGAGGGCCGCCTGGATCTTCAGGCCGTCCGCGTTCCCGACCATGACGGACGGGATCGTGATCGTCGGGTCCGCGCCGCCCATCGTGATCGGCGCCGCGCCCGCGACGTTGTTGAACACGACCGCCGCGATCGCCCCCGCGTTCTGGACGTTCTTCACCTTCACGACGAACGTGCAGGTGCCGCGGATGACGAGCGGGATCTGGCCGCTCAAGGAGCCGCTCGCGAACGGGAGGCACGCATCGCCGACGAAGCTCGTCGGCCCGGACTTCGTGCCAACGTCGGCGAGGGCGGGCCCGAACGCCGCGGGGACGGACTCGTAGTCGCCGTTCGCCGCGCCGGATCCTCCGAGGGTCGCGAGCTGCACGAGGACGCCCGGGTCGTTGCCCGCCGCGACGCTGATCGCGCCGCTCGCGGCCGCCGGGGAGCCCGTGATGTACGGGATGTTGCCCGAGTTCCCGGCCGAGGCGACGACGATCACGCCGACATCGACCGCTGCGTCCGATGCGACCGAGGACGCTTCCGTGTCCCGGCCGAAGGCCCCGCCGAGGGACATGTTGATGACGTCCGCGTGGTCCGAGGTGTCGCCGTCCCCGTTCGGGTCCGTCGCCCACTCGATCGCCGCGACGACATTCGCCGTCGACGTGCTCGCGGTGCCGTCCGCCGCGCAGCCGCTGAAAATCTTGATCATGTAGAGGGACGCGCCGGGCGCGACGCCGTGGGGCGTCAGCACGTTGCCGTCGCCGTCCATGACTTCCATGCCCGCGGCCGTGTCCGAGGAGTGCGTCCCGTGGCCATTGACGTCGAGCGGGTCCGGATCGGGGACCGGGGTCGAGCTGCACGTGCCTCCGGGCGCGGCTGCTCCGCGCGCGTCGTAGTGCTCGCCGACGAGGTCCGTGCCGCCGATCACCTTCGCGGTCGGGAACGTGCCCGGCTCGATGACCGTCGGGTCATTGGCGGCATAGTCCGCGGGATTGCCGCTTCCGCCGAACGCCGCGTGGTCGTAGTCGATCCCGGAGTCGATGACGGCAATGCGGACCCCGGTTCCGTCCGCACCGAGTTCCTCATACGTCTTGCCGCCGAGGATGAAGGGCACACTGTGATCGAGGGCGATCGTCGCGACCTGCGTCGGCTGGATCTGGACGATGCCCGGCATGCCCGCGATCCGGAAGAGCGCACCGCGGTCGAGGAACGCCGCGACGCCGTTGTAGACGATCGCGTAATCGTAGCGGACCGCTCCGCCCGCGGCCGCGATCGCCGCGCGGAGTTCCGCATGGGAGGAATGCAACAAGGTGACGTAGGCCTTCTGCGCCGCTCCATCGAGCGGCGACATGCCCATCTGCGCGCGGAACGCCTGCTCCGCGGCGAGGGACCGGCCGCTGAGTTGGATGATCACTTCGACGGGTCGATCCGCACTCGAGGAGACCGGATGGACCGCGAGAGGCGCACCGTCCCATCGCTCGAGCGACTTCAGATAATCGGAGACCTCCGCGCTCGCCTGGGCGAGCACGTCCGGATTCGTCGCGCGTCCGATCGCCTGCGCGAGCGACGCGATCGGCACGATGCCGAGCGACCCGACCATCAAAACCGCGAGACACAGCGCGCTGAACGTACGAAGGGAATCCCCCACGCCAACCCCCTCTCCTCGGAGCGAAGGAATGTCATGGGGTAAATACGTTCCCCCGAATGCGTTGTTCTCCGGGATGCGAAGGGCGTCAGCCCATGTCGTCGAGGAGATCGCGAATCTCCTCGGCGTGGAGGCGCATGCTCCAGCTCAGGGAGGAGGGGTCCGTCCCCGGACCGCCGACGGCGGCGAAGGTGCAGCCGTTGCCGAGGCTCTGGATGACGACGCACCAGGTTCCGGCGCGGATGATGATGTCGTCCGGCTTGGGGAGAGCGAGGCTTTCCGTGATCTTGCCCGCGGCGTTGACGGCGAGGATCGCCATGGCGGTGGCCGTCCTCGAGGGCCGGCCGCGCATCGAGGAAGCGATCGGGAGGCCGTTGTGGTCGCCAATGGAATTGACTCGCATCGGCGAGGATTCTTCTTCGTGGAGGCAGGGAATCCCGCGGCTAGGCGGAGGCCCCCTTCCGCTCCCACGTCGCCTCGATGAGCCGATCGTAGGCGAGGAGATACTTCGCGGGTGTGTGGTGCGCCTCGTACGCCATGCGGGCGCTTCGCCGCTGACGGTTCGCGAGATCCTCGGCCTCGAATTGCTCGAGGCCGTCAAGGATGCCCTCGGCGGTCGGTCGGATCGTTTTGCCACATGTTCCATCATGGAGGATCTCCGGGAGTGCGCCAACGTCCGAGCACAGGATCGGCGTGCCCCATGCCAAGGCTTCGAATGCCACGAGCGGGGCATTCTCGTACCAGATCGAGGGAAGGAGGAGAGCGCGGGCTCTCGCGTATGTCGCATCACGCTCCGCCGCCGGTAGCCACCCGTGGAGGTCGAGCGGCGCCGAGCGTTCCCGCACGGCCTCGAGGACTCGGCTCTCCTTTCCCTTTCCGACGACCACGAATCGATTCGGCCCACGATACCGGCTGGCGGCCTGAGCGAGTTCATGAATTCCTTTGTAGAACTCGAGACGGCCGACGTAGAGGTAGTAGTCTCCAGCCGGACTCGTCACGCCCGATGCGTTGGGATCGGGCGCGAAGTTCGGGATGTGCACGACGGGGGCCTTCAGGTAGGGGGCGATCATCCGTTGGAGGAACTGGCTCGGGGCGATCGCGACGTCCAACGAATCGAACGGCCGGAGCCCCGCAGGCAGGTACCGCCAGAGTTGCGGGGGTTTCCCGGAGACCGTCAGGCATCTGAGGCAGGTCGGTCGCTCGCAAAGGCGCTGGTTGAACTTGAACAGATCGTTCCGCGGACACCGGACCCAGTAATCGTGGGCGGTGTACATCTTCAGCGCGGAGGTGGGAACGTTGACGAGGTCGAGCCCGAGCAGCGACAGGTTGTGGTAGTGGATGACATCGGGACGGACCCGGTCGACGAGGTCGCGATGGTGCCGACGGATGCTGGGCGGTGCGCCAAGGACCCACGCGGTCAAGGGCTGGATCGGACCGCTCAGCGCGGGGATCGGGTGGCGGACGACCCCTCCATCCGTCGCCTCGTCCGCCGTGGGCCATCCCCCCTTGAGTCGCAACGCGGCCGGCGCATACTCGACGTGGACCTCGTGTCCCTGTGCGGCGAGCGCTTCGGCGAGATACCGGACGTGGTTTGCGTCGCCCCCGAGGTGGTACGGCGGGTAGAACGACGCCGTCATGAGAAACGTGCGGGTCTCCATTCACCCCTCCACCCGGCCCGTCCCGCCCCAAGCCTGGGAGAGCATCGGGCTGGACGCCTCGTTGCTGAGCTGAACCTTGCGATCCGAAGCTCCGCGCATCGGACAAGAGCTCCGCCTCACCCGTACGACGATCCCTCGACCCCGCGCCGCGCTTGAGCGGAGCGCCGAGAACATGCCACGGCGGCTCGCGCCAGCGCGCCTCCCGTCTGGCAACGTGAGGTCCGACGGTGTGGCAACCTTTCAAGCTTTCGATGCGACCGCAGGGGAAGCCTCGGTTTCGTTCTCGATGACGATAACGTATCGGGTACGGTTCTAAGGGCGTTCGTTCGTCATCGGGATTTGTCCGAAAGTATCAAGGCCCTGCTCCGCGTAGTGTTTGGCCGCAAGCGGGGAGGAGGCACGGTGAGAGCTTCGATGCGGTGTACGGCTATCGCGCTCTCCATCATGATGATATCCATCGTGGGGGCGAGCCTTTTGCCCGCCCCGCAGGTCGCGGCCGACTCGAGCTTCACCTTCTCCGCCGCCGGGGACTACGGATCCTGGGGCGGGTTCAGCGCCACGATGCGGCTTTTGAATAATTCGAGATCGGAGATCGGCTTCAATCTCGCCTTGGGAGACCTGAGCTACGGAGGGAACACGGGCTACGCCAACACGACGGAGGAAGCGTGGTGCGAGAAGTTCCATCGGTACTTCCCTTCGCTAGAACTCATCGCGGGGAATCACGACACCGGACAACAGTCCCTGCTCGAAGGGAACATTAACAATTTCACGAAATACTGCCCGTTCACCCTCCAAACTCCGATCGGTGGGACCTACGGGAAGCAGTACTACTTCGACTACCCGGCCGCGAATCCGCTCGCCCGATTCATCCTGATCTCTCCCGACATCGTGTACGTCGTCGACGGCGGAGAGCACTACGACTACCGGGTCAACAGCCCGCGGTACAATTGGACCGCGCAGGCGATCGACTCGGCCCGGGCGGCAGGCATCCCGTGGGTCATCGTGGGCATGCACAAGAACTGCATCGCCGCAGGGGAGCACGCGTGCGAGATTGGGACCGACATCTTCAACCTCCTCTTGCAGAAGAATGTCCCCTTGATTCTCCAGGCTCACACTCACAATTACGAGAGAAGCAAGCAGCTCACGATCGGCGGTACCTGCGACGGGATCCAACTCCACCTCTACAATCCGGCCTGCGTCGTGAACGACGGGACGACCCGGCAGTATGCGGCGAGCGCGGGGTCCGTGCTCGTGATCTCCGGGACCGGAGGACGGGAACTCGACGCCTTCAATGCGAGCGATCCCTACTCGAACTACTTCGCGGCGAATGGATGGATGGCCAACAATACTCCGGGCCTCGAGAATTCGGCTTCGCAGTCGGGCCTTGGCAACGGCGTCGTCGTGTTCAACGTCAGCGCGAGTCAAATCTCGATGTACACCAAGTTCAACACGACCGCGTACAGCGACTCGTTCACGCTGACGCGGGCGACCGGAACCCCGCTGTTCGAGACGCTCATCGAGTACGCCCCGATTTTCATCCTGGGAGGGATTGGCGTCGCTGCCGTCGTCGTATGGCGCCGACGGAAGCGGGCCGGGAAAAAATCTCGGGACTTCGAGCTTTGAGGCTCGACGGGACGAGGAGGCGGCACCGATGAATCTCCTGGCGGTCGGGGCGCATCCGGACGACGCAGAGCTCGGGTGCTTCGGCACGTTACTCGAGAAGCAACGGAAGGGCCACAACGTTTATGCCGTGGCCCTCGCCCCCGGAGCGTACGGCCCGCATCGATGGGAGGACATCGAGAAGGTCTGGGCGGCGGCGCGCGACCTGCTTCGCTCGGGCAAGGGAGAAGGGGACTACTTCCTCGGCAAGTTCCCGATCGGGCGGCTCCTCCACGACTGGGATGCCGTCGGTTTCGTCGACGACCTCATTCGAAAATATGCGATTGACACCGTCCTCTGCCATCACCATGGCGAGGCTCACCAGGATCATCTTTCGGCGCAACGCATCGCGATTAGTGCCGCGCGGCGTCACGTGGACCGCCTCTGGCTATGGGAATCCTCGATCTACACGCACCGCAACGTGCATCCGTTCCGGCCGCACATGTATGTGCCCATCAGCCAGGAAGCGTTCGACGGCAAGATGAAGTGCCTCGCCGAGTACCGCGAGGCCGGCCTCCTGGAGCCCTTGGAAGTCGACGCGCAGAACCACCTCGCCCGGTACAGGGGCGCGGAGTTGCATCGTGATTACGCCGAAGCGTTCGAGGTCGTCTGGGATGTTCGCGACGGCTAGTCGGCGATCGGGGTGCAGAGGTCCGGCATTTCGCGCGTCAAGGCGATGAACCGCCCGGCCAAGAGAGGATTCACGGGCAGCACGTCGCGGCTCCAGATCCGTGCGGTCGGGGGCGACGGCAATCGTTGCGCCAAACCAGGGGCATATAGATCGAGCGGGGGATCATAGACGTACTCGGTCCGAAGCCCGCGTTGCTCCAGGCGGGCAATTACCCGCTCGCGATCTTGGACGAACAGGGGGACCCGTAGCAAGGCCGCATCGCGTGGGATGGCCATGTCGGCCGGTGTGCAGCCGAGGTCCAGGAGCGCTCGCGCTCCTTCGAGTCGCGCGCGGCGATTTTCCTCGAACGACTCCAGTCGCTTCCGCGCTTCGCGAAGGGAAGCGCGCAGGGGCCACGTTCGATACGCGGGGTTGTCTTGCCGGACCCATCGGTCGAACGCGTCGAGCCCTCCGCCCTCCCGCTGGGCCCGGGCCACGTCCGCGGCGGCAAAGCGCATCCGGTGGCCGGAGCCTCTCTTCCCGCGCGGAGCGACGCGGTGGCCGAGGCGGGCGATCCACGGAGGAGTCCGGTCCCGGATTCCGGTCGTCTCGAGCAACGCCGCGAACTTGGAGATCCCGGAGGCCGAGAAGAGGCCGCTTCGAAGTTCGCTTCGCGCTCGTTGAGCCAGGACGGACCGACGGGTTGGATCGTAGAAGGACAGCACGCCACCTGCGATGTGCAGGTGCTTGCTCAGGCTGTACGCCGCCGCCGTCCCGAACGTCCCGATCCTCCTCCCGTTGAAGGAGGTATCAAGGGCGTGGCACGCGTCCTCGAGGAGGATGAGGCCGTGCTCCCGCGCTTTCTCTTGCAGGACATCCATCCGATCCGGGGTCCCATAGAGATTCGTCGTCATGACCCCCTTGAGGCCGGCCCAGGTGGAATCGTCGATCGCCGTCGGGTCGAGGTTCCCGGTCCGCGGATTGACGGGTCCCAAGACGGGCTTGAGCCCAGCGGCCAGCACGGTGAAGAAGACGACGTCGTCATTCACCGGAGACATCAGCAGGCGATCCCCGGGCCGCAGCCATTCGCCAAACGCGAGGTACAGGGCGAGTCTCCCCGACGGGACGAAGAGCGCTTCCCGGCCGTACCGCTGCCGGAAGAAGTCTTCGATGGCGCGCGCCTCATCGTTCACGATTCATGCCGCCCCGTTCGGATGCAATCGTCTTCATGAGATTCGGGAGTTTCAAGCTTCCGCGCGGCCGCCACGACGATCCAACGGCCCAGGCGGGCGATGCCACCGAACGTGATCATATGGGTCTGGTCCGGCGGGCTCGCCGCCTCCGAGTGAAGGACTTTATTCGGACCGACCTTGTCGTGTCGCGCGATGATCGTCACCGTCCATCAGCCGAACTACCTTCCGTACCTCGGCCTGTTTCAGAAGGTCGCCCGCGCCGACGTCTTGGTCATCTACGACACCGCGCTCTACTCGAAGCAATTGGGCTTTCACAACCGGAATCGGATCAAGACCCCGATCGGGGCGCAGTGGATCACGGTCCCAATCCAGCACGCGACCGTCCGGTCCCTCGGGGACGTCCGGATTGCCGGGACGTCCTGGTCGCTGCAACACCGCAAGATGATCGACGCGAATTACCGTAAGGCCCCCTTCTACGGATCCTACGCAAGCGAGCTGCAGGCGGTCCTCAAGAGGCCTTGGACGTCCCTCGCGGAGTTGAACGAGGAGATGATCGGCGTCGTCTGCCGCTGGCTGTCCATCGGGACGCGGAGGGTCCACGCGTCCGCGTTGCCGCCGTCGGAATCGGCGGACCCGACGGAGAAACTCGTCCATTTCGCCCGGAGCGTAGGGGCCGACACCTTCCTCTCCGGGGAGGGGGGTCACGAGTACCTAGACGAGGGCAAGTTCACCGACGTTCGACTCGCGTACGATCACTTTCGTCCGACCCCGTATCCCCAGCTGTTCGGCGACTTCATCCCGAACCTGTCGGCCATTGATGCGATCTTCAACCGCGGAGACGCCGCGACAGGCCTTCTCAAGACAGGTGGCGGTTGATTGTGACGGGTCCCGAAACGCGTCGGCGTCAGAACCTTCACATACCCCCAGGCGAATGCTAACACCGGCCGGGATGCGAGGGTCTCCGTTCTCGTCAGGAAATCGGGTGTGCGCGGCCATCGGTTCAGGTCGGTGCAAGCGAACCGACCGAACAGGGGCTAAGGAATGCGGGTCCTCTTCGTGATTGCACACTTGGGCAAAGGCGGTGGCCTCGCGCTCCAAGCGATTCAACTGTTCCACGATCTCCGGCGCGAGATCGAGGTCCAACTGGTGTGTCTTGACGCGCCGGGACCGCACCGAGGGCTCCAGGAACAGCCGGGCGTCTCGATCGCCGGCCCGCTGGTCTTCCCGAAAGGGATCTGGACCCTCAGCCGGGCGTTGCGGGCCTCGCGGAAGGAGTTCGATGTCTTCCATGCGCTCGATCCGTTCTTCGCCACCCCCGCATCCTATCTGTCGGGCGTCACCCCTCGAGTCGTCAGCTTGGGCACGGACCCGGGGTACGAGATTGCGACGCGGTACGGATCCCTCGCTGGGTCGGTCGCGCGGGCCGGCATGGTTCCGTGCCTGTCGGGGAGCGCCGTCGTCGTGAACTCTGCGGCGCTGGCCGCGCGCTTCCGAGCCCGTCATCCGACGGTCATCCCGAACGGACTGGACCTGGCCAAGTTCGACGACCTGCCCACGAAGGAGGAGGCCCGCCGGATGCGAGGCCTTCCTGAGGACGGGACGCTTTTCGAGTACATCGGCAAGGTAATCCCGGAGAAGCGAATCGAATGGCTCCTCGAGATTGCGCGGCTCCTCCCCAAGACGAACGCCATCGTCACGGGCGGTTACTCCGAGGAGCATTACGGCGATCGGTACTACCGCGCCCTCCTCGCCGCATATCCCGACGTCCGAAGCCGCACGCACTTCATCGGCGAGGTGCCGTGGGACTACGTGCCGTCGTACTTGGCGGCCGCCGACGTATTCGTGTATCCTTCCCCATGGGAGGGTTCGCCCAACGCCGTGATTGAAGCAATGGCGGCGGGCCTGCCAGCGGTGGTCTCTGATATCCCTGCCCACCGGGAGATCATCGAGCACGGACGGACCGGATTCCTCGTCGCGGATTCGGCGTCGATGGCTCGCTACGTCGACCTGCTCGCGGGGGACGACCGGCTTCGTCGGGACGTCGGCGCCCGGGCGCGGGAGCACGTCCGCGAACGCTATTCGTCCGCGGCTTGCGCGCAAGCCTACCTGAAACTGTACCGTTCGCTCGCCGGATCGTGACCCAATGGAGCGGCAAGGTCCGTCCCGCGACGTCGTGAAGCCCCGGGTCTACGCGATCGTGGGCCCGGACGGCGCGGGGAAGACGACGATCGCCCGTCGCATTGCGGCCCGCCTGGCCGAGCGCGGCATCAGGACATGGATCGCGTGGATGCGGTCGCCGCGGATCGTCACCCTCGGGGTCCTCGGCATCACCCGGATGTCGCGTCTCAGTCGTACGATTCGGATGGGCGATCACGACGACGTCCACACGGACCTGAGCCGGCACCCGTTCCTCCTACACCTGTACGCGTGGTCCGTCACGTTCGACTACTTCCTCGGATACCTCGGGAAGGTCTCCGTGCCGAGGGTCCTGTTCAGGCGGACCGTCTTCTGCGATCGGTTCGCGTGGGACACCCTCGTCGACCTCGGGCTCGCGTCCGGCGTCGACGAGTCGTTCGTGGAGTTCCCGCAAGGCCGAATCCTCGTGGACCTCGCTCGGAAACATCGGAGTGTCCTCGTCAGCGCATCGCCGACGGAACTCATCCGGCGACGGCCGATCCTTTCCTTGGACCCGCGGCTCAACCGCCGCCTTCGGATCTACGAGTGGCTCGCGGAACGGTACGGCCTCGGACAAGTGGACAGCGGGACGACGAGCGAGGCGGAGGCCGCCGAGCGGGTGTCCGGGTACCTAGGGATTGCGTCGAACGGTTCGCCGCTCCCCTAACGCTCAAATACCTCCGCGACGAGTATCTTCCGAGGAGCGACGAAGAGCGCGACTTGTTGAAGCGGCTCGTCGTGAATCGAAATTCGGGGTGGAGGGAGAGGGCACACGAAGATCGCAGTCGCCGCTCCGGAGTACGGTCGGATCTGGGGCGGGATCGGGACGTATCTCGAGCAGTTCCTTCGCGGACTCCCGCAACGGCACGAGGTGATCATCCTCGGCGGCAAAGAGGCGCGCCCGCCGGACGGAGGGAACATCATCACGGTGCCGATGACGAACGGGGGCAGCGTCATGGCGAACTACCTGCGGTTCCAGCTGGCGTTGCGCCGACGCCTTCCCAGCCTCATTCGGGAACATCGGCCGGACCTCCTCGTCGTCCATCACGCGCAGATGCCGGACTTGGTCACGCCGACGACGAGATGCCCCGTCGTCGTGACGACGCACACGACGATCCTCGGACAGGTTCGGGGGATCCGGGCGGCGTTGCGGCAACGGAGCCCCCTGGACGACTCCGAGGCGACGACCTTCGCGGGAGTCCCCGCGCTCCTCCCCGCCGAGCTGTATTACTGGCAGCGGGTCCGACACGCCCTGTTCGTTTCCGATGCCGTCCGCAACGAAGTCTCGCAAACATACGCTCCGCGCCTCACGACCTCCGCGACGATCCCCAACGGACTTTCCTTCGATCCGCTCCCGTCCCTCGGCGTGGATGCGGCGGGCGAGCGGTCCATTCTCTACACCGGCCGCTTGCTCGGTTGGAAGGGCTTGGCCGTTCTGTTGCGGGCCATGGCCCGCTCGCAGCGACGCGAACGGCTTTTCGTGACCGGCAGCGGCAACGTCGACCGGTGGCGGGCGTACGCCCGCGGCCTCGGCCTTGGGCACGACCGCGTCACGTTCCTCGGGGTGATCCCGCGGTCGGAACTCCTCGCGCGGCTTCGGGCGACCTCGCTGCTCGTCCTCCCGAGCTTCATGGAAAGCTGTCCGTACTCCCTCATCGAGGCGATGGCCCTCGGGAAACCCATTGTCGCGTCCTCCGTCCCCGGGGTTCGCGAGATGGTGTCCGACGGGGTGTCCGCGCTCCTGGTCCCTCCCGGCGAGCCTGGCTCCTTGAGCTCCGCGATCAACCGCCTCCTGGAGGACGAGGCCATGGCCCTTCGGCTAGGGGCGACGGCGGCGGACGTGGCCCGAGACCGGTTCAGCTCATCGAGGATGTGCTCCGAGACGCTCCAGTACTTCGAGCGCGTACTCGCGGCGTCGTGAGTGCGACGGCGGCGTCACGCAGCGTTCGCGAGGCCGGACCAGAGTTCCACGTATTCGTTTAGGATCTGCGTCGTCGAGTAGCGCTCGAGGGCGATTCGCCTCGCGCCCTCCCGAAGGCGCTGACGGAGTGCGGGGTCGGACCGCATCTCGAGGAGTCGCTCCCCCGCCTCTTCGGGAGAGCGGACTCGGAACCCGCTTTCCTGCTCGACGACGGCCTCGCCTGCTCCCGGGACGTCCGTGGTGAGGATCGGAATGCCCATCGCGAGGCACTCGACCCAGACGAGGGGAGGTGCCGCGGTGGATCGGGTGTTCATGATCGGAGAGAGCAGGATGTCCGCGCACGTCCGCGCGGTTCGAAAGGCATCGGCGGTCCCCAGGACTCGCACGCCGTCACACTCGAATCGGCGATAGGTCTCCTTGAAATGTTCCGGCTTGAGACATAGGAAGAACGCGATTCGCGACGGCGCCTTGTCGAGGGCGACCTCCGCGGTGCGCACCGCTGAGAAGAGTTCCTGCTCATCGGTCTGTTGCGGGAATCCCGTCCACAGGACGACGAGCTCGTCTCCGTCCAAGTGGAGTTGCTTCCGAGCCGCTTCCTGATCCGCCGCGGTCGGTGGCAGGAAGACGTCGACATCGACCCCCCACCGGATGCAGCGAACCCGATTCGGTGGGAAGCCGAGATCGAGCAAGCGGCGCCGGTACGCGTCCGAGAAGGGGACGATCACGTCGAAGCTCAGGAAGCTCGCCTGCAAGAAGAGGTCGTACAAGGGACTGTTCGGTTGATACGTCGGTGCGGACACGGTGAGTGGCGTCTTTCCCAGGGCCGCGCGGAGCCCCGCCATCGCCGGACCGTAGTTGTCGATGAAGTGGATCGCATCGGGTCGGAATTCGGCGGTGCGCCGGCGGATCGCCCGGACGA
>WNGH01000887.1_pt1 | contig 27825 bp, 24 predicted proteins | sample 5400631 | NCBI WGS metagenome assembly WNGH01 (sample SAMN13153373, study PRJNA577476) | soil metagenome | isolation source: 115 cm soil or saprolite under Garry oak tree replicate 1 | place: USA:California | collected 2016-06-15
GGCCGTCAAGCTGGTCCTCGCGATCCGCGACCTGGCCGGTCTGCGCCTGGCCGGGCTCTGCACGCATCTGCACGTGCCCACGGGGGCCGATCCCGCGTACGTCGAGTGGCAGTTCGGGCGCTTCACCGCGGTGCTCGACGCGCTCGCGGCTCAGGGTGTCGACGTACCCATCCGTCTGGCCGCCAGCTCTCCGCTCGTGCTCGGCTTCCCGTCGACCTACCTCAACGCCGTCGATCCCGGCCGCATGCTCTATGGATACGGCCACGAGGCCGTCGCCGGCCCGGTCGTGCTGCGCCCGACGTTCCGCGCGTTCAAGAGTCGGCTCGTCGAAGTGAAGGATCTGACTCCGCGCGAGCGCTTCGCGGCCGCGGCGCCGTTCCCAATCACGGCCGCCATGCGGCTGGGCGTGATCCCGGCCGGGATGGGCGATGGCGTTCATCGGCTGAACGCGGGCGAGGCGCTCGTGCGGGGCCGGCGCGTGCCGATCCTCGCTCGTCCGTCGCTCGAGCACACGCGTCTCGACCTCACCACGGTGCCCGACGCGGTGGTCGGCGACGAGGTGGTGCTGGTTGGCCGCCAGGGCGCCGAGGAGATCACGCTCGACGAGATCGCGGAGCGCCACACCATCGATCGGCTCGCGCTGGCGCTGGGCGTCGGGCCGCGCGTGGCTCGCGTCTACGTTGGAAGCGCCGCGGCCGGCCGAGCCGACGAAGGCAGCCGCATGGAGGGCGGCGGCTGATGAGGAACCGGCTGCTGGCCGGGCTCGATCGGCTGCGCCAGGCCAACGAGCGGCTCGGTCGGTTCATGAACGCCGCGGCCGGCTGGTTGTTCGTCGTGTGCTCGCTCTTCGTCTCCTTCGACGTACTGGCGCGCAAGTTCTTCAACGTCAGCTCGCGGGCCACGGTGGAGCTGACCGGGTACATGCTCGCCTTCGGCATCGCCTGGGGCCTGTGCGACGCCCTGACGACCCGCGCCCACATCCGCGTGGACGTGCTCGTGACGAAGATGCCGCTCCGGCTGCGCGCCTTCATGCACGCGCTCGCGCTCGCCTTCCTGGCGCTGCTCGCGTTCTTCTTCGTGTGGCGCGGCTGGGCGGTCGTCCACGATTCGTGGGAATTCGGCGCCCACGACTCGAGCGCGCTGACCATCCCGCTCGTGGTGCCGCAGGCGTTGTGGGCCTTCGGCATCACGGTGTTCTTCGCGCTCACCGTCATCATGCTCGCGGAGGTCGTGATCCTGCTCACGCTCGGGCGGCGGGCCGAGGTGGACCGGATGCTCGGGCCGCGGACGCTCGTGGAGGAGGCGGAAGAGGCGCTGGAAGCGGCCGGCTTGCCGGTGCCCGAGGCCGCGGTGCGATGATCACGATCGCGTTCCTGATCGTGATGCTGATCGTCACCGTCGTCCTGACCTTGATGGGCGGCGGGACGAGCGCGCCCATCGGCGAGCTCGCGCTCGTGTCGGGCGTCTTCATCGTCTTCTTCTGCGCCGGCGTCTACGTCGCGGCCGCGCTCGGCATGCTCGGGCTGCTCGCCGGCTTCGCGCTCTCCGAGCGGCCGCTGCACCTCTTCATCGGCGAGGTCATCTGGATCCCGAGCGTGAACTTCGTGCTGGTGGCGGTGCCGCTCTTCCTCCTGATGGGCGAGCTGCTCCTGCGGGCCGGGCTGTCCGAACGCCTGTATCGCGCGCTCAATCTCTGGTTCGGCCGTCTCCCCGGCGGCCTCCTGCACACGAACATCGTCTCGTGCGCCGTGTTCTCGGCGATCGCCGGCTCGAGCGTGGCCACGGCGGCGACGATCGGCTCCGTCGCCCTGCCCTATTTCGAGCGGACGCGCTACAACCCGCGCATGGTGCTGGGCTCGCTCGCCGCCGGGGGCGCGCTGGGAAACCTCATCCCCCCCGGGATCACCTTCATCGTGTACGGGCTGATCACCGAGACGTCCGTCGGCAAGCTCTATCTCGCCGCCTTCATCCCCGGCTTCCTCATGGCCGGGCTCTTCATGCTCGTGATCCTCGTCTACAGTCTCATCGCGGGCACGCCGCCCCTGCCCGAGGCCGTCACCTGGCGCGCGCGCTTCGCGAGCCTGGGCGACCTCGTGCCCACGGCGGTGCTGATCCTCCTCGTGCTCGGGACCATCTATCTGGGCGTGGCGACGCCGACCGAGGCGGCCGCGCTCGGTGTGCTCGGCTCGCTCGTCTTCGCCGCCTTCGCGAGGAAGCTCACCTTCGACGTCGTGCACGCCTCCGCCCGGTCCACCGCGCGGACGACGAGCCTCATCGGCCTCATCATCCTGTCCGGCTTCGTGCTGAACTACGTCCTGTCGAGCCTGCGCCTGCCCCAGGCCCTCGCCCAGATGGTGAAGGGCTTTGCGCTGCCTCCGTGGGGCATCATGCTGATCATCATCGGGTTCTACATGGCGCTCGGCACGTTCATGGAAGGCTTCTCCATGATCATCACGACGCTCCCCGTCGTGTTCCCGGTGGTGATCGCGCTCGGTTACGATCCGATCTGGTTCGGCGTCGTCATCACGATGCTGATCGAGATCGCGATGATCAGCCCGCCCGACGGCACCGTCATGTACGTGCTGCAGGGCATGCGGATCCGGCCCGGGCCGATCACCGACGTCTTCATCGGAGTGACCCCGTTCGTGCTGATCTACATCGTCGGGGTCTTTCTGATGATGCTCTTCCCCGACATCGCGCTGTGGCTGCCGCGAATTCTCAAATAAGGATCGGAGAGTGACCATGACCGCGCGCTTCCGCGTCGGCGTCGACATCGGCGGCACCTTCACCGACATCGTGCTGCTCGACGCCGGCGGCCGCATTCACACGAAGAAGGTCTCGTCGAGCGTCGACGACTACGCGCGCGCCATCGTCGACGGCCTGGGCGAGCTGTTCGGCGAGACCGGCCTCGGCGGAGGCGATCTCGCCGAGGTGCTGCACGGCACCACGGTCGCCTCCAACGCGATCCTCGAGCTCAAGGGCGCGCGGACCGGCCTTATCACGACCACCGGATTCCGCGACGTCCTCGAGATCCGGCGGATCCGGATGCCCAAGCTCTACGATCTCTCGTGGGAGAAGCCCGTGCCGCTGGTGGAGCGCTATCTCCGCATGGAGGTCGACGAGCGCGTCGATGCCCACGGCACGGTGCTCGAGCCGCTCGACACGGCCCAGGTGGAGCGAGCGCTCGACCGCCTCCTCGCCGAGAAGATCGAGGCCCTGGCCGTCTGCCTCCTGCACTCGTACGCCAATCCCGCTCACGAAGAGCACATCGCCGAGATCGTGCGCAAGCGGGCGCCCCATCTCACGCTCTCGGTGAGCTCGCACGTGCTGCCCGAGATCCGCGAGTACGAGCGCACGTCGACGACCGTCATCAACGCGTACGTCATGCCGATCGTCAAACGCTACCTCGGCACGCTGCGCTCAGGCCTCGATGGCGTCGGAGCCAAGGCGCCGCTCATGATCATGCAGTCGAACGGCGGCCTCATGACCGACGAGGCGGCGGCGACGAGGCCGGTCCACATCATCGAGTCGGGACCGGCCGCCGGCGTCGTCGGGGCCCAGGCGCTCGCTCGGAAGATCGGGCTCGGCAAGATCGTGACGTTCGACATGGGCGGCACGACGGCGAAGGCGTCGCTCGTGGAGGACGGCGAGGTGTCGCGCGCGACCGAATATCAGGTGGGCGGCGGCATCATGGCCGGCTCGCGACTGCTCACCGGCGCCGGCTATCTGCTGCGCGTTCCCGCCATCGACCTCGCCGAGGTGGGCGCGGGCGGCGGCTCGCTGGTGTGGATCGATCCGGGCGGTGGCCTCCAGGTCGGGCCGCAGAGCGCGGGCGCCTTCCCCGGCCCGCTCTGCTACGACCTCGGCGGCGCCGAGCCGACGGTCACCGACGCCAACGTGATCCTCGGGTTCGTGAATCCCACCCAGCTCGCGGGCGGCGCGGTGAAGCTCAACGCCGCGCGGGCCCACGAGATCTTCGAGGCCAAGATCGCGCGCCGACTCGGGCTGCCGCTGGCCGAAGCCGCCTACGGCGCTCACGTGATCGCGGCGTCGAACATGATGCGCGCGATCCGAGCCGTCTCGAGCGAGCGCGGCCGCGATCCCCGCGAGTACGCGCTGTTCGCGTTCGGCGGCAACGGGCCGGTCTTCGCGGCGGGCATGGCGCGCCAGCTCGAGATGCGCCGCATCGTCGTGCCGCCGGCCCCGGGACTCTTCTCGTCGTTCGGCCTCCTCTTCGCCGACGTCGAGCACCACTACGTTCGGACGTGGCGGCGGCGGGCGCGCAGCGTCGAGCCGTCGGCGCTCGCCGACGTGCTCGCGCGGATGGAGGCCGAGGCGCGCACTCAACTCGCGGCCGAGGGATTCACCGGCGCCGCCGTGAGGATCAGGCGCTCGGCGGATTGCCGCTACGAAGGCCAGTCGTTCGAGCTGACCGTGCCCGTGGCCGGCGGCCCGGTCGAACCCAGCACGCTGGCCGGGCTGGACGAAGCGTTCGGCCGCGAGCACGAGCGGACGTACGGCCATCGCGCCGGCCCCGACGAACCGGTCGAGATCGTGAGCCTGCGCGTCGTCGGTCAGGGCATTCCCGATCGGCCGCGCGTTCCCGACGTGCTGCGCGTCGATCGCTCGGGCCCGGGCAGCGCGGGCGGGTCGCGGCGCGTGTACTTCGGCCCCGATCTCGGCTGGCGCGAGACGCCGATCATCGACCGCGGGGATCTGGTGTCGAGGAGCGCCCCGGGTTCCCCGGGGCAGCTCCGAGCGTCGGGGCCGGGGGAGTCTGAGGGGGGCGTAGCCCCCTTCGCTCGAAGAGCCGGGGGCCATGTCGGGGCCCCCCACGGAATCGGTCCGTGCATCGTCGAAGAGTACGATGCGACGTGCGTGGTGCCGCCGGGCGCGCGGGCCACGCTGGATGGGCATGGCAACATCGTCATCGAGCTGGCGCCCGAGGGAGCGGTGATCTGATGGAGCCCGTGCGAGATCCGATCGCGTTCGAGCTGTTCCGCAACACGCTGCTGTCCATCGCCGACGAGATGGCGCTGACCATCCTCCGCACGGCGTACTCGGGCGTGCTGCGCGACAACATGGACTACTCGACGGCCTTCTGCGACGGCAGCGGCCGGACGGTCGCGCAGGGACTTACCCTGCCCGCCCACCTCTCGTCGTTCCCCGACGCCCTGGCCGCAACGATCGCGCGCTACGGGGATCGCATGAAGCCGGGCGACGTGTACTGTCTGAACGATCCCTTCGAAGGCGGCATGCACATCCCCGACGTCTTCGTGCTGAAGCCGATCTTCTTCGAGGGCGAGCGCCTCGCCTTCGCGGCGACCATCTGCCACCAGACCGACATGGGCGGGCGCGTCGCCGGATCGAATGCGTCCGACTCGACGGAGATCTATCAGGAGGGGCTGCGCATCCCGCCCGTGAAGATGTACGACCAGGGCGAGCCGAACGAGACGCTCTTCCGCCTGTTCGAGAAGAACGTGCGCGTGCCGGTGCGCGTGCTCGGCGACATCCGCGCCCAGCTCTCGGCCTGCCACATCGCGGAGGAGGCGTTCCTCCGTCTCGTGCACCGACAGGGCGCCAAGCAGGTCAAGGCGTACATGGAGGAAGTGATCGAGCACACCGAGCGGCTGACCCGCGCGGTGCTGCGCGAGCTGCCGGACGGCGAGTGGTCGTTCGAGGACTGGATCGACGACGACGGCGTCGACTACGGCAAGCCGATCCGGCTCTTCGTCACCTTCCGCAAGCGGGGCGACTCCCTGGTAGCCGACTGGACAGGCACCTCGCCCCAGCCGAAGGGCGCGATCACCAACACGCTGTCGTTCACGAAGGCCGCCACCTACACCTGTCTGAAGTCGGTGCTCTCGCACGACATTCCCTGCAACGCCGGCTTCTACCGCGCGATCGACGTGATCGCGCCGCCCGGCACGATCGCCAACGGCGTGCTGCCGGCGGCCTCCGCCGCTCGCGGGCTCACCGGATTCCGGATGATCGACACCTGCTTCGGTGCGCTCGCGAAGATGCTCCCCGCGCGATCGATCGCCTCCTCCGAGGGCGGCAACACCGGCGTCTCGATCGGCGGCTACGACCCTGACCGGAAGCCCTTCATCTTCGTCGAGTTCTTCTGCTCGGCGTGGGGCGGCCGCGCCTGGTCGGACGGCCTCGACGGCAATGCGAACCTCATGGCGAACATGTCGATGCCGCCCGTCGAGATCACCGAGGCGGAGCAGCCGCTGCGTATCCATCGCACCGAATTCATCCAGGACGTCGGCGGCGCCGGCAAGTATCGCGGCGGCGCGTCGATCCGGCGCGACTACGAGATGCTCGAGGCTGAGGCCGTGCTGCAAGTTCGCTCGGACCGTCACGACTTCAGGCCGTACGGGCTCTATGGCGGCAGCCCCGGCCAGCCGTCCCAGAACGTGATGAACCCCGACACCGAGAACCGGCCGCTTCCCGGCAAGCTCACGATGACGATGAAACGCGGTGACGTGTTCAGTCACCGCTCGGCGGGACCGGGCGGCTGGGGCGATCCGCTCGAGCGCGATCCCGCCCGGGTCGCGCGTGACGTGAAGAACGAGTTCGTATCGCGCGCCCGCGCCCGCGAGGACTACGGCGTCGTCTTCAAGGGCGAGAGCCTCGACGTCGACGAGGCGGGCACCACCGCGCTGCGCGAAACGCTCAGGCGGAAGCGCGGGTGGACGGAGCCGCCGATGGTGAGCCGCTGAGCCGACCGACATTCACGCCGTCGCGTGCCTCGGCGCCAGCGACCGGGTGATGGATTCGCGCAGCGCCATGCGGGCTCGATGCAGCCGCGACTTCACCGAGGGCACCGACTCGCGGAGTACGTCGGCGGTTTCCTCGCTCGAGAGCCCATCGACGTCCCGTAGGACGAGCACGGCGCGGTAGCCGTCGGGCAGAGCGGCCAGGGCGCGCTCGAGCACCGCTCGCGCTTCCCCGCCCAGCAGCTCCTCCTCCGGCGTTCCCGACCAGTCGGCAAGCAGGAAGGAACGATCGCCAGCGCGGTGGCCGTCGGCGAGGAATGTCGGCAGCTGGTCATCGAGGGCACCCTCGGCACGCGCGGCCAGGCCGCGCCGCCGGTTCAGCGCGGCGTTGGTCGTCACGCGGTAGAGCCACGTTCCCAGCGTGGCGCGCCCCTCGAACGAACCGATCTTGCGAAAGACCGTCAGAAAGACGTCCTGCAAGACCTCCTCGGCGTCGCGGGAACTTCGCGTGATGCCGTAGGCGAGCCGATAGAGGCGAGAGGAGTACCGCTCCATGAGCGCTTCGAGAGCGGTGGCATCGCCTGCCTGCAGGCCCTCGACGAGCCGAAGCTCCGTGTCGATGTCCACGGTGTTGCGTCGGGCTGAGCCGGGTCTCATTGATATTGCAGAGGGGCGCCGGTGAAGAACCAGAGCGCGGACGTGAGCCACAGCCCCAGAAGAACTAAGAACAGGAGACCTCCGACGACGGGCAACACCCAGTTCGCGAACCTGCTCGACCGAACGACGAGCACCTTCGCGACGATGACGCCGTAGAGGGTCGACCCGAGCAGAGAGTGAATCAAGACGCGTGGGCTGTGGGTGTCGAATCCGAGCAGGAAGATACAGTGGTAGGCGACCGGAAGCGTGAGCAGGATCGCCATCCGTCCTGACCAGCGATGGACACTCTGATAGAAGCGCCCCGAGGGTGGGAAGCGAAACACCCGGTAGATCTGTGCCGCCGTCAGTAACTGCCCACACGCCAGCAGCACCACGACCGTCGCCAGCCACGCCTTCATCTGAAGCGTGTGCGTGAGGAAGAGATGGAAGAAGTGGATCGCGGAGGGCCCATGACTCACCTGCCCGGCGGCAAGGCCGACAGTGAGAGTGATGAGCGCGACGAGCACCAGCGGAACCGCCAACCAAGCCGGATTTGCACCACTGGCCTCCTTGAGACTGCGCCTCCCGCTCATTTGCATCTCCGTGAACATCACCCTAGAACAGCAGGTCCGCCGACTGGATCCAGTCGTAGGCGAAGACCCTCACGCGGTAGTGGGGCAGCTTCTGCACCGGGACTTCGAAGTACCCGCTTCCGAACGGGGCAATATCGCCGCCGAGCCAGGCGACCTTCTGATTGACGAGCCGTCCCTTCTCGTCGAGGCCTTCCACGAGAAGCTGAACGCGCCACGCGCTGGCGCCATACATGTTCTCCACGCTACCGCTCACGATCGATGTGCCATCCCGCTGCCCCGCTTGCCAATCGATCTTGAAGTACCGTTCCCCGCCGAAAGCCAACGGACGGAGATCGGTGGAGGAGGATCCCTCCGTCGTGGTTGCTTCGGACGCGCAGCCCCCGATGACCAGCACCAGGGCCGCGAGAACGAGGACATTCCTTACACCACGCATGTTCGTGCCTCCCATGTCGGCCAAGTCGTTGTTCTAGCCAAGCGTCGAGTCGACAACCGTCAGCGGCTGCGTGCTCGGCACATACGCCACCTCAGTGACACCGAGCAGTCGCCGCGCCTCAGCCTCCGGGATCTTCATCGGCCCCGGCGCGGGCGCACTGCCCGGCGCCGGTTGCGGAAATGCCGTTGACATCGCCGTGTGGAACGACACGTTGCCTTCCACCTTCCGAAGCACCTGGTGGATGTGGCCGTTCAGCACGGTCACCGAGCCAAAGCGGCGGAGCGAGGCGAGCGCGTGCTCGGCATCCTCAGTCGTCCAGCCCCACTGCGGATAGACCGCCCACAGTGGCACGTGCGCGAACACGACGACGGGCGTGCTGCTGGAGAGCGGCGCTACGTTTTGCTCCAGCCACCCGATTTGCTCGTCGCCCAGCGAGCCCATGCCCTCACCCTTGTACTTGAGCACGTTCACGAGCCCGAGGAAGTGGGTGCCCTTGTAGTCGAAGCTCTGCCAGCCACGGCCCTCGACGGTCCCTTTGCCGTAGCGAGCGAGGTACTCCTTGCCGCCGTCGAGAAACACGTCATGCTCGCCGGGCACATAGAAGATGCGCTCGGTCTTCACGCCCTTGAGGATTTCCGCGACGGTGTCGAAGGCCCCGGCCTTCTGACCGTGCGTCTGATCGCCCGTGTGCAGGACGAAGGCGGGCGCCGGCCGCAACGCGTTGACGCGGTCGACGACCTGCTGCAACGTCGCCGCAGCATCCTTGTTGGCTTCGCCCTTGAAGCCGATGTGAGTGTCGCTGATCTGGACGAAGTTGAAGCTGCCCGCAGCGGCGGCTGACGCTGACGCTTCCGTGATGAGGCGCGACGAGAGCACGCCGCCGGTTGCCGTCCAGACCAGCCCAGTGCCGACCCAGGCCATGCATTCGAGAAATCCGCGACGATCGATCCGATCCATGTGTCCTCCGTGGGTGCGGGGCGCGATGCTATTCGACGACCACCGTGGCCCGCATGTGGGGGTGAAGTGCGCAGAAGTACTGATAGCGGCCGGGTCGCGTGAAGGTCTCCGCGAACGTCTCTTCGTTGCTGAGCCCGGCGGACGTAAATGCGCCTGTCGCGGAGGTGACCGTGTGCGATTCCTCGTCGTGATTCGTCCACCGGACGGTCGTGCCGGTCGGCACGGTCAATACCGGTGGTGCATATTTGAAGCCGTTGATGCCGACGTCCCTCGTGGTCGATGCGGGCGCATGGCCGGCGGCCAGCAGCGCGGTGGCCAACCCGCCGAACGCGAGCGCCGCCCGCCAACTCCAGATCGGTGTCCTGCTGTAACGGCTCATCTCGTGCCTCCTTCTGCTGTCCTTCACCTCTGCCAACGCGCTGCCTCGCCGTTCGTTCCAGTTCGAACGTGTTCCTCGAGGACGCAAGAAAACGCGCGACGAGTCGAATCCTTCCCCGGGATTGACTGTTTCCCCTGAGAATCGGAGCGCGCGAAAGGATTCCAGCGACGAAGTGATGGCTGGCGGCTGGCGATCTTCGTGAAATGTGATGGCGACGAGACGCGGTCAGCTCCCACTGGTGAGGGAGCGGACGAGGTTGTGCCGCGCGTCGACGTAGGCCAGGGCTTCCTGTCTCAGATTGGTCACGGTGTGCGCAACAACGCCACGATGAACCCCGGGCAGTTGATGATCTCGAGGTTATTCGTGCCGACTCGCCTCAACGCCGCCACACCGCGGCACGCATTCGGCCACGATGCGACCCTCAACTCCTAGCGTCGTCTCTGACGGCTCTCGGCAACTCTCCTGATCCGCAGCACGCGATCTCCGAGAATGTCGCTCTCTGGCCTTCGTTGTTCCTGTTCAGCTCCGTTAGTGTCTCGTCACACGCCTCGTTCCGTCACAAACAGGAAGCCCTCCCGGAATGCGCACCTGACCGGAGGAAGAACAGGAGGCCGCGAGCGTGGGTGGAACTTCTACGTGTTGCCGGCGAGCTTTGACGCCAGCGCATGCAATTCCGATGAGTCGACGTCGGAGACCAGTGCGTACCCGAGGTCTCCATCCCGCCAGAGGATCGTGTTGATTCCCCGGGCGACCTCCGTGTAAGCGCGGACCCTCCCGAGCGGCGTGAGCCCCTGGGTCGGCCAGGGCAACCCGTCGGCGCGAAAGACGAAGAGAGAAATCACGTGCAGCCGGCGCCGGTACACGAAGACCGCCGCCTTGCGATCGAGGAAGTAGCCGACCGCACCGCCTTCGAGTGGGAAGTCCTGGTCGCCAGCGAACGAGACCACCGGAGCGAAATCCAATCGGCCCTCGAACCACGGCTTCACCTGGTGGATGCCCCCACTCTGGATCTCCACCGGGTGCTGACTGGAAAGCACTCGCAAGTAATCGCTGATCGCTTCGCCTACCATCCGGCTCGTCCCATTTGTGTCACGCACCGTCGTGCGCTGATAGTAGACGACCGGGAGCGCCACCAGCAGAACCGTGGCCACGGCTAACGCCGGGACGAGTGGGCGCGCCCACTGACGCCACCAGGGCACACGCTGGGGCACCGACGCAGGCCACCCCGCGGCGAGCCGCCGCTTCAGCGCAAGAGAGGCGGGATGCTGCGGCAAGCGGTGTTCGAGCAATTCGGTCACCATTCGCTCGGCGGCGTCCTCGTGGCCACAGGTTGCGCACGCGGCCAGATGGGCGCGCAGAGCATCGGCTGCGTCGAGCTCGAGCCGGCCTTGCTGGTACTGGAGGAGCTGGGAGCGGGCGTCCTCGCAGTTCATCGCATCATTATCAGGCGTAGTCTCGGAGTTGCTGACGCAGCACGGTCCGCGCCCGGGACAAGCGGGACTTCACGGTGCCCACCGCACAGCCGACGACCTCGGCCACCTCGATCTCGGTCAGACCCTCGAGATCGAGCAGAATGACCGTCCGGGCCTCCTCCGAGAGAGCCATCAACGCTCTCTCGATCTCCTCGCCCACGATCTTTCGCAATCGATCCAGCTCGAGGTCGCCACGAAGCCAGGCCTCGTCGGTCGGTGCGGCAATCGCTGGCATCACGGTGTCGAGGCCTCCGACCGTCGGGTCGTTGCGACGTCGGCGATAGAGACTGATGAAGGTGTTGCGGAGAATGCGGAACAGCCACGCTTTGAGATTGGTTCCGGGTGTGAACTGGCTGGCCGCCTTGAGGGCACGGGCGTAGGTCTCCTGGACGAGATCCTCGGCATCCGCGGCGTTGCCGGTAAGATAGTGCGCCAGATTGTGGAGCGCGTCGGCGTAGGCGAGAGCCTCCCTGCCCAGCGCCGCTCCGGCGTCCAACCCCTCGCTCCTCCAGGCCATGACGCATCATAGTGCCGACCCACACGCGCGGCCACCAGTCGAGTCGCGCATTTTCGTCGGCGGCTAGCGCGCCCCGCTGAACGCGGCGTCGCTGGTCAACAGCTGGCCGTTCATCCCGAGCGCCCCGTGGAACTTGCAGAAGAAGGCGAGGACGCCCGACGATGGGAAGGTGACGTTCACCTCTACCTTGCCCTTGGGCGGGATGTTCCGGTCGATGCCGAGCGCGGGAATGCTGATGTTGTGCAGCGTGCTCGCCTCGCTCTCCACGAGCAGGGTGAGCTTTTGCCCCGGCCTGCCCCGCAGGAACGTCGGCGAGAAATAGTAGTCGTCGGCCTCCAGCTCGAGCTTCGACAGGTTCCGCACGTCCTTGGTGCCGTGGTTGGCGTAGGTGACGCCGCCCAGCGTGATCGACGTGTTCTTTCCGGAGGGCGCTGCGGCGGGCTGCACCGGTGCCGGGGCTATGACGGCCGCGCTCGGGACCGGCTGGACGGCGATCTTGCGCGGGGCGTTGCCGACGGGGATGGTGGCGGTGACCATGCGGCTCGCCAATTTCACGACCGCGACGTCGTTAGAGCCTTCGTCGGTCACGTACGCCGTGCGGCCGTCGGAGGTTGACGTGCTCCAGTGGGGGGCTTTGCCCACCGCAACGCTGCCGGCCAGCGTGTTGCTCGCAGTGTCCAGAATGCTCAGCTCACCGGGGCCCTGCACAACGGCCAGCGCCCAGCGACCGTCGGGCGTGAAGGGTGCATAGTGCGGCGAGGCGCCTACCGGGACCTGCGTGATGACCCGGTTGGTGGTCGTGTCCAGTACCTCGATCGCGTTGACGCCAGCCAGCGTGAAGAAGACCCGTCGACCGTCCGGGCTCAGCTCGAGGCCGCGCGGTGTCTTGTCGAGCGGGACCCGCGCCACTTCCTTCCACGTCGTCAGGTCGAGCCGGACGAGCGCCATGGCGCCCTGCTGTTGCGAGGCCACCCATCCAGTGCGGCCGTCCCGGCTCAGCGTGCCGTTGTGGGGCTGGGCAACCGGCACCTCGCCGATCACACGGTCCGTAGCCGTGTCGAGAACTAGAGCGCGGTTCGAGCCCCAGCCCGAGACGAGGACTCGGCTGCCGTCGGCCGAGATGGCGAGTCCGTGGGGATTCGTGCCCACGTCGATGCTGGAGACCACACGATCCGTTGCCGTGTCTATGACGCTCACCGTGGAGGCGCCGTCACTGCTGACGTAGACCTTCCGGCCGTCCGGCGTCATCACGAGTCCATGCGGCCCCTTCGGGACCGAGATGGTGCTGACCACCTTGTTCTGGGCGGTGTCGATGACGGCCACCGCATCGTCCTTGAAGAGACCCACATAGACCTTGGGCGCTCCGGCGGCCGAGAGAGAACCCGTCCCGACCACCCACCCGCTCATCACGACCAGCGCATACAACCCTGTCATCACGCGCTTCAGCATGGCGTCACCTCCGAGAAGCATTCACATGGTTCACCTGTGCCAACGCCTGCTCGGGCGATTCGTTCCCCGGTCGCGCCACCTCGTGAGTCCACGTCGAACGACAGGACACTCACTCGGTAGTCCGCTCCGCATCTCTCGATAGACACGACGAAGTATCCTCGCCCGCCGGGGCCAGATCGCCGAAGACCCAGCCGAACGCCTCCTCTGTCGCCACACGCACGACGTCGACCACATCCACCCTGAGACGGACGTTACTCAGTCGGAGGATCTCTTCGTTGGAGAAGAAACCTTCGACGGCGGGGGCCGGCCCCAACGTTCGCAGGAGCGACTCCACATGCAACGCCGGTCTCGTCGGGACGCATGTTCGAGCCTCGGCCGCGGCGCCGAACAGCATCACGGCCAGCACGATCGCGGCCCCGGCGACTGTGGACTGAATGCGTGTTCTCACGTTGCGCACTCCTTTCATCGCCGCACCGACATCGAGCGGCGGTATCGCTCGCTCGTGTCAACGTCGTGTATCGCTCTTCGTTCCATCGCGTGCGAACGAACACGCGACGAGTTCCCCGATTGGCACTCCCGCCGAGATCGGAACGCGAGAAGGGTTTCAGCGTTGGCAAGAGTGAGCACTCAGGGCTCAACAAAGAGGTGAGGAGATGAAGAAGCTGACGATCGCGTTGCTGCTGGCCCTCGTGGCCGCCAGAGGTATCGGTGTTTCGTGGGCCGATCGCCCCGACACGCCCGTGACGGGGCCGGACGCCATCCAAGCACCCTAGTGGTGTGGCGAGGGTCGAGGGCAGCCTCCTCGAAGCCGGGAGGCTGTAATGTCCTCGACGCCGTTGGGTGCTGCGCGATGTCGTCGCGCGCCCGCGGCGCGACGAGATCCGACGCCGGCGCGGATGGACGGAGCCGCCGGTCGTCAGCCGCTAGCGCAGGCCGACGGTCATGGGCTCCGCTTCGGCCTTGGGGCAGCCGATACCACGTCTGTTATGGACACGCCCGTTCTCGGCATCGTGCTCGGCGTCATGGGGGTGACGGTCGGGTGGTGGCTGCTCACCGCCGGCCCTCTCGGCGTGAGACGTCAGCGTCGCAAGGCGCGGCTCCAGCGACGAAACGAGTTCTTCGAGCACCAGTACGCGAGGAGACGAGAAGCCCGGACCGACGACGAGTAACGCGTGACGTCGTCGTCACGCACTCCACCAGGCTCCGCCGCGGCCAGCTTGGCGCGCGGCCCTATCCCTCGCGTGCCATCGCGCCCGCGAGCCGTCTCTCGGCGCGATCCCCGCCAGCCGGAACACACGTCAGAACAACGCAACGGAGCCCAGTTCGGTTTGGTACTGACATTGCTACTGTCTCCCTGGCGTCGGTGGCCTCTGATCCGTCGGCTCTCCGGACCTCGTTTCGCGCATCCTATGCCGAGGGTGTGGTCTCCGAGTTTTTCGGCGCCTGCGCCGGCGGCGCAATCCTCATCGCGTGGGCGTTGCACCTCGGAGCGAGCCCTCTCGCCATCGGCCTCATCGGCGCACTGCCCTTCGCGGCGCAGGTTCTCCAGCTCCCCGGCGCCTGGCTGACCCAGGCCTTCGGCCCGAAGATCGTGGCCGTCAGCGCGATCGCCGCGTCGCGGTTGGTGTGGCTTCCGATGATCGCGCTCCCGTTCGTGCCGCTGTCGGCCGGGACGGCGCTTCACGTCTTCGTCGCCGTCGTGGCGCTGGCGGCCGTCTTCGGCGTCGTCGGCAACAACGCGTGGACGGCGTGGATGGGCGAGCTCGTGCCCAGCGCGATCCGCGGCCGGTTCTTCAGCCGCCGCACCGTGTACATCACGATCGCCGGCACCGTCGCCTCGCTCGCCGCCGGCATTGCGCTCGACGCGCTGAGCGCCCGCGGCTTCAAGGGCCCCAGCCTCGGCGCGCTGGCCGCCGTCGCGTGCCTCGCCGGTGTCGTGAGCGTCTACCTGCTCCGCTACCAGCACGACCCGCAGCCCGTGCGCGCACGCGAGCGGCGCGACTGGCGTGTGCTGATCGTCGTGATGCGTGCGGCGCCGGCGCGCCCCTTCCTCTGGTACCTGCTCGCCTGGAACGGCGCCGTGGCGCTGTCGGCGAGCTTCTTCTCGTTCCACATGCTGAGCAACCTGCGCACCGGCTTCGCGATCGCCGCGCTGCACGGCGTGGCGGTGGCGGCGGTGCGTATCATCTCGGCGCCGTTCTGGGGACGCGCGGTCGATCGATTCGGCGCGCGGCCGGTGCTCGTCCTCTGTTCCTTCGGCATCGCCGCGGTGCCGGCGATGTGGCTGCTGCCCACGCCGGCCTTCCTGTGGCCGCTCGCGCTGGAAGCGGTGCTGTCCGGTACGCTCTGGGGCGGCCACGGCATCGCCGCGATGGACCTCACCTTCCAGCTCTCGCCGCGCGCCGAGCGGCCGTTCTACCTGGCCGTCTTCGCCACCGCCGGTGGTCTGGGCTTCGCGGTCGCGTCGATGCTGGCCGGGCTGCTGGCCTCGCAGTTGCCGACGCGCTTCGATCTCGCAGAAACGTGGACCAACCTGCACGTGCTGTTCATGCTCTCGGCGCTGGCGCGGCTCGCCGCCTCCATCCTGACCCTGCGCATCCAGGAGGCCGGCGCCCGGGACGTCCGGGCCTTCGTCGGCATCGTCGTCCGCGGCGCGACCGCCGCGCTCCTCCCCCGACGCGTGGCCGGGTGAGGAGCGCCCGCGACACGAATCAGCCTCAGCGAGTGCTCCAGGCGGGGATCGGCCAGACGGGCTTGGCCGTCGCCGCCTCCGCCGGGAACACGATCTTCAACTGACGATCGAGGACCTGGGCCACCATCGCCTTGGCCAGGACGTTGTCGTGCTTCTCGTCGAACTTCACGCCGTGCACGAGCAGCACCTGCTCGGCCTTGAGATCGGTCCCCACCATCGCCTTCTGGATCGCCGACGGCTCGGCGGAGCGCGCCCGGTTGATCGCGTCGGCGATCACCTGGACGTTGGTGAAGTAGCGGACGGAGTTGTCGTTCATGTCGCGGCCGTTGCGCCGCTTGAACTCGTCGTTGATCGCCTTGAGGATCGGCTTGCTCGTCGACAGCGCGGGGCTCCAGAGCTGGCGCTTGGAGCCGAAGTTGGCGTCGTCGCCCATCGCCTCGTAGAACTTCGGATCGTCGTCGAACCCGCCCTGGCTGAAGATCAAGGCGGGGGCGTAGTCGAGCTTGCGCATCGTCTTCCTGATGATGATGCCGTCCGAGGTGTACGAGGTCTGCACGAGCACGTCGATGCCCGCGGACTTCAGCTTCAAGATCTCGCTGTCCATGTTGGCCTGCTCGCGGCTGTAGGGAACGCGCAAGGCCGGCGTGATCCCACGGGCCTTGGCCATTTCCTCGATGGCGTTGGCGAAGTTCACGCCGGCCGCGGTGTCCTCGTGGAGCTGGCCGAGCTTGTTCCACTTCTTGCCGTCCCGGGCGACCCAGTCGAGGTACTGGAAGAGCACCTCGCCGCCCTGATGCGCGTTCACGCCGACGCGGAAGAGGTACTGGAAGCCACGCTGGGTCAGCTCGGTCGCCGTCGAGACGGTCGTGTGCGGGATGCGATAGCGCTCGATGACCGGCGCGATGGCCACGGTGACGCCGCTGTGCCAGGCGCCCATCGTGGCCGAGGGCTTCATCGTCGTGATGAGACGCTCGGCCTCGGCGCGCCCGACCTCGGGGCTCGCCTGGCTGTCGGCGAAGACGAGCTTGACCTTGGCGCCGCCGAGCGAGGGGATGCCGTTCCAGCCCGCGCCGAGGAGCGCGCTGCCGGCGGCGGCCTTCACGCCGCCGTTGATCATGTCGGCGGCGAATTCCGCGCCGACCTTGCAGTCCTGGCCCGTCCCGGGCGCCGAGCCGGTGAGCGGGATGATGACACCGACGACGACTTCCTTGGGCGTCTGGGCGTCGAGCGCGAAGACCCCGAGCGCCACCACACCGATGATCGCGAGCACCAGGCCGAGCACGCGTCCTCTCATTGCCGCCTCCCTCCAAACAGACCTCTGGGCCGCATGAATAGCACAGCCAGGAACACCAGGTAGACCAGCGCGAGCTTCACCTTGGGCATGGTGAGCGTGCCTCCCGTCACGTTGACGACGCCGATCACCAGGCCGCCCGCGAACGCGCCGTAGACGTTGCCGAAGCCGCCAAGGGCGACGGCGGCGAATCCGGGCAGCAGGAAGACGTCGCCCACGAGCGGGTTCACGTACATGAAGGAGGAGACCAGGCTCCCCGCCACGCCGGCGGCCGCCGCGCTGATCCCCCACGCGATGGCGTAGAGGCGGTCGGGCTCGATGCCGAGCGCTAGCGCCGCTTCGCGGTCCTGGGCGACCGCGCGCAGCGCTTTTCCCGTCTTCGTCCAGGTGAGGAACCAGAACAGCGCGGTGGTGGCCAGCACACTGCCCGCGAAGGCCACGAGCTCGCCGGTACTCACGCGGAGCTCGCCCAGCTTCACGACGCCGTTCGACACCAGGCTCTGCGCCTGGCGATCGTCGGGACGGAAGAGGAGCCAGGCCGCGTAGCGCAAGAGGACGAACAGCCCGAAGGTCGACAGGAGCTGGGCGAAGATCGGGCCTCGCATCACGCGCGCGATCACCAGACGGTAGGTCAGCACACCGGCCGCGAAGAGCACGAGCGCGTTGACGGGCACGCTCACCAGCGGGTCGAGGCCGGCGCCCGCGTAGAGGAAGAAGGTCAGGTACATCGCCCACATCAGATACTCACCGTAGGCGAAGTTGATGACGTCCATCACGCCCCAGATCAGGCTGATGCCGACCGCGACGAGCGCGATGACGCCGCCGAACATCAACCCGCTTACCACCGACTGCAGCACGATCTCGAGCGTCATCGCCCGGCCGTGCCCGAGCCGAGGTAGGCGCGGCGCACCGCCTCGCTCCTCAGCAGCTCTTCGCCACGGCCTTCGACGCGCGTCTGGCCCTGCTCGAGCACGTACGCGCGGTCACTCACTTCCAGAGCGCGGCGCGCGTTCTGCTCGACCATCACCACCGTGGTCCCGGTGGCGCGAACCTCCAGGATCTTGTCGAAGATCAGGTCCATGACCAGAGGGGCCAGGCCCATGGTGGGCTCGTCGAGGAGCAGGAGCCGGGGCCGGAGCAGGAGCCCGCGCCCGATCTCGAGCATGCGTCGCTCGCCACCGCTCAGGCCTTCGGCGCGCTGGCGCCGTCGTTCGGCGAGCCGAGGAAACAGCGCGAGCACACGCTCGATGTCGGTGCGCACTTCGTCCGTCGTCTCCCGGACGTACGCTCCCAGCTCGAGGTTTTCCTGGATCGTCATCTTGGGGAAGAGACTCGATCGCTGCATGACGTAGGCGATGCCCTTGCGCAGAAGCGCCGGCGGGCGTAGGCCGCCGATCGCTTCACCGTCGAGCGTGATCGATCCCTGACGCGGCGCCAGGAAGCCGGCGATGGTCTTGAGCAGCGTCGACTTCCCCGCCCCGTTCGGGCCGAGCACCGCCACCAGCTCGCCCGACGCGACGCGGAGCGACACCCCGCGCAGCACGTCGAACCGGCCGTAGCTCGCGTGCACGTCGTCGACCACGAGGACCGACGTCACCGGCGTCCCGTCGCGCGTGGCGGACCGAAGTACGACTCGAGCACGGCCGGGTCATTGCGGAGCGTCTCCGGCGTGCCTTCGGCGATGATCCGGCCCATGGCCAGCGCGTACATGCGGCTCGACAGGCCCATCACCGCTTCCATGTTGTGCTCGATGAGCACGATGGTGGTGCCGCGCTCGTTGATCTCGCGGAGCCGCGCGAGCAGCCGCTCGATCAGCACGGGGTTCACGCCCGCCGTGGGCTCGTCGAGCAGGAGCAGGTCGGGCTCACCCATCAGGACCGTGGCCAGCTCGAGCAGCCGCTGCTGTCCATACGAAAGCTCGCTCGCGGGCGTTGCGGCATGATCGGCGAGGCCCATGAACTGGAGCAGCGCGCGAGCGCGCGCCTTGACCGCCGACGTGCTCGCGCTCGCGAACGCGGCCACCACGCTCTCGGCACGATGCGATTGTCCGGCGAGCACGTTGTCGAAGGCCGAGAGCTGGGGAAAGACGCGGACGAGCTGGAACGTCCGGCCCACCCCGCGCGCGCAGACACCGTCCGGTCTCACGCCGACGAGGCTCTGGCCGCGCAGCCGGATGTCACCCGCGTCCGGCGCGAGCGCGCCCGCGATGCAGTGGAAGAGCGTGGTCTTGCCCGAACCGTTCGGCCCGATCAGCCCGACGATCTCCCCCGCCTCGACGGTGATGTCGACGCCGGCCAGCGCCGTGAGCCCGCCGAAGTGCTTGGCGACGCCGCTGACCTCGAGGAGGCTCACCTGTCTTGCTGGGGGCCCCGACATGGCCCCCAGACCCCCCACGCTCGGACGCGCCCCGCCGGGGAGTCCGAGGGGGCGTTAGCCCTCTCGGCTTGGACCAAACCCGGGGCGCGCCTCGGGCTTGCCGCAGGATGTCTCATGCCGGTTGCGGCACGAGCCGGGCTCGACGCCGGCGCCGCCAGAGCGCGACCACGCCGCCCGGCATCCAGAGCGTGAGCGACACGATGATCGCGCCGTACACCACCTGGTCGATGCCGATTCCGCGGCCACCCCAGACGACGCGCACCGTTTCGGAGAGCGGGATCAGCACGAACGCGCCGATGATCGGCCCCGCCACCGTGCCGAGCCCGCCGAAGACGGGCACGAGCACCATACGCACCGAGAGCATGGGCGGCATCACGCTGAACGGATCGATGTACGTCGTGTACTGCGCGTAGAACGTCCCGGTCATCCCGGTGACGAACGCGCTGCCGGCCAGCGCGGCCAGCTTGTAGCGCCGCAGGTCGATGCCGAGCCGCGCCGCCGCTTCCTCGTCCTGATTGATCGCGCGCAGGTAGATGCCGAGGCGCGAGCGCTCGACCTGGACGATCACGAGCGTCATCGCGATGGCCATGGCGAGGATGATCACCAGATACGGTTCCTTGCCCGCCCACAGCATGTCGCGCGTGCTCGGAATGCGCTGCACGGGCAGCACGAGCCCGTTGGCCCCACCCGTCCAGTCGAAGGCCAGGAAGAGCACGCGCACCGTCTCGCCGATCGCCAGCGTGGCCATGGCGAAGTAATGGGTGCGCAGCTTGAAGCATGGAAAGGCGATGGCGCACGCCACGGCGGCCGCCACGAACCCGCCCGCGATCATGCCGAGCCAGGGCGTGACGTTGAAGCGCAGCAGGAGCAGCGTCGACGTGTAGGCGCCGAGGCCGAAGAACGCCGCGTGGCCGAGCGACCACTGTCCGGCGTAGCCGCCCACCAGGTTCCAGGCCTGGCCGAGGACGACGTAGACGAGACAGATCACGAGGACGTGCTCGTAGTAGATCGTGTTATCGTGCCTGCGCCGGTCCGAGAGGCGGCCGGTGGGAGAGTGAGCCATGGCCAAGAACGGTTTCAAGATGATCGACGCCGAGATGCACGTGATGGAGCCCGTGGACCTCTGGAACCGCTACATCGACCCCGAGTTCAAGGCCCGCGCGCCCCGGCGGTTGAACGAGCGCCGTTGGGACATCCGCACGATGGTGGAAGGCGAGGTCATGGCGGCCATGCCCGGCGGTGACTGGCCGGCGCTCACCGACGTCGAAGAGAAGACGTTGGGTGATCGCTACGCCGAAGAGATCGCGCGCGACTTCGATCCCGAATCGCAGGTTCGGGCCATGGACAAGGAGGGCCTCGACCTCGCGATCCTCTTCCCCACGTCGGCCATGTACATCACGGCCTTCGAGACCATGGACGCGCGCTTCGCGGACGCCGCGTGCCGCGCCTACAACGACTGGCTGCACGACTACATCGAGGCCGCCGACCCCAAGCGTCTCTTCGGCGCCGCCGCCGTCTCGGCCCACGACGTGACGAGCGCGGTGGCGGAGACGCGACGCGCGGTGCGGCAGCTCGGGATGAAGGCGATCTTCCTCCGACCCAACATCTTCAACAATCGGCCGTGGCACGACCGGTATTATGACCCGCTCTGGTCGGTCTGTCAGGAACTGAACGTCCCCGTCGGTTTCCACGAAACGACCGGCTCCCGGATGCGCGCCGCCGGCGCCGATCGCTTCAAGCAGCTCGGCATCGTGCACATCGCCTCACACTCCGTCGAGCAGATGCTCGCCTGCATGGACATCATCATGGGCGGCGTGATGGAGCGCTTTCCGCGCCTGCGCTTCGCCTTCCTGGAGGCGCAGTGCGGCTGGCTGCCCTTCTGGCTGCATCGCATGGACGAGCACCACGAGTGGCGCGAGCCCTACGGCGAGATGACGCATCTCACGATGCCGCCGTCGGAATACTTCCGTCGCCAGGGCTACTGCGCGGTGGAGTGCGACGAGGAGTTCGTGAAGCACGTCGTCGAGGCCTTTGGCGACGACAACCTCGTCACCACCACCGATTACCCGCACGGCGACTCCAAGTATCCGAAGGCCATGGATCGCTTCCTCACGCTGCCGCTGAGCGACAAGAGCAAGAAGAAGATCCTGTGGGACAACGTGCTCAAGTTGTACGCGTTGTGACGGCAAACGCCGTCACATGGTAACGCGATGAAAGTCGGGTTCATCGGCGTCGGCAGCATCGGGAACCCGATGGCCGGTCAGCTCCTCCGCGCCGGTCACGAGCTGCTCGTGCACGACATCCGGCGCGAGGCCGCCGCGTCGCTCCTCGCCCGCGGCGCCGCCTGGCTCGACTCGCCGGCCGCGGTGGCCGCCGCGTCCGAGATCGTCGCCACCTGCCTGCCCGGGCCGAAGGAGATGGAGCAGGTCGTGCTCGGCCCCAAGGGCATCCTGGAGGGCGTGCGCAAGGGCTCGCTCTACGTCGATCACACGACGAACTCGCCCCTGCTCGTGCGCCGCGTGCACGACCTGCTGGCCGCGCGCGGCGTGGACATGCTGGACGCGCCGGTGAGCGGCGGCACCGAGGGCGCCCAGACGCGCGACCTGCTCGTCATGGTCGGCGGCGAGGGCCGCGTGTTCGAGCGGGCCCGGCCGGTGCTCGACGCGCTGGCGACGCGCGTCATCCACGTGGGCGCCATCGGCTGCGGCTCCGTCTGCAAGATCATGCACAACTGCGCGAGCTTCACTCTCGATCTCACGATGGCCGAGTGCTGGACCGTGGGGGTCAAGGCCGGCGTGGCCCCGGAGACCATCGTGGACGTCTTCAAGAACGCCGCGCTCGGCAACATGATGAGCCTCAAGGTGCGGCTGCCCGCGACGTACCTGCGCGGCAACTTCGATCCCCGCTTCGCCTTGAAGCTCGCCCGCAAGGATCTCGGCCTCGCGCTCGAGCTGGCCCGCGCCTACGACACGCCGATGCGCCTGGGCGCGCTCTGCGAGCAGGAGCTGGTGGAGGCGATGGCGCGCGGCTGGGCGGAGCGCGATGCATCCATCTTCCTCACGCTCCAGGAGGAGCGCGCCAAGGTTCAGGTGCGCGTCACGCCAGAAAACCGCTGAGCAGCACCGTCAGCTCGCGCGGCCGCTCCAGGAACGGGAAGTGGCTGCAGTCGGGGATCTCGACGAGCAGCGCGTCGGCGAGCCCTGCGCGCGTGCGCTCGGCGACGTCGGGCAAGAGCGACTCGCTGCGTCCGCCGCGCACGATCAGCACGGGGCTCCGGATCTTTCCGAGCACGTCCCACTGCGCGGGGAAGAGCGTCTCGCGCGAATCGCGTCGCTGGAGCTCGCGCAGCCGTTCGCCGAAACGCCAGGTGAAGCGCCCGCCCGGCGCCGGCGCGAAGTGCTCGCGGATGACGATGGCCAGGCCGGCGGCGGGGATCTTCGCGTAGAGGCTCCACTGTCTCAGCCAGTCCTCGATCGCGCGCGTGGACTCGAACTCCGCGGGCGCCGCCAGCATGCCGGCGTAGTAGCTGCTCGGCCGGTCGCCTCCGAGCTGGGCCCCGATGTCGACGAGCACCAGACGATCGACCTGCGCCTCGTGCTCCGCCACGTACGGCAGCGCGATCATGCCGCCGAGCGAGGCCCCGACGAAGGAGAGCCGGTCGAGACCAAGGCGGCGCGTGGCCTCGTGGATATCGCGGCCGTACTCGACGAAGCGATACCGCCCCGTGGGATCGGCGTCGCTCTGGCCGCGCCCTCGCAGCGTCAGCGCGACGAGGTGGTAACGGTCGGCCAGCGCCGGCGCCACGAGATCCCAGTAGTGCGCCGTGCCGTCCCAGCCGTGCACGAGCAGCACGTGCGGACGCGTCCGCTCACCCCACTCGACGTAGTGCAACCGCAGCCCTCCGACGTCGACGGTGCCCTCGTTCACGGGATATTTATAGCGCGTTCGGCCTAGTGTGCGTTCGGCGGGCGCGGTCGTGAGACGTATCGTTTCCCGACATAGTCGAGCCTGCTGCCGTCTCGGCGTGGGCGGGAAAACTCTTCGCTCGTAAACGGCTGGCGAATCAGCGAACTGCCGTGTGGCACACACGTTGCTCCTTTCTCCGCCGTCCATGGTTGCCGCCCCGAAGCTGTCCACACGGAACCGTCGCGCTCACTCGATCAGACTCCCCGCGATCGGCGCACTGTCGGCGGCGGTCGCGCTTCCGACGACGGCGCTCGCTCACGAGCGGTTCGTCAAGCACGACGTGCTGCAGCCGTTCCCCCACGACTTCTTCTTCCACGTGGACCACAACGTGGTGAGCATCGCGGTCCGCGTCTGCCTGGCCATGGCCGCGGTCCTGTTTCTCTGGTTCCGGCGGCACGCGATCGAGGCGTTCATCGAGACGAAGCTCCGGGCCGGCGCGACGGGCCGGCGAGCCGACCTCATCCGCTTCGGTCTGCGCTTCGTCACCGACCAGCCGGTGGCCGCCCGCTGGTTCGAGCGGATCGGTGAGTGGGCGGTCATCCTCTTCTTGCGCTGTCCGGGCCTCGTGCTGATGTACGCGGCATCCAATTCCTCGCTGGTGATGCCGACCTATCCGCTGGCCGAGCCGACCAAGGCCCTGTTCCAGTACGCCTCCGTCGCGCTCGGCATCGCCATCATCACGCAGCTCGCGCTTCCGCTGTGCGGCGCCGCGATCTTCGCGATCTTCGGTTACATCGTCTTCGCCTACGACTGGAAGCTGGCCGTCGACGTCCTGCCCGTCTTGAGCGTCGCCATCGTTTACGTCACCTGTCCCTGGAACTCGCACGCGCGGCTGATCACCTCGCTGAGCCGTCGTCAGATTCGCCTGGTGCGCCTGGTCCTGGGCTTCAGCTTCTTCGCGCTCGGCTGGATGAAGATCTACAACCCGGACGACGTGATCGGCGTCGCGCAGAACTTTCCGACCGTGACCGAAGACGTCCTCATCAAGCTGTTCTACTGCGGCACCGATCCGCGGCTGAAGACCGGCTGCTGGCTCGTGGCCTTCGCGCTCAGCGAAGTGTTGAGCGGGTTCCTCGTCATGGTGGGAGTGTTCAGCCGGGCATGGTCGCTGCAGCTGGTCTACGTCTTCACGAAGTTGATGGTGGTCGACTTCGGCTGGCCGGAGATCCCGCACCTCTATCCGATCGGGGCCTTCTTCCTGCTCGCCTTTTCGAACCAGCTGTCGAACGAGCTGGATGGCGAGCCCCGGGCGGCCGGCGACCGGAGATGGTGGCGGTCGCGTTGGGGACTGGCGACGGCCACCGCGCTGTCCTGGCTCCTGATCTTCCCGCTGCTCTACGCGCTGACCCTGACCCAGCGGCCGTTCCTGCGAGCGTCGGCCACGACCCGGGCCAGCCGACCCACCGAGATCGGCAGCAGGCTCGAATAGCCTGCCGACCGCGATGGTGCGTCGTTTACTTGGCACGAATCGTATGAACAGATCCTGCCCGGGAAGCTTGGTCCAACACTCGTGGGTGACCCCGGCGGGAGGGGCTGAGCCGGACCACCGTGCAGAGCAACGGGGCGTGTTTCCTGGCTTCGTCGTTCCTCGTCTGGAGGTAGTTGTCCCCTCTACTGTCCCCTGCTCATCGCGGTTCGCGCAAGGGCGATCTGTTTACGTCGCAATCAACCGCCATACATCCCGAGACGCTACTACTGCACGTTCGCGGTGACGGACGTCGCCGCGTTGATCGTCACACTGCAGCTCTTCGTCTTGGCGCCCCCGCTCGAGCAGCCCCCCGACCAGATGGCGTCGCGTCCGTTGCTGACACTCAGCGTGACCACCGTGCCCGTGGTGAAACTCGCGCTGCCGGACGTGCCGACGTTGACCTTGAGCCCGACGGGACTCGAGGAGACCGTCTCTCCAGTGCGCCCGGTGGCGGTCAGCGTCAACAAGGCGGCCGCGGGTTGCGGGTTGACCGTCAGGGTTGCGGTGCGCATGGCGCCGCCGCCTGAGCCTGTGATAGTGACCGCCGTCGAGCTCACGACCGCGCTGGTCGTGACTGCGAAAGTCGCGCTGGTCGCACCGGCGCCGACCGTGACACTCGCGGGGACGGTGGCGACCCCCGAGTTCGAGCTCGCGAGGCTCACCAGGAGTCCAGCGCTCGGCGCCGCACTGGTCAAGGTCGCCGTGCCGGTCGCAGAAGCGCCACCGGTCACCGTGGCGGGATTCAGGGTGATTGCGCTCAGACTGACGGGCGGGGGCACGGGATTGACGGTCAGCACGGCCGTGCGTGTCACGCCGCCGAAAGTCCCGGAGATCGACAACGCAGTAGTCGCGGTAACGCTCGTCGTCGTGATCGAGAAGGTCGCGCTCGTCGCCCCTGCCGCGATGGTGACGCTGGCTGGCACGGTGGCAACCGCGGTGTTCGCGTTACTCAGGCCCACGACGGCTCCGCCGGCAGGTGCGCCGGCCGTGAGCGTCACGGTGCCTTGTGACGAGTTACCGCCTACGACCGAGGTCGGGGTCACGCTGACGGAAGACAAGCTCGCCACCGGCGGCGGAGCCGCTGTGGTGACGGTGAAGCTGCCAGGAAGCAGCACTCCGCCAGCGCCGAACCCGCCGCTCGTGGCCGTCCCGTTAGGGGTGGTGACCGTGACGCCGCCCGTTGCAGCGCCAGCGGGCACCGTGGCTGTGACTTGTGCGTTCCCAGTCACGTTGAACAGCGCGGGGAGGCCTCCGGAGCCGAACGTGACTTGGCTTGCCCCGCCCAGGTAACCCGAGATGGTCACGAGCGTGCCTACCGGGCCGCTCGAAGGAAACACCGCTTGGATGAAGGGCACCGGAGGAGGAAGAGGAGGAGGAGGAGGAGGAGGACCGCCGAGATTCGCGCTGAGCGCATAGGTCTCGTCCAGCCATTCCGTGTTACAACCGAGTACAGCATCGCAGCGGCCGCGGAGCACGAGCTTCCAGTCGCCGACGATGTCCAGAGTCGCGCTGAACCCCTCGCCGACCCAGTTGAGAAGGCCAAGCAGCGGATCGTTCACGAAGATTTCGGTCGGGTTGAGCTCGCAGATGAACCCGGGGCAAGGTTCAAATGTGTCAATTGAGCCGCGGAGGATGTCGGCCGGGTCATAGAGGTCGATGCGGCTTAAGACCATGAGGACTGCAGGGCCTAAGGTACCGGGCCGCATCGTCACCGAGCCCGAGAACTGCTGGAAGGGTTGGGTGACGGTGAACTTGTACGCATCGACGTCGACGTCGAGGACGGAGCCGCCCAGCGGCAGCCCCAGGAGCCTGCCCGTGCAGCTGACCGGCAGGGTGATCGGCGTCGCAGTCGCGAGCGTGTTGCCGGCGTCGGCGCCGGTGCCGCAGTCGTTCTGCGGCGGCCGCGGTACAACCGTCATCACCGCCGACATGCTGCCCGTGGGAAGCGTGGAGAGCCCGACCGTTACATCTGACGTAGCCATAGCCGTCACCCTCGCGAACCCGTGCATCGTTGTCACGAACAGGGAGGTAAGCACCGGGGGCGGAGTGGGCAAGACGGTGAGCAGCGCCGTCTTGGTCACGCCGCCGAGGGATGCCGAGATCGTGACAGGGGTCGGCGCGGTGACCGCCGCCACCGTCACGTTAAAGCCGAAAGTCGTGTTCGCGTTTGGCCCAACAAACGTGATACTCGCCGGGACCGTGGCCACGCCGGGGTTGCTGCTTGAAAAACTGACGACGATAGGCGTCGCCGGCAGCGGGCCGCTCAACGTGATCCCGCCAGCTATGACCACGGGGAAGGGAAGAAGCTGGGTGGGGCCGCCCACCACGCTCGCCGGGATCACGCTCACCGACAACAGGCTCGGCGCTGCAGGTGCGGGTGCGGGCGGGGGCGCCCCCTTCGCCGCCAGGGCTGGCGCGGCCGAGCCGGCGAGGAGCGTGAGCACTGCCAGAGCGGCAAACGCCAGGGCGCGTACCCCGGCGCGTCGCCCGCTCCTCGCGCCCAGCTTCGGGGACGCTAGTGCCCCACTAAGTCCACTGCGTCGCATGGTGGTTCCTTCCGCTGGTCAGGTTGGTTTCGTGCGCCGCGCGGCCCCATACGCCAGCCGGGCAAGCGCAGTGCCAAGCCCGCCGTCACGGTGAGTTGTGGCCGCGAAAACTTTCGCCCACAGTCTGGGTGTCAAGGCGACCGACACTACCGGTCGGTGTCGAAACCTGCTCTCCTACGCGCGCGCTCGCCGCGTTCAGTGAACTTTGGCGCAAACCTGTGAGCGCCCGGCCACCACGGCGCGCATCGCACGTTCCCCCCGGTGCCGGGTGCCAAGCGCCCCACAATGGCCGAGCCACGAAGTTTTGGCCGGCAAGCGATCTGTGCCT